>JAEHJW020004206.1_pt1 | contig 35479 bp, 43 predicted proteins | sample 9271431 | NCBI WGS metagenome assembly JAEHJW02 | reverse complement strand
GTCACGTATCCTGTTCCCTACGAGTACGGCGGCAAGAAGATGGCTAAAGGCACCTTCAAGCACCCCGTCTATGCAGCGGTTGGATCTGCTCGGTATGAGGATAAGGGGTCCTGGCCGACAGAGAAGACCAGGCCGTTTCTCGTGCCCGCACTGGCTGCTCATCGAACCGAGGTCATGGAGGCAATGGTGATCGCCGTCAATGAGGCCATCGACGAGGCACTTGCGAAAGGACACGCGCTGTGAGTTTCAGAGCTAGTGAGCTTAGGGTCATCATCGCAGGCGATGCGGCTGGGTACATCCGGACTATGGCTGAGGTCTCGGCTGCCACAGACGAGGCCGCCGGCGGTATGAGCTCGAAGTTCGAGAAGTCGACCTCTAAGGTCGGCAGCTTCTTCGAGAACATGGGCTCCAAGATGCAGAGCTGGGGCATCCCGTTCGGCAAGACCGTCTCCGACATGGGGACCAAGCTCGATTCCGCAGGCTCCAACGCCTCGAAATTCTCGGGCATCATGTCCGACGTTGGCAAAATGACACTCGGAGTGGGTGCCGTCGCATTCGCCGGTGTGGCCGCCGAGTCAATCAAAATGGCGACGGGTTTTCAGCAGGCTATGACGCAGGTGCAGACCGGTGCGGGTGAGCTGCCTCAGAACATGAAAATGGTGACCGACGGAATCTTGTCGATGGCGTCGTCGGTCGGCCAGACACCTATCGAACTCGCTAAGGGGCTCTACACCATCGAGTCCGCCGGCTTCCACGGTGCAGCGGGCCTCAAGGTCCTGAAGGCAGCCGCCGAGGGAGCGGCCGTCGGCAACGCCAGCATGGGAACCGTCGCAGATGCAACGACCACCGTGCTCAACGCGTATGGCCTAAGCGCTCAACACTCTGCTAGCGTCGTCGACCAGCTGATTGCCATTGAAAAGACCGGCAAATCCCACATGGAAGACGTGGCGGCGTCACTTTCCGCTGTCGTCCCGATCGCCGCAGCAGCGCACCTAAGTTTCGCTCAGGTCGGCGGCGCCCTGTCGACCATGACCGCTCAGGGCATGAGCGCAGAGCAGGGATCTCAGGATCTCGCCCACGCGATCCGGGCGCTTGAGAATCCGAACTCTGTCGCTGTAAACGAGATGCAGCAGCTCGGGATCAATTCAAATGACCTGGCGAAGAACCTCGGCAAAAGAGGGCTCACCGGCACTCTAAGCATCCTTACTGAGACGATCCTCAAAAACATGGGACCGAGCGGCGAGGTCATGCTCAAAGCCTTCAATCAGTCCAAGGCAGCGAGCTCGGATCTCCAGGTGATGATGGGCGCCATGAATCCGAAGATGCGTGCGTTAGCTCTCGAGTTCGAGAAGGGCTCTCTTACAGTCACCCAATTCCGTAAGGCGCTGCCAACCAATGAACAAGGAACGATCCAGCAGTTCGCGACCCTCTACAACCTCTCCCACGGCTTCAACGCCCAGCTCAAGGCCGGCCTTCCGGCGTCTCAGACCTACGAGGCTGCGATGGCCAAGGTCACAGGCGGCGCAACCGGGCTGAATGTAGCCCTCATGCTGTCCGGCACACACGCCACAACTTTCGCCAACGACGTGCGCACTGTCGGCCACGCGGCAGACCATACCGGTGGCAAGGTGACCGACTTCGGCGTCGTCCAGCAAACCCTTGCGTTCCAAATCAAACAAGCTAAGGCCGGCGTCGAGGCACTCGGCACCCGTCTCGGCCTAGTTCTTATCCCCTGGCTCGAAAAGGCGATCCACGCCACCGAAGCAATCGTCGGCTGGTTTGGCAAGCACGCAGCGATCGGCGAGGTGTTAGCTGGCGTGATCGGCACCATTCTGGCTGGAGCGATCGCCGTCTACGTCGGCGGCATAGTGGTGGCGACCGCAAAATCGGTGGCAAGTTTCGCCCAGATGGTGGCCAAGGGCGTCTGGTGGTCGGTTCAGATGATGACGTCGTCCGGGCGAGCCAAGCTCGCCCAGGAGCGGGCAGCAAAAGCCTCCCAGACGACTGCGACAGAGACACAGACCTCAGCGGACCAGCAGGTGGCTGCCAACGAACAGGTGGCTGCGTCCAGCGAGGCCACTGCGACGACTGTAGAAGCCGAGGGCGCTACTACCGACGTAGCCCTTGAGACCACCGCAACTACGGCAGAGGCTACTGGAGCAGCAGTCGACACGGCGATGGGACCGATTGGCATCGCCCTTGCTGGCGTTGGGCTGGCGGCCGGCCTGCTCATGAGTCACTGGAAGGCAATTTGGCATGACATCAAAGCCTGGGCGCTCGATGCGTGGAATTTCCTCTGGCCAAACGTTTTCCAGCCGGTCGGAGATTGGTTCAGCTCCAACATCACGCCGGTGATCAACGCCTTTGCAACCCTGTGGAGCTCGGTGTGGGACGGTATCCAGTCGGCGATCCAGACCGTCTGGGGCATTATCGAGCCAATTTTCAGTGCGATCTCGTCTGGCTTGAGCACCATCGGCAGTGCCGCAAGTGCAGTCGGTGGTTTCTTCAGCTCGATCTTCGGAGGTGGTGGCTCAAGTTCCACTTCCTCTATCACCAGGGTGAACGTTCCGCATGCGGCAACTGGCGGACTCGTTACGAGACCGACCTTGCTGCTTGCCGGCGAGGCCGGTCCTGAAATGATCGTCCCGCTCAACAAAGCTGGCGGAATGTCGCTTCAGCAGCCAGGCGCGCTACCTTCCGGATCCGGATCTTCGGCAGCTCCGGCGATCAACTACGCCCCGCACGTCTTTATCACCGGCACGACCGAGCAGATGACCAGGCAGGTACAGCAAATGCTCCAGCAACACACACAGGACCTCGTCGATCGGATCTCAGCCCATGCAGCCTAACGTTCAGATCCCGCCGGCTTTCAACCCCGGACAACCGGCCTATGACACGACCTGTCCGAACTGCGGGGGAGCCTTGCAGCCGGTAGCACTGGATCCGGCTACGCCCCCGTGGCTGTGTGTGGCGTGCCACATCGGGTGGTGGACGACCGAGCTCCAGGCGTCCGTGCGGGTGCAGTGGATCCCGGCGAGCCAGTCGTTCCATTGGCGAGCAGCTCCCTGGCTGATCTCAACTATCGACCAGGAGCAGGCAGCGGCATCGACCGTGGGCACGTCCGCTAGGCCTGACCAACTCGCCCTGTTCTCGCTTGAGACCCTCCAGGCGCTGAGCACTCAGCCAACTCTCGATCCCGGCTTTCAGGGGCAAGTCGGTGCAATGATTGCACAGAAAACAGCACCGGCGTGACGACGCCGAACTACATCTATACGTTTGCTGGCAACGGCAGCACGGGAGGTCCGAGCTCAGGCGTCTCTCCAACGGCATCGACGTTGCTTGCAGCCAGCGCAGTGGCCGTAACCCCAACCAACGGCGTAGCGATCGGCGATGGAGCGTTTGTAGCAGGGACGACGGGGACTGCATTCGGCAGTTCGGTGACTGCCGGACTCATCTACCCCCTGGGAATCGGCTCCTACGGCGCCGGCTACAACATCTGTTCAGATCGCTCCGGCAATATCATTGGCACCGTCAGCGGACCCGGCATAGCGGTCGCATGCAACACCTCGGGGACCTATTTCGGCGTGGCCATGACCGCCGGGTCGCAGTACACAATTATAAGCGAGGTCATGCTTTCCGGCGTGGTGGACACTCACGGCAACCTGGTCTACCAAAGCGGATCGACCTTTTACGTCAAGGTTCATGCCGGCGCCACTGGGACCTTCTACGGCGTGGCCATGACTGTGGGCAGCACATATGACATCGCAGGGACCGGGACTGGTGCTACGAGTGCGAGTGGCACTCTGATCTCAAGCGCAGCCATATCTACCGGGAACGGCGCCATTCAAGACGCCTCCGGCAACCTTATATTGAGCACCGGCGACGGCCTCGTCGTTATGTTCTGCTACACCTCGGGAACCTATTTCGGCGTGGCCATGGTTGCAGGAAACATGTACTGGATAGCTGGGACAAAGACGGCTGGCTACTCCGGAGACGGCGGCGCTGCGCTTTCGGCCGAGATCGGCGCACAAACCTACATCGTCCTAGACGGCGCAGGAAACGTGCTCCTCAACGACACCAACAACAACCGAGTGCGATGTGTTTGCAAGGCCACCGGCACCTACTGGGGCGTGGCCATGGTTGCCGGCAACATCTACACTATCGCCGGCGGCGGATCCGGAACCGCCACCGGAGTCCTTGCCACCACCTATAACCTCGCCACATACGACTCAGCGAGCTGTCGAGGACTGGCTATCGATGGAACCGGGAACCTTTATCTCGGTATCCAGGGCGCCTTCCTCTTTGTACTTCAGATTGCTGGCGGCCAGCCGCCATCTGCGCCCACACTGACCACCCCGGCGAATGCGACCTATGCTCCCCTCTCCGGAGCCGAGACTTTCGACTGGAACTACAACAACACCGATGGGTCCACCGAGGCTGCCTATGCGCTGCGGATCAAGATCTCCGGGGCGAGCAGCTATAGCTACTGGAACGCCTCGACCGCTGCTCTCCAGTCGTCGATCGTGTGGAACGCCTCGACGGTGGAAACGGCCACACTGTCGGCTGGCGTCCTGGCAAACGGCAACACCTATAACTGGTCGGTGGCCAGTCAGAGCTCTTACGGACTCCAGGGTCCCTTCGCTTCTGATTTTACCCTTGTCGGCCAAGCCGCCCCAGTAGTGGGCCAGACCGGACCGACGGGCACCGTCAGCGACGCTTTTGCCGCTGTAGCGTGGTCGCCCGTCTTTCCGTCTGGGGCCGCAGAGACGAACTACCAGATCTGGGTGTATTCGCTAGCGACGACACAGGTCCCGGGCTTCGTGGTGGGCCAGTCGACGAGCTCCTCGTCGACCATCGAGACGCTCTACTGGCTGGCCGGTACCGGGACGATCGGCTTCTCAGGCGACACAGGACCCGCCTCCAGCGCCCAGCTCGCTTCGCCTCAGGGCGTCTGGCTCGATTCGGGCGGTGACATGTACATCGCGGACACCGGGAACAACCGAGTCCGGATGATACCGGCCACAACCGGCACCTACTGGGGCATCGCAATGGTCGCAGGCAACATCTACACCATCGCCGGCAATGGCTTGGCCTCATTCGCAGGAGATGGTGGAGCGGCAGTATCGGCCGAGCTCAATGCTCCGGAGTTCGCCAGGCTCGATTCGTCCAGCAATCTTCTCATCTCGGATACCAACAACGCTCGAGTCAGGTGCGTTTGTGCCACAACCGGCACCTACTGGGGCATCGCCATGACGGCAGGCAACATCTACACCATCGCCGGCGGTGGCGCCGCCGCCCTTCCGACGCTTGCTACCGGAGCGGCCCTCAACACGCCGTCCCAGCTGACATTGGACTCGGTCGGCAACGTCTATATCGCAGACAAAGGCGCAAACATCGTCTACCTGCTAGCACACGGTGCGGGCACCTATTTCGGGATCACAACCGTCGCCAACTACCTCTACGATCTCGCTGGCACCGGGACGCCAGGCTTCTCTGGAGACGGAGCGCTGGCCTCAGCGGCCGAGCTCAACGGCCCAGTCGGCGTCCATATCGACCACTCTGGCAACCTGCTAGTCGCAGATACAACTAATCAGGTAGTCAGATGCGTGGCCTCGGCGACGGCCACCTACTACGGCGTGGCCATGACCGTCGGCAATATCCAGACGGTCATGGGCAACCTAAACGTCGGCTACAACGCTGCCGGCACGAGTGCCCTGGTGGCCAGCTTCAGTTCGCCGAGCCACATGTCGGTGGACTCGGTCGGGAATGTCCTGATTGCAGATACCGGCAACGCAGCGATCAGGATGTACGCGTTTGGGACCGGGAACTACTACCAGACGGCAGCCACCGCAGGCCTTGTCTATTCGCTTGCTGGCACCGGCATACCAGGGGCTAACACCTCCGGCTCTGTCGCCTCAACTGCACCGCTCAACGGGCCGACCGGAGTCTTTACAAATGGCACCGATTTCTACATCGCCGACACCGCCAATGCGCTGATCGAGGGCGTCGTTCCGGTGACCAATACCGTGACCAATACCGGGCTTCTCTGGGGATCTGGGCTAGTCGCATCGAATGCGGTGACTGCGCTGACGGGCACACTGCCCAATCAGACGACGTGCGTCTTTTACCTGCAACTGACCGAGACCGGTGGTGAGCTCTCAGCAATGAGCTCGACGACCGCGACTATCAACTACGCCCCACCGGCGACACCCACCGTCGCAGCAGTCCAGGCCACGGATTCGAACGGCACTCCCTACGTTGCTGTTACCGTCAGTGGCCACGACAACCTGCTATCGGCTAATGACGCTGGATTTGAGGGCGGAGCGGGCACATGGACGAGCCGGTCAAATGCCACCGTCGCTCAGTCAAGCGCCAAGGCGTATAACGGATCGTACAGCCTGGCAGTCGAGGCTGTTGCGGCAGGCAATGCAATTGTGTCCTGCGGCCCTTACGCAGTGGTCGGTGGTCAGACCTACACCATGATCGCATATGTGAGAGCGGCTGCGACTGCCAGGACCGTCGTCGCTCGGTTCAACTGGTATGACGGCACGTCTTATATCACGGCTACCTCTGGCACCAACGTGGTCGACTCGAGCGGCCAGTGGGTTTTGATCTGGGCCACGAAAGTCGCACCGGCGAATGCGACGCTGGTCGACCCGACCATCGAAATTTTCAACGCAGCGGCTTCGGAGATCCACTACATCGACTGCGTAGGCGTGTATCTGGCTAGCGCTGTGCCGCCATGGTCGCCAGGCGGAATGGTGGGCCTTACCACTGCCGCAGTCACACGGTCAGACGGCTTCGTGCTCCGGCAGTCCGGTGCGGCCCTCGGCTCAAGCCAGGTCGTCACGATCGCAGACTATGAGGCGACTGCCACCGACACCTATACCTACTCCGCTCAGGTGGTCTTTGCTAGCGGCGGTGCGACGATCTCGTCGAACTCTGGCGTGTCTGTACCCGTGACGTACGCCGTCAACTCGTGGTGGCTGGTCAACCCGCTGAGCCCGGGCCTTGCCTTCGATCCTTTTGTGCAGAGCTTCACTATGACACAGATGGAACAGGCGACCTCTCACATCGTTTTGGGCCAGAAGTTCCCCTCGATCGTCTCTGCGGCTATGGGCGGTAAGGACGGCCAGCTCACGATCCAGACGACGACAGCGGCCCAGTGGGCGCAGCTCCAGAATGTCATCAACTCCCAGGCGACCCTGTGGATGACCAACATGGTCGGCGACGGCCTCTACGTGAGAGTAGGCCCAGCTCCCGGTGGCATGAGCTCTGGCTATGGCCTCCAGTCCAAACAAGCCCAGCTCGTGCCGAGTGACGCGAGCAACCCGGTGCGCACCATCACCCTGATGTATCAAGAGGTGGCTCAGCCGTGATACTGCCTCAGTCAGGGAACCTCACGGAGTGGATCGACAACCTGAATAATTCGTCGCTGTCGATCTCGGGCCATGTGAACGTCATGCGAAACGGTGTCGTGATCGACGATTTCCCGATCGAGACGTGCCGAGTGACGCTGGATAGGACCGCAGCGGTCAGGCGGACCTGTACTGTCACGGTCGCACCAGAGATGGTCGGCACGGTCGATATGAGCTGGCAGGCTCTTTTTGCAGCAGACGGCAATGAGATCCGGCCGTGGTACCAGGTGACCTTCCCCGACGGCACGGTCGACGAGGTCATTTTGGGAACCTTCACCATCGTCGAGTCGCAAACGACTTTTACCGGCACCGACGTGGTGGTCAAGGTCAGTGGATCAGACCGTAGCTACCTTCTCTCAGAAGCCGAGCAGCTCAGCCCGCTCACGCTTCCCTCGAGCACGGTGGCAGTAGCGATCGAAACGCTGGTGTCCCAGTTCTCATACGGTTTCCCCGTCAGCTTCATTATCACGCCGACGACGGCGCTGCTCCCAAGCACCGGGGCCATTGTCAAACCCGGCAAGACCGTCTGGTCGCAGGTGCAGGATCTCGCGGCCTCGATCTCATACGAGGCATTCTTCGACCCCTACGGCAACCTGGTCGCTCAGCCGATTCCGAATCCATCAGCCGGATCCCAATTGGTAACGGTGGACACCACCTCCTCCGGAGGATCCGGTCTCGTTTCGGCAACCGCGGTCAGCACTAGGAAGAAGATTTACTCGGTCTTCGGCGTCGTCGGAAATGGCACGGAGTCTGTCCTTGACACCACGACTGGGCTCTACGTCAACAAAAAAGTCGCCGTCTACGGCCAGGCATCGGACTTGAACCCAGCGGATCCCACATACGTCTATGGGAACTTCGGCGAGATCGGCAAACTCACCCGCACTGGGCTCGTGTCGTCCCAGAGTTCTGCGGACACGATGGCCGCCGGTCTCCTCCAGCTCCAGCAGGGAGCGATGACCGGACTGAACGTCGAGATCCTGCCGTTCCCAGTGCTCGATGCGTGGGACGTGGTCGGCGTGAACATCCCGATGCTCGGCGTGAATGGGAGCTACGTCGTTGACGGCTGGGACGTCCAGATTCATTTCACTGGGACCCAGACCCTCACAGTCAGAGAGCTCTATCCATGACAGCGATCAACACTCTGGCCAAGGTACTAACCGCACCGAGTGGGCCGGTGGACCTGCTTTTTGGGACCGTCCTTACCTACACCGCAGCCACGAGCACCGCTGCGGCCGTCCTCACCTGCGATTTTGAAGGCGCAGGAAACTCGACCCAGTGCATAGCACTCGGCTCGTACACCCCGACGGTAGGCGACAACGTCGCTGCCATAGGACAGGGACCGGACGTCCTGGTCCTCGGAACAATCAACTAAAGGAGATGCAAAATGTCCATCACCACCGCATACGGCCTGACGTCGCATGGCGTCGACCTAGCGAGTTTCCAGCACGACGGAGGACCGATCGACTACCAGACCGTCGTCGAGGATCTCGTAAACCGGACCACTGGTGGCACACCAGCGACCGACTTTTCGACGCCGATCATCGTCTTTATTCTGATCAAACTGACTGAATCGAACAACTACTGCAACGACTATGCCAAAGACGACGCGCAGGGATTCGCAGCCGTGCAGATCCCAAATGTCATCGTCAAAGTCGGTTTTTACCACTTCGTACACTCCAGCGTCGACCAGGCGTCTCAGCACGCATGGGCTCTTTCCAACGTTCCAGCGGGCTGCAATCCAGTCATCTGGATCGACGTGGAGTCCGGTGGTCTGGATGGCCAGACGTGGGAGCAGATGGGAGCGACCGTCAACGCTTTGCTGTCTTACCCGGAGTTCATAGGCGCCTACACCAACGGCGACGGATTGCCCTCAGTTCTGCCGTGGCTCAGCGCTCATGGAACCAATCAGGCCAAAGACCTGTGGTTTGCGGACCCCTCCAACCTGCGGCCCGAGGTCACTCGAGCGATCACCCAGATCGGCCAAGGGACGGTCAACGGTGTCGTCGGTCAGGTTGATCTTGACACCTCGCCAATGCCGGTTATCAGTGTCATCCCTGCGGCTATCGAGAGCTCTCACGCCACCAACCCAGCTGCACCGACGGTTGATGCGAGCACGACACCGGACACCCCGGCTCCGGCCAGTGCGACCTACACGCCGAGTCTCCCCACGCTCTACGAGGGCATGGTCGGAGCTCACGTCAATCTGTTGCAGAGACTCCTGTGGGATCTCGATCAGATCGGAGCGTGGAGCGGCTGGGTGGACGGCATCTTCGGTCCAGCCACGAGATCCGGAGTTATCGACTTCCAGATCCGGACAAACCTACCGCCAACTGGTGTCGTGGATCCCGCAACCTGGACCACACTTCTGGGGTCGACAAACGGGCTGCCGGAGCTCACCGAGGGCAACGACGATCAAATCCACACCAAGATCGTCCAGGCTGCGCTCCTCACGCTCGGCTACTACCTCGTGGTGGACGGGATCTACGGTCCGGTGACCACCTCGATCGTCCAGCAGGTGCAGTCCCAAAAGGGCCTCGTCGCAGACGGAATCGTTGGCCCGCTCACATGGCCAGCACTGATCGGAGCCTGATGCCCATAATCACTAACACCTCAACCGAGTTTTTCGTAGTGCCGCTGCTCGGTCGAGTGCTGGCTCCGGGGGAGTCCGTCGAAGTCGCCGATGCGACGCCTTTCCTCGATCACCCATTTCTCACGGTGAGTGACACAAAGCCGACACCAGCACCGACACCAGCACCAGCACCGGTTATCCAGGCACCTCCTAGTCCCGAGCCGGTCGCACCGGTAGAGGCTGTGCCGACGCCGAGCTCCTCCGTCCCTCAAGCCCCGGCGGATCCGCCGGTCGGATTGGAGATCTGATGCTTGCATTCGTGCGATCATGGACGACCGCCGACACGGCCGCGGTCTTTTCGGGCCTCGGCAGCTTCGGGATGCTCATGTGGGTGGTTCTCAGCCAGATCCCGAAATCCCGCCGGCGCCACGACGACGAGATCGTGCACCGAGCTCGCCTCGAGGACGAGATCCTCGGGCGAGACGCAAGCCCCGGTCTACCCCGGATGCCGTCGCTGTCGGAGCGACTGAGTGTCCAGGACCAGTCGATCAGGGAGATCGCAGCCCTGACCAAGCAGTTGCGCCCGAACGGCGGGAGCTCCCTGGCGGACCGGATCCGGCGAATCGAGGAGAAGCTCGATGACGCTAAGGCTCACCTCGATGCCGTCGAGCCGAGCGGACCAGCCACGCCAAAACCACCTCGACCGACCCAGCGACGGCTACCTAAGCCGAAGCCCGACCAATGACCAGGCCGACTAATCGGCTTATCGACCAGATCCTCTCGGAGATCGACGAGGTTCTGGAGGTGCCAAACCAACAAAAGGAGCAAGCGCATGGGGCAAATCACAACGATCGCAAGCGGGACGGTACTGACAGCGAGCGGCCAGACCGCAGCGATGAAAGTCCAGGCCCTCGATGATGGGGCTGTCAGCCAGCAAGCCGAGATCTCGGTAGAGATCATCGTGACTGCCGTGTCAGGAACTACACCATCGGCGCAGTTCTCGCTGTTGTGGTCCGACGACGGCGTCCATTTTGCCGCAGATGCCGACACCATCGGCGCAGCGGTCACGGCCGTTGGAAACGTCCTCGCCACGGTTCCCGTCCGAGCCGCCTATGTGGCCGTCGCCTACACCATTACCGGCACCACCCCGAGTTTCACCGTTACCGCAGATACCTACATTTAAGGAGCACCATGTCCAGCAAGATCCAGCCCACCGCCGCACCGTCGACGACTGTGTCGATGCCGTCGCCTAACCTCAGTCTCTCTGACCCGCATACCTGGGCGCTGCTCGTCGCCGCGATCGCGTCCGCCGTGAGCGTCATTTTCCACAAAGATATTTCCACCTACGTTCCGCTCATCACGATCTCGGTGACTGGCCTCTATGGTGCGATCCTGGCTCTGGCCAAACACCAGTATGCCGGCGCCATAGCGACTGCGAACCAGACGCTCAGCGGCGCTGTCGCCGTAGCACCGACAGATCTCGTCAGCCAGATCAGGCAGGCCCAGAGCATCATGACAGCGATCCAGGGTGTCACATCGGCAGCGACCCCGATCGTCAAGGCCGTTGAGAACATTCCGTCCTCATCGATGACGCAGGCTCCTGCTCCTGTCACTCCCGCCTAGCGATGCAGAAATTCAACCGGAGGGTTGCGGTCGGTTTGACCCGGGCCGTCGGGAGCATGTGGATGGCGTATGCCTTCACGCTCCTGGCGCTCGCCGGTCTGCCGTCAGCTCTGCACCCCGGCGGAGAGGGACTCGTGGCGTGGATCGCCCAGACTTTCCTACAGCTGGTGCTTCTCTCGGTCATCATGGTCGGTCAGGATGTACAGTCCCAGTCAACCGAGGCTCGAGATCTCGAAACTCACGATGCGGTCATGGCCGAGCTGGCCATCCTCAAAGAAGAGCAAAAGGAGCTCAAGGAGCTCGCTGGCGCTCGAGATCTCGGAACTCACGGCGCTGTCACGGTCGAACTCGGCGCCCTTCAGGAGATTCAAAAAGAGCTCAAAAAGCTGGCCAGCGTTCTTGGGAACGGAAGACTTCACAATGGATGAGACATCGCCAGCGACGGAACCTACCGCCTGGAGGGACGACGACAACGAGCATTTCTGGTGGGTGCCCGCCTAGCTACAATAAATTGCAAGATCGTTGGTAACGATCAAAACGAACGCCCCTGTACAAGCCCCTCCAGCTCCGGTTGGAGGGGCTTTATTTATTTAATCTTTGTCAAATGAGTTGACATGCGTCGACAGAGTGTATAAAATGTTGACAGAGATCAAGGGAGGTCCAAAATGGCAGAGAAAAGAACCGACAGAAACGGAATCGAAACCATCGTCGCAGCTCGACGTGAACTAAAGGCCGGAAACGTGGTTACGCTTCGCAACGGCGACAAGGTGACAGTTCTAGAATCCCACGAGTACGGCGGCGACGTTGTCATCACCAAATGGTGTCCAGCAGCTCCCGCAGGGTGGTCGAACGCAAGCCGTGGTCGTCAGAGCAGCGGATACGGCAGAGGCGGCGTCACTGGCTACACCAAGCGCACATACGGTTTCAACGGCCAAGTCTACGATTTCGATTGATCGGAGCACAGATGCAAATTATTACCTCACAGGAAATCGCCGAGCTCGCTGAGGGGTTGATTGACCGACTCAGCAACGGAATGACGCTGGCCGACCTAGTCAATTACTGTCATGGACACGTGGACCTCGACAACCTCACCCTCGACGATGCCGAGTTTCTCGCCGAGTCAATCAATCTAGAACCTGACAATCAGCTCGAGGCCGAGGTCGAGCTCGGCGACTCGATCCAAGATCGGCTCGCCGCGGCGTCGCTCGAACTTCTCAAAGCTCGCCGTAAGCGCGACACCCTGATCCGTGAGTGCAAAGCGGCGGGACTCTCGCTGAGAGACATCGCTGGTCTAGCAGGGATCAGCCACCAAGCCGTCTCAAATATTCTCTAGGGGAAGCTTCAGCCGTGCGCCGAGCATTTCGGCCGCAGCTCGATCTCGTTCTGGCAGAGCGTGGGCATAGACCCTCAGAGTCACCGACGCATCAGAGTGGCCGAGTCGGCCAGCGACGGTACGCACGTCGACACCGGCAGCGATCATCTCGGTGGCCGTAAAGTGGCGGAGCGAGTGCAGGTGCAGATCCGGCCTGCCGATCGATCGTGCGATGCGGCTGAATGCTCCCGTGAGTCTGTCCGGTGGCATCGGCCTGTTGAGATCGTGGTCCGGCAGAAGCCACGGATCTGTAGGTAGCTCGAGAACCATTTCGTCAGCCCACTTGACCTGGACTGCTCTGAGCCTACGTATCACCTCGACCCCGACGGGATCCAGAGCGATGACCCGCTCGGCTCGAGTCTTCGTCGGCCCGATCTCGCTACCGGCTGAGCCAGCAGTCCGGAGAGCCCTACGGACCCAGAGGGTCTGTGCGACATCGTCGACGTCGGACCAGTGAAGTGCAACCAGCTCGCCACGCCGGAGCCCGGTGACCGCAGCCAAGGCGATCGCCGCCTCGACGACCTCATCTCTTCTGTGCGCTTCTGCCAAGATCTCCGCTAACGCAGCAACGTCCGGAGCCAGCGGACTTGACACCCTCGCTCGAGGAGGCGAGACGAGCGTGACCGGATTCCGGTCAATCCACTCCCACCGCATCGCCTGGACAAAAGCACGCCGCAAAATCGCATGGCACTGATGGATCGTGGATCCGGCATAGCCAGATTTGCGCATTTGACCGTAGAAGTCGTCGATCATCTTCGGCGTCAGTTTGTCGATCGGTGTGTCGCCGAGGTGCGGGACGATGTGCACCCTGATCTTGCTCTCGTAGCCGTGCACCGTCGAGATCGAGCGCTCGGCCTGGCGGCAGTGGCGGATCCACTCACTAAGGAGCCCGGCGACCGTCGCTTTCGTAGTCGGCTTTGCGGTCTCCCGCTCGGTCACGAATCTGGCCAGCTCCCGCTCGGCGTCACGTCTGGTGCCATGAAACTGCATCGACGCTCGGCGCTGTCGCTTCGTGACGGGGTCCCGACCGAGGTAGATTCTGAGCCTCCAGACGGGTCTGCCCTTTGCGTCGTTTCCGAGGCTCTCTAGGGTGCCAGCCATAAAGTGTCCTTTTTGTGCCCTTTTCGAATTTGTTCAGTGCCCATTATGGCAGTTTATCAGTGGGCCGCCGGGGTCTCGATCCCCGCACCTTGGGATTAAAAGTCCGTTTTAGTAGGCGACGGACTCAGACTAGAACCCGCTTTATCCTGCTCAGGGGCATTGTAGCATCTGTCCGTCAGACTCTATCAGACGCAAACATACTCTATAGTGCCCCATAGTGTGCCCCAGGAAACGGGTAATCAGGCCCAACTCTGCTTTGAGCCGCACTTGCTGCACGTCGTGGCGTACTTCCCCGAGACCGCTTTGAGTCGGGATTTGCAGGCCTCGCAGCGGTTTTTGCCCTGGATCTTCTGGACGCTTTTCTGAATCGAAGCCGCCAATTTGCCGATGATCACCAGGGCGATCAGGAGCACGACTACGACGCCTATGACTGTGGACACTTCGCTACCTCCGCTCTGGTTATCCGGCGACTGCGGCCGCTACGGCTTGCATTTGGACTGTGGCTGCCGAGAGCTCTGATTTAAATCGTGAGACCAGCGCCACATTCGTCCCCTCGATTCCCGCTGTGCAGTCTTTGGCCGCCGCTACGGTTAGGGACAGTCCGGAGGACCAATGCTTCTCTATCGCTGCATTGGGGATTGGCGGCGCCAGTTGTGCGGCCTGAGCGTCGACCTCGAGACTGGTGCAGTCCGAAATGACCGTTGTGTAGCTTCCGGAGGTCACAGCCACTGGAATGTCTTTCGAGATTCGAGTGGTGTCGGTCCCTAACTGATTGATATAGAGCCGGTTTTGGGTGATCCATTCTTTGACAGTGGGGCCGTTGACAGACTGAGCCGTCGAAGAGTGTCCCGAGGAGCTCGAGGACGCTGCGGCGATGATGACGAACAGCACGAGGATTCCGCCCAGGATGATCCACCGCTTTTTGCGGGATTTCTTCGGTGTTGGTGCGGTGACGGTTGGCGGCAGGCTATCGGGCATTTATCCCCCATTGAATCGTGAACGAATTGCTCACGATTCTTTCATACTGGACCGTATCGGTCCAGAGCTTAAGACGACTTATCTAGGTAACTTGCCTCGGAACAACTTCCACAGGAGTAATTACAAAAAGCGTCACAGGTGTTCATTACTTTTCGAATATGGACGAAAACTATGTTATGGACGATGAAGTTGTGAACGCTGAGACTGCTGTTGAGAATGATCTTGTTCGTGGCTGTTGCGCCACGCCTGCAACTCACGGATGTCAAATTGAATCCGTGATAGAGCTTGTTGAAGTTCTGACAAGCCGAGTTCGGCGGGTCGAGGGGCGCCTTCCTCCTCTATCTCCCGAAGAAGCCGACTGAAAAGGTCCGGCGAAACGCCTAGAGCTGCGGCGAATTTGCGTAGGGACGGCCCTGTGGGCACTACCTCACCGCTCAGCCACCTCGACAACGAGCTCTGCGGGATCTTCCCGATTCTCGAGATTTGCGCTTGAGTCAGGCCGGAGATTCGAATCGCAGCGTGTAATTGTTGCCTGAGGCGCTCTCTTGCATCCATACAACAAAAATAGCGAGATCTAGTGACATCTTTGCGTTGTGTGCTTGCTTCCGTGCAAGCATGTGCTATTGTGACTCTATGGTCTCAATAACTTCACGCCGAAAAGAACTCGGACTCGAAGGAAGAGCTCTCGCCGCTAAGGCTGGGGTCGATCCGGGGACAATCTCACGGGTAGAGCGTGGTCTCGTCAATCCGTCGCTGGCCGTTGCCCAAAAGATTGCTGAGGCTCTCGGCCTCCGCATAGAAGACATCGACTGGACGAGCGGAGGCGATGCGGCATGACGTCTCTCGCCACCGTTCAAGCACTCTACGGATCCACCGACTTTGCAGTATTCCCACTGGCCGGGAATACCAAGGTCCCGATTAAGGGATCCCGCGGCTTCCTAGATGCGAAGCCCGCTATGGACTGGAGCGACTGGCCAAATGGCGCGAACGTTGGGATCGCCACAGGGATGCGTTCCGGTGGACTGGTAGTCATCGACTTAGACGGCTCCGTGGGGGTCCAAAACTGGACTCGGTTGCTTCAAACTCTGAAATGCCGGATCAAGACCAAGACCACCTACACGCCTCACGGCTATCACCTTTACTTCACTGCGCCGGTTCCCTTTGGCTCCAACGCCGGGGTCCTGGCTAAAAAGATCGACGTGCGAGCCGAAGGTGGCTACGTTGTCGGGGCGGGCTCGATCGTGAACCGCTCGCCCTACACCATGAACGACCTTCTACCTGAGCGCCTTCCTCCTGTCATCGGCGCCCGACTGAAAATGGTCGAGCCGAACCTAGAGCCTGGCGCACCAAGACGAGACGAGCTTGATGGTGGCGACCTTTTGGCCAATATCGAGATTGTACGCGACGAGAACGGTCGGCCGTGGGCGAGGCTCAAAGGATGAATGACCGCCCAGTCCTTACTGCGGCCGAGGCAGCCGAAATGCTCGGATTCTCGGCCGACGGCCTTCGCCGGATCCTCGCCCGGGGCGACATACCTGGCCGTAAGGTCGGCAACCGGTGGATTCTCTCTCGAGCACAGATTGAACGTTTCATCGAAGAGGGCCGCTAGTGGCCCGCGCAATCGTGATCATCGGGATAGTCGGGGGATTTCATTTCGCCCCCGGCGTCAGGTTTCAACCAGTGGGCTCGACCCCTTCCCTCTCGGTTGAATACGCCGCGTCGGCTACGGGCGACTACCTCCGCCCTAATGGGGGACCTGCGTGGGTCGCATCAGTTCACGGCCCAAGGCCCCCCGCCGATGTGGTGAGCCTCTCCACTACCTCATACTGCCAATCAGGAACGACCGCCGATGGACAGCAGACCCACTTCGGCGAGATCGCCATGAACGGGATCCCGTTCGGCACCCGGGTCGAGCTCCTCGGCGGCACCTTTGCCGGAACCGTCTTCACCGTCGAAGACCGAATCGGTTGGGGTAGCGAACTCGACGTATTTCAGTCGTCTTGCTCCGCAGCGTGGAATTACGGCCGCGAACAGATCCCTGTTTTGATTGAGGCGTGAACTGCGTGGGGTCCTTTGCCTATGACGGGATTGGCAGAGGCCCCCACGGAGCACACGGCTCCGGAGAAAAGAGAAGAGCCGAGGTGTGCGAACCCCGGCTCCAGGAAGGATATGTAATGTCCCTGAAAATCGATACTAATCGCCCCCTGGCTGACCTGAGCATGGACGGTTTGGCGATAGCAGTCGCCAACGGCCGCATCTTCTTGGCCTGCGATATGAAAGAAAAAGCGGACTACCTCCTCCGAGAGGTCCAACTAGAGCTCACAGCCAGAGGTGCTGCGACAGCCGAGCTTTTCGATCAAGACGTCGAGGTGACCCAAAATGTCGGTTCGTGACGATCTCCTCGGGCTGCCGATAAGCGCCATCCAGCAGGTGATCTTTGTCGACCATGAGGCGATGGTCGGCTGGCGCAGCTGTCTGCATGGACTCGAGATCGGCTTTCACGCTTTTTGCATCACCCATGGCACCGGCGCTGCGGCTGACACGGTGACGGCGGTGCGGGAGCTCCTCCAGCTCCGGGAGTGGTGCCCGGCGTGTCACGCAGCGATTCTTCACTCGAGAACGGCCGCTATGGAGAAGCAGATGGGGGACGGCTGATGCCGATCAAAACTGTGCACACGAGGCTCCGTGAGGGCGGCAAGATCCGCATGGGAGAGAAGAAGACGACCGCTAAGGGAGTCAACTACCCAGTAGCGCTCACGCATTTCCGAATCACAAGCTCTAACAAGGAGACTCTGGCCGTGCTGGCCTCTGTCTACGGGGGCACCGTCAGGCCGTGGGCCGGTGCTCAGACCGAGGGTCAGTTCGAGCTTTACACCGAATCCTCGGCGCTAGATGTGACACTGCCTCCGACCGAGTTCGGATTCAGTCAGTTCATGGAACTCTGGAGCGGGGGAACCTGCTCGAGACGCTGCGACGGTGAGTGGGACTTCCTGGCCGACAAGCCCTGTTTCTGTGATCCGAGTGCGCCGGAGTGCAAGCCGATGACGAGGCTCTCGGTCCTGTTTCCGATCCTCGATGATTGGACGCTGTTCCGAGTCGACACCGGCTCGTGGAACGCTGCCTCAGAGATGGGTGCGACCATCGGTCTCATTCACCTAGCTAAAGCAGCCGGGAAGATGCTGCCGGCACGACTACTGCTCGAGCAGCGACAGAAAAAGGTTCAGGTGCCCGACGGGACCGACCGGACCGGCAAGTTCGTGCTTGCTCACGTCGAGACACGAAAGTTTGTAGTTCCCTCACTCGAGATCGCCGTCTCGAAGCTGGCACTGGCCGGTGCGGAAAGCGATCTGCCGATGCTCGTCGATCATTCCACTGGCGAGATCCTCCAAGGGGAGTCGAAAGAGCTGAACAGAGCCGTTGGCGAGCCAGTTGGCATGCCTGCTCTGGAAAGTGCCGAGCCGGACGACGACGATTTACCGCCGGAGTTCGACCCGACACCAAAGCCGTGGGCGCAACGACTGCACATCATGGCTCAGGAGGTGGCCAGGCCGCTCGACCTAGACGGCGAGGCACTCCTCGACGGTGTGATCTCTTACGCAACCGAAGGCCGCACGACGTCTGCTAACGAACTCGACAGCGTCGCCCAGGCGAATCGGGTAGCCAAACTGCTCAACGGGATCCGGCTAGGCACCGTCGAGCCGTATGTCGACGCTTCTGGGAAGGTGGCGATCCTGTGACGACGATGATGTTGGTGATTGCGTTTTTGGTGGCCATGGTGCTCGGGCTCTTGGTGGTCTGGGTCGATTATCGGCCGGTCAAGCCTCGTGAGACTCACGACAGAGGCGGCCACGTCTACAAAGTGACGGAGGAAGAATGGAAGAGCAGGTAAAGACGGTCCAATGCAAAGGCTGTAAAGGCTCTATCGTCTGGCTGACCACCGTCAAAGGCAAAAAGATTCCGCTCGATCTCGAAGCCACCCCGGGTGGTGCGTTCGAGATTGACGGCAACATCGCTAAATACCTCGGGACGAAACACGACGGCCTCGGCCATGCCGCCCACTTCGAGACGTGTCCACAGGCCGACAGCTTCCGGAGGAAGGTCCAGTGAAACGCAGAGTGCCTGTCGATTACGAGGAACCGCCGGCGCTGCCACGGATCTCGATACCGCCCGGTCTACACACCGCCCTCAAGCTCATCTTTCCGATGAGCGGCCCGAACACACTGAGATTTTCCAAGCTCCAAGATCTCCTTGCCGACCAAGGGATCAAGCTCAACGCCTTTGAACTCATGTGGTGCTTGGATTTCTTGCACAAGGCTGGAATGATCCGGATCACCCGAGCAGACGAGACCTCTGCGTGCAGGGTCGACACGATCGAGGTGATGCGGTGAATCAGATGCGCCTAGAAGAGTCTGGGCCGCAGTGGGAGCCAGAGGATAAGCGGTGTGAGATCTGCGGTAGTGACCAGACGTGGGAGCAGATCCGATCCACATCGGGCTTTTTGCGGTGTGAGGCTTGTAGGAGTTCGACGTTGAGAAGGGAAGGCGATAAATGATAAACGAAATGAAAGTAGCGGTCAAGGGGGCACTGCCGGACAGCCCAGTCCTCAACGGGCTTCAGATCTCCGACGGCTATCCGATCCCAGTTGTGCGCGACATGTTCGACGGAGGCGGCGAGATAATCACAGCGGTCGTTGAATTCGTCGCCGCCCACAGCGAGACTCACTACGACGACAAGCCCGATCGTGTGGTGCTGCGCATCCACGCCGTGGAGGTCGTCGCCGATGACGACTCCAAGATCTTGTCGACGCTGCTCCTCGAGGCTCGGAACCAGAGGATGGGCGTGCAGACGCTCCCAATCTGATATGGGCCGGATCCGAACCGTAAAGCCAGAGCTTTTTGAGAGTGGCACCCTAGCGGCGTGCTCGAGAGACGCTCGACTGGTATTCGTCGGGCTGTTGACGATCGCCGACGACCACGGCAGACTCAAGGATCTCCCCAAGAAGCTCGTGGGCGAACTTTTTCCGCACGACGACGATGTAACTCCGGTGGTTCTGTCGTCGTGGCTGGACGAGCTCGAGAACGTCGACTCAATCCGGCGGTATTCCTCCGGAGGCGATTCGTTCATCTACCTGCCAATGTGGGAACAACACCAGAAGATTTCTCACCGTTCTCCGAGCCGCTTACCTGACCCTCCGGAATTCCTCCGGAAAGTTTCCGGAGAGGCTCCGGAAGAAATCCTAGAGCCTCCGGAGCTGCTCCGGTCTGATCTAGGAAAGGGATCTAGGAAAGGGATCTTGGATCTAGGAGGCGGATTAGGGAAAGTTTCCGGAGAGCCTCCGGAAACCACCGGCGCCGTTCCGGTCGCCGCCAGCCCAGAAGAAGATCTTGAACTTCCCAAATCTCTTCCCAAGTCCAGGCTCAAACGGGCTACGCAGGTGCCTGAGGACTTCGAGCTCACTCCGGAGCTGCAAGTGTGGGCTTCAGGTGTGGGCTTCCGTGGAGACCTGGTCGCTGAGACGTCGCAGTTCCTCGACTACTACCGGGCCACTGGTCGCAACATGAAGGACTGGACCGCCGCGTGGCGCAGCTGGATCCGCAAAGAGGTCAAGATGCGGCCCAGACCACGAGGCCAACCCAACGACGGCCTATCGTCGAACGAATTTTTTCGCATGATTCAAGAAGATTCCGTAGGAAGGATTGCAGGTGGAACAACCAAAATTGTCGATGTGGAGTTTGAAAACAGAAATCCAGACTTGCCTTGGAATCGCCCAAGAGCTCTGGGGCTCGCTTCTGAAGATTCATGATCATCGGGCGGCCGTCAAGGCGTGGGAGCTCGTCCTAGACGGCGAAGGAATCCGAGAGGGTGAGCTGCTCGATGCGCTCAAGATCTGGGCAAAGGGCGCCGATGGCACCTATCCGCCGCGGCCCGGTAATCTGCTCGAGATTCTCAAGCGGGAGCGCACGGCTCGGGTCCATCGGGCGGAGCTCGATGCCTGGCGTCATGCTGGCTGCCCGGTGATCGACTCCTCTGGCGTCGTCACCAGACTCGAACTCGAAGTATCGAGCGAGCCCGTCGAGCGCAGGGCGCTGCCTCTCAGGCTTGCGACGGTCAGGAGGGTTGTCGGATGAGATCCAGAGTGGGAGAAGCGGGCCGCTACGGGCCAAACACCCGGCAGGTCGAGAAGTTTCTAGCTCAAGTCCGGACGATGACGCCGGAGCAGCGCTGGGCCTTAGGCCTATGTTGGATCAAGGCTTTAATTCGGCCTGCGTGGGACGCTGCCTGGCATGAGGTGTTGGGTGCGGTGTGGGAGTCGACATTTGACCCCGTGCCACCTGCGACGCTCTTATCAAGCGATTCGGCGTCACCTACGACACGGGGTGCTCTCAACGACGCATTTGAAGCGTTGATGTTTCGGGATGTTATCTCTAAAGAGGCGTTTCACGTGCTCTATGGTCCCTGGGCGAGCGTGATGGAGTGTGAGGGATGAGAGACCTGTATGGGCCGAACACCGCTGAGGTTGAGAAGTTGCTCGAGCAGATAAGGGCAATCACACCCGAGCAGATTACGGCAATCACACCCGAGCAGATTACGGCGCTAGAAGGTGCCGTGCATAATGTGAGGAACGCGAGAAGAATCACAGCGGCGATAACGAAGCGTCCTGCGTGGAAAGAGGCATGGCCCGTGGCTTGGGAAGCATGGAATGCGTCGTGGGCGACCAGAGGCGTGCTAGGGACTGTGTGGGAAGTGGTCTATTACGCCGTCTTAGCGGTTGTGGTCAAAGACCTGCTTATTCAGGAGGACTTCGACGCTCTATACGGCCCGTGGGCGAGCGTGATGGAGGTAGAAAAATGAGTCAGTGGACTGCGATAGAGGCGACTGTCTGGATGGCTCCAGCATTGTCACGTGACCGAGGACTGGCCAACGAACCTACGTATCGAGGGTCCGAGAGTCCTCACAACGGGAAACCGTTCAGTCACTTTGAAAAAGGACATTGGTATCTACGCGATGAGTTGCGCGACGTGGACGACGACGACGCTACAAAGGTGCGCGATTGGTTTCTGGCTTTATGTAAGAAATACGCGCCAGTAGAAGCCGAGCTCGAAATTCACAACAGCGCAGCGAGGTATTTGCTGCGCTGGTCACCTAAAGATCAAAATCTTCAATTGCAGATTCCGACGCTCTTCAAGGAGTGGGCGAGCGTGATGGAGGTAGACGGCGACAATGCCCAATAGCCACACTCACAGACCGGCGAATGCTTGCCAGGCGAACTCCAAATACGGATCCTGCTCGAACAAAGTCACAGGCCGGAACGTCCTTTGCCTGAAATGCCAGCAAGCTGCGATCACCTATGTCGCTCAGCTTGAGAAGAAAATCGAGAGACTAACCGACTGCCAGGAGAGCACTTGATCCAGCGTCCCCGCTCCTACGTTCGCCGCTGGCGCCTTCTTAGCGATCGCCACGCCACCGATCTCGTGAAGGCTTGGGAGAGAACAACAAATTCGACGCTCGAGCTCTACGCCGAGCTTCGCAGGAGGAACTCCCTCGACGACGGTCCAGGTTACCCAGAGAGATCCGGTGGAGGCGGTTCTGGATCCCGAACCGAGATGAGTAACCGGCCATTAGAAATCGTTTTGCGAGAAGAGGAATTTGGCCCAGAAGATCCAATTCGAAATCTTCTCGAGCGCGGCGAAAGTTTGATGTTTCGTTTTGAGCAGGAGCTCGCTGGATGGGTGTCTCAGGTGCAAAATCTGCCAGCGATCAACCCTCCGGAGTTCCGACCTCGTGAAGTTTGCGTCGACTGCGGAGGATCTCCTTGGATCGTCGGAAAACTAGACGGATCACGATGTAAGGACTGTCGACGACGTCAGAGGTCGTCTGTGAGACGACTTGATCGCAAGAAATAATATTTTGTCATTTGCGACATAAACAGCAGGTGACTGGACTTGTCGAGAAAATCAGATATAGTGAATAACTAGTTTGTCATTCGTTTTCGCAAGAAACGAATGACATTGTTCGTTAACAGGTTCGGTGATGCTGAGGGTCTGTATCGAATGTGGCGAGAATTACACCAGTCGCAGTCGTTGCAAAGACTGTCAGCGACTTGCAGATGCACGTCGTGGAAACTCAGCACAGCGTGGTTACGATTCATCATGGCGAAGAATGGCGAAAGGCCACCTTCGTCGTCATCCACGATGTATTAGATGCGGAGCAATTTCCGATCTTACCGTTGATCACATCATTCCACTTTCACAAGGTGGACGATCAACGATCGACAACTTGCAGACATTGTGCCGTTCGTGTAACTCATCCAAAGGCGGCAGGTAACGCATCATCGCTGGTCACAGTATGTGTTGACCATCCGGTGCCGTTCGGGAGATCCCCCCCGTTTGAAAGTCGAGCGCTCTTTTCGCCATGACCCGGTTGTAGCCTTTTGTTCATTCCCGCAAATTTGAGGATTCCCTAAGGGGGTTTGCCGGGATTCGTTTCGGTTCCCGTTGGTTCCTTCGGATTCGCCAGCTTTCGCCAACTTTTTGAAAGGCAATCTTGAGGGGACGCAAGCCCACACCTCCGGCAAGATCAGCTCGACTTGGCAATCCTGGTCATCGACCGTTGCCGGAGCCAGTAGAGATAGTTCAGTCCCTAGCTTTGCCAGATGCACCAAAGCATTTGCTGGCTACCGGCAAACGGCTGTGGACAACGGTCCACCAGTTCGCCGGTACTTGGGTCAGCAAAGACATCGACGTTCCGCTTCTCCTTGTCGCTTGCGAGATCGCCGACGACCGTGAGCGTCTCAAAAGAGTCCTGAAGACGGAAGGACATTTCCAGAAGATCCCGATCCAAAACGCCAGGGGCGATGTGATCGGCAACGAGGTCAAAGTTCATCCAGCTCGGCGTGAGCTCCGGATGCAGGATGCCAACTACGTGAGAGTCCTTGGGATGCTGGGTCTCACGCCTACTGATCGCAGTCGGCTCAAGCTCACCGAGATCCTCTCGGAGAATGAGTTCGACAAATGGCAAAAACAGCACCGCTGAGGCACGAAGGCCGGATCGCAGTCGACTTCATCGAGAAGTTTTGCGTGCAAAGCAAGGGCGCTGAAGGCGGCAAACTGATCCGGCTGCGGGACTGGCAACGCCAACTCACAGTGGATCTACTCGAGCCAGATCCGGCGACTGGCCTTCGCAAGCATCGAACCGCTCTTATCGGCATGGCCAAGAAGAACGGTAAGTCGCTCGTGAGCTCGGCCTGGGCAGCCTACTTCCTAAATGTCGATCCAGAGCCTGGCGGCGAGATCTATTCGGCGGCCAGTGCAAAGGAACAAGCCAAGATCGTCTTTGATGAGACGAAGAAGATGGTCGAGGCTTCTCCGGACTTGTCCAAGCGGTGCATCCCTTACCGAGACGCCATCGAGTGTGTGTCGGGATCTGTCTATCGGGCTATCTCGGCCGATGCCGGAACGCAGGACGGGATCAACCCCTCGATCTGCATCTTTGACGAGGTCCACCGCCAACCAGACTCCGAGCTCTGGTCGATAGTTCAGTTAGGCATGGCCACCAGGCGGCAGCCAATGTTGATCGGGATCACCACAGCCGGCGCCGGAGCTGAGGGGATTTGCTGGGATCTTTACGACTACGGAAGGCGAGTCCAAGCCGGCGAGATCGAGGACCCCACCTTCTTCTTTCGGTGGTGGCAGCCAACGAATCCGCAGGTGGATCACCTAGACAGAATCGCCTGGGCTGAGGCGAATCCGGGCCTAGGGGATTTTCTCCCCGTAGCAGCGGTGGTCGCTGAGTCCAAGCAGCTCCCAGAGGGAGACTTTCGGAGACTCAGGCTCAATCAATGGCCGGCAGGTGCCGGCAACTGGCTGCCGCAGGGTGCATGGGAACCGCTCAAATCTGACCGGGTCATCAAACCCGGATCGGTTCCGATCGTGTTGAGTTTCGACGGGAGCTTTTCTGATGACGCCACGGCGATCGTCGGAGCGACCATCGAAGCCGAACCTCATGTCATGGTTCTCGGCATCTGGGAAAAACCCCCGATGCAGCCGACCTGGCGAGTTCCCCTCGAGGACGTGAAGCAACGGGTGATCGAGTTGATCGACACTTGGCACCCGGTCGAGTTTGCAGTGGATCCGAGTTTTTGGAAGGACGTTCTCCTCGAGATCGAGCGAGAGCGCCCACGCCAGCTGATCCTCGAGGTACCGCAAAGAAACGCTCGGTCGGTGCCTGCGACTCAACTTTTCTTCCAGCTCGTGACGTCGGGCCGTCTTACCCATGACGGCAATCCGGCGCTGGCAAGACATATCGGTAACGCCAAGCTCGTGCAGACGCCGAGCGGCGGCGTGATCCGCAAAGAGACGAAGGGCTCGGCAAAAAAGATCGACCTAGCGGTGGCGGCGCTCATGGCCGTCGATCGTGCAAAGGCTCTCGCTGGCAAACGTCGCCGGCATACGGCATGGGACCTCAATGAACTCCTGAAGGAGACTGAATGACCACTGCGCTTGAAATTCTGGGTGCGCTGCTCCTGATTGCCGGCGTGGCGATGATCTACATTCCTGCGGCCCTGATCCTCGCCGGCACCGTCGTCATTCTGGCCAGCTTCGCCTTGGACAAGTCGCTCGAGAGCTCGGGCTCGCCGTCGTGACGATAGCCACGCGGCTCATCCAAAAAAGAGCGGCGATAGTCGGCTCCTGGTCTTCTATGGATCCGGCGGCGATCCCGCCAAACTCGGCGAGTTTCAACTACTCAGCCGGCGTCGTCGTCAACGACCAGACGGCTATGACCTTGGCGGCCGTCTTCAGAGCGATCTCTATCGTCTCGGACTCCGTCGCTCAGATGGACTGGGCTTCTTATCGAGGCGTCTCGGCCGAGCGGCGATTGGTTGTTCCTCAGCCGCCAATCATGACCAAGCCTTTCTACGGCGTTCGTCGCAGAGAGGGCATCGCTCAGGTGATGGTCTCGCTGTTACTTCGGGGCAATGCCTACTTGCTGATAACCCAGCGGGACAAGACGCTCGGCTGGCCAGTCCAGCTGCGGGTGCTGCATCCGGACTCGGTGACGGTCAAGCTCGAAAAAGGCGTCGTCAAATATTTCACCGGCCTCGGCAAAGAAATCTTGCCCGAGGATCTCGTCCACATTCGAGGACTGACTTTGCCTGGCATGGAGGTCGGCCTTTCGCCGATCGATCTTGCCGCCCAGAGTTTTGCCGTAGGTATCGCCGCTAGGGACTTCGGGTCGAGATTCTTCGCCCAAGGAATCAACCCGTCTGGCGTGATCGAAAGTGTCGACCCACTCAGTGAGGACGAGGTCAGGCGAGTCGCCCAGAGGATCCAGACGGCACACGGCGGATCTTCTAATGCTCACCTACCGCTCGTGCTCGACGCCGGCATGAACTGGAAGACGATCACCTTGACTGCCGAGCAGTCCCAGTTCCTCCAGACACAGGATCACTCAAGATCCGAGGTCGCCACCTGGTTCGGCGTGCCGCCGCACCTCCTTCAAGACGTCGACAAGTCCACCTCTTGGGGATCCGGCATCGAAGATCAGATGATCCAGTACGTGACCTTCACCGTCCGGAACTGGGCTCAACGCATCGAAGAGGCCTGGGACACAGATCTACTTCCAAATGCCAACTACTCGAGGTTCGACTTCGAGAGTCTCCTGCGGGCGAACACCATGGTCCGCACCCAGTTCTATATGGGGATGCGTGCCATCGGGGCCATGAACCAGGACGAGATCCGGGCGATGGAAGATCTGCCTCCAATACCTGACGGCAAAGGCCAAGACTACGCCGCCCCAATGAATGCCCCAACGCCCCAACCGAAGCTCACCATGGCTCCGGGCGAGGGTGCCGGCGACGATTCGAAAGGATAACCATGAGCGGAGCAATCGCTTACAAAAAGACCGGCACGACCGATACGGCGTGGGACGGTCCCGAAGCTATGAAGAACGTAAAGGCCGCCAAGGCCGATTTGCGTGACCTCTGTGCATGGGCGGATCCGGAGGGAAACGCCGACGCCAAGGGAACCTACAAGTTCCCTCACCACGAAGTGTCCTCCGATGGCGTCGTCGGTGACGCCAATATCAAAGCTTGCCAGAGTGTGATCTCGATCCTGAACGGCGGCCTGGGCGGTGCGGACATACCCGACGCCGACAAGAAAGGCGTCTGGGACCATGTCTCGCACCACCTGCGAGATGCCGACGTGACGCCGGCCGAGCTCAAGAGTTCTGGCGCTCGAGGAGAGCTCCGCCACGCCGCTTTTAGCGGATCCCATTCACACTCGCATTCCGCAATGGGCGACCAGGGCGGCGACAAGACCCATACTCACGAGCACACCCACGACGACGACTACAGCCACGATCACTCACACTCCGAGGCGAAGTCCGGCCGCTCTCTGACCAAGGGAGCTGAGCGCAGACAAAGGTCAGTTGCCGGCCTCGAAATGAGATCCGGCGACGCCGGCGCTGTCAGCTTCGAGGGCTACGCAGCCGTCACCGGCGTGCCGACCACGATCCCGGACTTCTTCGGCAGCTTCGACGAAACGATCAGCCGAGGTGCTTTCGCCAAGACTCTGGCTGAAAAGGACGACGTCCGTCTTTTGCTCAACCACGACGGCACGCCGATGGCCCGTACCAAGTCGGGCACGCTCGAGCTCGATGAGGACAAAAAGGGTCTGCACGTTCGAGCGGACCTGGACGACTCGTCGCCGCTGGTCCAAGAGATCGCAAGTGCGATGCGCCGTGGCGATCTCGATCAGATGAGCATCGCATTCCAGGCGACGCGGCAGGAGTGGAACCACGACTACTCAGAACGCTTCATCAACGAAGCGAAACTCTTTGACGTGTCGGTTGTCACCTACCCGGCATACCCGACGACCTCAGCCAGTCTCCGCTCGAGAGTAAACGATCCGCCGCTGCAGATTCGCCTGGCGTTTTTTGCTCAGCAGCTCCGAGAGGGCAAGACATTCTCGGCCGCAAACATGAAGCAGTTGACGTCGCTACTGGACGCCCTCGCACAGATCGACGAGCTGACCGACGAGTGGCAGCCGAAGCTAGCCGAAATGCTCGGCCTACCGGATCCTGACCACGACGATGATGACGACGATGCCGGCAAAGACGATGCCCGCTCGTGGCTCTCGCCAACAATCGCAGCCGCTATGGCTCTCGCCAAGCGCTGACCCTTCGCCACGCCGGAGCTCACGCCGGAGCGCACTGTCGCCACCACCTGAGCCACCACCTGACGCTACATAAACCGAGCCGAAAGGACCGCAATGACTTTATTGGATCAGTTGCGCCAAAACCGGAACGACGAGGCGGCAAAGCTAGACGCTCTGCTTTCTCCGATCGTGACGGCAAAGCGCGCCGCAACCGCTGACGAGGAGACCGCCGTCGAGGCGTCCACGTCCGCTATCAAGCAGCTCGATGCGAGGATCTCGGATCTGATTGCTCAGGAAGAGTCCCGCCAGCAGGCAGAGGCGTCTTATGCTCGCCTCGGTATCGCTGATATTCGGGTCAAGTCCGAGCCTCGGACCTACGAGCGCAGCTCGATGCTCAGGAGGAACACCTCGTACTTCCGTGACCTCTGGGGAGCTCGCCAGGGCAATCCCGGCGCTCTCGAGCGCCTAGCGAGACACGCACAGGAAGTAGACGTGATCGCCAGGGATAATCCCGACTCCGTAGAAGCTCGAGCTCTGTCGACCACCGACGGATCCGGCGGTTTCCCACAAGTGGCCGCCTTGGCTGCGTAAGCAGTCATATGTAAATCCCACCGTATCGGTGAACCCCGCCGTCCAAGGGGAATACCGAGGAAACCTGCACAGAGGGTTCCGTAGAGACTAAACGTGGGACTCTTCCTCAAGCGTCAAGACTGTGATCCTGAAGCGCCTAGGAAGATGAAGTTATAGTCCGGTCTGCATCGATGGCAAAGATGCAGAGTCAGGCAGAAATGACCTGGCCCGCAACAACCGGCGCTTGGCAACGGAACGATCGTTCCAGATCTTTAGACATGCACGACACCGGCGATAATGGGCACTCCCATCTCGTCCCCACACGGTATTCGCCTCGTCATAGGGGTGGCCGAGCGGACAATGTGTTCGATTTCGCATGTTCGATCCCATGCCGGGCCGGTTGGCCAAATGCTCAAGGACTTCCTTGGCTTTGGCTGTTCTACGTTCCCCCAGGTAGGGGAGAATGAGTTCAGTGATGCGACGAACCTCTTTGGGGTCGCTCACGCGCCAGACGTGACGCACTTTGGGAATCGAGTAAGACTCTCGCACGGGCTTCGGCCGCACGGGAGAGACATTCTGACAGGCCGGGAACATGGTTCGAACTCTTTCGATCACGTCCAAGTCTGTCATCCCGATGGTGAGTTTGGTGTTGCCGTTCTTTTCGATTGAGAAGCAGCCTTCTCCTTCAAAAAGACCGGCGAACCATGCTAAGTCGGTCGTTTCTATGAACTCATTTTAGTCAGAACCCGCGGTAACAATTCGTACTTCGTACCTCCGACCTGGCTAGTCGACAAGTACATTAAGTTCGCTCGTGAAGGCCGTCCCTTCGCTGAGCGCACCAACATGCAGGAGATGGTCAAGGGAACCGACGTTATCAACCTCCCGAAGATCGCCACGGGAACTGCCACCGGCGCACAGACCGGCGGACAGAACACGGGCGTCCTCGAGACGGATCTCACCGATACCGTTGTGTCGTCTCCGGTCGTCACTCGTGCCGGCCAGCAGACGGTGGCTTTACAGATGCTCGAGCAGTCGCCGATTCCGATCGACGAGGCGCTCATGGAGGATCTGCTAGGAGCTCTCGGCGAGGACATCGACACACTGTGTCTGACCTCTCCTGGCGGTGCCGGCGCCTTCTATGGCGTGACGACTCTGGCGGGAACCAATGCGGTCACCGACAGCGGCACCACTCCGACTGGACTCGAGATCTTCCAGGACATCGTCAAGGGCGTTTCCCAGTCGAGGAAGAACCGCAAGCGCATGCCGACTGCAATTTTCATGACCGCATCCCTCTGGTACTGGCTGACCTCTCAGGCAGACTCTCAGGGCCGTCCGCTAGTCGTGCCTTCCGATCAGGCTGGCCTGAACGCTATCGCCACGATGCTTGCGAACAACCTGGGAGACCAGCCCCTAGAGGGACCGGTCGGAACGATCTCGGGGTTGCCTGTGATCCTGGACGATCACCTTCCCTCCAACCTCGGCGTCGGCACCGACCAGACCGAGGTCGTAGTGGCGAGAATGCCGGATCTCTGGCTCTATGAGTCGGTTCCGACCTTCCGCAACCTGCCCCAGACCTACGGACAGAACCTGAGCGTCTTGTTCCAGATCTACGAGTACGCGGCATTTCTTGCCCGTCACGAAAAGGGAATCTCGGTCATCGGCGGCACTGCGTTCGTCGCACCTACTGGCTACTAGTCCTGAGCGGCGGGAGGGTCCTACGGGGCTCTCCCGCTCTCATTTCCGTCCATCTGAAAGGAAGAGTCAATGCATCCGCAGAGATATATCACCGGCCTGCTCGAGGAGCTCAAGGGACCGCGGTCCAAAGACCACGAAGCCAGAATTAGAGCTGAGCTCGCACGCCTCGGCATCGAAGCTCCAGCGGCCAAGGGAACCAAGGCAGCCGCACCGGCTGCTAACACACCACAGGCACCCGTGACTGAGGCTGCGCCGGCGTGACCGTCACCGCGTTCGCAACTCCGCCCAATGACGCTGCCATCTGCACGCTGGCCGATGTCAAAAGCTACCTCCGGCTGCCTTTGAGCGATACGAGTTACGACGCGGAGCTCACAAACCTCACATTTGTCGCCACGGATCAGATCGAGCAGTACTGCAACCGTCCGATCGTTCCGAAACCGATGCCAATTGAGAGGCACGACGGGTGGGTAGGCGACACCATCGAGCTCAAGTACTCACCCGTCACATCTGTCACCTACGTCTATGAGTACTTTGCCGGTTTTCTGAACAATCTCTCGGAATCAACACCGTCCAATCCGATCGACGGCTATCAGCTCGAGTATCAGACCGGGCGGCTGATCAGGGTCTTTACAAATGGCTTTCCCCGTCAGTGGTATCCGGGATCTCGCAACATCGAGATCTCATACTCCGTAGGGCTCAGCCCGACGCCACCGACTCTGTGGCAAGCCGCTCGAGAGCTCGTCGCTCACATCTTCAGCCAGCAGGAACAGATTAACCCGTCCAACGTTCCGAAGTTCACCGGCGGTGCCAACTCCTCCGATGAGACCGAGACGTCTCCCGAGCTCTGGCAGGGACTGCCTTACCGCATCGAAGCCAAGATTAAGCCGTTCAGGCGCCGGAGCATCGCATGAGCGCTGCTCAGGGCGCAGCGGCAATGGCTTCGGTCTATTCGATTTTGTCGGCCGTTGCTGGCGCTGCGGTTCCACCGGCCTCGATAGTCACTGACCCAACCGTCGGGGCCTACTACTCGCTAGCACCCGCCGCACAGGCGAACTCGCAGTTCTTTCTAGCTGTCGCCGGCGTGACAGGTGCCAAGCAGATCCCCCATTACATCGGCGCTGGGCGCCTGGAGGACTTCGAGATCTCCTGCATCGCATGGGGCGGCCTGACAGATGCGTCTGTGCCAAACCTCGAGGCGCTGACGGCCTTCCTGTTTTCAATGGTCGACTCCGTCAGCGCAGCGATCGACGCTGATCCCTCTCTCGCCGGCGTCGCCTACCAGTCGTGGCTATCTGGCTACGACTTGACATTCGATGTGGAGACCAACGGCCGGGCGGCCCAAGTCGACTTCACCATCCACGTCGACACGCAAGTTTCATAAGCCCAACAAATGCCCTAAGGAGGCAAACAAATGGCTATCGGATCAGGTCTAGGCGGCTCGGTCGGCATTGGTGCCGAGACCGCATACGGAACGTTTGCCGTTCCCACACGGTGGTATCCGTGGGAGAGTGAAAAGTTCTCGGTGGAGCGCAAGTTTTCCGAGGCTAAGGCTATCGTCAGCGGCTCGCTCGTCAAGCAGTCCGCACAGACCGTGCTGCTAACGCAGCTCGTCAAGGGCACGCTCAAGATGCCCGTCACCACATCGGGTCTCGGGCTCTTGCTCAAGGCCATCATGGGGACAGTCGTCGGACCTACCGAGGTCGGCACCGGCCCGGCATATACGTCCACCTTCACGGTCGGCCCTACGGTCGGCGAGTCGCTGTCGGTCCAGATCGGCAGGCCACAGACCAACGGCACCATCACGCCGTTCACCTACCTAGGTTGCAAGCCGGACTCGATGGAAATCAGTGTCGAAGCCGGTGGCGTGGCCGAGCTCAGTCTTGGTTTCGTTGGCCAGCAGATGAGCGAGACCGAAACGCTCACCGCTCCGGTCTACGGAACGCCGGATCCGATCGTCTTCCCCTTCAGCGGCATGACACTCAAGGCCGGCCTCGTCATCGGTAGCGAAGCGGCCGTGGCGAACGTTCGGAAAGCCAACGTGCAACTTAAGCGCAAGCTGGACGAATCTCGGTACTACATCGGCGGGAGCGGCCTTTTGGCTGAGCCTATCGAAGATGACTTCATCGAGATCTCCGGCACTATTGATGCGGACTTCACCGACACCACCGACTGGGACACCTGGGTGAACTCGGGAGCACAGATCTCACTGATCCTCGATCTAGTCGGCCAGCAGATAGTGACCGGCTCGAATTTCGGCCTGTCGATCGCCGTTCCCGTTTCTCAGGTTGAAGGCAGCGACCCCGAGATGAGTGGCCCGAAGATCGTCACCCGTGAGGTCAAATTCGAAGGCCTCTATGACAACGTGCATCAGCCCATGACCCTCGTCTACACCTCTACGGATCTGACCCTCTGATGGCCGACTTCATCATCAGCTTCGAGGGGCGCACCTACACCTGGGACGGCGACCTCACCGTCCGAGAAGACGCAGTGGTCGCAGCGGCGACGGGCATGCACTTTGGCAAGTGGGTCACGGTCCTCACGGATCCGAGCGACGACAAATACATTCTGGCTCTCCAGGCGTTGCTCTGGGTGCTCAAGAAGAGGGCCGGCGAGCAGGTCGACCTACGCAACCTGGACTTCTCAATCGGCGCCTTTGCCAAGGCGGTCGGCGAAGCCATGGCTGCAAATGAGCAGTCCCCTGCCGAGGAGGGCACGGTGGCCCCAAAAGAGAGCCCGACCGACGGCTCTACGGAGATCCCGGACAGCTCCGAATCGAGTACCTGGCCCTCTTCGCCGTCTACCTCCACATCAGCCCAGTCGGATCCGACGAGCTGAAGGTGACGGAGCTCGTAGCCCTCACTAGAGCAGTCGACAAGATGGTCGAAGAAGGGAATCGCGGCCGTGGCTAGTCGGGCAAATGCGTCGATGAGAATCGACACGGCCGAACTCAAGAACTTTGCGAAAGGTCTTCGCTTGGTAGACCGGTCGCTGTATTTGAAAATGAACAAAAAGATCAGGGTGGCAGCCCAAGTGGTCGCTGACGACGCCAAGGCCAGAGCGTCCTGGTCGACGAAGATTCCATCGACCATCAGGGTCAGAGGCGGCTTGGCACGACTATCGGTCGTGGCTGGCAAGGGCGTCCCTTATGCGGTTCCCTACGAGTACGGCGGCAAGAAGATGGCTAAAGGCACCTTCAAGCACCCCGTCTATGCAGCGGTTGGATCTGCTCGGTATGAGGATAAGGGGTCCTGGCCGACAGAGAAGACCAGGCCGTTTCTCGTGCCCGCACTGGCTGCTCATCGAACCGAGGTCATGGAGGCAATGGTGATCGCCGTCAATGAGGCCATCGACGAGGCACTTGCGAAAGGACACGCGCTGTGAGTTTCAGAGCTAGTGAGCTTAGGGTCATCATCGCAGGCGATGCGGCTGGGTACATCCGGACTATGGCTGAGGTCTCGGCTGCCACAGACGAGGCCGCCGGCGGTATGAGCTCGAAGTTCGAGAAGTCGACCTCTAAGGTCGGCAGCTTCTTCGAGAACATGGGCTCCAAGATGCAGAGCTGGGGCATCCCGTTCGGCAAGACCGTCTCCGACATGGGGACCAAGCTCGATTCCGCAGGCTCCAACGCCTCGAAATTCTCGGGCATCATGTCCGACGTTGGCAAAATGACACTCGGAGTGGGTGCCGTCGCATTCGCCGGTGTGGCCGCCGAGTCAATCAAAATGGCGACGGGTTTTCAGCAGGCTATGACGCAGGTGCAGACCGGTGCGGGTGAGCTGCCTCAGAACATGAAAATGGTGACCGACGGAATCTTGTCGATGGCGTCGTCGGTCGGCCAGACACCTATCGAACTCGCTAAGGGGCTCTACACCATCGAGTCCGCCGGCTTCCACGGTGCAGCGGGCCTCAAGGTCCTGAAGGCAGCCGCCGAGGGAGCGGCCGTCGGCAACGCCAGCATGGGAACCGTCGCAGATGCAACGACCACCGTGCTCAACGCGTATGGCCTAAGCGCTCAACACTCTGCTAGCGTCGTCGACCAGCTGATTGCCATTGAAAAGACCGGCAAATCCCACATGGAAGACGTGGCGGCGTCACTTTCCGCTGTCGTCCCGATCGCCGCAGCAGCGCACCTAAGTTTCGCTCAGGTCGGCGGCGCTCTGTCGACGATGACCGCTCAGGGCATGAGCGCAGAGCAGGGATCCCAGGATCTCGCTCATGCGATTCGTGCGCTCGAGAATCCGAACTCGGTCGCTGTAAACGAGATGCAGCAGCTCGGGATCAATTCAAATGACCTGGCGAAAAACCTCGGCAAAAGAGGCCTCACCGGTACCCTCAGCATTCTGACCGAGACGATCCTGAAGAACATGGGGCCGAGCGGCGAAGTGATGCTCAAAGCCTTCAATCAGTCCAAGGCGGCGAGCTCGGACCTCCAGGTGATGATGGGCGCCATGAATCCCAAGATGCGTGCCCTAGCGCTCGAGTTCGAAAAGGGCTCTCTCACGGTCACCCAATTCCGTAAAGCGCTGCCAACCAATGAGCAGGGAACGATCCAGCAGTTCGCAACCCTCTACAACCTCTCCCACGGTTTCAATGCTCAGCTCAAGGCCGGCCTTCCAGCATCTCAGACCTACGAGGCAGCGATGGCTAAGGTCACAGGCGGTGCAACCGGGCTGAATGTAGCCCTCATGCTGTCCGGCACACACGCAACAACTTTCGCCAACGATGTGCGCACTGTCGGCCACGCGGCAGACCATACCGGCGGAAAAGTCACCGACTTCGGAGTGGTGCAGCAAACCCTTGCGTTCCAGATCAAACAAGCTAAGGCCGGCGTCGAAGCACTCGGCACTCGCCTCGGCCTGGTTCTTATCCCCTGGCTCGAAAAGGCGATCCACGCCACCGAGGCAATCGTCGGATGGTTCGGCAAGCATGCAGCGATCGGCGAGGTATTAGCAGGCGTGATCGGCACAATCCTGGCCGGAGCGATCGCCGTCTACGTCGG
>JAEHJW020005682.1_pt1 | contig 35504 bp, 49 predicted proteins | sample 9271431 | NCBI WGS metagenome assembly JAEHJW02 | reverse complement strand
GACGCATCAACGGGGCCGTGTCCACCCGCGGAATTCCGAAACCTCAATGGCTAGGTGGCAGAGTGGTCATGCAGCGGCCTGCAAAGCCGTCTACGCCGGTTCGATTCCGACCCTAGCCTCCAATAAAAACAACGAGATAGCGGCGTTTTCTTCCCTCGAGACCTTCCGGAAATCCACCGATAAGCCCTTGAAATATTCTAATGACACCCGGTTTGGGGTGTCAATTTCGGCGTAGACTAACGGTTTAGGCCGTCTACGCGAGAGGAATTCAATGGCGGTGAAGCGACGTCGGGGGGCCGGTTGGCAGTACGTGCTGAAGCGCAAGGGGCTTCTGCCAAAGCCGGTCTATTTGACCTTTCGGGACGAGGTCGAGGGCGACGAATACGTGGCGCGTCTCGAGGCCCTGTTGGCCCGTGGCATCGTGCCGGTGGAGATTGCCTCAGATACCGGCCCTGGGTATCTGCGCGCGTCGCTGCAAAATTACCTCAATACGACGGAGGTGTCCGCGCTCGATCGGGAGCAATTGGAAATCATCGCCAACAGCGTGCGATGGGACCTGCGTCTTGCCGACTGCACGTTCACGTGGGCGGTGAAGTGGGTCAGCGACTTCAAGCGCGAAGCGAACCTCGCGCCGACCACGATCCGCCATCGGGTCGGAGCGCTCGCCCGGGCGCTGGATTGGGCGCTCGCCCATGGCATGCTGGCCACGAACCCATTGCGCGCCTTGCCCCGCGGATATGCGACATACACCGAAGCGGATGAGCGCGAGACCGTCGCGCGCGGCGGGCGGGCGAAGACGGACACTGAACGCGACCGGCGCATGACAGCGGAGGAAGAGAAGGCGATCCGCGCGGTGCTCATCACGGGGCGGCGCCAGTCGCCGAACGAGACCGCCGGCCGGGCCTTGGTGCTCAATCACCGCACGGCGCTGACGCTGTTGTTTGAGTTGGCACTCGAAACGGCGATGCGGATGCGCGAGCTGTTCACGCTGGGGGTGGACCAAGTGGACATTGAGCGTCGCACGATCTTCCTCGATCGCACGAAGAATGGAAGTAAGCGCCAGGTGCCCTTGAGTTCCGTGGCGCTCGGCGCACTGACGCCGTGGCTCGATGAGCGCGAAGACTCAGCGCTCGTATTCCCCTGGTGTGCGGACGCGGGCGATGCGCGCACGGTTCGAAAAACAACGGCGCTGCTGTCGCGGCAGTGGGCACGTGTTTTCGATGCGGCCGGCTGCCCCGATCTGCACTTTCACGACCTTCGCCATGAAGCGACCTCGAGGCTGTACGAGCGCACCACGTTATCGGATGCGCAGATCGCGAAGATCACCGGCCACAAGGATCCTCGGATGCTTATGCGTTACGCGAATCTTCGGGCCTCGGACCTCGCCGCCCGTCTTTGGTAGGAAGGCCGGCGCGGGTTTCATAGGGCGCAAGATCAGGCATCTCCCGGCGGGGGCGACCCTTCCCTGCGGCCTTCCTGGCCGGCGAGGCTTCAATCTGTGGCGCGGAGGATTCGCACAAGCGCCGCCGCGCGGCGGCCTGCTGGCGCGCAGTGTGACCGATGTATGCCAGAACATCCGAACGCAACAGCACCCAGTGCTTGCGGTTGAGGGAGAGTGCGGGGATCTCGCCCCGCTCGCACAAGGTGCGCAGTGCTTCGCGCCCAATGTGCAAGAGTGCGGCGGCCTCGATGAGACCGATCGTCTCAGGCTGTGGCTGCGCTTCTTCGGCGCTCATGAAGCCCTCGCAAGACCTTGATCCCGAGCGGTGTTGATCCTCGCCATCTGTGCGCTGTCGCCGCCCCGGTCCGGATGATGCCGCGCCGCCAGGCGGCGCCAAGCGGTGTCGATTTCCTCGCCCGTGGCGTTCTCTGCGATGCCGAGCACCTGCCACCATTGTTCGGGCGCCGGCAGCGCGACGAATCCGGTGAACGCGCGATCGAGAATCTCCGCGCCGCCGTGGCGCTCGATCGCGCGCATGGCCTCGAGAGTGGCTGCGATCGCAGCCAGGTTGTCGGCGACCCGGTCGTAGCGGTCGATCGCCATGCAGCGAGTGTCTTTGCCCTTGCGCCAGTAGACGGCGACCCCAGGATCGGCGACCGAGCGGTCGGACCGCGGCAAGCCGTCGAGGCGCGTCGGGATATCGGTGGAGATCACGAGGTCATCACGCTTCACGCCCAACCGCTCGAGTTCGAGCAGCACGCGCTGAATCCCGTCCATCACGGAAAGCACTCGGCCGGAGGTCGAAAACTTCGCGCGGGAGCGCTGGTGGGATTTCTTGCGCGGCCAGCCCTGCGGCCACGTGAGCGGATATGCCTCGATGGCCTCGCGCATAGGGTGTGCTCAGGCCACCAGCCGCGCCGCATGCGGAGCGAGCGTCGCGAGAAGGGTGCCGATGGGTGCGAGCAGGGCCCAGGCGAAGGGGATGTCATCGTCGAAGGGCATGTCCGGGCGGCTCGCCGGATCGCGGCTCTCCGCCGGCGGGGCCGGCCGGTCGGGTCCCGCCTGAGAGGTACTGCCGCGCCCGCCGAGCATCTGCAGCTCGTTGACCACAATCTCGGTGCTGTAGCGGTCGTGTCCGTCGCGGTCCTGCCACTTGCGGGTGCGCAGGCGGCCCTCGACGTAAACCGGCGCGCCTTTGCGCAGGTACTGACCGGCGATTTCGGCGAGCCGGCCGAAGAGGGCGAGACGGTGCCACTCCGTGCGCTCCTGCTGCTCTCCGGTGTTCTTGTCCCGCCACTGCTCATTGGTGGCGAGGCTCAGATTCGCGACGCTCGAGCCCGAGGGCATTGCGCGCACATCGGGGTCCTGCCCCAAATGGCCGACCAGGATCACCTTGTTCACGCCGCGCATGGTCAAACTCCGTCGAAAATGGGTACCGTTCGAGGGTCCTCGGCGGACCGGGACCCTTGACGGAAGTAAAGCATGCCAGACGTTGAGCGTCAAGCATGCCATACATACCGGGCATCTTAGAACAGGTAGGGCCGAGCCACCGATCTACCTGCCCCGTGCGAGATACCGTTCGACCAGCCGTTTCAGGTGACTCTCATCAGGGTTCGCGACTTGCACCCCAAGATGGGGATCCACGATCTGTGTCGCCTCACTTTTCTTGATGCCGAGCACATCCATCATTGGGGGGTCCGAACCATCATCCGTGACGAGTAGGAAGCATGTGACCGGGTTTTGCTGGCCCTCGCGATCGAGCCGCCAGAGGATCTGCTGGTGGATGCCGGGGGACCAGTCGAGTTCGCCAAGGATCACGACGGAGGAGCGGTGCTGAAGCCCGTCGACGCCGGCCCCTGAGCGCAGCGACATGATGAGGATGTCGGTATCGCCGTCGAGGAACCGTCGCTTCTCGGCTTCCTTGCGTGCAGCGGTCTCGGAACCGGTGTACATCGCGGGCTTCAAGTCTCCGAGCGCCTCGAGCCAGAGTCGATACACCTCGCGATGCCAGCCGACGAGCAGTACCGGCTCGCCGGCCTCCACCATGAGCCGGGCGAACTGTGCGACGGTTTTGGCCTTGGCGATCCCGGTGGCCTGGCGCACCATGATGTCGAGCTCGCGGGCCGCTTGGCCGCGCTCGATGAAGCTGCCGGTTGTGGCCCGGATGGCGAGCTGCTGTGCGAGCGCTTCGACGGACTCCACGGTCTTGGCGTCATAGTCGATGGTCTCGACGATGATCGAGGTCTTCGGTAGCTGCTGGCCCACGTCGCTCTTCAGTCGCCGGATGAGCGCGTGCTGCTCGCGCAGGTAAGTGCCGAGGGCCTTCGGGTCCTTGATGTGCCCACCGCGACCAGACGCGCGGTTCACCCATTCGCGCTCGAAGTCCGTCCATCCGCCGAGGACCGCATCGTCGATAAACTGCATCACGTTCCACATCTCGACGCCGTAGTTGTAGATCGGCGTGGCGGTCAGGCCGAGACGGTACGTGACGCCTTGGGAGAGAAGGAATGCTGCGGCGCCTTTCTGCGTACCCGTGCCGGTGCGAAGACTCTGCGGTTCGTCGAACACGGCTGTCTTGAAGAAATCGCCGTGCGACTTGAAGAACTGGATCCACCCGCCGATCTGACTGACGCGAAAGATGTATACGTCGGCCGGCGGCAGATTGTATGGGGAACCCTTCTCGATCAGGTGGACCGAGAGGTCCGTGAAGGCGGTGATCTTATCCGCCCACTGCCGCTGCATGTGGGCGTCGCAGACGACGGCGGCGGGTAGCGTGCCCGGCGTACTCGCGAGGAATCCCGCCGCGGTGTACGTCTTGCCGAGGCCCCCTTCATCGCCGAGGAGAAGACTCTTGCGTCGGCGCAGCACCTCGATCGCCTGTGCCTGGTAGTCGCGGATCCGCTGTCCGGGTTTCACGCCCGCGATGTGGGGGGCTCGATAATCGGGCAGCAGGATGCGCTCGAGTTCGGCCTGCTCGAGGTCCCATCCCCGCCGGCCGGTCTCGAGCACGTGCCGGTCTTCGGCCGTCATCGCGAGCGGATAGCGCACCGTGAACCACTCGAGGTCCGCGGCGTGCATCAGATCGTTCGGCAAGTGGAAAGGGCCAGCCGATTCCTTCGGCACACGCGGGAAGAGATGCTTGAAGCGGATCGCGACGTGCGGCTCCAAGTCAGCAATCTCCCACTGGCCCTGCGCCGGACTCGGTCCGGTGCGGCGGCACCCATTGCCATCGGCGACGAGCCGCAGCGTCCCGTAGGTCCGGGCCTGCGGCCGGCGCTCTTGCGGAGGCGACTCAAGCGGTAGGGGAAGCGCAGCGCTCACAGCAGCCACCCCTTCGAGAGGGACGCGGCGTAGACCGGTTTGCCGCGAATCTCGGCCGGGAGCCCCATGGTGAGGTTCGAGGCGAGGATGATGGCCGCGACCTCGGGGTGTCGGGTGTAGCGCTCGATCTGTCGGTAGACGTCGATTTTGCGCGGCCCGCCGCCCCGGCCTTTGAGTTTGCACTCGACTGCGATCCATTGGGCGAGTGCGCGGGGGCAGGGTATCAGGAAGTCGGGGATGTCCTCGGCCGAGAGTCGGTGCTCCCGCTCGAAGGGAATTCCAGCGGACGCGAGCGCAACGCCGATCCCGGACTGCATGACTTTCTCCGTGGATAGGTCCACGCGCGTCCTCGAGAGCAGCCGTACGAGGGTGGCGCAGAAAGACGGCGTGTCGGGGCAGCCGGGACCCGATGGTGCGGTCTCAGTCATGACTGAGCGGAACCCCTGGTGCACCGAAGGTCCTCGGCCCAGGCCAACCCGACAGTGGTGCGCCGACGAATGGCGTCGTGAATTCGACGGATGATGGCGACGAGCTCGCGGCGGTCGACTTCGAAGGCCCCGTGCGCGATCGCGAGTGCTCGCTTGCCTTTGACGATGTCGTAGTGGGGCGTGCTGGCCGAGTGCTGATACCAGCGCCGCGCGACACCGATCCGGTCGACCATGGCATGGAGTTCAGTCGGCGTATCGGCCAGCAGATGGCACATGAGCATCCGGCCAAAGCGGTGTTGAGGTTGATCGACGTACACGCCCATGCCGTTTACCGTTTCACGCCCGCGATGGATTCCTGTTCCAATCCGCCCGCCGCGCTACGCGCCCTTCGGACACAGTGTTGAACGTCCGCATGATCCGCGGCGCCACGTTCGCGGTAGACCTCGCTCTTGAGACACTGGCGAAATTCTTTGATCGCGGAAGTGCGAAAGGGTTGGGGGATTGCGGAGACACGATTGACGGCAGCCTGAACGTATGCGGGTGACGCGGTGTTGTTTTGAGCAGCGGCATACCAGATAATGCCTCCGACGCCGCCACATATGAAAACGACAAGGCCGATTGCGAAGACGGCTGGCCAAAAATCGCTATCAGTAGACATGTTGAATCGCCTTCTTGATGATCGCCAGCAGTCGTAATTCCGCACGGCTGGCTTGTGCTGCGGAAATGCATCGGGTCGCGCGCAATTGGATGATGGCTCGGCGCGTCCGCTCCAGCGAGGCCGTGACATGGATGGGCAACCGTATGTCCTGAGCGCGGAGCTGGTCGCGGAGGTGATCCGCGAGACCGCCGAGTTCGACGGAGAGCCTCACGGGCGTGCCATTGCAGGTGCGGCTGCGACCGCGAGGACTCCTCCCGGTCACGGCCGCATGCCCCATGGAATTTCGGGAATTCATGTGCGTCTACTCGTTGCGAGGCAGCTTAAAACCGCGGCAGTTCACGGCTCCGGACCGGGCCGTGATAGCCCAAGGGCCGCCCGTGGTTTTGAACACGCCACCCACCAACGCGCCCTTAACGCTGACATCAGAGAGGTCCGGCGCCTGAACCGTCATCCCTTCCCCGCGGAGTGTCTTCATCGCCGTCAAGTGCATTTCCTTGATTGAGAGGACAATTCGCCCGTCAGATTCTCGGGTCAAACTGCCCGTCAACCCTGTCGTGAAAGTGGCGGGACTCAGGAGGTATTTTGTCCCCGTCTTGGTCTGCCTCTTAGTCACTTTTCCACCGTACGTATGAGCGTCAGTGACGATGATGGGTGTGCCTGCTCGACTGGCGTAGGTGACCAGGCAAACCCTCGTGTGCCCCTTATGCGTGATTCGAATGGTCACTTTATTGGAGGGGGAAGGCGTGGAGGCTATTGCAACGCTCGCGCAAGACATGACGGCTGCGATCAGCAGGGACGGTATCTTCTTCATGGTGTTGCTCCTAGACATGTGATCTCATTCCTCACCGAGATGCCTGGACAGGCGCTTGTGCCTGGGTCCGCTGGACGCGCTCCCAGTGAGTCAGTTCCTCAATCCGGCGTTCGCACTTGAGGACGAACCCTTGCCCATTCTCGCCGAGCCACTCCATGAGGTGCTCGACACACTCGTAGTCATCCACGGTGAGTTTTGGGCGTTTCATCAGCGTCTCGCCGCAGAGACTCGTGATGTAGCGGCCGAAGTGATCGTCGGGGGCCAGGAGATGTTCGATCGTCCGGTATCCATGGTTGATGCCCGGTGATCGCGTGTTCTGTGTCGTCCAGGCGGTGAGCCACGCGCGGCCCGGGTATTCGTGAAACTTCTCGACGAGCCGATTGGCGGAGAGCCGAATCCCTTGCCCGCAGGCGGTGCCGAGCCAGATCACCACGGAGGTGCAGATTGAGGCGTGACGCTGCGTCACGTAGGAGGGGTGTTTCCACAGAATATCGACCAACATGCTATTCGGCACGTGATAGCCATCCTGCGGGAGTTCGCGCATCAGGTGCTGCCACTCCTCGAAGTAGACGCGCTCGCCGATGTGACCGCGCCGGGGATAGCAGGTGCGGATCGGCGTGTACTCGAACCAGCCCCGCTCAAAAAGATAGTCTTCGTATTCACAGTCGTCCACGATTTATCCCGCCGTCGTGTTGAGCCACGGCCGCGAGGCGATGAATCCGTCCAGCGTGTGGCGCTCGGCCGCGTAAGCGCTCATTTCTCGAGCGGCCTGTGCGCTGGTGATGCGCCCCGCCAGAATGGCGGCACGAATCCGCCGCTGTAGCTCCGTGGGTTCGAATCCTTCGATTCGATGGATAGCATCGACCTGCGCGAAGACGGCGAGCATCTGATCGGAATCCGGGCTTGCGGTTCCCTGAACCTCAGCCGTCAGGCCCAAGAACTCGAGCGCGCGACCGCGGTCCGCCACGTAGGCCGGCGCGCCAATGTCCGCAATGAGGTCATCTCTGCGCGCCCATTCCGTGGCGCACACGGTGAATCCGGCGTCAAAGGCTTGTTCGAGTGAGGCGTTGAGCCGCTTTAGTTCCTTTGCCTGGCGTTCGATATGAACGGCGAGGCGGCACAGTGGAACAGACAGAAGCGCATTGCCGTCGGTTTGCCGCTGCAGAAAGCGCAGCGCATCGGCGATGTTGGGCGGAGTCGGTGTGTCGGTCATGATGCGGGCTTCGCCGAACCTGCACCCGCCGAGGGCACGCATGACACAGAGCGGGACCTGGCGACAAATGGGTGCCGTTCCACACATTGCCCGGCGGAGAAAGTGGCCCGGCCGTTGTAGAACCCGCGCTGAAGCCAATCCGGGGTCAACATCTGGAATCCCTCGTCGTGCGTGATCGACTCGGGCAGCGTCACCGGCCTCATGGTTCCTCCGGAATCATGTCGCCACTGTTGTCGGGCCTGTTTACACGAATGCCGATGACGACGCTGGCGATCACGAAAGAGAGGGTGTAAAGGGCGATGATCCACGGGAGGGGGTGAGGATAGAGCGAGTACGTGCGCCACCCGAGATAGCCGAGTCCGAAGATCACACCCCACAGAAGTGCGAGCGCCGCCCCGATCAGCATCATGAGGCTGGCTCTCACTGGGGGCTCTTGTGCTCGGTAACGGGAACTTCCGAGCCCGTGGTCCCGGAGTATTCGAACGTGTTGGAAACCCGGATGTGGTCCATGTGTCGTCGAGATTCCTGCAGGTACTTGTCCCTCCAAACATCTGCATCGCCATAGAGTTTGCACTGGTCCGAATACAAGAACGACTTTGGAAAGGGCTTTATTTGAGTGGGCGATCCATCGATCGCTGAAAACATTTGAGCGAGGACGTAATCGTCATCCACTCCGATGACGCGGGCCTGATATTGAAGCCATCCGTCCTCCGTAAATGTATGAAAATACAGGCCGTCCAGGGGGTGCCGCCGCTGCCGGTAGGCTTCAGTATCCTGCTTTGATTCTGCGCTTGGCGGATTGTCATTTCGGGCTTTGCGAGCGGTCATGTCAGGTTCCTCTTGGTCCGTAAATATTGGCAATCAATGATGCAATCATCAGCCCCTATCCCAATGGAGTTTGTGGTTGTTCGGCACTGGACCCACGTAGCGCTTGTAGGCGGCAATCCAGTTCCTCGCGAGCGCGCGCTGCGCCGTGGCGAGGGCGAGTCCACGATGGCACACCAGCCAATGCAGGCGGGACTCCAAGCGGTCCTTCGCGTAACTGCCCCATCCTTCGACCACTTCATGCGGCTGCGGCCACAGATTTTCAGGGCTCGTTGGGGATCCTCCGAGCGAGAGCGCGATGAGGTGATCTTCCTCGTAGTCCCGCAGCCAATGGTCCCGGTATCCGTACTCGCGGATCTGCGCGCGTTTCAGGCGTTCGGTGTAGCGCTCCGGCGGGCGGATGCTGCGCGAGTAGCCGCGCACGCAGATCGTTTGGCGGATGTCGGCCTGGGTGACGACGGGGTTGAGCGCGCCCGGGGTGAGTGATGGGTTGGGTCGCGCGTCCCGAAGGGGATGGATGGCATGGCGGACACGGGGAGGGAGGACGCGGTAGGGTCGGTAGAAGCCGTGATGCCACCCCTGGCGGTGCCAAAGGGTGTGCGCGAAGCTGTGCGGGCCGCTCGCGATGAGCGCGGTAGCGGCGAGAATTACGGAGAGGAGGGTCTTGCGGCGAAGGGAAAACATGTGGAAGTCCTCCCCCTTCCTCCGAGCGGCTGATCCCGCCCGGAGGAAGGGTATCATCTTGTATCGAGCGTATGGCATGCCAGACACACTGTCAAGCATGACACGCGCGCGGATGAGTGAGTGCTCGCCGGGTCAGGCGTGTCCGGGGGTGATCTGCACGCCGCCCTGCGCGCGATCTTCGGCGGCGATTTCGGCGCGCAGATTCTCCATCACGGGATCGGATGCCCCGCCGGCGGAGAGATGTAGGTCGTACCAGCGCTGAATGAGCGCCCCACGCTCATTGATGCTGAGTTGCGTCATCGCAATCTCGTTGTGATGGCAGAAGCGAAGGAACGGGCGGGGCTGGTAGAGGTAATCCGTCCCGTCGACCCGGAATTCAAGGTCGGCGAAATTGACGTGGGAAGGGAGTGTGAGGGACTTTGAAGGGTCAAGCATGGGAATAAATCCTCGCGATGGGTTGTGCCGCGACCTCCTCGAGAAGAGGCCGATCACAGAGTGAAGGCACCGGTTTTATCCCCCCGGTCCGCGTGCTCAAGAGGACCTGCCTGCCTGTGGCTCTCCCGGGCGGGAGGCCAATTGCGCCTCGAGTTCACGGATTCGTTCGCGCAGGGACTTGTGCACCTGATAGGCGTGCCAGGACTGACCGGCGCGTACGCTCTTGAGGATTGCGGCGAGCTCGTCGGCGCTGAGCGCGACGAGGGGGTTCTTGGTGCTCAACAGGACCCGCCCGCTGTCCCAGTCGAAGCCGGCATGCGCGTCGGTCACGGCAACGGCCGGCGTGTGACCGCGGAGTTCGCCTTGACTCTGCACGCAGACCAGCACTTCCGCGTCTCCGTGGGTCGCCAGAGCGTTCTGCAGCGCCGGGATGAGGGTACTCAGCTTCACGATCGTCATCCCATCCGGACCTGCACGCCCGAGGTGTCCTGCGGCACATCGAGCACGCGCTTCATTGCCGCGTAGGTGAGTGGTGCGGACCAGTGGGCAGGCCCGCGCAGCTCGCCAATCTCGGCAAGAAATTGCCGTTCCAGGCCGTCCCATGCGTCCACCAAGCGTTCCCATTCGGGAGTTGCCTCGCGCATGCGCGGGAATTGAGCGGCGGTCTCAGGGGATTCAGCGAGCAGCAGCAGGCATCGTCGCAGATCGGCGGGGTCGAGGGGGTAGTGCGGCGCGGAGCGCCGCCAGTGCCGCTCGAGGATCGGCAGGCCATACAGGTATTCCACGATCGACTCGCTGGACAGTCCGCGTTCGCCCGAGACCAGCCAGTTCACGACGGACTGGGGGATGTCGAAGGTTGGCATGGTCATCTCTCCTAGCGCGCATCGGGCGCGCGCCCGAGGGTGTCCTGCCGCAGCGTGTGGTAGCGCTCGAGGAAGCGCTGCGCGAGGCCGGCGCAGGGGGCAGCCGCCCCCGGCGCTACTCGGTGCGGTTCGACGTGATCGAGGCCGAGGGCGCGGATGCGGGCCTCGGCGTCCATGGGGACAAGAAAGAGCGCCCGAATCTCGGTCACCAAGGCGCAGAGGTCGGCGTCGTGAACAGCCGCCTGCCATGTCTCCATGAGTTCGCTCACCCCGAGGGCGGCGTGGACAGCCTTCTCGATTCCGGATTCGAATCGCCGCCAGGGCTCACCGAGTGCGCGCTTGATCGGCGTGGGCATGTCTCCGCAATATGCTTCGTGCGCATCGTGAAGTAGGCCGGCAAGCTGTCCGGCAGCCGGTAATCCACGGAATCGCAGAATTTCCGCCACGAACAGGGAATGCTCGGCTACGGAATAGTGCCGCTTGCAGTGTCCGCCGAAGCGGCAAATCTGCCCGAGCGAGTGAGCAACGTCCGGCAGGCAGACCGCTTCGATCATCATTCCTGCGGCGAGACACTTTGGATCGAAGGCTCGTCCGGATGCGGTAAGCATGGGCATGTGGGCTATTCCTTAAGAGCGCGGAGGCGCTCCATGGCGGCGTGGAGGCGCTCGCGCACGATGACGAGGGCGACCTGTACGTCCTCTGGATTAACACCGTCGGAGTCCACGGCGACGATGGCCGTGGCGAGCAGGCTCTCGGTGTTCATCAAGTCATCGGCGATGCCGATGAGCGCGCGGCGGGGCGGCGGGCTTGAGGGCTGGTGAGTCTTGAGGAGGGTCTTTTGAGTCATGTGGAAGTCCTGAGAACGAAGTCCATCGTTTCATGCTATGCAATCCGCGTGCGAATCTCACGCCGGGTTCCCGAATGTCATTCGGAAATTCCTTTGTATCCTACTTCAACGTCGTTTGCCGGTGTTGGTTCAACAGCTCTTCGAGACAGTGGTGCACGGGATCGTCCTCGCATCCGCGCCTCGCCTGCCAGGCGGTGAGCCGCTCGGTCAGCGCGCGAATCAGGGCAATCTGATCGCGCGCGCAGAGCTCATCGCCAATGACGGCGAGGAGGTCGCGCGCGAACTCTTCGCAGTCCTCGTTCGGGTCTCTTCGCTCGTGCCGCAGCGCGTCCCAATCGCCATTGGACTCGAGCGCGATGCGCACTCGCCGCTGAGGCGTGGAGTAGGCAAATCCGGACGCTTCCGTCGTCCAAGACCCACGTAACCGCGAGGCGATTTGCTTGGCGCTCATCCCGAAGCCCGCGGATTGCTCGATGGGAGATTCCCCGCCGGTGCTGTCGTGGGGCGAGATCGGGGCAGTCAGATCTGTGCCGTTGCTCTCGCGCGATGGACGAGTCATGAGCGCCAGAACGCCGCCCAAAAGTATCGTGAGTGCACCTAACGCGGCGCAGGGCCATCGGAGTTGCCATACGACAGCTTTAATTGCCTCCCCAAAGCATTCCGCGCCGGGAATGCAGGTGCGACTCGGGCGCAGCAGGTGAGCGAGAGGGGGGAGGAAGTCAGGCAGGGATACGAGGAGGATGAGAACCGCACCGCCTAAGACGCCGGAACATATCAGGCGACGCAATTCCGTAGCGTTCGCCGCGAGGGCGTCCGAGCGCTTCATTTCAAGCGCTTCAATGATGCGGCCCGTCGCAGCCCGATATCTCGATGGCGAGCCGCAGAATCTGCGCCGCGCTGCGCATCCGGACCGCCGATACGAGCGCCGCGCGGAGCCGTTCGATCTTGTAGCGGCGCGCGAGAGTGGCCGGCTGGCGGGCGGTGAGCCGCAAGTCCTCGGCAATCCCATCGATTCGTCGCTCGAGCGCGAGGTCCGTCTCGGTGGGTGAGAGACACGGGGGTAATGCCGGCACTGTCTCTTTGCCGAGGCAGGTGCTGCAGGTCCTGCGCGGCCTGCCGCTGCGCATCAGCGGGAAGGACGTCGCAGGGCGCGGGCGGCAGCAGGATATGCACACTCGCGTAGGGGCACTGAGCACGGCGTTCATAGGGCACTCCAGAGGGAAACGGTGAAAGAGCTTCGGTCCGAGCAGCCACCGGTGCGCCACAGGCGCGCGGCGCGGGTGACGGTCCATGCGCGTAGCAGCGCGTACCGGCGCAGGCTGACGCGGTGGCGGTGAGGCGTGCGCTGTGCGCGTTCAACGGTGACGATGGCGCACCCGGTCTTGCGATAGGCACGAACGACGGCGATTGGAACCACTGAATGAGGTTTGTCAATCATTGAAACGGCGCTCGAGAGCTGCCGCGCTCCCGCATGGACTCCGTGATGCAAGCGTGTCGCGGATCACAGACGCAGTGTGCGAGAGATCGGTACCGTTCACTGATGCAGATCATGCGAAGCCGCACGCCGTACGTCATGAAGGTCGCGGTGCTCACACGCATGAAAACACACGGGAGCGGATGTATATCTCGCCCTACAGGTGCGAGGTACACCGCCGATACCCTCCGCAGAGTGAGCACGCGCTCGCACGCCAATGTGCGCCGACAAGTCGATTCTCGGAATCGATAAGCCGAAGCGGAGGGATGGGAAAGGGAATTGGACGGTGCGCGCACGTGGGTTCTATGGCCGCCCGGCCGCCGCATCGCCTGCGATGAGCACCCGCGCCGCGAGCATTCCGATGTCGGAAAGCTGAAGCCCGCCCCGCGCCTCGCGCGGCACCGCCTGCAGGGCGCGCATTCCGAAGCGCCGCAGGAAGCAACGACCGTGATAGGGCTGTCCCTCCCGACGCACGCAGTGCCGCTCGTCGGCGAGACACCGGCAACCCTCGCAAACCACCAGGTGACGCACGTCGTGCGCGTGCCGCAGCTCTGGCTGTGGCAGTGGACCGAGCGCGCGCAGGTAGCGCGTCGCTCCCGTCATTTGCAATTTCCGTTCCGGGAATCTGCCCCGCCGCGCTCTGTTTCGTGGGGTTTTGGATGGCATGGGGAAAAAGAGTATGGTAAGCCATCCTCGCTGTCAAGCATGCCAACGAACGGCTACCCAGGAATCATGCTAAACCGCCGTGGTTGTGCGGCGAAAGGATAGACGAGATGATTCGTTGGAGTTCTATTCGCGGGGTCCGCTTCGCGGTGCTCGAGGACGTTATTTTTATCGATCTGCCGGGACCCCGTGGCGCTGTCTCGCCCATGACGGGCGCGCGCAAGTCCACTATAGGGAAGGCTCGCTCAAGAGCCGCGCGGGCGGTAAATCACAAGCCACCTCGCTCGAGGCCCAAGGGAACTCGACAGCATGAGCAAGGAGGAGGATGAGCTTGCCGGCGGGAAGCCCTGGCGTATTGAGCGCATGTCGCGCGAGCGCCGCCCTGCGGGGCGGCGCTCTCCTGCTCGGCGGCTCGCAAGGACCGCTCAGGCGAGGTCAGGTCCGGTTCGCGGCGGAGGGACTGCGCTTTCGACCGGGTTGGGGGGCGTTGACCGTGCCCGAGGGTCCGAGGATCAGGTGGTTCGGCGTGCAGCCTAGAACTGCGACGAGTCGCAGGAAGGTCTCGAGCTTGATGTTCTTGATCGTTCCGCTTTCCCACTGATTCACCGTGGCGCGCGAAACCTTGACTCGCCGGGCGAGTTCAGCCTGGCTCCACTCTTTTTGGGTGCGCATCTCGCGGATGCGATCGCCCATGTGTTTAGTCTCCATAAGTAAAATTCTCCCATGACGAGCGTATGGCATGATTGACGTCAACGTATGGCATGGCGTACACTCCGGGTCGTGTGAAAACACAAGATGCTATCCGCCCCTTCGGCACAAATTGCGGCGTCATCAAGAACAACATCGGCACGAATGGTTCGGCGCATCCCCGAACCGCCGCGCGTAAAGCCGGTTCGCGCCATTGACCCGAGGCGACCGTCATGCTTCCACTCGAAGACCTCAAACGCTTGAAAATCACCGCTGAGACGCGAGCCTGGCTCGCCGCTGAGGCGCGCCAATCGCAACGCACCATGCAGCAGGTTGCGCGCGACGAATTGCACCGGATTGCGGTCACCAGAATTCATGCCGCTAAGGTGCTCGTTTCCCTGGCCCCGCGCGAGGGCCGCGACGGGGACAACGGGGACTCACAGGGTGCCCGTGTGGCGTTCAGCGACCTGCGGCGGGAGGCCGCTCAATAAGCGGCGCTCGCGCGCCAAAGACCACGGCGGGCGGCCGAGTGCGGATTCCGGTCGCCCGTCCGTGGCGGGCCGGGTGCTCATGCGCGAAGGGCGTGTTGAATGCTTCGCCTCGCGGCCGTCAATCTTCAAGACAGAATTGCAGTCGCATTCTTCCGGCAGGCCAGGGCCCGTCGGCCCGAGAAGGGAATAGGAATGCCTCATGAAACTCTCATGCCTTGCCGGGTCCGCTGGTCAGCGGGTTGATGAAGCCGCCCAAGACGGCTTGAGCGAGTCCGGCCGACGTCTGGAACCGGTCCGTTCCGCCCCAGGGACCTGCGCGCACTGTGGAGGGCGCGGTCAGGCGGGTGCGAATCTCCTACCGTATTTCACCGGTCTCGGCGCGCGGGGAGCTTGCCATGTGTGGCTCCATTCTGGCGGGTGCGCGAGCGCGTGGCATGACACGTGGAGGAGCAAATCCGTACCGCATTGATCGTCTCCGGGGGTGAGGGGCGGAAGGGGCGTTGGAGGGGCTTCGAAGGGACTCAGTAGCCCCTTCGAAGGGTCCGCGGCGCGTCTTGAAGAGGCTTCGGAGCCCGTTTCCGCACCCAATATGGCGCGCGCGGCTCAATGAACGTCTTATGCCGAAGGATAACCGACACGGCGGGGCAGTGAGGCTTATCGTGCGAGTGAATAAAACGCCGTTCTTTCAGGACCTTATGACTTGCTCCGGAGTTGCATCTCCCCTGCTCGAAGCACCGGCGGTGAAGCCCCTTCCGAGGGACTCGGTAGCCCCTTCGAAGGGTCAACGGCTCGCAGCGGAAGATCAGGATCAGGAGCAGGAATAGGAACAGGATAAGATTCCTTCGTCGTGTTCGCCGCGAATGGCTGCCTCGCTGGCGGTCTGAGCCGCGCCTCGTACTCTTGAGGGCGTGACACGGAGCCTAAATCAGTCGGGCATCCAGTCGCCCGCCGCCGCTCCGCGCCGAACGAGACTCGTTTCTCAAGTGTGTCCAGATGATGTTGCGCCCCTCGCAGGCAGAGAGGTGAACGCCTCGCGTTTACCGACACCGTATGGCCGAGGTCACTCGAACGCCGCGGAGGGTTCAGGTGGCAAATCGTGCTTGGCATTTCCCGAACGTGTATGGCATGCTAACCACACATTCCGCCCACGAGACATGATGCGGCTATGAAAACGGAAGATGCGATCCGCCACTTTGAAACCAAAGCAGAACTTGCGCGGCAGTTGGGAATTGGTCGCGCCTCACTGACGTCTTGGGGTCCGCTGGTTCCACCGCTTCGCGCTGTGATCCTCGAGAAACTCACGGGCGGGAAGTTGAAGTTCGATGAGGACGAGTACCGAGACTATGGGCGTCCCGGTGTACGCGCGCGGCGCGAGCGCGCGACGCGTATGAAACCGATCCGACAGGATGCCGACAGCGCTACCCGGCCATCGCGGCGCGCTTCAACGAAGCGCTCGCGGCGGCGTCCATGAGCCGCGGCACACGTGCCCCCGCCGTTTCGCGGGGTGCCGTGGTCAACGGGCCGCAATCAGACCTGTTCGCGCTCGGTGGTACACCGCCGAACTCCACCGCAAGCGCAACGCCCGCGCGAGTGGCTTCGAAGACTTCTCCCAAGGGTACGTCTTTGCCGCTCACCCAAGAGCAGGCGGCGATTGTCGAGGCGGCCCAGGGCGGCGAGGCTCTCGTGGTCGAGGCGGGTGCCGGTTCTGGCAAGACCACAACCTGCGCGGCGGTCGCGCGCGCGATGGGCCGCCGCCGCGGGATTCTCGTCGTGTACAACGCGATGGCGGCCAAGACGACGAGCGGCAAACTCGTGGGTACCGCGTGTGAGGCGCGCACGCTGCACTCCATCGCGTACCGTTCCGGGTTCGCCGAGCCGTTCAAGCGCGGCGGACGGCTCAACATGGCGCTGCCCGCGCGGGCCGCCGCGGAGGCCGGTGGGTGCAGCCGATGGCTCGCGTTCGATGCGCGCGGAGAATATCCGCTCTCGCCCACCGCGCAGGGATATCTGCTGAAGGACTGGGTCGGAAATTTCTGCCACTCCGCGGACGAGGTGTTGGGACCGAAACATTTTCCGTGGGGCACGCTGCGCGATTATGCGAGCGGATGGCTCGCGGCCGAGACCTCGCACTGTGTGCCCGAGGAGCGGACGGAACGACAACGTCAACTGCTCGCCAAGGCGGTTTCGGACTTCGGACGGCTTCTCGAGGGCGGCGCGCAGCGTCTGTGGGAGAAGATGAGCGGCCCGGGCGAATTTCCCTCGAACCATGACGTTTATCTGAAACTCTATGTGATGAGCCGTCCCCGCCCGCCATGGGATTACCTGCTCCTCGATGAAGCGCAGGATGCCAACCCGTTGGCGCTCGAGTTCTTCAATCTCGCTGGCGCGGAGGGCTGTCAGACCATCGCGGTGGGTGATTCACACCAGCAGCTCTATGCGTGGCGGGGCGCGGTGGATGCGATGCGCCAGATCGACTCTCACAGGCGCCTCGCGCTCACACAGTCTTTCCGCTTCGGCCCGGCCGTGGCCGACGTGGCGAATCGGGTGCTCGCCCTCGGCGGGTCAGCCTTTCGGATTACCGGTGCCGGCGGTCCTTCAACGGTTGCGGATGATGTGCATGCCCCCACGGCGGTCATCTGCCGCACGAACGGCGCTGCGATCGGTGTCGCGCTCCAATTGGCCGAGGAGGGACGCAATCCGGCGCTCTGTCTCGAGCGCGCGGCGATGCTTGCCGAGATCGATGCGCTCGAGCGGTTCGAGACCACGGGACGCAGCGCCGCTCGTCGGTACTGCGCATTCCGCTCGTTCGATGAACTCCGCGAATCGGTCGAGTCCGGCGACATGCCGGACGTGAAGATCCTCCTCAAGCTCGCCGCGGAACATGGGTACGACGGCACTCGGTCGATCATCAGCGAGATGGCGGTGGGCAAGAACCAGGCCGCCATCGATTCGAGTGGTCGTGACGTGGCGTGCCTCACCACGCATGCGGCCAAGGGGCTGGAGTTCCGTCGCGTGCTGCTCGCTGATGATTTTGGCCCGAAGCCGAACGAGAAGAAGGGTGAGACCGAGGCCGAGTGGCGGGCGCGCCTGGCGGACGCACAGGAGGACCTCAACGTGTTCTATGTCGCCGTCACGCGCGCGCAGGAGGCTCTTGGGGTTGGGGAAAGCCCGCTCGCCCGCCTCGTGACGGACCGGCCGGTCCTGGATCGTGCAGAGCGCCCTGGGTCCGCAATGGGTCTTGAGCCCGATGATGAGCGCGATTCGCCCGAGCTCGGGCGGGGAGGGTGAGATGCGCGAGTACGCGATTGCGTCGCCTCGATTTTGGACCGGAGAAACCGGGAAGCTGTTACGCAGACTTGGGCGCGACTATCAAGTGGTGGGCTTCTATCTGTTCACGTGCGCGAGTTCGAACATGATCGGGCTGTACTACCTCCCGCTCCCGACGCTCTGCCACGAGGTCGGGGGCGGGATGACCGAAGAAGGGGCTTTGAAGGTCCTTGGTCGGCTCTCGGAGGCGCAGTACGCGCACTACGATGAGGTTTCTGAGCATGTGTATCTGCCGAATATGGCGAGAGAGCAACTCGGTGAGCGCCTTGTGCCGAAGGATAACCGACACAGCGCGGTGGTGAAGCTGCTCGAGCGGGCGAAGAAAACACCGTTCTTTCAGGATTTTATGACTCGCTACGGGGTCGCATACCACCTGCTCGACGTGCCGGCGTTGAAGCCCCTTCCGGGGGGCTCGGGAGCCCCTTCGAAGGGTCAAGCACTGGCAAATGAAGGCCAGAATGAACACGGTTCCGGGCTGGGTCAGCGCGCAGCGCTGACCGGGGGTCGGTCGGCCGACCTATTCGCGTTGGAAGGAGCCGCGCTCTCAGAGCCTGCGGAAAATTCGGAACCGGAGTCAGATCCGGAATGGTTCGCGGACTTTCGGAGGATTTATCCCAAGCGCGCGGGAAGCCAAGAGTGGCGCCGGGCGCTTCGAGCCGGAAAGGCTCGTCTTAAGGAGGGTCACACGGAGTCTGAGTTACTGGATGGGGCGCGGCGCTACGCGCAGTTTTGTGTGGTAACGGGCAAGATCGACACAGAGTTTGTAAAACAAGCGGCGAGTTTTCTCGGTCCGGAGAAATCATTTCTCCTGCCCTGGTCGTCTCCGGGGACGAAAGATGATGCGCTGCTCGCGGCCAATGTGGCGGCGGCCGAAGAAGCACGGCATCGGCTGTTTGGAGTGCGTCAGTGACACCAGAGGACTATGACGCATTTCTTGAGGTGGTGTTGGGGTTCGCGCAACTGAAGGGGCGTCCGCTCGCCGCCGCCACAATTGAATTGTACTGGCGCGCGATGCAGGGATGGAGCATTGAGGCGTTTCGCGAGGGAGCTGAGGTCTTGCTGCGCCGCTGTGAATGGATGCCGACCCCGAAGGACTTTGAGGACCTGCGCCGTACTGCAACGGAACGTGCGGGGGTCGATGCGTGGGAAATTGCCCGGCGTGCAGCGCGCTCAGCGATCGCGCTCGGTCGGGTGCGGGAAGACGTGACCAGCGGCGACGCCCTTGTGGACCGCGCGGTGGCGACGATTGGTGGGTATGGGTCGATTGCGCTCTGCGAGACCGCGTGGTTGCACGCGCTCGAGCGGCGGTTCCTTCAAGCCTACACCGAGGTTCGCGAAGTGGCGGAGATTCGCGCAGCACTCCCTCACTTTGGCGAACGCGGCGTGCTGTCGGCGCGCAAGACCGACGGACCCTCGGGCGTGGCTGAGATTCTCTCGTCGAAGGGTCGGGCCACCACATCCTCGGAGCAGGCGCAAGGCGGGTAAAACGGGTCTTTTTTTGGCGTTGCAGGTATGGCATGCCAGACGTTTCCGGGGGATTCAATGTAGAGGCCGCGGCACGGTGCGGTTGCCGCGGAAACACTTGGGAGGAGTGGAATGGTCGAAAAGGTCGTTGAAGTCGAGCCGCGACGGATGCGGTGGATCGAACACCAATTGAGTGACGCGCGCGTCCTGAGTGCCATCAACATCGAAGTCGAACAGGCGACGGGGGTCTCCTCTGTTGTGTGGGCGGAGCGGACCCCGACGGACGCGAAGAAGGTCGCGGTGGTCGGCTTTCTCATCGAGACCGCGCGCCTCGATGTTGCGCTTTTTGTCCGCTATCAGGCCGATCAGTGGAGGCCGTCGTGAACGGTCGTGTCCAGGGGTTGTTACCGTGATTTACGGGAGCGTCTTCTCGGGGATCGAGGCGGCCACCGTCGCGTGGCATCGGCTCGGTTGGCAACCGGCATTCCTGTCGGAAATCGACCCGTTCTGCTGCGCGCTGCTGGCGCATCACTATCCCGACGTCCCGAACCTCGGCGACATCAACAGTCACGAGGACTGGCCCAATGCAACAGTTGACCTTATTGTCGGGGGATCACCCTGTCAGGACTTCTCCGTCGCCGGACGACGGGAGGGCCTTGGCGGAGAGCGTGGTCGGCTTACCCTGGTCTATCTGGAAGTTCTTCGACGCTTTAAGCCCCGTTGGGTTGTGTGGGAGAACGTACCCGGCGTCCTGTCATCGCACGGTGGACGGGACTTTGGAGCCTTCCTCGGGGAACTGGGCCAACTCGGGTATGGGTGGGCCTACAGGGTGCTGGACGCTCAGTACGTCCGAGTGGAATCACACGCTCGTGCCGTCCCGCAACGCCGACGCCGTGTCATCCTTGTCGGATATCTTGGAGACATCCGACCCGCCGCGGCGGTACTTTTTGAGCCCGCGTGCCTGCTCGGGGATCCTCCGCCGCGCCGCGAAACGCGGCAAGCAATTACCGGCACACTTAGCTCGCGCCCTCGAGGCAGCGGCGGGCTTGGCACCGATTTCGATCTCGACGGTGGAGTTATAGGGGCGTCGCATGCGCTGTGCGCATCGAGGGGCGGTGTGGATCGCGAGGACCGGCACACACTCATCGCGCGCGCCTTCGGTGGCGGTTGCACGAGCGGATCGATCGATGCCGCGGCCACTTTGTCCGCGGGCGGGGCGGGCGGCGGACGCATGGACTTCGAGACGGAGACGTTCGTCGCGCATTGTCTGAAAGCAGAAGGGGCGGATGCTTCCGAGGACGGCGCCGGCCGCGGGGTGCCACTGGTGGCGTTCGACACGACGCAGATCACCTCACAGACCAATCGCTGCAATCCGCAGCCGGGGGATCCGTGTCATCCATTGGCGGCAGGCGCGCATGCGCCTGCGATCGCTTTCAATTTGAGGGGACGGGAGCACGGTTCACAGCCGGAGCCATCCGATGTGGCTTCGATGCGTGCCGCGAACGGGGGGAGTTCGCGAAGTTATGTCGCGCATTCTGTGTGTCTCGGTAGCGATCCCATCAATTCGGAAGAGCGCGCGCAGCCGTTGACGTGTCGGAGGGGAGATCCGGGGACGGTTTCGTATGTCAGTGGCGTGCGCAGATTGACGCCCCGTGAGTGCGAGCGGCTTCAAGGGTTCCCCGACGATTACACGTTGATTCCCTATCGCGGCAAATCTGCGGCGGACGGTCCGCGCTACAAGGCGCTCGGCAACAGCATGGCGATCAACGTCATGTCGTGGGTGGGGGAGCGCATCCGGCTGGTGAATGGATTACTCCGGAGCGCCAGGAACGAGGCGGTGCTGCCCGCAGAGCCAGTGCGCCAGGCGAAGGCCGCGGGGACGGAGTGAATGAAGGTCTTTTGCTTCCTCGTGAGCGTGCCGTCGCCGTCAGGCGGCGCGAGCTTCGCGCCGGTGGCGCGACTCGCCCTGTGCCGGGAGGAAGCCGAGGACCATCCGCTCAGGGTTTCGGAAGTCCGGGAGATCAACATCGAGCCGGACCCGAGCCGAGTCGAGCAGCAATCGATCGACATCCAACAGCGTCCGCGCGCGGACGCAGCGTAATCGACTTATCAGGAGAAGCAGCCATGAGTGTTGAAGGCAGTCACGTTGTGCTCGCGAGCGGCCATGAGGAGGGTGGCGGTCGTGAGGGACAACTGGATTTCGGTGCAGCGGAATGGGAGAGCAGTCGGCTCATCACCGTGCCGGTGGATCAGGTGCGCCCGGACCCGGAGCAACCTCGCAAACACTTTGACGAGGACACTCTGAGGGAGCTCGGTGCGAGTTTACGGGTGATTCAGGTGCAGCCCATTGTCGTGCGGCGCGACGCCACGGGGTGGGTGCTGGTGGACGGCGAGCGACGTTGGCGCGCCGCACGCGTCGAGGGACTCGCGACCTTAGAGGCTCGTGAGATGGCGCTCACGGAGCGCGTCACGATGGTCTCGATGGTGATTCAGCTCGCGGCGAATACTCATCGCGACCAATTGACCCTCGAGGAGCAGGCGAGTGGTGTACTTCGGATTGCCGAGGGTGGGTTCCCGACACCGGCCATCGCCAGGGTGCTCGGCCATAACGAGGACTATGTAGTTTCGCTGCTGGCGATCGCGCGCTCAGGGGATGCCCGCGAGCTCATCGCCGCAGGGAGGCTCACATCCGTCACTGGTTGGGACGCCTATTTGGCGCTCGAGCCGGCGGTGCGAAAGCGGGTGCTGGACAGCACCGACCCGGTCACCGCGGATCGATGCGAGCGCGTGCGGCGCGAACACGAACTCGCCGAGCGGGCCAAGCAACTGCGTCTCGCCATGCCCCGCTCGGCGGCACCGCCGGTGACGGGCGGCGCCGCAGCGCCGGCCGGGGCTCCCGCTGGTGCTCCAAGCGATGAGGGAGCCGACGAGGACGGTGATGGGGAGGGCGGAGACTCCGCGCCGGCCGTTCGCACCGCTCCGGGCGTGACTTCTTCCGCGGGGCGCGGACCGGGGGACGAAAGCGGTTCGGCGTCGTGCCCCGCTCCCGATGGTACGTCCGGCGAGGGTGAGCTGGACTCTCGGCCGGCCGGCGGGTTGGGGAGCGGTGCTGAGTCCACGGCTGTGCCGCCGGCAGAGGAGGACGGCCGACCGCTGCGAACGTTTGCCGAAGCGCTCGATGCCTATCACCTGGAAGCGCATGACGAGCGCGATGCGCTGATCGCGGGTCTTGATGGGGTGAGGGAGGGCCTCGATACGTTGCTGACCACAATGGGCGGGTCAGCAGAGATCACGGACCCGGTGTTCGAGGTCCTGCGCGGGGCGCTTGCGCCGGTGCAGCGCGTACTCGATGCCGCGCTCAAGAAGATCGTTCGTCCCCCTGAATTCCCGCCGTGTTGCGTGCTGAACGCCGCCGCCCATCACGCCGAACGCGCTGCGCGCGAGGGAGAGCGGTCGTGACCGGAAAGGAACGCTCATTGGATCCGATGCAGGCGCAGGCGGCATTTCTCTTTGAGGCGCTGCGGCTCGAGGCTCCCGCAATCAGTCGCGCAACGCGCGTGCCGCTCGAGGACGTCGAGCAGCAAATGATGCTCATGTGCCTCGAGGTGGCGCAGACGGTTTCCGACTACGACCCGCGCCGCGGTCCGCCGCGCCGCTGGCTCATCAAGCGCGCCTGGCTGTGGGCGCGCCGATGGAGCAAGGCGAGTGCGCGGGGAGAGGAGACGGATGCGGACGATGGGATTGAGGTGGCGACCGGCCGGGCCTACGCGGGCACGGACGAGCTGCTCATCGACGAGGAAACCCGGCGTGCTGAGGAGCAGTTCCTTGCCCGCCTGCGCCAAAGCCGCGGTTCGAGTGCCGATCCACGGACCGGATTCGAAATCCTCGCGGTCGGGCACTGGTCCGAGCGTGAGGCCGTCAAGTGGTGCGGCGGTAGCCGCAAGATGGCGCGCCACGCGAAGCGGCGCGCGGCGGCGCTCGCGACGGTGACCCGTCCGGCGAGCCCCGCGCGGGGCACACGGGCGCTGGAACCGTCGGTCGCAAACATTTGACAGCACGTATGGCATGCCATACCTTTAGGGGCGAGGCAGATCAGATGCAGCAATCGCAACAAACGCTTTCCCTGGGTCCTTCGCCGGTTGATGACTGGCGAGCGAAATATGACGACGGGACATACCCGGCGGGCTTTTGGGAGTGGCTTGCGGACAACATGCATGTGTTTCAGGAGTTCGTTCGCCTGGCGCTGCGGACCCAGGCGCGCGGTCAGCGCCGATGGTCCGCTGATGGGCTCTGCCACGTCCTGCGGTGGCGTACTGCGGTGCGCGAACATTCGGACGCCGGATTCAAGATCAACAACTGCGCCACTGCGGGGCTCGCGCGCCTGGCGATGGAGGTCAGCCCGCGGTTGCGGGGGTTCTTCGAGATTCGCCAGCCGCCCGGGTCGTGCGCCCGTCCTCGTTCTTCCTGCGGCGCGCAGCGCGGTGGCAGTCATGCGTGAGTGGTTGAACCGCACGCATGTCGGTGATTGCCGCGAACTGCTGAAGCAAATGGCAGTGGACGGCGTGCGTGTGCAGACCTGCGTCACGTCGCCGCCGTATTTCGGATTGCGAGATTACGGGGTCGAGGGTCAGATCGGGCTTGAGCCGACGCCGGTCGAGTACGTCGAACGGATGGTCGATGTATTCCGCGCCGTAAGGGATGTGCTCGCGGATGACGGGACACTTTGGCTCAATTTGGGGGACAGCTACGCGAGCGGTGGTCGGAAAACCCGCGATCCAGGTCAGTCGAAACTGCATCCGGCGTTCACGGGCGAGCACAACGCAGTTACGTGCTTTCGCCCCGACGATGGGGAGGCGAAGCCGAAGGATCTGCTCGGGATCCCCTGGCGGGTAGCCTTCGCGCTTCAGGCTGACGGATGGTATCTGCGCTCGGACATTATCTGGTCGAAGCCCAATCCAATGCCCGAAAGCGTTACCGACCGACCGACGAAAGCTCATGAGTACCTGTTCTTACTCGCGAAGTCGGAGCGGTATTACTATGATTCCTCCGCAATAGCCGAGCCAGCGGTTACATCAGACCGCGCGGCATGGACGGATCGGGGAAGCGAAAAGCAGCGGGGCCATGGTCGCCGCCACGCGGGATTTAATGGACGGTACGCCGAACGCATCATGCGTGAAGGGGCACCGAGTACGCGCAATGTCCGCACTGTGTGGACAGTCCCGACACAGCCATTCCCCGGCGCCCATTTCGCCACGTTCCCGCGCGCGCTCATCGAGCCGTGCATCCTGGCCGGGTCTCGTCCTTGCGATGTAGTGCTTGACCCGTTCATGGGTTCGGGGACGACTGCGCAAGTCGCTACGGATTTGGGACGCCATTATATGGGTTGCGAACTCAATCCGAAGTACGTGGAGCTGCACGACATGCGGCGAACCACGGTGGGGATGCCGCTATGACTTACGACGGCGAATCGGCATCTGCGCCGGCCACAGGTAGAGGCTCAGCGCGGTCGCGGCAAAGGAAGGGCGAATGTCTCTGCAGGTGCTGCGGCGATCCGAAACCGCTCGCCGAGTTTCGGGTGGTGGGCCCGGCCGGAAACCGCCGTCGGCTCAGCACCTGCAAGGGCTGTCAGATGCGGCTAGGACTTGGGGCGGCCTGCCATTCGTCGCCGTTGTGAGGTTACGTCATGGCTGAACACAGTGCGATCTCCTGGTGCGATGCAACGTTCAACCCTTGGATCGGATGCAAGAAAGTGTCGCCGGCCTGTGATCACTGCTACGCCGAGCGGTGGGCCGCCCGATTTGGTCGCATCGCGTGGGGTAGACCTCCGGTGCGCACTTCCGCCGAAAACTGGCGGCAACCGCTCGGGTGGAATGCAAAAGCCGTGCGGACGGGCGGGGGTCTTCGGGTGTTTTGCGCGAGCCTCGGGGATGTGCTTGACAATGCGGTTCCCGACGTCTGGCGCGCGGATCTTTGGTCGCTGATCGAGGCAACGCCCGCGCTCACCTGGGTGCTGCTCACGAAACGCATCGGGAACGCGCAGCGCATGCTGCCGCCAGATTGGCTCGAGCGGCCACGACCGAACGTGTGGCTCGGTGCGACGGTCGTCAATCAGGAAGAAGCGGATCGGGACATCCCAAAACTCATCGCGACGCCCGCTGCGGTGCGCTTTGTGTCCTGCGAGCCGTTGCTTGGACCCATCGACTTCGACCATCAGTGGTTCGAGTCCGAATCCTTTGGTCACGCGGATGACTGCAACGATGATCTATGCGCGCTGAACGCCGATATGCATTCCTGTGCCGGGCAGGTGTGTCCGCAGCCTTCGATTGATTGGGTGATCGTCGGCGGAGAGAGCGGGCCTGGCGCGCGGCCGATGCATCCGGAGTGGGTCCGCTCGATGCGGGATCAGTGTGTCGATGCACATGTCCCCTTTCACTTCAAGCAGTGGGGCGAGTGGGCACCGAACTGCTTGTGCGGCACGGTGGACGCCCACCGGACAACAAAACGTCCAGAGCCGGGGAAGCCGGGTGTGATGTTCCGCTGCGGTCGAGAGGCGGCCGGCCGGGCACTCGATGAGAAGGTGTGGGCGGAGTTTCCATGAACAAGGTTGTCCCGCTTTATCGCTCGCAGATGAGAGCATTGCATAGGCTGAAATTGGAAGAGCCGGCCGCGCACATGGTATTGCACGGGATCCTGCAGTTGATGGACAGCCATACCGCCTTGGTGGCGAGTTATGCCGGTTTGGCGGATATCTTGGGGTGTGGGAAGAGTCTCGTGAGCGTATGCGTTCAAGAACTCAGACGACGGGGGTTTATCGAAACGCTTCGTGTCGGCAGCGTCCATGCGTTCATCGTTCATCGACGAGGGGAGGGGAAACGAGCCAGCGAGAGCGTCCTGGTAGACGCGATGGTTCTTGCCACTCGAGATGATCGGGTTCGAAGGGACGAGAGTCCGGAGACGGTCCAGGATCTGCCCCGGATGTTGCGAACCCCTGAGAGAGGCAGGGTGGTCCAGGATTGCACCCCGCTTCGCGGCGAGCAGCTCGATCTGGAACTGAGGTAGATGATGCGTAACATGAGTTTTGCCCTCACGACCGCGCAGGTGCGCGCCGGCACGAAGACCGTGACCCGCAGGATGGGGTGGCTGTTCCTCAAGGCAGGCGACCTTGTGCGCCCCGTCGTGAAGTCCCAAGGTTTGAAGCGCGGCGAGAAGGTCGAGGTCATCCGAGCCCCGATAAGGATCCTCGGCGTGCGCCGTGAGGCGCTCGTCGACCTGAAGATCGACGAGACATACGGACGGCGGGAGTGTGCGCTCGAGGGGTTCGGGGACAATCCTCTGCTGTGCCGTCCGGAGGACTTCATCTTGTTCTTCTGTCGGACCCATGGCTGCGGTCCCGGGGATCTCGTGACGCGGATCGAGTTCGAGTACACGTGAGTCCATGGCGACGTGGCATCTCAGAGTATCGCTGATTGCGGCGCTAATGCTCGCAGTTACCGCTGCGCCACCCGTGAGTGCGACCCCCATGTCTCACTCGAAGGAGCGCGCGCTTCTTAAACGTTGCGCCCCGGAGGTCTCCCCGGTAACGATGGCGGCGCTCGTCGCGCAAGAGTCTGGCGGTGACCCCTATGCGCTCGATGACGACAGCACGCACATCGTCTACCACTCTGTGTCATACGCCGCCGCGGCGCGGCTCGCCGCGCAACTGATCGGGGCGGGCCACTCCGTCGATCTCGGTCTCGCGCAGGTCAATAGCAACTGGCTCCCCGCGCTACATCTCACGGCCGCGGAGCTCCTCGAGCCGTGCGAGAACCTTCGCGCCGGCAGTCTCATTCTGCTGCGCGCCTGGCGGGCCGCGGGAGTCGGGCCTCGCGCAAAGCGCCTCGCTCGGGCGCTCGCCATCTATCACAGCGGCCATCCGAGCTCGTTCGCTGGCCGCCAGTACGCGGCCGAGACGTACCGGCACGCCGGGGTTCACGTCATCGTCCCCGCCATCCCGGGCGGGCACTTGGCGCGGTGGGCAAGCGGCGCGCCGCCGGCCACGCGAGGCGCTCTCAGGCCGCCTGCGGCGGTGCAGGCGCTCACGGACGAGTCTTCCTCGCCGCAGATGAGCGCCCTGCGTCCGCGCGGCCACGGGCTCGCTCCGTCCTCGCTCGTCCCGATTCATTGAGGGATGCCTGATTGCGCTGCCGGAGCAGCAACGGAAAAGGCTTGCTCCGAAAGATGGCATGGCAGACACTCGTCCGTAGTGCCATACGATCAGGAACGGAAACCGTCCCATGTCATCAGAAACAGCCGTCGAATTCGCGTACGCGCGCTATGGGCGCTTCATCACGCCGGGGAACCCCATCGGGTGGCTTGGCCTCGCGGGTCTCGATCCTCGGGACGGTCGGTATTACCCCGGCCGGCGCAGCATGACCGCCGTGTTCATCCCGGAGGAGGGACCCGCCGAGGTGTACGGGGCGGATTATCCGCAGGCGGGACTCAAATCACTCGGCGAGCAGGGCGTGGGTATCCGGCGCATCCGCACCGCCCTCTTCGAAGGCTGTCCGCACGCATGGATCGCGGTCGTGTTCGGCAAGCCCGCTGCCGAGCCCCGGCATCTTGTGCTGAATATTCCGGGTTCGTCGGCAACCAGCTACTACGACGTGCGCACCGGCGGGCCGGTGTTTGCCTATCCGGCGGTGCTCGCGGCGATCGCGGAATCGCTGGACTTTCCCAAGAGCATCCACGTTGGGGGACTCCTCGTCGCGGCCCGTCGTGTCCGGGAGGAAGGCTCCAAGTCTGCCGCGACGATTTACCGCGCGGCGCTCGAGAAGTTCGCGGTGCGTCAGAAGCTCGATGTTCAGACCGTCGCCTCGATGGTCGATGCGTTCCTGGACTCCGGCATGCGCCCGGGGCTCCTCGGCAATTATCTCGATTGGGTTCACACCGAAACGGCTCCGCCAGCCCCCCAACAGGCGGCGTGACCGGAGGGCTTTCGCCATGTATGAGACTGTTTTCCCCATGCCGTACGCCGGCCTCGGCGCGTACGAGATTCATGAGCGGGTTGCGGAACTGATAAATCGCAAGCCCCGTGATTATCTCTATGAGTTTTGCGCCGAGCAGGGCGCGTTGTACCTGCGATCGCCCATACCGGCCGCGCTGGCGCGGCCTTTGGGCCGTCCTCCGGAGGACGACATCTCCTGGCGCGAGCTCGTCCCGCTCGCCTTGGGCACTCGCTACAACCTCCTGGGGCGCATCGCGCTCGACTACAGCCGACTGATGCACGCCAAGGTTACCCCCTACACCGCCCGGCGGTCGGACTTCGCACAGGTGCTCTCACCGCTCCTGGCCGCCCGCGCCGGGCTCGTGGTGCAGTCTCTCGAGGTGTGGAGCGACCCCGCGCTCTGTATCCGAAAGCCGGGTCGGGGCCGCTTCCAGTTCGTGCCCGTCAATGTGGCCGGCCGTGTTGAGGTTGCCAACCTCGAATTGGCACGCGCGGCCCATGAGCGTGGATTTGGACGCGCCCGCGGGTTCGGCTTCGGCGTTCTGCATTTTCGGCCGCTTCCGGCCGAGCGGTCGTAAGGAGTAAGGAGACCCCATGAATCACGAGAATTTCGCCATCCATGGCACGCTCGATACGCCGATTATCTTCGGTTCTCGCGCCTTCCTCACGCTCGATGCGCTGCTCGCGGCGCTGATTTTCGAGCGCACCGGGGATGCCGAGGCAGCGATGAGTTCGGTGCCACTGGCGAGGACCGACGACATCTGCCATGGGAGCGCCGCCTTTCTCATGGGCGACGTGCAGCCCGCGCCGGCCGGCACTGCGGTGTTCAGAGGCGGTTTTCAACCGCGCGAGGCGAGCGAGCCAGGCTTCCTATGGCCGTCTCGGAAGATCAAGGGACGCCGCCAGTACACCGCCATCAATCAAAAGTCCGGTGCGTATCGCAACACGCTCGATGCCTATGAGGCACTCGAAGCTGAGCGGATCGTGTGGTTTGGTCGCGGCGATATCAGCGCCGTCAGCGAGCTGCTCGGAGAACTGACCCATGTCGGGCGCAAGGTGCGTCAGGGATACGGCCGCTTGGTTCCGGGAAGTGTGCGGATCGAGTCCCGCGAGGAGAATCGCTCGATCGCGTGGGCGCTCGAGGCCGGCGCGATCCCCATGCGACCGGTGAATGTCGATGCGTGGCAGGCTCTCGGTTTTGGCGCGGAGGGGCTGCGAATCGAGGCCGCGACCGATCGCATGCCGTACTTCGATGCCCGTGGGCAGCGCCTGTGCGTGTTGCCCTCGACCCGACGCGCGTGGTGGTCGGATGACACCCAAACCTGGCTCCAACTGTGTTCGTTTCAAACCTCAACCGATTCTCTCTCGGAGTAAATCATGAAGACACCTCGTATCGTTCGGTTCACCGGTGAGATCACCGCGCTCTCGCCGATCAGCTACACCATTGCGGGCATCGCGAAGATGCCGCGACTCGCGGGCCGGCCGTATCTCACGGCATCGGCGATGCGCGCTATCGCACGTCACGGCGGATTGGAGGTTCTCTGCGACCTCACCGGGTTCAAACCGAATCCGGACGATCATTTCCTGCTCGCCCAGGGCGGCATCGTCGATAAGAAGGACAAGAATGGGAAGAAGGACAAGAAGGATAAGGACGACGGGGAGGCTGAGGGCGAGAAGCCGACCAGCGCGGATTCCATCTCCCCGATGCTGCGCTCGCGCTTTGCTAGGGCGCACAACCCGTTGGTGCACCTGTTCGGGTCGATGAACAACGGCGTGGGCGGCCGTGTGTGGTGCGAGCATGCGCTCGCGAAGACCCCGGGCGCGTACTTCGGACCATTGGAGGAGAAGGACGCCGAGACCGGCCGGCGCACGACGCATGACCCCTGGTGCGATATGGTCACACATGCGCGATGTGATGACCTTGCGCGCAATCCCGAGCGGTTCGACTGGTCAGCCGATGAGGTCGAGACCTATCTCCTGCGCCGCGATCAGGCCAAGAAGGGCAGCGAGATCAAGCAGCGCAAGAAGGCCGCGCAGCGCCAGCTCTCCGCGGCCCGGGCGAAGAAGGATGATGCGGCGGTCACGGCAGCCCGTGAGGAGCTCGCCAAGATCGAGGCCGAACTGACGACTGTCACGCATGTGTCGCTCGCACAGCCACAAATCACCTACGAGTGCATCCGCTCGGGCACGGTGTTCACGCACTCGTGGATGCTGCGCGATCCGAGCGATGCCGAGGTCGAACTGTTCATGCTCGCGCTCGATGCCTGGGCGGCCTGGCCGTACTACGGCGGACGGTGGTTCCACGGCTGCGGTCACGTGGCGGCGGTCTACGATGTGACCGAGCGTGAGGTGGGCTCGCGCGTGTGGACGCCCGCCGGGCGGGTCGCGTTCGATGGCGATTGCGGACCGCTCGAAGTGACGGGGCGCGCCGCCGAGTGGCTCGAGGCGAAGGCGCTTCGCGCCATGGTGGCCTCGGGTGCGCTCGAACTCTCCCATGCCGCAATCCATGCGGCCGGTAAAGACATCGAGGCAGAGGAGGAAGAGGCCGCCTGAGTCCCGAGTCCCCCGCGCCAGGCACGTGCTGGCGCGGGGCTGCACCCTGCGAGGGGCTGCAACCCGCAAGGGGCTGCGTTTCCTTCTCATCATGGAGAACTGGTCGATGAAACCTTCAACGATTTTGAAAACGCACGGGGCCGAGTTGGGTCTCGTGGATAATGCCGTTCAGCAGGAGTTTGCCGATTACGTCTATGACGGCATCACCAAGGCGAACGCACCTGGGGTCGGGTGCGGGCAGCTCTTTGCGCAAGGCTCGACCGGCACGGGGAAGACCGTTGCCTACTTGCTGGCCGGCGGTCTCTATTGCATTGAGGCCGGAAAGGGCCTGCGCGCAGGTGCGCGAGTCATTGTCTCCACCTACTATCGCTCGCTTCAGCGCCAGGCGTACGCGACCGTGCCGGGGGACCCCGACACACTGGATGCCTCGTGCGATGTCGCCCGGGCGCTTGCGCTGCTCGAACGGGCAACGAACGTGCGGCTCAAGGTGGCGATTCTCATGGGGCGTTCGAATTATCTCGATGCGGCGAAGGCGTTGCGCCACTGCCGCAAGCTCCTCGAGAAGCAAAACGCGGTGCTCTCCGATGAGGACAAGTATGCGCTCACCGCACTCATCGCATGGGCGGAGACCGAAGCGAATGCCGGGGCACCGATCGGGGAGTTTCTCGAGAGTTATGGCACAGCGGCGCTGCCGGCCGGGCTCGATGCCTCGGATATTGGCATCGATTCGGACACGCCCGAGGACAGCCCCTCCCGGCAGGTGTATCTCGCCGCGTGCGCGCGGGCACGGGCGGCCGACATCCTGATCGTCAATCACGCGCTGCTGCTCGTCGATCGCGTCTACAGGGGTGGGGATTTCCTCCACGATGAGGTGGATGAGCGCCCCGTGGCGGCCCTCATCGTCGATGAGGCGGAGAAACTCGAGGACGCCGCCCGGGGGTTGCTCTCGGACCAGGTGGCGCTCGTTCCGCTCGCGGCCACCATTCGCGAGGCCGCGGAGCGCCAGGAGGCGGACCTCGCCGGCAAGTCGTTGGAGGCGCTCGCCGCGGAGGTCGATGCGGTGACCGAGATGCTGATCGCCGCGGGGCTCTCGGCCGAGGAGGAGATGCGTGCGCGGCGGGAGTTCGTGCTCTTCTACGACGATCTGCCCCCGGCCGGCCGCGCGGCATTGGGCGATGGCATGCACGCTCTCGCCGAAGCGTTCGCGAAGGCCGTGCGGGAGATGAATACGTGGGATCCGGACCCGGAGCTCGCGCGGCTTCGGGACCGGCTCATCGCACAGGCGGGCAGCGTGAAGAACGTTCGTGAGGCGCTGCGCGCGCTCGATGCGCGGGGGCCGGGCGAGGCACCGCAGGATGACATTCTCGCGATCAGCTATTCGCCGGTGTTGCGCCAGCCGTCGATCCGTCTGCTCGCGCTCAATCCCGCCCGGGCGCTGACGCGCGCGTGGCGGCTGTGGTTGTATGACGGGAAGGCGGACGATGGGGAGGCGCGTTTCAAGCAGAACGACAGCGCCTCGCGTGCCCATGCGCTCGTGCTCACCTCCGCGACGCTCTCCGCACCGAACAAGTCCGACGTACCGGACTGGACCGACATCGGCATCATGTTCGGCATCTATGATCGCTCGAGCGATCCTCGAGGCGGAAATCCGTGCGCGGCGCTCAACGATGAGCGGCGGGTGTTCTCACCGACACGCTTCGGTTCGGCACGGATCGTCTTTCCGCACCCGGCGCTGCCGCCAGTTTACGTCGATGTGGCACCGGAGGAGGGTGAAGGGGAAGCGGACTTTGACCGGGACCGGGAGCGGGTTCTGAATCCCGAATGGGCGAGGATGGGTGCACATGCGATCGCGCGTGCCCAGGCGCGTGAGCGCGGCCGGATTCTCGTGCTCTGCAATTCGTTTTCCGCGACGCGGTTACAGGCGCAGGCTGCGCGGGAGGCAGGAATCGAGGGAGTCATTGAGCGCACGGCGGCCAATACGCAAGCGGCGTGTATCGCGGCGTGGGTGGAGAACCCCAACGGGGTGTTCTTCACCCCGTCCGGATGGGAGGGGCTCGACATCTCGCAGCAGGTGGGGCCGGATGGGGAGCGCCTGCGTAACGGCATCAAGCACGTGATCGTCACGCAGTTACCGTTCGCGCCGCCCGATGGTGCGTTGAGTCAGGGGTACGCGCGGCATCTGATGCGCCGCGGCATCTCGCCGCTCACGGCCGGCCGGATCGTCTTTGGCAAGGCTCTTTCGAGGGCGTTGATTAAGCTGCTACAGGCGTTCGGGCGCGGGATCCGCCATCCGGAGGACTCGTTCACATTTTGGGTGTTGGACCCGCGTTTTCCGCGTTCGCCCCGGCTGCGCAAGGCGTTCTCGGCTTCGGTCGTGCAGGAGCGCGGGGCGTTCATGTACGCCATTCCGCGTCGCTTTCGTGAGAGCGTCGATGGGACTTCGGCGTGGGAGCGAGGGAGCGTCCTGATGCCCGATGGTCGGGTGTGTTCTGTCGAAGAGGTGAGCCCTTTCGGGTTCTCGAGTCCGGGAGGCCCGTTGGGTCGTCGCCGGCATCTGCGCGGGGCTCGATCGGGCGCGGCCGGCAGGGCCAATCGCAGCGCCCCTGTCGGGGGCAAGCCTGGTGCTGGCCGCAGGCCCGGTGCCGGCGCCAAGGCGGGTGACGGAGATAGCGCCCCGCCGCGCGGCGCGTAACGCGCGGCGGGGGGATTCGCGGGCGCCGGCCAGGGACCGGTCCGGCCGGTCGCCCGCTGCTCTTTAACAATGTGGTCATCGTATGCGAGCGCTCCGGTGATGCGCAACCCCCCGGTGAGCGCTCGCGGTTCTGATCCTGATGGGAAATCAGGGTGTTATGAGTGAATGGGTTGCGGTCCGCGTGCAAGCGCGTGTGTTCCGCCGCGTCGGTGGCGGCAGGTCTCGCACCGTGAGCCGCAACCCGTTGAGTCTGATCGTCTTGCGGCGGCGGCCGTCGCAAGACCTATCCCGCCGAGCGGGAATTGCGGGGGCTCCGCCCGGTGGCTCCCTGCGGGCCATGCGCGTCGCAAGACCTATCCCGCCGAGCGGGAATTGCGGGAGCGAGCCGCGGACACTGCTCGTGGGGCGGGCGAGGTCGCAAGACCTATCCCGCCGAGCGGGAATTGCGGGCCGAAGGGGCTACGCACGGTCAGGTCGCCGGTCGTGTCGCAAGACCTATCCCGCGTCGCGGGAATTGAGGGAGCGTCCGCGCGGTCCGGGCCGCGCTCCGTCGCAAGACCTATCCCGCGCAGCGGGAATTGGGGGAAGTGATCGGACACGTGCGCGAGCAGTGGACGTATCGCAAGGTTTATCCCGCCGAGCGGGAATTGAGGGGCGCGATATTCGCGGTGATTGATGTGTCGCAAGACGTATCCCGCATCGCGGGAATTGTGGTGCCCCGACCCACCTTGGTCAGGGCTACGCCCCGACCTGTCGCAAGACCTATCCCGCCTGGCGGGAATTGAGGGATGTCCTCGAACGCGAGTGCTTCGCCGTCGTGGCCGGTCGCAAGACCTATCTCGCGCAGCGGCCATCGATGGTCTTGTCTCCTGTGCTTGCGAGGGCTACACTTGTAGCTACAGAGATGGCTGCTGAATCCGGAGGTCACATGGCTACTGAATCGGTGGTTCGAGCCAGGATCGACGAGGAGTTAAAGGCTGAGGCCGTCCGTACCCTGGACAGCATGAAGCTGTCCGTGTCCGACGTGTTGCGCGCGGCATTGGTTTACGTCGTCGAGCATAAGAGCCTGCCATTCCCGGTGCGCACGGCGACTGGCCGTGTGATTCGCTCGGCGTTGCGCAAGCATATCGACGAGACGTTTCTGCTCGAGATCCACCGGGCTCGGTGGGCCGAGCGCCGAGCCGAGTTTCTCGCGGCGATGCGGCGCGCGACCTCGCCAGCGGAACGCAGCGCGATCCAGGCGCAGATCAATGAACACTACAAACATGAGCACGACCTGGATTGGACACGCCGGGCGCTGGCCGATAGGCGGAGCACTCGGCCTGGCGTGTCTCGGGCACGTGGGCTGAGCATGGAGCGACGACGGAACCTGGACTCGAAGGAGTGAGCGAGGCCGAGCATTTCGCAACGGTCGCAAGACTTATTCCGCGTAGCGGGAGTGATGGAGGATAGGCAACCGCGCCTGAGTGTATCCAGCGGAGCTGGAATTTCGGACTGATGGTATGTTGGTCATATCCCGCTGCGCGGGAATTGAGGGTCATTGCGAGAAGTGAGGGCACTGATCGGAGTGAGCGGTCGCGAGACCTATCCCGCATCGCGGGAGTTGAGGGCTCGTCAGTGTACCCATCCGTGACGAGCTTGCGA
>JAEHJW020008720.1_pt1 | contig 35509 bp, 43 predicted proteins | sample 9271431 | NCBI WGS metagenome assembly JAEHJW02 | reverse complement strand
TCAGCCGCCCATGGCCGCCATCGCGGTGGCGAGTGCCGCCCAATCGAGGCCGGCGGGGTCGGTGCCGGTCGCGCGCAGCCAATCTGGCGAGAGTAGCGCATAGGCTTCCTCGGCATAGGCGCGCCAGAAATCCCATGTCATGCGCTTGAGCGCGCCCCAGGTCACAGAGATCGGCCCGGTCGTGTCAAAGCCCACCAGCGGCACGCAATGCCCACCCCAGGAGCCCGGGGCCGCGCCGGTCGCGGCCCAAATATCCTCCGTCTGCGCCGTTATCGGCAGCGCGAGCCCGGTATAGAGATTGCCAAAGGTCGCGATCGCCGCGCGCACGGCGGCAAAATCCGCCGGCGCGACCGATGCCGCGCCAACCAGCCGATCGGGCCCGCCATCGGGGGTGGCAACGCCCGGACCCATCCAATAGCGCAGCATGTCGGCGCAGAGCGCGCCTCTGTCGGTTGCCGGATCGCCCGGCACATAGCCCGAGACAGCGCTGTAGAGCGCAAGCACGGCATCATCGCCCATCACCACTGGGGCGTGGTCGGTGTAGCACGTCCATTGCATAATGACATGGCCGATGGCGGCCGCGGTGCAATCGCCCACCGTGTCATTGGCCATCATCGGCCAGGTGGGGACGCGGGAAAACCAATCGATGGCGGCAGGCGCTTCGGCCGGCGCGTGCCAAAGCGTCGCCAGTGCCGGCGCGCGCGGGTCGGGGCACGCGCGCACGCGGCCGAGCTTCATGCCAGAATGGTCGGTCATGTCGCGATTTTTTCCTCAGCAAGGGCGCGCTGATAGGCGGTCATGTGATGATCGGCGAACGGGTCGGGGCTTGCCGCGCCGATCGCGATGAGTTTGCGCGGGTGGAGATAAAGGGCGGGAAGCCAGGGCACTTCCGGCACCGGGTCGTCGCCGTTGCGATAAAGCCGCACGGGAAGGCGCGCGAGACGCCGCCGCAGCCGCCATGAGCCGCACCGCGGCGCGCCGAAAGTGATGATGCCTTGCGGCGCCAACCCGTGCGCGCAAAGCAGGGCGCCGAGCAAAAGCGCGATCGCGCCGCCCATGCTATGCCCGGTGAGCCAGAGCCCGGCGCCGAACGCCGAGCGTCCGCCACCCGCGGCCAGCAGACCACGCGCACCATCGCAAAACCCGCCATGGCACCAGCCAAGATCGGGATCATGGCGCGGCAGTGCGGCGAGATCGCGCAGCCAGTCACGCGGGTCGGCGGTTGTCCCGCGAATGGCGAGCACGCGCGCCCCATCGGCCTCTCCGGCGATCGCATGCACGTCGCTGACGGCAAAGCACGGGCGCTGGTCATAGGCGGAGGCTGCGAACTCTGCGAGCGCGGCATCATTCAACATCGAGAACGGCCCCAGCCGCAAGCGTCACGCGAAAAAGCCGTATCTCCCAGCCCGCACGAAACGCGCGCGCATCGGGCAAGGCGATGAGACGGGCACGCTGAAAACGCGCGCAGAGATCAGAAAGCGCCGCCCGCGCCACCGCCGCGCGGGTTGCGGGGCCGATCACGCCGTCGCCTGCGACCCCAACGACTTCTTGCAGCCAGCGAATGGCAGCGCCAACCCCGGCATTGACCGCGGCATCGAACAGCAGGATACCGAGCGCCAGCGGCCACGCATCACCGCCGACCGGCGCCCAGTAATCGCGGCGATAGATTGCCTGCGCCTCAGCGAGCGTCAGCGCCGCGATGTCGAGCGTCGGGTAGGCACGTGCGCTGATGCCAAACTTCGTGCCCTGGCAAAGACCTTCTCCGACCGCGCCGCCGGTCCAGTTGCCGGGATCGGCGGGGTCGGCGCTGAAGCCGCCTTCCTCGCCGATGGTGACGTGGAAGGCGCGCGCGAAACTATCAGCCACCGGCACGGAAGTCGGCAGCCTGCTCGGCGAGGATGTGCGCGGCCTCGGCCGGCGTCATCGCCGAGGGCGTCCCCCCGACCGGCGCCGGCAAGCCGACCGCGGTCTCAAGCACCGGCAACATCACATTGGCCGCGGCGAGAATTTCCGGCACCGGCGCCGGCAGCGTCGGCACTTCGGACAGGGCTGCGACCATCGCATTGACGGCGCCGGCAAGCTGCACCACCTCGGGTTGCGCTGTCGTTTTGCTGCTCGCCATCGCGACCCCACTCGCCGCCGCTTGCACGGCCGAGAGCGCATTATCGACCTGCACGAGTTGGGCTGCCGATAACAGGTTCGCCGCGCGCAAATCCTTGGCCGCGGCGGCAAGGCCGGTTGCGATCGAGTCGGCATCGTTCGCGACCGTCGGCAGCGACATCGTGCCATTGACACAGGCCGAGACGAGCATCGCAGCGCTCGCCAACATCGTCATCGTCATACGACGCATCAGGGTTTCTCCATCGAATTTTCGGGGGGTTTTGGGGAAGGCGGGGGAAGGCTGGACGCCAGCGCCTCGGCCGCGCGCGCAAGCGCTGCGGCATTGGCGCTTGCGGCGCTGTCATCGGGGAGCAGAATCGAGACGATCGCACCGACGACGAGCGGCAGTGCCGCGCGCCATGTCATCTGGCCCGACAGCGCTGCGGCGATGGTGCCCGACAGCGCGGCAAGCCCGCCAACCGTCGTCGGCTGGCGGAGGAACGCTCGCAAATTCATGGAAAATCCTCAGTGTTCGGCGTTGTCGCCGGCGCGCACATGGCCACTCATGATCGCCCCATCGAGGCGGGCATTGATTTGGCTGAGTGCTGCGTTGATCTGCGCGATCACCGCGCGCTCGGCATCGACGCTTTCATCGATGCGCCGGCCGATCCCGGCAAAACGATCGGCCTCGTCGGCGCGCTCGGCGAGCAATTGCTGTTGCAGGTTCTCGATCGATTTTTCACGCAGCGTGGTTTCGGCGGAAATGCGCTCATCCTCATGACCGACGGCAAGCGCGACATAAAAAACCGAGCTGATGACGGCGCCGATCATACCAACCAGAGAGAGAAGATTTCCCGCCGTGACGACACCATCAAAACGAACATGATGGCTTCTTCCCTCCTCCATCACGCATCCTCGGCCTGGGCGAGGCACGGATCGACGCCGATGCCAGCAATCTCGGGCAGGCGATGGGGGTTGCGATTGGGCGAAAGAGCTGCCGCTTTCGCCACTTTATCACGCAACGCGGTATAGAGCATCGCCGTCGTGATGGCGTGGAAATTCGTCCCCGGCGGGAAATCCTCGAGCCGCAAGCGATAACGCAGCAAGGCACCGATCGGCCGGCAGCCGGCACGCCGCGCCGCCTCGGAGACATAGCCGCCGAGCGCGATCTCGATCATCTGCGGATCAAAAAAATCCTCACGATGGAGAATGCGCCAATACTGCGCGCTTGCGCCAAGATTGTCGCGATCGAGCGATTTCACCAGAGCCATGACGTCAAATTCCTATTGCAAGCGCGCCCAGAACGCGCCAGTTGCGAGATAAACAAAACGAACCGCGCTATTGGCAGGAAGGCTCGCCGGCGCGCCATTGAGCGTCTGCCCGCTATTGGCGCTGAGCGACAAAGCGCTGATCGCGGGGAGGGTTGCGATCGTCACTTCCTGGCCATCGATGGGTGATGCCGGCAGCGTGACGGTCAGCGCCGCAAGCGTCGCCGATCCTTCAATCAGCAGCAGCGAGCAATTATTAGGAACCGTGACGACGGCACCACTCGCCGGCGTCTCGGCGCTATAGGATTGCTCGGCCCGTGCGCCGCGCAGTGCGACCGGCGAGCCACCTGCGCCCGCGCTCCCGAGCAGCACCGCCCCGTCTCCCGCGCCTGCGAGCGCGAGCGGATTGGCAGCAAGCGCGCCGGCGCTCCCGACACTGGCCGGCGCGCTCGCGCTTCCCGGCGAAAGGGCGAGGTAATTCGCAAAGCCGCTGATCGGCGACGCGCGGAGGAAATCGCCACCACTGGTCGTGACATGCAGCGTGCCGTTGGCCGTCGTTCCGAGCAAGAGATCGACATGCGCGTCACTTCCCGCGCTCGCGATACCGGGCGCGCCACCGCTTTCCGCGCCAAAAAATTGAAGCCCGTTGACCGCACCGGCGGTTACGCTGGCGAGCGCCGGCGCATAGACGTAGCTCGGCTTGTCCCACCCGTTGCCGACATCGTGCACGTTACTCGCGGCCAGAAAACTTCCGGCAGTTACGACCAGCGTTTCGGTGGCATTCGCCGAGGTCGCAGCGGAGAGCGTGAGCGAGGCCGCCGCCGGGGCAAACAGCACCAAATTCGCCGAACCCGGGTGGGCGGCAACGAAAGCCCCGGCGGCGGGGGCAAACTGGCCAGCAAACACGGCGAGGGGGCTTGCGAACGTCACAGAAGAATTGAAAGGAATTTCTGCGGAAAGGGCGGCGCTCAGCGTTACCGTATTGCCGCTGATCGCGGTGATGCGCGCGCCCGCCGGGATCGCGCCATTGCCGAACGCGACCATGCCGAGGGCAAGCGCGCTTGCATCATAAAGCGTGATGGTGCTTGCGCCACTGGTCGCTGTCGCGAGAATGGTCGCGGGGACGATGGCACTCGCGCCGGTCAAGGCTTGCGCCAAGCCAAGAACGACACTCCCCGCGGTATCGCCGCTTTGGACCGTATAGCTCACCGAAACCGCGCCGCCGGCGAGTGCCGCACTCGCCGCCGTCAGCGTCAAGACGTCGCCCGCGGTGATGCTCCCGGAAACCGAAACGGTGTTGGCCGCCAACAGCCCGGTTGCGATCGTGCTCACGCCCGAGGTCGCGGTCGCGGTATTGCCCGACAGCGTGATCAGGCCGAGAGCGGTCTCGATATCGACGGGGATCGCACAGCCGGAAAAGTCATTGCCGACAAGCGTTGCCGCGAGAATGTTGGTGATTTGTACGCCCACCCCGCCATCTTGCGGCAAAACCTCATTGCCGATGAAAGAAAGCCGGCCGTTGGGGGCATCGATGCGCAGGGCGGGGTTGGGCGAAATAACGCTGTTGTGGGAATACCGCGTGAGCTTGCAATCAGTGATGCGAATTTCATAAACATAGTCGCCACGAATATCGAAAATGCCCCCTTCGCAAAACCCGACTTCCATCCCCGAGACACTCAACATGAGATTGGCGCTCGAGGCCGATTCATAAGACATCGGCGGCGGGTTCGCGATGTCAAAAAGCGGGAGCGGCGCTGACGTGTCGCCGGCGATATAGCCATAGACAGAAAAATTACTGAGATGGGTTGCAATGAGCGTGCCGTTTTCAGAGACTTTGAGCACCGTACCAACCGAATCGAAGCTGGTCTCCGTAAAATTTCCCGACAAAATGCCGCCTTCGACGAGAATGCCGGTTCGATAGCCAAAGATGAAATTATTGACCGAGAATGGCCCGCCATTGGTGAAGGTCGATGGGCTTGCCTCGGTGCCATTGCCGGAGACGAGAAGCCAGACGCTCTTCGTCGTCGCATAGCTCCGCAAATAATAGCTATTTTGCACCGCGTTGATTGTCGCCCCCCCGGCGAGGGCGGCAAGTGTTGGCACGGAAATCGTGACGCTGCCTGCGCTGATCGCGGTGATCACAGCGTTATAGGGGACGGCGGCATTGCCACTGAGCGGCATCCCCAGCACGAGATTTGCCGTGCTTTGCACCGGCAAAACCGTGACCCCGCTCGCAACGCCAGCGCTCAGCGTCAAAGTAACGGCGCTTGTCGCCGCCTGGCCGCCGCCGCCGTAATGCAGCATTTCATCTTGAAAAACACCCCAGGAGAAGAAATTATCCGAGAGAAAAATGATATCGGCGACGTTGGGAAGCGAAAAACACACATTGAGCGCGCAAATGCGGTTGCGCGTAAAATATACATCGCCGACCGTCGTTGTTTGCGGGATAGTGAGGAATTCATAGCAATTCGTCACCTGATTGTCGGAGAAAACGACGTCGGCAACAGCTGAAATGCCGCTCATGCCAAGGAACAGCGGCGGATAGGCAATGGGCCCGGAAGGTTGATCGACCTGGTTTGGATAATAAAAGCAAAGCCGCTCGATCAACACACCGGCGCCAAGCAAAAACGGCGATTGCGTCGTGCCGGTGAGCCAAATCTGGCTCCCCGTTCGGCCATAGGGGAAGCCGAAATCAGTGCCGTTATCGCCGATCAGCGCGACATTGGCGAGCGTCACCTGTGCTGCGCCGGCAAGCAGGATCGGCCCGCCTGCGGGAATATAGAGCGCCTTGTTGGCGGCGCTCGCGGCGGCGACGGCTGCGGCGAAATTCACCGAATCATCAGTGGTTCCATTGCGTGCGAGGCCAAAATCATCGACATTGAGACGATCAGCAAAGCGCGCGGCGAGGGTGCGTTGGGTGTTCGTCGCACTCGCGATGGCGGTCGCCGCTGATAGATCTGTCCCGGCGATCGTCCCGCCGGCGATCGCAACCGCGTTCGCGCTTTGTGTCGCAAGACTGCCAAGCCCGAGATTGCCACGCGCAAGCGCCCCATTGGTAAGATCGGAAAGATTGTTGGTGCTTTGAAGCGCGCCGGTCAGCCGTGGATCATTGCCGGCGGCAACCGTTCCCGCACTGGTGCCGATATTCGCCGCCAAAGTCGCATTGGCGAGCGCAAGCCCGCTGCCGACGGCGATCGTCTCTGGCGCACCCGTTCCCAGGCTTGCCCGGCCAAGGAGCGAGCCCGTGGGCGCGGTGATCGCGGGCTGGGTGGAGGCGAGCAAGGTCGCGACAGTAACGGCGCTGGTGACGCCATTTTGCTACAACGGCAATTCGTCATCAGCGTTGACGGTGGAGGCTGTCGGAAGCTGCGGGATCGTCGGCATGAGGTTCTCTCTTGAATGCGCGCGGCGTCAGGCGATGGCGAGCCAGCCGGTGGCGTCGGCGCCGGTTTGTTTGACCCAAAAAGTCGCGCCGATACCGCCTGCAAGATTGCGATAATCGGACCCGGGCGGTGCACTGACGACGCCCTCTGGCGAGCCGGTGCCGATGGCCGAGATGACGCCCTCTGGCGCTGCGTCAGAGGTGATGCGCAAAACACCGGCGCCATTGGGGTGAAGCCGCACATCACCGCCACTGACGCTGCCAAATGTCACCGAACCGTCACCGGGGAAGGTGAAATAGCCGGCGAGCGGCGCCGAGCCCGCGCGCCAGGTGCCGTAGGTGCCGCACCACTCCACTTCGGCATTGGCGGGCACCGTGAGGTCGAACAATGTCCAGTTTTCCTGAAATGGTGCCGAGCCGACGCGCGAGAACAGCACCGTCTCGTTGCAGCGCGTGCGCAAACGCCGATCATTCGGAACCGGCGCCGAGACATAGGCAACCGCGCTCGCCCCGGTGCCATCACCGGTGATCGTAACGAAAACGGTTGCGCCGATTGCACCATAGCCTTGGCCGGGGTTCGTGACGGCGATGCCGATGATCGCGCCGTTCCGAATGAAGGCGCTCGCGCTTGCGCCACTTCCGGGCCCGCCAATGGTGACGGTCGCGTTGGTATAATTGGCGCCGCCCGTTTGCACGCGCACGAAGCCAATCGTCCCCGCCATCGCATATTGCGAGGCGGAGACCATGCTCGCGATCGGGCCCGATACTGCAGTCAACATCACCTGATCGGCGATATCGGGAAAGACCAGCGTTTGCGGCCCGCTGCCGGTTTCTTGTGGGTTGACGGTGAGCAGCGTCTCATTATTCCATGAATTATCGGCAATGATCACGGAGTCGGTTGCGATGCTGAGGCATTGCGTGATCGCGGCGCTGGCGCTTCCCATGAAGCTGTTGCGGGTGATGGCGATATTTTGCGGCCCATCGCGGAGCACGATGCCCCCGCCTTGCGAAAAGCCGATCCAGTTATCGGTGATCGCCATATCGGCGCACGCGATGCCAAAATTATTGCCATGGCCATCGGTTTCGACGTTATTGACTTGGATCGCCCATTGCGTGCTGCCCTGAAGACGGTTGCCGATGATGCGCATATTTTGGCTCCCGCCCGGATTGAGCCCGATTGCCGCACCGGTCACGAGATTGCCGCTAATCTCGCCATGGATCGAGCCACCGGCATCGATCCCATAAGGCGCCGTGCCGCTCAGCCAGACGAGCGTGTTGCCGGCAATGCGGCTATAGGCGCAATTGGCCAAGATCCCGGCGCCATTGCCGCCGTTGTCGACGAGAAGATTGCCTTCGACGGCAAGCGCTTGGCCGGCAACGGCGATGCCGTAAATCGCATTGTCGTGGCAAATATTGTTCGCAACCAAAATCGCCAGCGCGTCGGGATTGGCATTGCCCCAGACCGGCGGGTTGGTATTGGTCTCATTGAAATTTCCAACCGAGATGCCGCGCTGATTATTCCACGCGCGGCAATTGGCGATCAGGCAGAGATGGAGTTTCTCGATCAAAGCGGGGTCGGCATAATCGATGACGATGCCGTAGCTGCCATTGTCGTGCGCGCGGGTGCCGGTGATAGAAACGCCCGTCACCGCTTGCACCCAGATGCCATGGATCGCATTGCCATACGCCTCGCAATCGCGAATCTCGTATTGCACGACTTCCGGGTCCGAGGCCTGAATGACGAGACCCGATCCCATCGTCGGCCCGGCGGCGCCGGTGAAAACGCAGGTCTCGAACACCGCTTTCGTGCAGCTGGGCGTAACCAGCACTGCCCAGCTATCGGTGGTAATATCCGCATTGGCGTCGAAGATGATGCCAGAGGCAAAGAACGCAGCGCTTTGGACTGAAATCCAGGCAGCGCCCGCGCTTTGCGCTGCGCGGCGTAAAATCGTTTGCCCAGGGCTGCCGAGAAGCACAGCGCTGGCCCCGCTCGGCGTCCATTGGCCGGAAATCAGGTAGGTTTTTGGCCCAAAGCGGAGCGGCCGGCCCGAGGCGAGGGCCGCAACGATCGCCGCCGTGTCATCGGTCACGCCATCGCCGGTTGCGCCAAAGCTCTCGACAGTGACGCTATCGGCGAGAAACTGCGCAAGCGTGCGGCTTGCGCTCGCGCCCGCCGCCGTCGCGACCATCGCGCTTGCTGTAATCCCGGGCAGTGTTGCGATATTGCGCATAAACGTGGCGTAGGGAACCGCGACATTGCTGCCGTTTTGTCCAAGCGGCACGAGGTCGGCTTGCTGTGGCGCAAGCCCCGCGGCAAGCGCAGGCACGGAATAGGGCGCGGCAGTCGCGCTCAAGACGCCATTGGCGAGGGCGAGATTGGCGCCGATCGTAACGGCCGACGCGCCGCCGACTGCACTCGACGGGTTGCCGACGAGCGCATTAGGCGGCAGCGCAAAAGCCGGCTGCACGCCCGCAAGAAGCTGCGCGCGCGTGACCTTGCGCGTGATGCCGTTTTGGCTCGCTGGCAATTCGTCAGTATCTGCCGAGGAGATCGCCTGCGGCAGCGCATCGATCGTCATCATGCAGTCACACCGGTGATCAGGATCGGGTTGCCATTTTGATCGGTGAGGATCAGGCCGGTATTGGTCGTCAGATCATTCGGCAAGACCGGGAGCGAGGAGAGGGAATAGACCGGCAACAGAACGCTCCGCGCCATCGTGCGGGCGGAGAAGGTGGTGATGGTGATTGTCACCGTATAGACCGTTCCCGATTGACCGGCGGCAAACCAAAAGACCGCGATCGCGCCATTGGCGAGGGCGGCGTTCAGGGTAAGATCGCCGGGATTGTCGGGGGCGATGGTGACGCTGAGCGAGGCGATTCCGTCGCCAGGGTTGCCGGCGAGTGCAGCAGAAATATCAAACTGATAATCGAGAACGTCGCTCGGATCCTTGAGCGGCCACATCGGCCGCGCCGGTGTTTGGGGTTGGGTTCCGCGCGGGACAGGGACGAAGCCATCGAGCACGATGGTGCGTGCGGTTGACGGCTGCCAGACATGGGTTGCCGGGGACGACATGGGAAATCCGCCTTCCTTCGCTTACCACTCGAGAATGACAAGGCCGTTGGCGCCGCTGCCGCCGGCGCCATCGGCGATACCGCCCGAGCCGCCAGCGCCAGGAAGGCCGCCATTGAGCCCGGCGAGATTGGTCGAGGTATTGCCGCCGGGGCCAAACGTGTTGCCGCCACCGAAGGCCGCGCCGCCGGTGCCGCCCACGAGGCCGCCGCCCGGAAAGACCAAGCCATTCTGGCCATACTGCCCCGATACAGCGAGCGTTCCGCCCGAGCCCGTGCCGCCGGAGGAGGACGCGACGCCCGCCGTGTTCGCGCTTCCCGCGCCGCCGGCGCCACCGCCGGTTGCGGTCGCGAGTGTGGCAAAACTCGTGTTGCTACCACCCAGTCCGGCGGCACCGCCAACGCCTACGGTAACGGCGAGGCTGCTGCCGGCAGTGACGGGAAAATATCCCTCGGTATAGCCGCCACCAGAACCACCCGCGCCCGCGCCACCGCCGCCCGCGCCGCCACCACCGCCCGCGCCCCAAAGCCGCGCGCGCACCAAGGAAACGCCCGCTGGCACCACCCATGTGCCGCTCGCGGCGAACGTCGCCATGCGCGAAACACCAGGGGAGAGCGCCGGCAAGGTGAAGGGAATAAAGGGCGCTGTCGGCAGTGTCGCGATATTCGCAGCCGTGATCGCGGTCTCGCCATAGGCGACGGTAATGGTATAAAGCCCGACCCAGCCGGTATCGACGGGCGGCGCGGTTTCGCTCCCGCTGGCCGCCGGCGCTCCGGATTTGAGCTGAAGCTGCACACGCTCGATCCGCGCGGTGTTTTGCGGCTCGCCGGAGTTCGCGGGGCCACTGTAAGGTTGCGCGGGATTGGCCGCGTTATAGTAGGGGAGTACGACGGGATCGGTGTCGCTTTCGAGAAAGGCGGCCTCGATGAGATAGACGATCGACTGCCCGGAACTCGTCGGCGCCGTCAGCGTGAAACTGGTCGCGGTGGTATTGATCCCCATTTTCATCAAGGGATCGGTGTTATCGGCCGCGAGTGAGCCATAAGCGAGCGGATCGATCGTCGTCAATGTCGTCAAACTGCCGGGGCCGACCGTCACCGTCATCGAGGCCGGTGAGGTTGGCGCGCAGGCGAGACCATCGGCGACCATATTGGTGCCCAATGTCGCTTGCACGAGATAGCCGATAGCGACCAGCGTGTTGCGATTGATCGTGAGCAGATCGGTGTCGAGCGGAATGGCGCCGGGATAGACGATGTTGCGGTCCATGGTTACTCCTTTGTCGGCGTGGTCGCGGGCGCGGGGCTAGTTGCTGATGCGGGTCCAGGCGATGCTTGCGGCCGGCATGATGGCGGCGATGGTGGCGTCGATCTCGGCATCGGTGACCCCGAAGCTCATCGTCGCGAGATCGGCATACTCGATCGGGCCGGTGCCATAGCCGCCGCCGCCGTTCCAGCCAGCGACATTGGCGATGCCGTTTTGCACGGGGAGATAGGCGGTGACGAAGCATTGGAAGGGAAGCGAAAGATCGCCCCACCCGCCGGCAACACCGTAGCCAGCGCCGCCATCATTGTAGCTCCCGGTATCTGCGGGGCGCATCGGCTCGAAAATCACCGGTGCGCGGCCGGTGAGCTCGACCAACGCCTCGCTCAGCGCCGCACGCGTTGCGCGCGGGCTTAAAATTTCCTGATCGATACGCGCGCGATAGGCGGTATCGCTTTCACCGGCGTTGCGCGGCAGCGACGCGCCAAAAAAATCAAGGGCGATGAGGTCGAGAAAAATGTCGGTCGCGGTCGCGATGCGGGTCTGTAACGTCACATAGGAAAGCAAGCTATAGACAAAGGCCCAGATGGCGCCGATGCCGGCGAGAAGCGCATCCAAAATCGGACTCGGGCTGGAAAACCACGGCGGCAAGACGGCTTTGATCCGCGCTGCCATGTCATTTTGATCACCGGTTGCCATGTCAAGTCACCACAACGCTCGCCGCCTTGATCACGCCACGTATCGATGGCACGAGGTCGCTTGCATTGCCATTGATGCTGAGCGCGGTGACATTGATGACGGTCGGGTCAGCATCATAAGCGAGCTGTGCAAGGCGCGAGAGGGGAAGCGTGGCGCCGATCGGCAGCGTATCGACAAAGCTCTCGATCGCGGTGGCGATCTCCGCGCTCACCGTCGCCATCTGCCCCGCGCTCGAGAGGCTCACGCTGAGGGTGATCGCGGCCTCGATAAGCTGTGGCGGCAATACGGCGAAGCTCGAGCCGATCGGGCGCACGGCCTCGATTGCACTGCTTACCGTTGCAAGCAAACTCGCTGGTGGATTGCCGCTGCCATCATCGATGGTGACGGTGAAAAACCCCATCTCGGTCGTGCCTGCGGGCGTTGTGTTTTCCTGCAAAAGATAGGTGAGCCCCTGCTGAATGCCGGCGATCGCGTTGCCAATGGCAAGCGGTGTCGCAAGCGAGCGGGAATTGATATAGTTGACGAAGCGCGCCCGAAAGGCCGCGTCCGATTCGGCATTCGTGCCGCCAGTGAAGGCAAGCGGGTTGGTCACCTGGTCGATCCCGGGAATCGCGCTCGCGAGCAAGGTGACGGTGTTGGGCTGGACGTTGCCAATGCTGCCGGCGGTTTCAGCGACAACCGGGACGGAGATTGCCGCAACCCCGGCCGCCACCTGATAGCCCGAGAGTACCGCGCTCCAGGCGGGATTGGTCGGAAGGGCAATGACAATGAAACTCTGCGTTCCATCGGCAGTCCGCACAACAGCGCCGGCCGGGATGAGGGCGGCGTTGCTTGGCGTAAAGCGCGAGAAAGTGACCGCGCCCTGCGCTGCGATCGCAGGAAGCCGCGCCAGGCCATAATCGGCCATCCAGCTATCGAGATCGCTCCCGGTCGAGGTCGATGCGCGGGTCATTGCCAAAACTTGCACGATCAGCCATTGCAGCCAGAGCGCAACCGAGCTGCTCGCTTCCAAAACCGCGCGCAAAACCGAGCCCACCGAGAGATCGAGGAGCGCGGTTGCCGCACCTTGCACGGCAGCGGCGGCGTTTTGCACGAGGGTTGCAAAATTCTGCAGATTTAACGTCATGATGGATTCCGAATGCCAAAGGAAAGGAGTTCGGTCTGCCCGCTCGCGGCATCGACATAGCTGATCATGACGGAGATGGTGCCGAGCGTGTCATAGGAGATTGTCACCGTGGGCGCCGGCGTTTGCGCCACGGCGGGCTCTTTTTGCAATTGCGCGCGAATGATCGCCTCGATCTGTAGCGGGTTGGCGGGGCTGCCAACGAATTGCGCGAGCCCGGCGCCATAGCTTGGTTGCCAGATGTAATCGCCCGGGTTGGTGAGCAGGCGGCGTAGCACACGCTGCTGGCTGCGGATAGCGCCGTCTGAGAGTTGGAGATCACCGCGCGAGTCAACCGCGAGATCATTCCCCCATTGCTGGAAGAGATCGTTTTTCACTGCGAGTTTCTGCCTTGGCTAGTTTTGCGGCGTGGGCGGTGACGTGGTGGTCCCGGTGACCGTGTGGGTGTGCGCGTCATACGCGGCGCGCACGCTCGCGAGCGTGCCGTGGCCATCGCCGATATCACCCGAGGCGGTGACATTGCCGCTCACCGTCACATTGCCGGTGATCGCGACGGTGGGGGCAGAAATCGCGACTGACCCATCGGTGAGTAGCTTGATGAAGCTTCCCGATTGATGAACGAGCCAGAATTCACCGGCCGGCGCGGCGGGCGGGGTTGCCGCGAGACTATAGGCGCCGCCAACGACGATACCATGCTCGGCGTCGCCCTCATGGGCGAGCACGAGCACCTGATCTCCGGGCGAAGGCGGCGCGGCAAGCCCCCAACCATTGCCGACCCACGGTGTCAGAATAGGAAGCCAGCCGCTGAGCACGTTTTCCGGCTGCAACAACACGCGCGCCGTGTAGGTCGTGGGGTCGACACTGCTGATCAGCGCAAAGCGCGGCTGCGCCAAGGCCTGGTCGAGGGCGCCGGCGTTGGCGCGAAGTGCGTTCAGGAAGCGATCCATGCGGACCTCACGGCGTGGTGGTGCCGAGCACGAGATTAGCAGGCGGCGTGAATTGCCGCTGTGGCGAGGTATTCTTTGCCCGAATGCGTTCGGTAAAGCCGCCATCAAAGCGGATATCACGCTCGATCGTGTCGATGAAATAAAGTTGATCGAACGCGGTGTTGGTGCCGGTGACAGCGATCATATCGCGCGGCGTGAGCAGGAGCTCACCGGGCAGGCGCACCAGAACCACGCGCTCATGCTGCGTTAGTTCCTGCAATTTGTTCGTCGCATAGCGCAGCGCCTCGTCGGGCGAAAGATTGGGGCGAACGAACACATAGCTCTGCGGCGCCGCCCCTTGGCTTCCGAGTGCGGAGACGCCGGATGCAGTCACGGTTTGGGTAAACGCCGCCCCCTCGCGGGAGTTCCAGCTTTTCACCGTGACCGAGATGTCGCCGGCCAGCGTCAAGGCACGCTCCATCACCAGATCGAGGGCATTGGCCCCGGTACCGGCAGTGGCGGAAAACGTCGCGGCCGGAAGCAAATCAGCGGCGCGCGGTTGAAAATAGAGCGTGGTGCCGGAAACAAAGACGTCAAACCCTTCGCGCTCGGCAAGCCAGACGAGAAGATTCCATTCCGTGGTTGCGCGCGAGAACTGATCGAGCGTAATGCGATCATGCTCGCTATTGTAATAGCGGCCCACTGGCGTCGTCGTCGGCGTAACAGCGGCCTGCATGCCATGGTTGGCGGCAAGGAGTGTCGCGATATCGGAGGAGGTCTGATTGGCGAAGCTTTGCTGAATGCGGCTCTCGATAAAGACGGCGGTAAGGTCGCGGCCCTCCAGTATCACGTTCTCGCGCAGGGCATCGATGCGCACGGTATCGACGGCGCCTTGGATAAGGCTCGTCCAGGCAATCACGCCAGGCGGCGAAATGGCCTCGGCGAACCCTGCCTGGAGATCGATCATGACGAAGCCTTGCGCCGCCCAAAAAGCGGCGTCGGCGACAGGATCTGCGCCCAGCGCCAGGGTAACGGTGAAGCGGTCGGCGGCAAAATGATTATTGGCAGTGACGAAAGCCTCGCGCACGCCCTGCACTTCGCTGCCATTGGCAAAAAGGCGAAGCCGCGGCGCGCGCACCGTTCCACCCGCGGCCGGGCCCGCGCCTTGGGTGGCGTTCAAAAAACCAGTGCCGGCGGCGCCGGTGAGAGCCGCGGCGCTCGAGGAAAAAAGCGAGGTGATGCCACTCATGGGCTCGCGATCCCACCGGTCGCGTTAGGGTTTGGGTCAGGAATGAGCAACGTGACGACGCCGCTCAGCATCGGATCAGAGAGCCCGTTCAGCTCGGCGATGCGGATCCATTGCGTCGCATCCGCGAGATACTGCGCGGCCAGTTGAAAAAGATTGCCGCCGGCAACGGTAATCGTTTGCATCAGCTACTCGCATTGCCAAGGTTGGTTGCAAGCCGCCCGACATAGCCTTGTGCGGCGGAGAGCGAGGCGAGCGTGCCGGCCGCCGAACTCGCATTGGTCAGCGCGCTCGCCGCGGCGGGCGGGTTGGTGGCAGAAAGCGGCGCGGCGGCACTCGCCAGCGCAGTCGCCGATTGGTCGATCGCGGTGGAGAGGTTGGTTTGCAACGTACCAACACTCGCTTGTGCGGCGACATAGGCAGAGGTGCCCAGCGTCGTCGCGCCCGTGGCCGCGAGCGCGGCTTGCGTGCCAGCAAACGAGACAGTCGTGCCCGCGGCCAAGGTGGACGCCATGGTCAGATCACTCGTCGCCTGGTCGGTGAGGGAGGCGACGATTCCCTCGGCGAACTGCACCTCGTCTTGCACGACGGTGCAGGAAATGCGATAGGGGATCCAGAACTCCGCTTGATAATCAGCGTGAAATTCAGAAATAATGACCGAGTAGAAAAACACATCCCACGACAACGGCAAGGTCAGCCCGGCACCACGCATGGCATCGAGCAGGAGGGCGCGCTCGCTTGCCGTCGCGCCGCTGAAAATGCCAGACCAGGTAATCGGCGCGTCATCGGCGCCCATTGCATCGATAACACGTGCCCCACCCGGCAGGCGATGGACGGCAAGACGCTGCGCGCCGCCGAAGGAAAGCCGCTCGGGAATTTCAAATCCGGCGAAAGAGACCGGGCCGAGTGTCAAAACCACTTGAGACATAAAGAGCCTTTCAAAAGCGGCGGGGCTTTTTTGCTCACGGCACCACCGGCGCGCCCGGCCATAGCGGTGCCAGACGTGAATCGACGCCGGAATAGCCAGAGGGCGGCCGCGCCGCGCGCGCCGCGAGTTGTTCGCCCATCCAGTGGCCAACACGCATGCCATCGAGATAGACATCGCCGCGAATGGTACCGTTGCCGCTCTCCTCGCCCTCGTGCAAACCGCCGCGCGTATCGCTCGGCGCCGCAACCGCGGGAGCGGCAGGACGTGGCGCGGTGGGCTCGTATAAATTGCGCGCGCGCGTGAGACCGAGCGCCATCGGCGCCACAACCGCGCCAGTCTCGCCTTCGGCCGGGGTTGAGGCTGGCGCTGGCAAAAACAAGGCAAGCGGTGCAGCGGGGGCGTCCCGCGGAGATGTGGCAACGATCGGGCTGGTTGGTGGCGTCGCGCCGCCGCCGCGGGTTAAGGCCAGCAAATCGTCGAGCGCAAGCGGCGATGGCGCGGCCATGGTGGCGGGTGCGGCCATCTGGGTCGGTGCGAGCGCGGGCGAGGGGGTGAGACGCACGGCTGGCTCTGCGCGCGGAAAAGCCGGGGCTGCGGCGTGATAAATCTCGATCCGCGGGCTTGGCGCAGGCGTGCTCTGAGGCGCGCGTTCGGGGCCGCGCGGGGCAAGCGAAGCTATGTCGGCCGCTTCTTGCGCGCGCGCTGGCGTGGGTTCGGGCGCAAGCGGGCGTTGCGCGGGCGCGCGAAGCGTTGCCGCCTTTCCCGCCCCCGTCGCCGTCTCGGTTGCGGGCGGGGTTTGGCGCGTGCGTTGCGGCCTTTTCTCCGTAGTGTCGGCCACGCCATAAGCGCTCAGCGCCGGCTTTGCCGCGTGGCGTAAGGCGGCAAGCCCGGCGAGGCTTTCCCCGAGGCTCTGATTGAGGAGATCGAGTTCGGTGCGAATCGCATCAATGCCGGCCGAGACCTCGTCGTCGAGCGAGAGCGTCAGCCCAATCGCGTAGGTGTCGTCCATCACGCGGCCATCAACGCGCGCGCGATGGCGTCTGCGATCGCTGCCGTGATCTCCGGCGCGAGCGAGGCCGCGGGCGCGAAAACCGGGCGCGGCGGGGCTGCGCTCGTGCCGTACATCCGCGCGCCGACACCAGCGCCGCGGGCGGTGAGCTGAAGCCCGTGGGGCATGACGTCGCTGGTGACAGCGATGTCGGCGCCGGCGCGTGCGCGCGCCGCATCGCCAAGGCGCGCGCCGGCTTCTCCCAAAGCAGTTTGCGCAATCGCTGGCATATCAAGTTCGCGAATGCGGCGCGAAAAGGCGCGAATTCCAATCACCGCTCAGGCTCCTGCCAGGTGAGGGTGGACCAATCAAAGCGGCGCCCTTCGAGGGTGCCGAGAACAACGACGTAGGCCAGACGTTCGTCGTCGGGAAGGCTGAAGGCAACATCGAATGGCACCCCGCTCTTGACGAGATAAAGGCAATCAATGAGATCGGGGTGCCGGCTTAGTTTTTTGCCGATTCCTCACGCCTGGGCTTACCTTCGTTTTCGGCGCGAAATGCCGTGGCAACGGCGGCAAGCCCATCATCGCCGAGCTTTTGCACGATCATCTCGATCTGTGCCTCGTTTGCCGGCGCCGGCATCGGCACGTCGTCGATCGCGGAGACCGCGGAGGCGAGGAGCGCCATGGCGAGATAGGGCTCGTTTTGGGCAAGCTGGGGCCCCGCCGCTTTGAACAGGCGCAGCTTCTCCAGGGCGCCGATACGACGCAGCGTGATGGTGCGGCCCTGTGCGTCGGTTACCGTCGCGGCGGCTTGCGCTGCGGCGACGATACGCGATTGCGGCCCGCTCATCAGAGCCGCGTACGGTAGGAGGCAAAGAATTCCAGCCGCTGGCGCACAGGCGCGTCGCCACGCCAGCTTCCGGCATTGGCGAGGCGAAAGACGACGTCGCTATATTGAAAAGTCGAGACCGAGCCATCCACCTCGGTGATGTATTGATAGATGGTTCCATTCGCCATAGCGCCCTGGCCGTAATAGGCTGCCTCAACGCTCGCGATGAAATTATCGACATCGGCGGTGCCGCGTTCGAGATCGAAGCCGCCCTCCCAGCCTTTCGGAAGCTCGGCGCCCATCTGCACCCCATCGAGGCGATCGACCCGCACCTGCGCGGTCAATTGGCGGCTTTCAAAGCCGGTGACATAGGTGAGATCGATTTGGCCGGAGGGGCCGATGACAACCAGCGTGCAATCGCTGCCAATGGAAAACTGCGTGCCCGACACGGGGGAATCTCCTTACGCGATCTGCCCGGATGGCAGGGTCTGGTTCTGGATGGTGACGGTCTGCCCGCCATCGACGTTGACGATGAACATCTCGTTGATCGCCATGTATTGGACCTGTACATCGGCCTGAACATAGCCGAGCGCTGTGCGTGCGGCCGGGTTGTTGGAGGTATCGCAGACGACCTGAAACGGCGTCGCATTGGTGCTCGTCGCGCCCAACATCCCCTGGCCCAACATGGCTTGCAGGAACGAGAGGAGGGTTGCACGAATTTGCCCGAACAATGCGGCGTTGATTGGTTGGCCGACAAACTGGCCCATGCCCGATTCCAGGGTAGCCGCGATATAATTGGTCAGACGCGTGTAATTATCGCCGTCATTGGCGGGATTGGTCGAGGTGTTGAATCCGCCACGCACGCCCCAGAAATTGCCAGCCGGCTGCGGGTTGGCAATGACATCGATGCCCGCTGTAAACAACGCCTGCAGGTCAGCGGTGGTGTAGGTATTGGCAAGCGGCGCGCCCGGTGTGCCAGAGCGCTGGCTGCCGACGACACCATAGAGGGGCTTATTCAGGCTCGACTGCTCGGGGGAAAGATTAGCCAGTCTCCCAGCAACAAAGCCTTGCGGGGAGACGAGGCGGAGGAGATTATTGGTCTGATCGTTCCACCAGATCCAATCGCCGAACATCATCTTGGCGCTGTAGCTGTCAAGGCCGACACTTTGGAGAGTGGAGATTGCATCGGTGATCGTGTCGCCCTGCGGGCCAGTGAGAATCATATAAATTCCCTCGGCGAGCCCGAACGCGGCCTGCGTCGTCCACTGCGTCGAATCATCGGTGTCGGCAAGAAGGCCGATTGAGCAGCCCTGGCCCGCGAGCACATACATTCCTGCGCGCGGTGTCGTGCTTTGGCCAACCAAGGTTGCGGCGGTCACGTTGGTTGCGCCGTCAGTGCCGGGCGTGCCGTAGCTGAAGGCAAAGGCCTCGGCACTCGGCGTCACGGTGAGCGTGTTGCCGAGCGAGGCAGTAACGATCTGCGACGGGCCGCGCAGTGTGCCTTGGCCGAGATTGATCGCATCGACCAGGTTTTGCCAAAAGGCCGCGCCGGTCCCGCCGATATTGTTGAAGACTTCCGGGGCGAAGCCGGGAAGGCGGATCGCGATCTGCCAGGTTCCGGCCTGGCTTCCGGGGGCAATGCTGCCGGTGATCTGATTGCCGAAGCTTCCGGTATAACGCGCGGTTAGGACCAGCGGGCCGTTGCTCCCGGTGTAAAAAACGCCGAGTTGGGCGGCGGTGTCGGTGCCGTCGGTCACACGCACGCAGCGAAAATTCTGCGCGCCCTGCTGGATCGCGGTCGCGACCTGAGTTCCCATATCGTATTTGCGTGGCTGCAACTGGCCAAAGGCGGCGACATAATCGGCCATCGTGCCGATAATTGCCGGCTGATTGACCGGCCCCCAGTTGGCCGTGCCGACGACACCGACGATGTCGGTCGGCACGCCATTCAAAACCAGGGTCTGTGGCGGGACGATCTGCACATAAAGATCAGGCACCACCAGCGCGGTGGTGTTGAGGCTCCCTTGGGTTAAAATCGGCATCGCGTCAGCTTCCTTTCTCGGGCGTTTCGGCCTTCACGCGGACGATGTAAGTCGCGTGTTCGGAGGCGAGAATGCTCGCGATAGTTGCGGCATCGGTGATGACCGCGCCTCTGGCATGGGGCCCAAAGGGCCGCACCACCACAAGGTTGATATTCATGATCCAGTCTCCAAAGAGGGAAAAGACGCTGTCAATCGGTGAAGGAAGCCGAGGCGTTGGCGACGGTGCCGATGGTTGTCGTGCCGAACAGGAGGGCGGCCAGTGTCTCGGTCTGCAAGGTGGGGTATTCGACGCTGTAGAGAAGATCGCGACGATAGAGCGAGGCGTTTTCCTGCCGATCGAGGGTGATGCTTTGGCGGAAACGAAGCCGACCGACGCTGCCATCGGCTAGCGGAAGGAAATAGGTCGCAGCGAGCGCAGAATCGATCGCAATCATCGCCGCATCGCGCAGCGCCGGCGAGGGGCACCAGCCGGTGACGCGGAAAATCTGCTCTTGGCGGCGAACCTGATTGAAGATGCCTTGCGTCGCAACGGTGCGTGCAATCAGGCGGGTGACGCCCGGTATGGTGATCGTCGCGTTGGCGAGTTGCACCGGGCGGCTTGCCGTGATTTGGCTCGCGAGATTGGCCGCGACATTGGCGGGCCCATCACCGGCAACGCAAGGATAGACGAAGGTCACGCCATCGGCGAGAACACCGGCAATTTGACCCGCGCCAGCGGTGCCCGCAAAGGTGACGCTATCGGCGGCGAGCGAGACGGTGAGGGTCGGTGTCACCGGGACCGGGTTGCTCCACAGCGTCAGATAGCGCGTCGTGTTACGCTCGCCGCTTGCCTCGGGAAACACAGTGATATTGACATAGCCCGCGGCCAAATCGGCATCGAGCGCGGCGCTCTCCGGCCAGCCACGATAAAGCCGCACGGGCGCGCCGCAGGCGCTCGGTCCGCTCAACCCTTGCGGGTAGAGCGCGGCCATCGCGGCGGCGACGAGCGCGGTCTCGACATCGGATTGATCGGCCATCAGCTTGCCACCTGCCGAACCACGAGGCGCCAGCCAAGCTCGGAAAACTCCGCGCTGCTAACAACGAAATTGCGCCCGAGATCATCCGAGACGAGGTCTTCGACGCGCGGCACAATCGCCGGCAGAACCGGAAGCAACAGCGTGAACGCGGTGAGGCGAACATCCGCCGGAAGGTCCCCCGCACCGCGTGCTCCGCCGCCACTGCCGCCATCGATCATGCTCGCCGGCCACGCGCCCAAAAGCAACGTCGCGTCGGAGAGTTCGACGCCGCCATAGGCCTGCACGCCAAATCCCTGTGGTCCGGTCGGACGAAAAAGCGAGACGGTACGCTCGGCGAGCACGGTGACGACGGGAAGAAGCGGCGGCTGGCTTGCGATAAAGAAGCAGCGCCCGGTATCGTGCTCGACCAGATAATCCCCCGGTGCAGTATAGGCCGAATCGAAAACGCCGTACCACACCGGATGGCCGTAGCTATTGGCGCGCACGAAGCGCGGGTCTGTCGCGTTGAAGGCGGCGCGGAGTTTCAAAAAGCGATTATGCGCTGCGCACGGCGTAAGCGGGCCGCTCGGGCGAAAGGCGTCATAGAGTTGCCCGGTTTGCAACGCCGCGCGGCCCATGCCGCGGTAAATCAGATCCTGCAGACGATCGGGGTTCATGGGATCAGACAATCAGCGCGATGCCGCCGTAAGAAAGTGCCGGGCCTGGCGGGATGCCAAGAAAGCCGCAAAGCCGCCGCCGCCAGTCATCGAATAATTCCTCGCGCTGATGAACCTCTTCGCTGTTATGCGTCCACACCGCGGCACTGGCGGTATCGAGGTTGCCCGACGCCGCCGGAATCGCTGTCTCTAGCGGATAGAGCTGCGCAAGATAGACCGCGCGCACAACCGTATACTCCGCCGGGGCGAGATTGTTCATGCGATATTCCAGCGTTCCATAGGCCTGGAAAAAGCGCCAGCTCTGAAATCCCGCCGCACCGGCGCCATACGCCGGATAGCCGCAAAAACGCCGTATATCGGTTTTTTCGGCATCCGAGAACGGCGCCGTCAGCGCACTTCCCGACATGCTCAGTACACCGTGCCTTGGCCGCGCGAGAAATAGAGCGTCCCTGTGCCGTTGCTGAGGATCGCGGCGACGGTTTTTGAGAATTCGCCCGCGTGAATCAGCATCCGGCCCCCGGGTGGGATCGGCATGTCGGCGCTGGTTGCGACCACGCTTGCGTCCATGCCAAACCGGATGAAGGCGACCGCGCTTGCGCCGTTATAGACCAACACCGCCTCGCCGGTGCCGGCGAGGGCAACGTTGGCCGAGCTGGTACTGGCGGCGAGTGTCGCCGTCGCCGATACCATCAGCGGTTGTGTCGAGCCCGTTGCCATTTCCGTCAGCCCACATGTTCGATCATCACCGCGCGTTTGAATGCGGCGTTGGTCGCGGTCGGGATGGTGCTCGGGTTGGTGGTCACGTCGGTCGGCGCGCAGAACCCGCCGATCCAATACCAGGATTGGGCGATGATCTGTTGCAAGCGGTCGATTGGCTCACGCGTCACCATCGCCACACCGTCGATGATGCTGAGCACGGCATCACGCGGCGCGACATCTTCCTCGGCCATGCCAGCATAATCGCCTTCGATCAGAGCGCCCTGGCCGCAAACGATGGGGCGGCGGACATAAAGCCCGACCTGGCCTGGAAGCGGCTGGACATAGGCCTCGGTCGTCGGCACAAAGCGAAGGCCGAGGAAGGGGCTCACGAGTTCGCCACGGCGGAACGTCTCGGTGTCATATCCCATGGTGAATAATTGCTTGAAATCGGGATCGGCGAAAAGCTGACGCGCCGACACGGGATCGAGATGACAATGATAAACGCCGCCGAGATCGGGGACATTGTTGAGGCGGAGTTTGGCGACCGCATCGAGAAGATTGGCCATGGTGAGGGTGTTGGTCGGGCCAAGCTGGGCGGTGTTGGTGGCGCCACCTGGGCGGAGGATGACCGAGGCATTCGCCGCCTGAACAGTATTGCCGGCGGCGCCATCGCTCAAGGTTACGTTGGACGAGAAGGTAAGCTCGCCCGACATCCCGCCCGGTGTGGTCGAGGTGCTCGTCGCATCAACGGCAACGCCGACGAGCGTATAAGCATCGCTGCCGACGGTGACGGTGAGGGTGTTGGTGGCGCTGACCGCGCTCGGCACGCCATTCACCCACACATACTGAAAGCCGCGCACGTCGTCGACGGAAATCGTCGGGCCGGGCGCGCTGAGGCTCGCGGTAACACGCGTGTTGCCACCGAAATAGGCGGAAAACAGGGCATTGCGCGCAAGTTCATCGAGCGAGCGGCGCGCCTGTTCGCCGTTGATGGTGGCGTTGAGCAAAAACTGCGAGGCGATACCAACCCGGCTCGTCACCATGTTGAGGTCGGTCGTCGCGCCGTAGAGATTGATCGACAGTGTGTATTGCTCGATATTGAAATATTGCGGCGTGAGGCCGTTATCGAGATTGGTGTTGGTGGAGGGCGCAAGCGGCGTCGTCACCGACGGTTTGAGGCCGGCGCGGGTTTTGGTCAGCGTCTCGCCGATGCCGACGGCGAAAATCTCGCGATCGGCGATATCACGATAGCCGAGCTTGGAATGCAGAGCCGATTCGAATTCGCGCTCCAAATAGCCTTGCTGGATGATCGGCTGCAGGGCCGCGGGAAAATTGTTGATACCCATGGAAAATCCTCTGATTGCGCGTGGCTTGGGTTAAGGGCGATAGGCGCCACTAGCGGCGCCGCAGCATCTCGGCGCGGGCGGCGCGATATTCGTCCGCGGTCATGTCGGTCGCACGTTTCGGGCGCGGTGGCTCCGCCTCGGGGACGCCGGCGCGCGACGATGACGAACGCGCGGCAAAGAGCCAGGGCTTGTCGCGTTTGAGCTTCGTCATCAGCGCGCCGGCGCCTTCAACGCCGTCTTGGTCATTGAGTTTGACGGCGTCGAAATCGATGAGTTTCAGGCCATCGAGATCGATCATCCCGGCTTTCACCGCCTCCGCCTTCAATTCGGCGCGGATGATGCGGGCGCGCGCACTTGCGGTCACTTCGCGGAGCTGGTCCGAAAGTGCCTTGGTCTCGGCGCGAAGTTGCTCGACGCTCGGCTCGTCCGCGTCGGTCACTTCGGGTGGCATCGGTTCGTCGCTCATGCTGCTCCTTCGGCGTTGGCAAGGGCTACGACCTCCGCGCCGAGATCGGCGATATCGTAGGTCGCAGCGACAGATTTGAGCGCACTCGCTTGCGTCAGAAGCCCCGCTTCGGTGAGGGTGGCAAGCGCTTGCGCGTCTTTCAGGCGGTCATCGGCGGAGGGTGGATACCAGCGCGGCCAGGCCAGCGAGAGTGGCGCTTCCGCATCGAGCGGCCCGATTTCACGCCCGCGGAGCGCCAGCGGATAATGCTGGCTCGCGCAAAGCACCATGCGCGCCAGAGGCAAAAGCCCGCCTTCGCCGTAGGAAATGCGCAGATTGTCGGCAAGCCAAATCAGCCCCTGGTTCATCATCTCGAGCGCGCGGCCCGAGGTCGGGGCGGAGAAGCGTTGCGCATCGGCGCGATTGCCGTGAATACTCTCGAGCGCTAATTCGCGAAGAACGCGCACATACTCGATGACCGCGGCCGAGGCCGTGCCACCGATTTCAAGAAGCCGCGCATCGCCTTTTTCCGAAACCACGAGCGCGTTGGCCGCACCCTTGATGATCTGGTTGTCAGAGGTGGCGGGCTCCTTGATCAAAAGCGTCGGATCGGAGCTGTATTTGAGGCCACGGCCGGCCTGCGAGAGTTGATAATCGATTTCGATTGCGGTCTCGATGGCGGGGCGAAACGTGCTCGCCCCATCGCGCATATCACCGCTCGCCGAGGGCCCCGGCAAATTCTTGATCCAAACGATTGGCACAAAGCCGAGCCCATGGCGGACGCTGCGCGCTGGGTCGATTTCGGGTGCGGCATTGCTACCCACCGGCCAGGGGTGGAACCACCATTCCCATTCGGTATCCCAGCGCCGCTGGAACCAGTATTGCCCCTCGAGGTCGGGGACTTCGTAGCCTTGGTCGGACAGATTGGCGCCTGAGACTTTGAATTTTTCGGTAACGCTCGAAAGCGTGTCTGGCGCTTCCGCATCCCAGCGCGGCGTCAGATACAAGGTCTCGAGCGTTTGCAGGAATAGCCGGCCACGCAACACCCGAAGTAGGATCGCAACCGAGCCGATCGCGCCGCGAAGCGCGGCATCGATCATCACTTCATTGACACGCGCATCGCGCAGCAATTCAGAAAGCGTTTGTCGCAGCGCGGGGTCGGGCGTGTCGATCAGGGGAAAATGTCCCTCGCTAAAGACGAGGGCGACGGAATCCTCGACGACGATGCGGCAGAGATTATAGCGCACCGAGGGCCGGCGCTGGCGGAGCGGGATATATTCCCCGCCCAGGCTTCGCTCGTCGTGGAATTCATAGGGCAAAACGTCGTAGAGCGTGCCATCGAGAACACGGCGCAGAATCTCTAGCTTGCGGGTGCGCTCAGGAAAGTCCACATCATGCGGGATCAGGCTGGCGATGGTGTCGAACATGCTTTACCGCGAAAGAAGGGGCAGGTTGATCTGGCGCGCCGGCTCGGGGGCAGAGGCGAGATGGGCGAAGGCGCGGGAAAGCGCATCCACTTGATCGTCTTTGCTGCCGGCAGGAAAGTCGCGTAGCTCCTCCAGCAAGGGGCGGAGGAAGGGGGCATTGACGATCGCGAGATTGCCGGCTTGCGCCTGTGAGGCGACGGGCGCGGCGCGGGTCGTCTTGGCGCCGGTCTCGGGGCTGGCGATGACGTGATAGCCTGCGAGTTTTCGCGTCAGATAAGAAATCTGCGCGCGTCCCGCCTGGCCGGGGTCTTGTGGCAGCAGGATCGTGGTCTCACGCCCATCACGCGCAGCACAAGAGAAAATCGCTTGCTCCACCTCATGCGGCCCGCCGCGCAGACGCACGACGTCGTCAATGATGAAGCGCCCGGCATCGTCCTTGAGAAGGCGAAGCCCGACTGTCCAATCGGGATCGTGGCCCGGGCGGGCTTCGGTCGCGGCGAGATCCCAGGCGCGAACACGCGCGCGATACTGCGCCGGTGCCGCGTCGAGGCGGGTTATGGTTTCGGGTCGGAACAATAATCCCTCGGCCGGACGTGGCTGTTGTTGATAGAGGGCGGCGAAGGCGCGTTCGCCGACGATGCGGCGCTTGCGCGCGATTGCCTCGGCATTTTCCCATTCCGGCCACAGCGCCGCACCCGGCGCGCGGCCGAGCGGGTCGTTGCTTTCGGCGAGCGCAGGAAGGCGCAGTACCCGCCAACGATCGCCGCCGAGGCTCGCTTCGGCGATCAGCCGCCCGCCGAGATCATCCTCATGCCAGCGCGTCATGATCAGCACGATCTTGCCGCCGGGTTTAAGGCGCGAGACGAGATCGCTCTGATACCACTGCCAAAGATGCGCGCGGGCGGCAGGGGAATCGGCTTCCGCGTGCGATTTCACCGGGTCATCGATCAAGATCAAATCGGCGCGCCGCCCGGTGATCGGCCCGCGCACGCCGACGGCGTAATAGGAGCCGCCGGTGGTGGTCATCCAGTCGGTGGCGGCGCGTTGGTCGTGGGCGAGCGCGAAGCCGAGGCGTCTTTGATGTTCGCGGGCGAGATTGCGGGCGCGCCGGCCGAAATGCTGGGCGAGTGCGGCGGTGTGGCTTGCGGCGATGATGTTGGCGCGTGGGTTGTGGGCAAGCCACCAGGCGGGGAAAACCACGCTCGCATACGTCGATTTCGCCGAGCCGGGCGGGAGAAGCAGCATCAGGCGATCATTCTCGCCGCGTGCCAGGGCCTCCAGTTCAGCGAGGATCAGGCGATGATGGGCCGCCGGGCGATGTCCCTCCGCTGCCAGCGCCAAGGTTGCGAAGGCGGTCAAAGAGGTCCGAATCGCGCGGCGCAGCGCCGCTTCTCGGAGCAAGGGCGGCGAGTTCGCGTTCGAGTTCGGCATCGTCGAGATGCGCGGCTGCCTCTTTGGCGGCGCGGCCGCGCTCGGCGGGGATGGGCGCGCGGCGCGGGTGAAGATAGGGCGCGGCGGCGCGGGCGAGTTCGGCGGCGCCATCGGCGTCGCCCTCTTGCCATTTCGCGCGCATCACGGCGAGCAGGATGTCGAGCGGCGACGGGCCGTCGCGCTCGATTGGATCGGGGGGCGGGGGGGGCATCGGTTCGGCTCGGGTGTTTCTGAGCCGCGTCGTGCCGGCTCGACATAGTTAGGCACTCTAACGGCGCTTATACGTCAAACCGGGGCGCGTGGGCAAGCGGAAATTTGAAAAAATTTTTGCGACCCGCCGCCCGCGGCATTTTCTCGCAAATTTTTGTCCAAAACGGGACCGATATCGGTATAATTGGCGAACATAAAGGCCAATCTGCCAGAAAATATCGGGAGGCGTGAGATGACGATCAGCCGCCGCACTCTGCTGTCACTCGCCGCTGCGGGCGCGGCAAGCCCCGTGCCGTGGCGACGCGCCGGCGCCCAAGGGGTCCGCAAAGACGTGCTGCGCATCGGCGTGCTCACCGATATGTCGGGCCCCTATCGCGATGTCACCGGCCCGACCTCGGTCGCCTGCGCGCGCCAGGCGGTGGAGGATTTCGGCGATCACGGCTTCAACGTTGAGATTCTCACCGGCGATCATCAAAACAAACCCGATATTGGGGCGACGATTGCGCGCCAATGGTTTGATCGCGATGGCGTCGACATGATCACCGACGTGCCGACCTCCTCGGTCGCGCTTGCGGTCAACAGTATTTGCCGCGAAAAGAACAAGGCTTATGTGAACACCGGCGCCGGCACGGATGATCTCACCGGCAAGCAATGCACGCCGGTTACCATCCATTGGGGCTATGATGTGTTCATGGTTTCCTCGTCGTCTGGCCGGGCGATTTACCGTGCCGGCGGCGATAGCTGGTATTTCATCACCGCCGATTACGTGTTCGGCCAGCAGCTCGCGCGTGATGCGAGCGAGGTGGTGACGAAACTCGGTGGCCGCGTCATGGGAAATTCGACCTACCCATTTCCGGGTGTGACCGATTTTTCCTCCTTTCTCGTGCGTGCCAAGGCGAGCGGCGCGAAAGTCATCGGCTTTGCCAATGCCGGCGATGACACGGTGAATTGCGTCAAGCAGGCGAAGGAATTTGGCATCACCAAGGATGGCACGCGCCTTGCCGCGCTGGTATTTTCGGTAACAGGTGTGCATGGCCTCGGCCTTGAGGTGGGACAAGGCTTGCTGCTTACCGAGAGTTTTTACTGGGATCTGAACGACCGCACGCGCGCCTTCACCCAACGCCTATTGCCGAAAACCAAAGGCAATTACCCGAACGATGTCCACGCCGCCTGTTACGCGGGAACGCTGCATTACCTGAAATCGGTCGCCGCCCTCGGCGTTGCCCGCGCCCGCGATGGCGCGGCCGTCATCGCGCACATGAAAGACAGCATCGCCGAAGATGACGCCTTCGGCGAAACCCGCATCCGCGCCGATGGCCGCGCCATGGTGACGCCCTATCTTTTCGAGGTGAAATCCCCCGCCGAGAGCAAAGGCGGCTGGGATTACTACAAGCTGGTTGCAACCACCCCGCCGATAGACGCGGCACCCCCGATCACCGACTGTAAATTCACCGGGTGAGGGGAGGGCGCCCGCTACGGCGTGGGCCTGTCGCCAGGGCGTATTCTTACAGGAACAGCCTGAAGGGCGCGACCACGCCGTCTTTGTCGCGGACAAGAAACTGCTTGCCGTCCTCGGTCTCTTCGATCAGCGCCTCGTAAAGGCGAAGCGCGTTCTTTACGACCTCAGCGTAGGAAGCTGCTTCCGTTTTTGCCTTGAGCGCGTTCAAACGTTCCATCGCGCGGGGTGCGAAATCCAACTGCACGCGGTTTTTCTTCACAGCCGCCCGCTCGCCCTCGCCGGCGCGCGCGCGTGCTTTATCGTGGCTCGTGTCTGATGCAACCGTTAGTACCGTCATCCTGTGTCATTCCTTCGCGGGCCGAAGTAATAGGCGACGACGGCGCCGATAATCGGCCCGGCAACGCTCCAAGCTGCAGCAACCGCTCCATAACGTCCCGTCATGAGACTGTATAAACCCGCCACTCCAACCGATATTATCGTGGCCATAGCAATCACTCGCGCAAGAAAATCGCGGGTTTTTGCTTCTACTTCCTCGACACCTTCAAATTCTCGTCCAACCGCAGGCTGAAACGGTTTTGCCGTTACACCGGTTGCGGAAGGTTTTTTCTGTTTACCAGAAAACGTCCTCTCTTGCATTCCGTGAATTCCTTGCGCGCCGCCTGAGGCGGTGCCATTGCCTGTCGAGTGTTGTCATTATGTACCTTGCCTTGCCTATTTTCGTTAGTACATGCGTCCGAGCATGTCCCCAACTACATAACCGATTTTGATAAAAACGCCAATAGAAAAATGAGTAAGTTTTACTCATGCGTCGTTGGGCAAAAACGGGCGTAAGGCAAGCCCGTCCCCCCCCGGCCGCCGCCCGCAAACCGCCAAAACTTGCGCCGGGCCAAGTTTTGTGTTTGATGATCAAAGCTAAGGAGAGCAGAGATGAGAGCAAAACGAATCTTCCGCCCCCTCCTTCCCGGGGCGATGGCGACGCTTCTGGCGCTTGCCCTGCACGCGCCCGGCGCCAAAGCGCAAGAGCCGCCGGCGAGCGGCGGCAAGCCCGCCGCCGCCAAGCGCGCCAGCACGCGCCTCGGCCAACTCCGCCGCGCCCGCACCCGCGCCCTCGAGCGCGCGCCGGAAATTGGCACCGCTTCCTGGTACGGCCCCGGATTTCACGGCAAGCGCACCGCGAGCGGGCGCCATTTCGACGCAACAGCCATGAGCGCCGCCCACCCCTGGCTTCCGCTCGGCACCTGGGTGCGGGTGAGCCTGGTCGGCTCACAGCGCTTCGTTGACGTCGTCATCACCGACCGCACCGGCAAAACCACCCGCGTGATCGACCTCTCCCCCGCCGCCGCGCGCAAACTCGGCATCCTGAGCCGCGGCACCGCACAAGTGGCGGTTGAACCGCTCTGAGCATGCGCGGCCTCCCCGCGGCGCTCGCTTGCCTCGCGCTCGCCGGCTGCACGACGATCGGCAAACAACTCAGCACCCAAACTTACGACCAACGCTACACCGGCGAAATCCAGCCGATGGGCGGCATCGCCTGCACAGACTCGATGCCCGCAACCCTCACCACCCGCGCCGCCGACCTCAGCGTCGTGTTCACGCCCAATGACGGCGCGCTGGTCATCCGCGGCAGCATGAGCCGCGAGGGCCAGGTGCTCGCGCGCCTCAACACCGCCCCGCCCAACCGCCCGCCCTACCTGCTCTCGCTCGAGGGGCGGGTCGAAAACGGGATGTTCAGCGGCGTCTATCAAACCCCGCAATGCGCTTGGAAAGTGGCGCTTTACCCCGCCCAATCGCCGCCGCACCACTATGTCGATCCGAAAAACGCGCTCGGGATTCCGGGGAATTGAGGCAAAATAAAAGGCGGCCCGATGACCGGAACCGCCCTTTCTCCAACGAGAAGGATAATCGCCCAATCGGATGGGTCTCGCCGCCAGCCCGAAAGCCGCCGGCGCCCAATTTTATGTTCGGGCCGCCTGAGTTCTAGGCGGTCTTGGGGATTTGTCAAGGGAAGGGGTCGCGGAAAAAGAGAGGGAAAAATGTTCTTTTTTGAAAAAAAGAACCAAAAAACTTTTCTCCGATCGCGCTTGCTGGCCCCGCGCGCCCGTGGCTAGCATGAGCGCGATAGCAACGGAGGAAAACACCATGGCCGCACACACCATCAAACCACTCGTCACCGCCATCGCCATCAATACCGGCGGGCGCAACGGACATTCCGAGACCACCGACCACTCGGTCAGCGTCAACCTCTCCGTGCGTAAGGAAATGGGCGGGCCGGGCCTCCCTAATACCACGACACCCGAACACCTCTTCGCCGCCGGCTACGCCGCCTGCTTCGGCGGCGCCCTCGAATTCGTCGCGAGCCAGCATAAAAAGAACGTCGCGGGCGCGGTGGTCACGTGTGAGACCGCCGTCGGCCCGCGCGAAGGCGGCGGCTTCGGCATCGCCGTCAAAATCCACGTGAAAGTGCCAACCCTCCCCACCGCCGAAGCCCGCGCCCTGGTCGAGGAAACCCACGAAAAAATCTGCCCCTACAGCCACGCAACACGCGGCAATATCGACCTCACGCTCGAAACCGAAGGCACCTGACACAAAGCGGCGGCGCACGCGGGGTGACACCGAAGTGACACAAAAAAGTGATTGACGAAGAGAGACGAAGTGCGTTAATGACTAATTAATGTTTACTTATCTCAACGTCTGGCCGTCCAATACCGTTCCGGTGTCTGCAACCTGAGGTCAACCCGCGCTCTCAAGGCCCCGCGCTCTCAAGGTAAGGAGGAGTCTCATGCGCCGTCTCGTTCTCGCCGCCGCCCTCGCCACGACAGCATCCCTCGCCGCGCCCCACGCCTGGGCAGATGCGGTCGCTATTCCCGATTATACCTTCACGCTTACCGGGAGCTTCAGCCAGGGTTCTGGGCCGCTCAGCGGCACGCAGCCCTTCGGAACCGGCTCGTTCACCTTGACCATGACCGCTCCCTCGCAAAGCCAGACGCCATTTCCGTATGACTACGCGCTCAGCAGTGTCTATTTGATCTCTGGCTCCGGCAACGACGTGGGCAGCTACACCGTCAACGGCGGCACGCAGACTTTCGGCGGCGCCACCATCGACGTCCAGGGCACCTCGCCCGATACGTTCGAGATCACGGGGTCTATCGGGAGCTACCCGATCTCGGTCTCCTTCGGCGTCAACGCGGCAAGTGCGCTCTTCACCGCGACCGCGAATAGCGACGGGCTCGGCGACACCGGGGTTCTCTATCAATTCAACACCGGAACTTATAACCTCTCCTCCGCCAACGCCGTCGTCAATAACGACCCACCAATCTCCAACCCGGTGCTGACGATCAGCGGCCAGCAAGCGCCAGCGGGGAGCGTGCCCGAGCCGGCGACCATGGCCCTTCTCGCCGCACCCCTCGCCACCCTCGGCCTGATCCGCCGCCGCCGCGCCTGACCCGCCTTTACCCCGCCGCGCCCGGCGCGGCGGGCCCGCCGGGGCTCGTCCATCCGCGCAATGGCCATCTCAGATTGATTGACTGTGTCCCGCGCCTAGGTTAATCAGGCGTTAACGCTGCTCCATAATCCCCAGTAAAAAAAATTCCTAAAACATCCCAACACATGAGGTGTCTCGTGCGCCGTCTCGCCGCTCTCGCAACCCTTCTCGCCGCCAGCCTTGCCGCGAGCCCCGCCTTTGCGCTCGTCGCCGCTGAGCTGCCAGACGCGGTCCCTGTATCCAGCGCCACCACCGATATCTTGACCTTCTCCGGCAATTATAGCGCCTTGCCCACCCCGATCGCGCAGCCCTTCGCCGCAACCGCCTTCACGCTGCAATTCGCTCTCCCCTCCGCGGTCACTTTCGTCTACCCTACCGCGTTTTCAAATCTGATCGCCCCAAGTGATGAATTCGCGATCGCCGTCTCCGGCACCTACACCAATGGCGGCCAGACCGAGAGCTTCACCGGCGCCAACGCGACGGCTTTTTTTTACGGTAGCACGACCAACCCCGCATTCGGCCTCGACGTCAGCAATCTGTTGACCGGCGGCGACAATTATTCCGTCACCCTCAATACCACGGCACCGCTTTACACGATCTCTGGTGCAACCGGCATCGTCGGTTCGGGAACGGGCACCTTCACCCTCGGGGCATTCACGGTGACCAGCGGCGATGCGACCTATTTCGTGCCGACCGCCGCCGCCGATCCAGGCCTTACCGGCAGCGGCACGATCACCGCGCAAAACAGCGTGCCCGAGCCGGCGACCATGGCCCTCCTTGCCGCGCCGCTCGCCGGCCTCGCCTTCCTCCGCCGCCGCCGCGCCTGAACCGCGGCGCCCGGCCCAAGAACAGCCCGCCGCCCGCCGCGGCGGGTTTTTTTTCGCAATCGGTGCAAAAAAAGATTGACGCCGCCCCCGATCAATCATTAACTGCCGGTTAATGTTTCGCTGTTGGAGAACACCCATGCCGACCCCGCGCCGCCTTGCGGCCGCCCTCGCGTGCGCCCTTGCCGCCATGCCGACCCTCGTGCCGACCCTCGTGCCGACCCTGGCCCTGGCCCAGCAAGCGCAGGGGCTTGCCGTTCCCGGCGCGCCCGACGACACGCTGAGCTTCAATGGCAGCTTCGCCAATCTCCCGGCGCCGCCAAATTCCCCCTTCTCCTCGGCGAATTTTGCCCTCCAACTCACCCTCCCCTCGGCGGTCGCGGCCTATCTCACCAATGGCGGCACGAGCGTGAGCGCGATCGGCGTGACACCGCTCGCCGCCAGCTTCACCGACGGCAGCACGAGTTTTTCCACGTCCATGAGTGGCATCAGTGCCGATGTCATCATGGGAACCTTGCAAGGGCCGAGCAGCGGAACATCGCCCGCGATCGCAGTCGGCTTCTTTAGCAATAGTTCCCTCGAATTTGCGATCGAGCTCCAGACCGCAGCGCTGCCTTATACAGTGAGCCCGCCGACGGCGAATTTGCCGCTCGATGGCAGTATCGCGGCGACCGAAATCGCAACGCTCGCAACCAGCGACATCACCGTCACCGGTGGCATGGGCGGCCCGGCCGATTCCATTTATGCGATCAGCGCCGGCACGATTTCGCTCCAGCAGTCAGTGCCCGAGCCCGCGACCATGGCCCTCCTCGCGGCACCACTCGCCGGCCTTGCCTTCCTCCGCCGCCGCCGCGCCTGAACCGCGCTCAGCCGAAGGGCGCGACGCCGATCCAGCGGAGGTGGAGGTAGAAGGCAAACAGCGCCCACGCAGCAATGCCCACCGCCGCCGCCCCCGCATCGCCCGCGAGCCCGCCCGCCGGATAGGCAACCGCCGCCGCCCGGTCGCGCCGCCGCGCCGCGGCAAAATCCACCACCGCCCAAAGCAGAAACGCGCCGAACAGCAAAACATCGCGCGGCGTGCCGTTGGCCAATAAATGGCCAAGCGCCCACAGCTTCACCCCCGCCACCATCGGGTGCCCGATCGCCGCCTTGAGGTGATTGCCCGGCACATAGGCCGCGGCAACCAGGATGAAGGCGATCAGGGTAAAAAGCGCATTGAGATGGCGCAGCGCGAGCGGCGGCGCATAAAGCGGCGCGAGCCCGCCCGCGTGCGCAAACCCGAACACGATCAGCAAAAACCCGGCGAGCGACACCACCGAATGGCCCACCCGCCAACCCACCGGCCCGAGGCGCGCAATCACCCCCTCACGCCAACGCGCGGCAAAAATCTTCGCCGAATGCGCGCCGAGGAACAGGATCAACCCAAGCGCAAGCGCCCCCATCCCCCGGCCGCTCTTCAGCCGCGCGCCCGCCGGCGTGTCACGCCAAACAGCCCGACCACCCCAGCGCCGAGGAGCGCGAGCGAGGCCGGTTCGGGGACGTTCGCCGGCTGTAACGGCACCATCTCGACAGCGATCTGAAACTCATTCGCGGTCGAAGTGTCGATCCCGTCGCCCGAAAGTTGCGAGTAAGGCGAAAGATAGGCGAAGAAATTGACCGTATTGGTGCTAGTATTTATGTAACCGCAACTCGCGTAGGCGCACGCGGACGAATTATACATGACCGAACCGGTCCCGGTAATCGGGTTTGTCGACACGCCGCCGCCGGCAATCCCTGAGGTCGGCGAATCCAGCGTGCCGTTAACCCCCCAATCAAGATAGAACCCTAGCGAATTGGCCGGTGCCGCCAGCGGCACCTCGGCGGCCAATTCCCATGTGCCGGCAACAGAGCCGGCGATAGCCCCACCGCTGGTCGTTTGATAATTGAGCACAAACCACTCGGCGCCGCCCGCCGCATTGACGATCGACTGCGTCAGCGTCAGCGCGCCGTTGTCGATCGTGGTCGACCCTACGCCCAGGGTCACATACTGGGCGAAATTATCGGGCGCATTGGTGCCGCTGACGGCAATGGTGCCGCCGACATCCCAAACTGGATCGGCCCAGGCCGGCGCCGCGCCGGCCGCGAGCCCGCTGAGCAGCGTTGTGGCGAGGGCGGCGTGAACGAATTGTCTCATCGTCTTGCATCCTTCTTCCGTGCTCTTGCGTGAAAACCCGCCCGATGTCACATGCACCGGAACGTTCCGAAGACATAGCACACGGAATTGCGAGATTCATTAAATTTTGACAGAAGTAACAAAAACGTGAAGACTGCGCGCCCGCCGCCTTACTGTCCGGCGACGCCCATCCGAAGATAGAAGGCGACGGCCTTGCCTTCGAAATAGACCGGCAGGTTGCCATGCCCCGCCGAGTGTAAGCGTCGCATTGCCGACGACGATGAGCCGCGTCGCGCCGCTTTGGCGGTCGCTAATCATCGCCGCAACCTGCGCCGCCGCATCCCCCCAGCCGGGAAAAACCAGGCGCTTAGCGGCATTGCCGGGCAGAAAGCTCACGACATCGCACGAAAGCGCGTCCTCGGCCGCAGGGTCGAGGCGAAAATCCGGGCTCGCCGCCAGCGCCGCGCGAAACGCCGCCGTCGCCTCGGCGCCGAGATCGC
>JAEHJW020009128.1_pt1 | contig 35538 bp, 50 predicted proteins | sample 9271431 | NCBI WGS metagenome assembly JAEHJW02 | reverse complement strand
GGAGAATCACCGACTTCACCGACTACACCGCACGGGCCGAAAAACGCGTTTGGGCTCGCGCAACGCTTGTGGCAGATATGAGACAAATGATTCCCAGGCCGCGAATGGCCCCGGAGTTCACGGACTTCACGGACTCTCGGACCGGGCGGATGCTTGGACGGGGCTATTGGACGGAAGTGGACTGTCATGACTGTCTTAGACCGTGATGGCGTTTTCCCCTTGGTTTTTTATCAGGCCGTGATATTCTCAGGCCGTGAGCAATCCCAAAGTCCGCGCCGAACACCAGCGTCAATATCGCCTGCGCAAAGTCGCGTCCGGCCTGTGCGAACTCAAGCTCTGGTGCTTCCCCGAGCATCGCGAGCGCATCCGGCGGTTCGCCGCTACGCTGGCTCGCACCAAACGACGCCAGGGAGGCGATCTACCGTGATCCGTGCCAAGGTAGCGGGTGAGGCGAGATCGGGGCGCGACGGCGATTCTGCGCGGCCGGATAGAGCCCGATTGCCAGCTCACCGCACCCGTTAACAGGAGCCCACCATGCCCAGTCCCGTTCAAACCATCGAGAAAACGTCTAAGTCCATCAAGCTCTGGATCATGCTTTCTACGCTCGGCATCATCGTCGGGCTGTGGCAGGGCTTTGCCGCCACCGACCAGAGCACCGCGCAGGCATGGTGGACGCTCGCCGTCATCAGTCTGATCGTGCGCATCGGCTGCGGCGGCGCGCGGTGGTGGACGAACGGCTAACTCTCGCCAGTGACCCACTACGACACCCTCGGCGTGCCCCGCGATGCCGACTCGGCTGCGATCAAGCGCGCGTATCGCAAGAAGTCCCGCGCCGCGCATCCCGACAAGGGCGGCGACCATACCGCCATGGTCGCGGTGAATCGCGCGTTCGATACGCTGTCCGATCCCGACAAACGCGCCCGCTACGACTCGACGGGCGAGGATGACAAGCCACAACGCAGCATCGACGATCAGGCACGCGACGCCGTGATGCAGATTTTCACCGCGCTGCTCGACCGGCTCGGTGACGGCGACAACGCGCTGGAAGCTGTGGCGCGGCAGCTCGCGCACAATCTCGCGCAGATCCGCGGCAGTATCGCAACGGCCGAGAAGCGCATCACGCGCCTGGAGCGTGCCCGCAAGCGGCTGAAGGCGAAACGCAAGACGGCGCGGAATTTTCTCGCCGACCTGCTGACCGATCAGATCACGCAGACCCGCATGCGCATCGAGGATACCAAGCGCGCGGCGCAGCTCGTCAAGCGCTGCGAGTTCATGCCGACGCCGAAGGACTTTGAGGATCTGCGCAGAGCCGGCGCCAAGACCACGGGCGAAGCGTGGCTGCTCGCTCGCCAAGCCTGGCGCAGCGGGGCGGTCACTTGCGGGGACGAGCGCATCGACCGGGTAGTCGCGATGCTCGGTGGCTACGCGCTGCTCGGGCAGACGCGCACCGACCAGCTCCAGTTCATCGAGCGGCGCTTCGCCGAGCACTACGAATCGCTCGCCGAGGCCGAGGAAGTGCGCGAAGCCCTCCCGGCGCTCATGGCGAGCGCCGAGCGGCGGGTGGAGCGCTTGCGTTGATCTGGCACCGCATCGACACCTGGGCGCAGCAGTCCGCGTGCGGGCGTTATGTGGTCTGCGCAGTCAAGGTCGATGGCCTCTACCAGTTCGAGGCGTGGAGCACAGGCGCGGGGCCCAAATGCCTCGGCCGCTCCGCAGACGCAGCGGAAGCGCGCCAAGTTTTTCCCGAAGCCCTTCGAGCTGCGCCCGAAGGATCTCCCCGCGGCCACCGTCAGCGCGACCGACCAAGCGGCGTTCGACGCAGGCACCAAGCGCAGCATCGCGGCGTGGGACGCACAACTGCGCGCGTGCGACCCGCTCGCCAAGTGGCGTCTCCTCGGCGCCTATCTCGCGCGGGTCGACCAGGACGACCCGCCATGAGCCGTCCACAGGGGTCACGCCACGAGCGCTCGTCAGCGTTCCGGCGCAGCGCTCCGTCTGGGGCTGCCGGCGCGGATACGGCCCGAGGCTCGCGCCCTGAATTGCGTCAGGTCGCGTCCTATTGCGCCAGGAGCCGATATCTGGCCGATCGAGTACCCATGCCTAGGGTATTGCCAGATCGCCGCGCTACGGCGATTTTACGCGGTTACAGGCATATCCCTGGAGGGCCAAAAATGGACCAAATTCGGGCCGAGTGGTGGCTCGCTGAGCGGATTGCCTCGGTTTCCCGCGTCCCTCGCATCGCCGTCCTGAGCGCGGTCTTTGCCGGGGAGTCAGCACCCGCTCAACGCCGCGCCCGGCTCTGCGCGCTGGTGCGCGAGCACGCCCTAGCGGAGCACTTGCTCGGGCGCCGCGGCAAGCACCCGGAAACTTTTCGCGCCTACCTCCTGCGCCGCTTCGGTGTTGGATTGCAGGAGGGCGTTTTGGAGAACCCAAAATGAGCCGCCCCTCGAAACTGACTCCCGAGCAGATCGCGCGCGTCCGCCTCGTCGCGCGCGCCCGCGTCGCAATCCCCACCACCGCCGCGCTCGCGCACGAATTCGGCGTGGCATCGCGCACAGTTCAGTACTGGCTGACGGACGAGTGGAAGCAGATCCGCGCCGAGCGTGCCCGCGCGCAGCGCGACGCACGAACGCAGCGGGAGGCGCGGTGAGTCTCGCCCGCACCGCGTCCGCGCGAGCGGCCAGAGTGGATGCGTTCATCGCCAGCGATGGCGTACGTCCCCGTCAGCGCAAATTGCGCTTCTCCTGGGTCTGCCCGGTCTGCGACCTGACGCGCTGGCTCGAGCCGCTGGATGCGCGGATGTGTCGGATCTGTGCCTGTGAATTTTCCGCAGTGATGGGCAGTCCCGTCGTGCGGCGCGTGTTGCATTCACTCAACGAGGAGCGTCAATGATCCACATCGACTCGGTTTGCAAGATCGGGAAAACCTTCACCGCGCGCGCTGAGAGCGACGAATCCGGCGCGCCGACGACGACCGCAAAGCTCAAATTCAGCGAACTGCGCGTGGATCGGGACACCATCGACGAGCTGATCGGGGAGCCGGTCGGCTGGTGCCGCAGTGCATTGTTCGACGAGGCGGGCGCGCCGCGCCGGCGCTATGGCCTCACGGTTTACGGCCGTACGCTTCGCATCTCGGGCACCATTCGCGGCCCGCGCGAGCGTCCGACGCTCGCACTCCTTCAGGCGGAACTGAGCGACGTGCATCTGACGCTGATTCCACTGGGCGCGCTCATCGAAGGTGCGCTCACCTGGGGTGCCCGCGGCGACGAGGTCGAGGACTGCGCGGACCTTCTCGGACAGACCTGCGCGGTCGTGTTGGATGTCACTGACGGCGCTCAGGAGGACTTGTTCTCGCCGACCAGTCGCGCGGCAGCCGCTGCGACGGCCGAAGTAGGCCGGATTCTGGGCGATCTCGGGCATTCCCCTTCCGCGGGTGAGCCGTGAGCGAGAGTTCCCGCAGGTCTCGGGTCATCACGTTGCCGTGGCCGCCTACAACCAACTCATACTGGCGCAGCCCAAGCGCTGGCGTCGTGTTGGTTTCAGAGCGGGGACGCGCGTATCGAAAAACGGTCGGCTGGACGCTGCTCGAACAAGGTACACCGCGCACGCCGCTCACCGGGCGCCTGGCGGTTTCCATCGAAGCGAAGCCTCCGGACCGGCGCGTGCGCGATCTCGACAACCTGTTGAAGTCGCTGCTCGATTCGCTCGCGCATGCGCAGGTCTACATCGATGACAGCCAGATCGACCGGCTCACGGTCTGGCGCGGGGAGGTTGTCGAGCGCGGCGAGGTCATCGTGACGGTCCAGGAACTCGCGCGGGTCCCGGCATGAGCGCGCACATCGAAGACCAGCCGCTGTTCTGGCTCGCAACCGCGGCCGCCACGCTTCTGGCGCTCGCGGGCGTGAAGTGGCTGTCTCTGCACCGAGCGCCGCCGCCTTCGACCTGGGTAGTGCTTGAGACGCGATGGGCTGCGTCGCATGGCCGGCTGCTCGGCCTCAGCATCCCGGCAGCCTATCACTCCAGAGCGACCTGCCGCGCGAGCCGGCCGCTCACCGGCACCGTCGAGTTTGCCCGCCATCCCGTCACCAAGCGCTATCAGTGCGTGCGGGTCGGACGCGCCGTGCCGTGGTGATCCTTACACCCCAACAGCGAGGAGGCGTTATGTTGCTGGACCTCACCGTTTCCCGAGAGGCGCCTCCGCATTTAGCGCATCAACTCACCGGCCACCGCGTGCACGAGCCGCGCATCCGACCGGATGAGCTGCCCGCGCTCTTTGCCGAGATGCTGCGGCTCGCCCTCGAGTCCGGCCTGTTCGACGGCGGCGGCTGTCTCAATATCGTGGTGCAACGTTCCAACACGGAATCAGTAGGGGGAGACCGCTCATGACGAAACGACAACCCAAACGCGCCACGCGCAAGCCGCGGCGCAACAAGCAAGGCCGCTTCGTCGGCCACGGCGGAACGCTTCACGAACAGGTGATGCCGAGCGAGTACTCCGAGGCGCACGGGATGCGACCGCCTCGGGAACTCGACACCGCAGAGGACGACGGTATGGGCTACGTACCGGACGAGCACGACGAGCCGGCGCCCGCGCGCCCATGGCTCACGCGCCTCTGGCATTGGCTGTTGGGAACCACGCCATGAGGGCGCAGCGCTGGCTCTGTCGTCTCGGGCTGCACGATTGGCGCACGGTGCGTATCCAGCGCGTCGCCAGGCGGACTCGCGGTCAGCGTATTGGCGTGCTGCGCCTGAGCGACCAGCGCGGCCAGTGCTGTCACCGCACGCGCCTCGCGCGCGCCTGGGAATAGATCGTAAAAACTACACTCAATCGGGGATGGTTATGCGACAGAGCCAAACATGCAGCAACCCGCGATGTAGGCGCGGCCTGGAGCCTGTGATGCTGCTCGGGGAGACGCGGATCGACTTCGCGGTCCGCCGAGCGCTTGATTCCAGAGCGCAGCCCAAAATGGTCAGTTCACCGGTTCCATGTGGAACATGTCGACCCGATGCGCGGGCCGCATGGGAAGCGCGCGTCGTGGCCAGGCGCCAGGCGGGGCGCCCGGCATGAGCCAATTTCGCCCCGGCGATCGGGTCTTTTGGCATAGCGCGGGCGAGCGCGGGCACATTTTCCACGGCACGCTGGTGCGAGAGCTGGTGGGGCGCCTCTGGGTCGTAGACGACGGCCTCGACCGCCCGCTGCGCTGCGTCAGTGAGCATCGGCTGACCAAAGTAGAGCGCTTCGCGCCCAACGGAGGCGGCTTGATCGCGTAGACCTGGCCCCGGAAACGCAATCGCCCCCGTTGGAGCGGAGGCGATTGCAGCGACACAAGAGACCGACTTGGATGGTGCGGCACCCAGAATCCTACCTCAGAAGGTGCCGAAAGTGAAAGCCGACGAACTCGTAGCGCTCGCAGCCGCCCACGGAATCGACATCTCCCATACCGTGGCGTCCGAAACAAACCTCCGTGGTGCCGCCGCACGGCGGCGCAGAACCGACGAGGAGCGGCGCATCGGCGCTCCGGTGCGCGATACCGTGACAGGAGCCCAGACGCGCGTGCATCGGCCGCGCGCCTGGACACACGCCGAAACCGGCCTTGCCGCAGCCGGCTGCCCGCCCATGCCGTGGCTCGCCGCCTGCTATTCCTGGGCCGGCGATCGCACCGGGTACAAAGAGCTGCACCGCGGCCTCACGCTGCAGGCCATCAAAGAGGCGCAGCGCCACGACTGGCCCTGGCGCATCACCCTGCTCGACGGCACGAAAGACTACTACCTAGAGCGCCTGACGGAGCTCGTGCTCGACGAGGAAGGCTGCAAGCCGGCCTTCACCTCGGCACCTGGGCTCTATGCCATCTACCTCGGCGTTTCGCCCGTGACGTGGAGCAAGCCGCTCTGGGGCTACTATTTGACGCTCCAGCAGTGCTACCAGCGCTGGCTCGACATCGTCCGGGGAACGATCGGGCGCAAGCTCGCGCAGGACTGAGGCTCGGCATCGCGGGTAGGGGCGCCGCAGCAATGTGATTTGGTGCGCAGCGGCGGTATCAAAAACCGCTTGCGCCGCGCTGCAAGGTGGGGTACGTTGATTGCGGCCCTCTGAATGCCGTCAAGGCCAGTCGGTCCTGTACAACCTGAACTGCTCGGTTCAAAGCCCAGCGCCCTTTCCACGGGAAAGGTGCGCCTAAAATCCGCCAGTTTTCCTGACGCCTCGGCCAAAAGCCGGGGCGTTTTCGTTTCCGTTCCGTGCTGCGCGTTCTGCGCGGTCCGCCAACTCGGGTGAGTGGCGGATTCATCCGGCCCAACGGGCTACGAAATAACCCCCGAGAGTCCCTGCGGCGCGTCGGACCACGCGGGCGGCGATCCGACCCACCTGCGCCGCGCGTGACGAGCGAGCACCCTGACCCGGTGCCTACGACGGCGCGGCGGCCGGCGCAACCGACTCGACGTGCTCCTTGAAAAGTCCGGTTACGCGCCGGTGAGGGACACCTACAGCGCGATGCCGAGCAGCGGCATCCGCATCACCCGTGGAGTCGCTTCGCGTGACTCGAGACACCGACAGCATCCCCTATCGCAAAACTGCGGCCTATGCGCGCGCGGTGACGACGGCCGCCCTCCAACGGGCGCGCATTCGGCATCACGTCCACGAACTCTGGGTGCAGAACGTAGGGCAGGCGACCAGCGGCCTGCTGCGGTGCCCGCGGTTTGCGCGTACGTCCTGAACTCTTATGCCACAAGCTGTTCCAAAATCGCTCCCGCAGCGCCTCGAGCGCCACGTCCAGGCCCTCGAGCTGCGCAAGCAGGGGAAGAACTACCGCGAGATCGGCGTGGCGATGGGCATCTCCTTCAGCGTCGCGCGTCGCAAGGTGCTCGCCGCCGTTTCCGCATTACGCGGCAAGCGTGACGAGGAGGCGTGGGAAGTGCTGACCATCGAACTGCTGCGCCTGGATTCCCAGGTCGAAGCCCTCTGGCCGCACCGCGCCGATCCGGCCACTTCGAACGCGCTCGTGCGCATCGCTGAGCATCGCGCCAAATTGCTCGCGCTGTTCGCTCCGCAGCGGCACGAGCTGACGGGGGCGGATGGCGGCCCGATCGCGACCAGCGACGAATCCGGCGGCATCGGCGCGGTCAAGAGCGCTCTCGCTGCGATGCTGTCGAACGCGGACGCGCCCGCACCGCGGGCCGCCGATGATGGACCCGAGGAATAGCCGGCTCGCGCTTACTCCGCCAGCCTTCCATTTCCTGCTGGGGCCCGGCCGCTACAAGGTCGCATATGGCGGCCGCGGCTCGGCGAAAAGCTGGTCCGTAGCCCGAACGCTGCTCGCGATGGGCGCGGTAAGTCCGCTGCGCATCCTCTGCGCGCGCGAGTACCAGGTGTCGATCGCGGACTCCGTGCACCGCCTGCTGGTCGATCAGATAGACGCCCTCGGACTCGGGCGCGAATACCGCGTAACCCAGCGCGAGATCGTTTCGCGCTGCGGCACGCTGTTCATTTTTCGCGGCTTGCACGTCAATCCGCGCAGCATCAAGTCGATCGAAGGGATCGACCTGTGCTGGTTCGAGGAGGCGGAAACGGCCTCGGCTGAGAGCCTCGATGTGTTGCTGCCGACGGTGCGCAAACGCGGCTCTGAGATCTGGTTCACTTTCAACCCGCGTCTCGAGAAAGACCCGACGTACAAGCGCTTCGTGCTCGACCCGCCGCCCGACGCGGTCCTGCGGAAGGTCAGCTGGCGCGACAATCCGCACTTTCCCGCGGAACTCGCCGCCGAGCGCGATTACTTGGCGCGCGTCGATCCAGATGCGTACGCGCACGTCTGGGAGGGCGCGTGCCAGATCCACGGCGATGCGCAGGTCTTTCGCGGAAAATGGGCCGTTGAGTCCTTTGTGCCGCACCCCACCTGGTCTGGTCCGTATTACGGGGCGGACTGGGGCTTTTCTCAGGACCCGACCGCGCTCATCAAGTGCTGGGTCCACGAGAACACGCTCTACATCGAGGACGAGGCGTACGCACTCGGCTGCGACATCGACAAGACCCCGGAGCTGTTCTCCCGCGTGAGCGGCGCCGAGCGCGAGATCTGCCGCGCCGACAACGCGCGACCCGAGACTATCTCGTACATGCGCGCTCACGGCTTCCCGCGCATGCAGCCCTGCGAGAAGTGGAAAGGGTGCGTCGAGGACGGCGTTGCGCACATTCGCAGCTATGAGCGCGTGGTGATACACCCGCGCTGCACGCATACGTCCGAAGAATTTCGGCTCTACTCCTACAAGGTTGACCGACTCTCAAAGAATGTCATGTCGGAAATCGAGGACAAACACAATCACTGCGTCGATGCGTTGCGCTACGCCCTGGAACCCTTGATAAAGCGCCGCCGCAGTTTCTTCGGCTGAGCCGCCCGATATGATCCTCGTGCCAGAAAACTGCTCCGTGTCGCCGCCGCTCGCCGCTGCGCGCCGGATGCCGTCGTGGCGCGTGCCCGACACCACTTCGCGCTGCCGAGACGGCTACGAGCACGACTGGCGGATGCAGCGCGGTCTTGGCTGCCTGCTGATCTGCCGCCACTGCGAAAGTGCGGCGTGGCTCAACTCGCCGCTTTGCGGGCACGCGTGAAACTCTGGTCACGGCTGCGCGAGGCGCTGCGCAAAGCGCCCGCCGGGCGGCCGCAAGGCGCCAGCCGCGTCGATAAGTACAATCTCGACGGCGCCCGCGAGGTGCTCGCCAAGATGCGCGAGGCCGAACTCGATGCCATGCGTCAGCAGGTCGCGCGCGTACAAGAGGCGAGCCGCAAAGTGCGCGTCGGACGCTTTGAGGCCGCGATGGACGGTGGCGAAAGCACGTTCCGCGAGTTCGCGCTCGACAGCTCCGACAGTGGCCTGCCCACCTTCAAGTCCGCGCAGATCGAGGCCGGGCAGTCTGAGATGACGCTGATGCCCTGGTTCATGAAACAGGGCTTCATCGGCTACCAGAATGCGGCGTTTCTGGCGCAGCATTGGCTCGTCTACAAAGCGTGCGCCACTCCGGTCGATGACGCGGTGCGTAACGGTTACGACGTGACGACGGCCGACGGTGATGATCTGCCGCTCGATGCGCTGAAGATCATCAAGCGCTGGGACCGCAAGTTCGGCATCGGCGGACAGCTGCGCGATTTCGGCACCAAGGGGCGCATTTTCGGGCTGCGCATCGCGTTGTTCCTGGTCGATAGCGACGATCCGGACTACTACATCAAGCCGTACAACCCCGATGGCGTGAAGCCCGGCAGCTACCGCGGCATCAGCCAGATCGACCCGTACTGGGTGGCGCCGATACTGGACGCGCAATCTGCGGGCGTTCCATCGACGAAGCATTTCTACGAGCCGACCTGGTGGCTGATCGGCTCGATGCGCGTGCATCGCAGTCACCTGGTGCTGTTTCGCTACGCGGACCCGCCCGATGTCCTGAAACCGCTCTACCTGTTTGGCGGCATACCGCTGCCGCAGATGATCATGGAGCGGGTGTATTGCGCGGAGCGCACTGCCAATGAGGCCCCGGCGCTCGCGCTCTCGAAGCGCACGACGGTATGGCTGACCGACATGGCGAAAGTCATGGCAGATAGCCAAAAGGCCCAAGGATTGCTCTCAACCTGGATCGCGTACCGAGACAACTTCGGGATCAAGCTCGGCGACAAGGAGGGCGATGCGTTCCAGCAGTTCGACACGCCGCTCGCGGACTTCGACGGCCTCGTCATGACGCAGTACAGTCTCGTTGCGGCCACCGCTGGCGTGCCGATCACAAAGCTGTTGGGCACGACGCCCGGCGGGTTCGCAGCGACCGGCGAGTACGACGAGTCGAGCTATCACGAGATGCTCGAGTCGCTGCAGGACCGCGACCTCACGCCGCTGCTCGAGAGACACCACGAGCTCGTGATGCTCTCGTACGTCGTGCCCAAATTTCCGCAGCTCAAAGGCGCTGAAATCGTCGTCAAATGGCGCGAACTCGACGCTCTGACGCATGTTGAGCTCGCGACGGTAAATCTGTCCAAGGCGCAAACCGGTGCAGCGCTGGTCGCCTCGGGCGCCCTCGGCCCCGAGGATGAGCGCGCGCGCATCGCCGAGGACCGCGAGAGCGGGTATCACGGCATCGGCATTGACCTCGAGACGGAGCGCTTGCCGGACGATGACGACCCGCAGGCCGCCGCTGAAGCCACGCGCGGACGTGGCTACGTCGCCGGGGCCGCCGTGCAGGCCGAGACCGGTGCGCGGACGGAGTAGCGCGGCGCGGCGCCCGCTGCGCACGCCGCGGGCCGGCGAGAAGGTGCTGCCGCCCTTGACGCCGCCGCTTCGACTCGCGCGCGCCATGGGTGCTGCAGTCGCGGCGGAACTGCGCGCGATGACGCTTGAGACCCGTGCGCTGGTGCGCTCATTGGCCCGGCTCCCGGACGCCGGAGCGCAAGTCTCGCAGATCCTTCAGGCACAGGACGGCCCGGCTGACGGCGATGGCGGCGACGGCGGCGATGTCGCCGAGTTCGCTCAGAGGCGCATCGATGCGCTGCGGGAACGGTATCGCCAACGGTTCGATGCGCTCGCCGACCAGTGGGCACGGCGCATGATCCTCGGTGTTCAGGCGCAGAGCAGTGCGCAGCTGCGCATCAACCTGCACGACATGGCCGAGCAGGTGCAGATCCAGGCCACCTTGGCGGACCCGCGGATGCGGGCGGTCGTTCAGGCGTCTACCAAGTCGTGCACAGCACTGATTACGCGCATCCCCGAGCAGTACCTCGGGGAGGTGCAGGTCGCGGTGATGTCGGCGATCACGACCGGTTCCGGTCTCGATCAACTGGTGCCGTACCTCACGCAGCGATACGAGGATGACGCGCGGCACGCGCACCTCGTCGCGCTCGATCAGGTGCGCAAGGCGAGCGCGAACGTGAACGCGGCGCGCTTGCAGGCGCTCGGTGTCGAGGAGTACGTCTGGGTGCATGTCGGCGGCGAGCGCTACCCGCGAAAGCTGCACCAGAGCTACAGCGGCAAGACGTTCCGGTACGACGACCCGCCGGTCATCGACGAGCGCACGGGCGTCAAGGGCAAGCCCGGGGATGCGATTTTCTGCAGGTGCGTCGCGCGGCCCGTGCTGCGATTCATGGGCGCGGCACGCACCTGAAGTACGCCCCGGCACCGAACTCCGTTAGGTAGAAGCGGTCGCCCACGACTTTGCCAGGAGGGCCGCCGCCCGAGCCAAATGACGCCAGTGACGCGACGCATTTTTTCAAGGACGCGAATACCTCGGGCTCCCCGTCATCTCCGGGGGCCAGGTTGTTAAGGTCACACGCGTTGTGCGCGCGGCAAGCGACCACGACGTAACTCCTCGAAGGCGCGGACGGCGTTTCCGAATCGCGCGCATCTTCTTGTTGCGACACCATGTTGGGTTCGCACTCGTACCAGCCGTAGCGCGAGGTCATCGTGCTGACCTGCTCGGCACAACTTCTAGCAGAAGTGTACGCGAACGGTTGCGCCCTAACCGGCGTGCAGTTTCCTGGATAGCAGAACGAAATCGTATAGAGGACGAAGTTCGCGCACGGGGCGTGCACACAGGGCGCTATGCCGTAGAAGCGAGTCAGCGCTGCCGTCAGGTGTGGCAGGTTTTCTGTTGCTGGCGCTGTTGCGAGCGCCGGGGCGCACAAAGCGCCGCAAAGCAGGATCGCGAGAATCTTTTTCACCGGTGTTCTCCGCCTAAATTCATAACCCATACGCTCTCAATCGTTTGTTGTCAAGAAAACCCATGTCAATCGCAGCTGGCACGATGCTTTGCACGCCCGACGGCCGCGCGCTGTTCCTCAAGCGCAGCGACGGGGACCACGCCGGTACTTGGGCGTTCCCCGGCGGGAAGATCGAGGACGGGGAGACGCCTGAGCAGGCCGCGCGCCGCGAAACCGAGGAAGAGACCGGCTTCACGGGCAACGATCCGCTGGTGCAGATCGACAACGGCGAGTTCGTCACCTTCCGCCAGGACGTAGCCGAGTTCGAGCCGAAGCTGAACGAGGAGCACACCGAGCACCGCTGGGCGCGTCTCGATGCGCCGCCGGAGCCGCTCCATCCCGGCGTTTCGACGACGCTCCAGAAGCTCGCCGTCCAAGGACACGCGCTCGATAAGCGCGAGTACGACATCAACAACTGGTTCACGGTCTACGACAACCCGCTCTCGAAGGCGGGAGTCTACCCATACCGAGAGTCTGTCGTCGTGCCGGGCGGCGACCCGACCAAAATGGTCGGCGTGCTGCGCCCCGCCGAGGAGCTCGCCAGCGAAGCGTGCATCAAGAGCTTCCATTTGATGCCCTGGATCGACGAGCACCCGACCTCGCTGCTCGGCGATAAAGAAGACGGCCTCGTGCCCGCCGAGCAGAAGGGCGTGCACGGCGTCATCGGCGAAGAGGTGTATTTCAAGGGCGACACCCTGTACGGCAACGTCAAGGTGTTCTCCGAGGCGCTCGCCCGAAAGATCGCCTCGGGCAAGCGCGAACTCTCCTGCGGATACCACTGCCAGTTCATCGCGCAGACCGGTGTCTACGAGGGTCAACCCTACCAGTACGTGCAACGCAACATTCGCGGCAACCACGTTGCACTGGTCGAAAAAGGACGCATGGGCTCTGACGTGCGCGTGTTGGATGCCGCCGAGCGTTTCACTTTCTCACTCGACATGAAGGAGCCTGCAATGGCTGACGAATCGAAGAAGCGCGATGACGAGGCCAAGGGCACCGTCAGCGAAGAGACTCTGAAGTTTATCGGCGACTCGTTCGGGTCGCTCGTCGATGAACTGGTCAAGAAGGGCTACTCGAAGGAGTACGCCACGAAGATCGCCGGCAAGGTCGCCAATGAAAAAGGCGACTCGAAGGACAAGGCCAAGGACAGCGAGGTGAAGGACCCCGCCGGACGCGCCGAAGATCCTCCGGAGAACGAGGACCTCAAGCCGAACGGCAAGGAAGGCGGGAGCGCAGACAAGGCGAAGGACCGGGCGAAGGACGCCAAGGCGAAAGACGCCAAGGCGAAGGACGAGGAAGGCGCCGAAGCGGAAGAGGATGAGGACGGCGAGCCGAAGGTGAAGTCAGAAGACAAGGCGAGGGATCGCGCGAAAGACAAGGCCAAAGACGCCAAGGGCTCCGGGATGGACGCCGCTGAGATCGCTGCGCTCGTGGACCAGCGCGTGCGCGCCATCCGTCAGGACGCTGCCGAAGGACACAAGCTTTACCAGCGCCTCTCGCCGCTGGTGGGCGCGTTCGACCATGCGGACATGACCGTCAAGGAAATGGCCGCTTACGGCCTGAAGAAGCTCGGGCAGTCGAGGGCAGCCGATTCGGCTGATCCGGTCTCGGCGCTCGACTGTTACCTTGCAGCGCTCGGCGCAAGCCGCGAGTCCGTAGCGCGCTCCGCGCAGGATAGCGCCTCGTCTGGCGCGTCCTTCCTCGACAAGTACCTCGCCGCCTAACCAGTAGGCCCTGGCTCCCCTTTTAAGCCGCTTCACTGCGGAGGGATTTCCTATGTCTTTTCAGTCCACTGTCAACGTCATGCTCAACTTGGGCGTGGTCGGCGATATCGTCCTCGATGAGCCGCATCGCATTCAGCCCGTCACGCTGGACAACAACGGCGGATCGCTCGGCAACGCCTTCACCAAAAACGCCACGACTGGCGTTGGCACGCAGGGAGGTGTCGTCGGCCAGGGCGCGTCGTCATTCACGGGCGCGATTTCCGGCACCACGCTGACCGTTTCCGCCGTCGCCTCGGGTGCGATCCAGCTCGGCCAGACAATCAGCGGGTCGGGCGTCACCGCTGGCACGACGATCACCGGATTCGGAACTGGAGTCGGTGGCGTCGGCACGTATACCGTGAGCGCCAGTCAGACCGTGACCAGCGAGACGCTGACCGGCACCGGCCCGAATCCGGCTGTGTTCGCCGGCATCGCGGTGCTGCCGAAGATCGAGCCGCTCTACGGCTCGAGCGCAACCGATCCGCTCTCTGCGAGCGAGACTCTCCAGCCGAATAACACGGTGGCCATGCTCACCCTCGGCTCCTGTGTCGTGAACCTCCCGAACTCGTTCAACGTCGGCGACACGCTGACCTACAACGTTTCGACGGGCGTTCTCGGCTCCGTTGCGCCCGGTGCGGCTCTCCCCGCCGGTTACGCCGCAGTGCCGAACGGCGTCGTGTACGGCCTGCCCGGCCCCGTCGGCGGCATGGCCGGTAACACTACCTCGGGTGGCGGCCTCGCCATCGCCCGGCTCACCACTCAGGTCTAAGGGTAACGACCATGCCTACTGTGTCAAAGGTTCACTCGCGGATCTCTGCCAAGCAAGTCCGCCAGCTCGCCATGTCCGCGCAGGACGTGGCGGATTTCCGCGCTCTCGAGCGCATCGGCATCGGATTCGATCCGAGCTACCTGCGGGGAGCAACCGCGGCGGCGGCGATGGACTCCGCGATGGATGCGTCCTGGGCGCCGAATCCGGTCCAGATCACCTCGCCCTCGATCGTCACCCCCATCCAGTTCCTGCAGAACTGGCTGCCGGGTTTCGTGAAGGTCATCACCGCGGCGCGCAAGATCGACGAGCTGTGCGGTATCGACACCATCGGCAACTGGCGCGATGAGTGGATCATTCAGGGCGTGATCGAGCCGGAGGGCAACATCGCGGTCTACAAGGACTCGACCAATGTCCCGCTCGCCGACTGGAACGTGAACTGGGAGCAGCGCACGATCGTACGTCTCGAGTCCGGCATCACTGTCGGGCGATTGGAGCAGGCGCGCGCCTCGGCCTCAATGAACAACTCGGACGCCGAAAAGCGTGCCGCAAGCGTCCTGCAGCTCGAGATCTGGCGCAACCTGATCGGCTTCTACGGGTTCAACGGCGGATCGAACAACACGTACGGGCTGCTGAACGATCCGTCTCTGCCGGCCTATACCACCGTGCCGAATGGCGCGTCGGGCTCGCCGCTCTGGGCGCAAAAGACGTTCCTCGAGATTACGCAGGACATCATCACTGCGTTCAACCAGCTGCAGATCCAGTCGCAGGACAACATTGACCCGCAGGCGGTCGATACGACACTCGCCATTCCGTTCAATGTGGCGCAGTACCTCTCGATGCTCAACCCCCTCGGCACTCTGTCGGTCGCGATGTGGCTAAAGCAGACCTACCCGAAATGCCGCGTCGTCACCGCTCCGCAGTTCGCTGCGGCGAATGGCGGAGACAACGTGTTCTATCTCTGGGCCGATGAGGTCGAGGACGGCGGCACGGACGACAAGCGCACCTTCATCCAGGTCGTGCCGGTGAAGTTCATGGCGCTCGGCGTCGAGCAGCGCGCCAAGTCGTACATCGAGGACTACACGAACGCGACGGCGGGAATCATGTGCAAACGGCCGTATGCCGTCTGCCGGTACTCCGGCATCTGAGTCCTCGAGTTCGCACTCCCAGGAACACGCGGCCCGCAATCGGGCGGGCCGCGCATGTTCCGCCCGCTACCGTATCAGGAGGTTCACATGACCAAGTACATTGTATCAACGTTGAGCGCGCATACCACGTACGCCGGCTGGATCAATAACAACGGCATCAACAATGTCTCGCGCAGTGTCACCGTCAATGGTGGCGCGCGCGTCGCGAGCCGCACCAAGGGCGACCCCGTGACACACGAGGGCATCCTGACGCGCGTAACGGACGAGGAGGCCAAGTTCCTCGCCGAGCACCCGCACTTCAAGAAGCATCAGGAGCGCGGTTTCGTCAAGATCGTCAACATCGCTCGTGACCCTGATACCGTGGCACACGCGATGAGCAAAGACTCAGGCTCGCGTCCCAAGACCCCCGCGGACGTGATCGAGTACTCACGCAAAAAGGACGCGGGCAAAGAGCCGGGCACGGAACTGCGCCTCGCGTCGAACAAATAACGCCAGATGGCCGCCGCGCTCTACAGCGACGCCAACTTCCGCGCGCAGTTCCCCGCCTTCGCCGATCCGAACGCCTACCCTATGGCGGCGCTCCAGTTTGCGTGGAACATGGGCGCGAACTGGTTCAGCACCTCGCAGGCGAGTTGGGGCGTCGGTTCGCAGAACCCGGCGAACGTGCAGCAGGCCGCTGATCTGATGGGGGCGGTCATCGCCTCGCAGCTGTACGGCGGCGCCACCAACGGCCAACAGTCCGCGAGTTCACAGGGACAGGCGCCGGGGCCTGTGTCGAGCGCAAGTGAGGGCAGCGTCAGTACAAACTTTCAGCTGCCGGCATTCGGCTCTTCGGCGCTGGCCTCGTTTCTGCTCTCGGCGCCACCGTACGGGCCGATGCTGCTCGCGCTTCTGCAAGTTTCGGCGAGCGTCGGTCCGTACATCCAGTCCGGGAGGCCATCATGGGTTCCGCCCTGAATATGGGCCGCATCGCGCGCGCTCTCGAGGATCGCGCGCAGCGCTTCGAGGGGGCCGTGGCCAAGGTCGGCATCCCTGCGGGGAAAAACTATCCCGACGGCACCAGCATCGCCTACGTTGCCGCCATTCAGGAGTTCGGCTGCGCGGATATCCCGGCGCATGACGTGACCGCCAAGCACGCCAAGGCGCTCACCATTCCGCGCGGTGACGACGTCCTGCTGCGAAAAAGTGCCAGTATTCCCGCGACGGTCATTCCGCCGCGTCCGTTTCTGCGCAACACCCGCGCTGCGCAGGAGCGCGCATGGGCGCGCAACCTCACGGATGGCGCCAAGGCGGTCGTGCAGCGGCGCATCAGCCTGACCGGCATGCTGGATGCGGTCGGGCAAGCGGCCGCCACGGACGTCGTAGAGACGATTGCGCGGCGCATCTCCCCGCCGCTGAAGCCCTCGACCGTGGCCGGCCGTGTCATGCGCGCGCGGCAGGCCAATCCGCGCTTCGGCAAGCGCCAGATGCCGATCACGATCTCGACGCCGCTCGAGGACACCGGAGCGCTCGTGGCGCACATCTCGCACGGCACCGGCTCACCGGGCACAGTATTCGAGGGCGGTCAGCCGGTGAAGGGCTCGACGTGAACTTGCGTCAGATCGCCAACCGAGCGCTGCAGGTGCTGAACCCGGACCTGCAGATCGCGTGGTTGCAGTTTCAGACCTACACCACGGACGGTGCCGGCAATTCAACCCCGGTGTACAGCGTCGCGCAGCTCATCAACGCGCAGGTGCAGCCGCTCTCGACCGACCAGCTGCGCCACATGGACAACCTCAATATTCAGGGCGTTCTGCGCAGCGTGTACCTCAAGGGGGCGGTCGCAACCGCGGTTCGCATCGACGGAACTGGTGGCGATCTTTTGCAATTCCCCGAGCTGCCGAACGGCCCGGACCGCACCTGGCTCGTCGTGACCGTGGATGAGCAGTGGCCGACCTGGTGCCGAGTGACCGCGCGGCTACAGAACGACGCGACGCCGTAGACCATGGCACTCGACATCACCGACAGCGACGTGTACGCGGCGCTGACGGGCTTCTTTGGCCTCATCGTGCCCGTCGCCACGCCGATTCTGCGCGGGCAACAGAACCGCGTCCCGATGCCGAGCCAGGACTTCGTGCTGATGACGGCGCTCGGTGCCGAGCGCATCGGTACCAATGCGGACGGCACGACGTTCTCAGGTGGCGCGTACACCGCCTCCGTCTCGAGCGATTACCGCTATCGCGTGCAGGCCGACTTCTACGGCGGCGCGAACTCTGAAGCATGGGCGATGGCCGCAGAACTGCTCTGGCGCGACGGCATCGCCTGGGACTCGATGCCCTCAAACATAAAGCCGCTCTACAGCGAGGGCCTGCAGCAGTTACCCATCATCGGCGCCGAGGATCAGTGGATCAGGCGCTGGACGCTGACACTGGTACTCGACTACCGGCCAACCTGGACGCAGCTGACCAACACGGCCGCCTCTCTCACCGTCGATCTCGTGCCCGTCGAGGTCGATTTCGCTCCATAACCGGAGACCCCTATGCCGACGATTCCTTTTTCCCAGGTCGCCAACATTGTGCCGGGCGTCCTCAGCGCCGCAGGCAGTGCGGTTGATCTCAACGCCGTCGTGCTGACACAGAGTCAGTACGCGCCGCAGCAGCAGGTCCTCGGGTTCGATACCGCGCAGGCCGCAGCCGATTGGTTCGGTGCCACAAGCCTCGAGGCGCAGATCGCCGCGGGTTATTTCCAGGGGCCGGACAACGCAACTGCGACGCCGGGATTGCTGAAATTCCTCGCCTACGCGGAAAGCGCGGTGGAGGCGTTCCTGCTCGGCAGTTCGCAGGCGCTCCTGACGCTGAGCGAGCTGCAGACGCTCTCCGGGACGCTCACCCTTACTGTCGGCACCACTCCGTTTACGAGCGGTACGATCTCATTCACGCCCCTCGTGGCGCCCGTACAGCTTGCATCGACTACCTCGACCACGGGTGGCTCACTCGCGGCGGCGACGTATTACACCAAGGTCACGGCGATTACCGCGTCCGGGGAAACGACCGCCTCGAACGAGGAAAGTGTCACGACGACCGGAACAGCTTCTACGGTCACGGTCACTTGGGACTCCGTTCCTGGAGCGACCGGGTACAAAATCTACGTTGGCACCAGCGCGAACTCCGAGGGCGTGTACGCCTCGGTCGGCGCGGTCACGACGTATGACATGACGGCGTTGCCGACGAACTCCGCGGCGCCCCCAAGCGTCAACACCACCGGGGCGAACAGCTTCTCGGAAGCCGCCTCGATGATTCAGTCTGCGTTTACATCGCCCACGTTCAGCGTGACGTTCGACTCGCTGCACCAGGCATTCATGATTACGACGACGGCCACGGGGGTCGCCGCGACGCTGACCTACTGCACCGGAACGCTCGCCTCGGGCATCGGCCTCGATGCCGGCTCGGGCGGTACGCTCTCTCAGGGCGCCGCGGCGACGACGCCCGCAACCGCCATGGCGTGGCTCGTCTCGCAGGATCAGAACTGGGCGAGCTTCCTGACGGCCTGGTCGTCGCAGCTCACCGAGCGCGAGGCGTTCGCAGAGTGGACGAGCCAGAATGCCCCGCGCTACGCCTACATCGAATGGGACACTGACACTGCGGATGACACGGCGAACAACTCCGCGTCGTTCGGCGGCTACCTCACCGCCAACACGCTCTCCGGCACGCTGCCAGTGTACGGCTCCGCATTGCATGCCGCGATGGTGGCCGGCTGGGCCGCCTCGCTCAACTTCACGCAGAAGAACGGCCGTTCGACGCTGTGCTTCCGCTCGCAGGCCGGGCTCGCTCCGTCCGTGACCGACTCCACCACGTACGCCAACGTCACCTCGAATGGATACAACGTTTACGCTGCGTTCGGCTCGAACAATCCGGCGAACAACGCCAACTGGATGACGCCGGGCACGATCAGCGGCAAATTCACCTGGGCCGACACCTACTTCAACCAAATCTGGCTGAACGCGCAGCTTCAGGCCGCTGTCGTGGCGCTCATGCAGTCCGTCGGCTCGATCCCCTACAACAGCGCGGGGGATGCGCTGATCGACGGCGCGCTGCGGGCGCCGATCCTGGCGGCGGTCAACTTCGGCGCGATCCGTGCCGGCGTTTCGCTCTCCGCCTCGCAGGTGCAACAAGTGATCAACCAGGTCGGCGTTGATGTCTCCGCGACGCTCACCGCGCAGGGCTGGTATCTCTACTCGAACGCTGCCGGCACCCCGGCGTCCGTCCGAGCCACGCGCGGCTCGCCTCCCTGCACATTGCTCTACATGGACGGCGAGAGCGTCCAGAGCCTCACCCTTCCGTCCATCGTGATTCAGTAAGGAGCCGCACATGGGCCAGTCAATCACGAGCGCCAACAGCAAGTTCGTGCTCGCAGTTCCGGGCGTGTTCAGCGCCGGCGTCCTCCTGCAGAACTTCTCGGTGGACGACATGTTCGAGGCCGAGCCGCAGGAGATCACCGAGTCACGCATCGGCGCGGACGGTTTCTTCGTCGGCGGCTATGTGTTCAATCTCACCACGATGCCGATCCTCTTCCAGGCCAACTCCGCGAGTGTCGTGGTGTTCCAGGCATGGAAGAAGGCGCAGGACGCCACGCGCGATGTCATCGTCGCGTCCGCGAGCGTCCTGATGCCGTCGCTCGGCCTGAAAGCGACGCTCAACGACGGGCTCATCAAGAGCATGCCGGCGTTTCCACCGCACAAGAAGGTCGCCGAAAACTTCCGCGTTGAGCTGACCTGGGGCGAGTGGTCCGTGGACGCGATCCCGCTGTGAGCCGAAAGACCGTCACGCTCACGATTACGGCCGAGGGTCGGGACAAGGGCAAGACGTTTCGCATCACGGAGTGGGCCGCGGATCAGGCCGAGCGATGGGCGATGCGCGTCCTGCTCGGCCTCGGAAAGGGGGGCGTCGAGATGCCTCCCGAAGCGCTGGAACTCGGCGCTGCGGGCATCCTGTACGCCGCAGGCGCACAGGTGCTGCGCCTGCCCTCGAGGCTTGCGCTACGCCTGGCCGATGAACTCATGGAATGCGTGCAGATCGTCGAGCCGAAGCTCGATCGCGCTCTGGTCTCCGAGGATATCGAGGAAGTCGCCACCCGACTGCAGCTGAAGGGCGAGGTGCTGAAGCTGACCTTCGGTTTTTTCGTGGCCGCCGCTCCCCGGACTTCCGCGCCGGCGGCGAGCGGCCAGAGCACCTCAAGCCGCTGAACGTTTCCGCCGCGGTGCATGCAGTCGTGACATCACGACTGGCCACGCTTCACGAGCTACAGAGCGTGTACGGACTCGAGGATCTGTGGAACCTGTACGAGGTCCACGCCGTCGAGCAACACAACGAATATCAGGCGGCCAAACGTGCCCACAATCATTGACAGCCTGTTTCTCGAGCTCGGGATCGACACCTCGAAGTTCAGCGCCGATGAGAAAAAGGCGCTGGAGAGAATCAGGCAGTTCGAGTCGCGCACGAAACGGGCCGGCGATCAGGCGGCCACGCACGTCAAGCGGGTCGGGGAGGCGTTTCGCGATATCGCGGATGACACCTCGATCGGGGCAGCGGCGCGTCGGCTCGACACCTTGGGCGGGAAGCTGCGCGGGCTCGGCCAGAGCGCGCGAGTCTCGGGGGGCGTCTCGAGCGGGCTTGGCATGATGGCCGAGGGCCTGGGGACGCTGCTCTCGCCCGCGGCCCTCGGCGTTGCAGCACTCGGGCTGCTCGGCAAAGCGACCTGGGATTTCAACGAGAAGATGACCGCGGCGAACGCCACGATCTTCCGCCAGTCCCAGCTCGCCGGGATGAACGCCAAAAACCTCTGGTCCTGGGGGGAGGCGGCCAAAACGGTCGGGGGCAGCGCGACGGGGACCGAGTCGGGCATCGCAGGCCTGCAGACCGCAATCGCAGGGATGTCGATCGGCGCCGGCAACGCTACCTCGCAGATCGTGGGGCTGGCGCGGCTGAGCCAATATGGCGCGCAGTGGAATATGCGCACCGGCGTTGACATCCCAAGCCTGTTCAAGGCGGTGCACGCCATGGGCAAACAGCAGGGATGGGCCAAGACCTGGGCGCTCGTGTCGAACTACGGCCTCATGAATGAGTCCGAGTTCAACCTCGCGATGAGCAAGAAAGGCGGTCTTGCGGCCTACGAGTATGCCAAGCGCGCGGCCCCCGCGAGCTTCGACTCGATGGTGCGTAAGTCGCTCGAGAGCCAAGCGCTGCTCGGCAAGAAAGATATTCAGGTCGCCGCACTCGCTGAGAGCGCCTACAAGGGCGTGCAGAGTCCGATGCAAAGGCTCGTCGGGCTGGTGACTGACTTGGTGGGCTACGCCAATGCGATGCTGGGCTACACGATCAAGATCGCGGACTGGATCGGGGGAATCTGGAACTTCATCGCGCATCCGGGGCGGGCGATCGAGACTCCAGTGGGCAAGGACGTGCAGCGCCACCTGCGCGCGGCGCTGACCGCTGCCGGCGCGAAACCCAAGGACGCCGCGTCGGTCGCTGCGACGGCCACCCCGGCGATCGCGCGCGCGCTCGGGGATGCGCCAGGCTTGATCGGGCGGGCCGTGACGAGCCCCGCGGGCGCGATCGGGGTCATCCCGCAGGCCGTGACCGACTTCGCCAGGATTTTCAGCACTCCGCGCGGGCTGCGCAACAACAACCCCGGCAATCTCAAGTTCGCCGGCCAGCCGGGCGCGATCGGTAAGGACGCGCAGGGTTTTGCGATCTTCGGGACGCCGGCCGAGGGCGTGGCCGCGATGCGCCGGCAGCTCGGTCTCTACCGCTCCCGAGGCCTGGACACTATTTCGAGCATCCTCAGCACCTGGGCGCCAGCCTCCGCGGGGAACGACACGGCGGCCTACATCGCAGCGGTATCGCAGGCGATGCACGTCGGGGCGCAGAAGCGCCTCAATCTCTCAGACCCCGCCGTCATGAGCCGGCTGATGCGCGCCATGATCTACGACGAGAATGGGCAAGACCCGTTCGGCGCCGGGGCGATGCGCGGGCTGGCCGCCGTTGCGCGCGCGGCGAATGTGCGCCACATCGTGCACAACAGCACCGTCACGCATCACACGCGGATCGACGCGGTGAACGTATCGACGCAGGCCACGGACGCTGCCGGCATGGCTGCAGGCGCTCGTAGCGCGCTCTCGAGGCACCCGCTGCTCGGCCCTGTGGCGCAGAACACGGTGACGCTCGCAACGCGAGGCGCGGTGGGCTAGCCGATGCCACTGATCCAGTTTCCGAATGTGCCGCCGCTGCCGGGCGTGCCGCCGCTCGCACGCGCTGCGATCACCTATCCTCTGGTCGCGACGGGCGGCCTTGCGCTCGCGAACGGTTCGCTGAGCGGCATCGGGGCGGCACAGGTACTGGCGAGCCAGCTCGGCCTCGGCAACGCGCTTTCATTCGGCACGAGCCTCTTCGGCAGTCTTGCGCTCGATGCGCTCACCGCCGGCCCGCTGCCGAAGTACGCGATTCTCGGGTCGAACAATGCCCGGCTGCTGGACCCGGACTCCGTCGTCGAGTTCGACGTACACGCAGATTCCGGGATCATGACGCACCCGATCGAGCAGGGATTCTTCGAGGCATATAACCGCGTCCAGGAGCCGATCGCGATCCGGCTGATGCTGGCCTGCACCAACGTCAAGATGACGCGCCAGGGCTTCTTGAGCGCGCTTGAGGCGCTACGCGAAGGGACAACGCTCGCGACGATCGCGACTCCGGAGCGCGCCTATCGAAATATGGCGCTGCGTGGCTTCGGGTATCGCAAGACCGCCGAGCGGGGCGCCGTGACGATTTGGGCCGATACGACTTGGCTCGAGGCACGCTCGACCGGCGTGACGGTTTCCGCGCCCCCCACCTCGCAGCCGTACGGGGCTGCCGCCAGCAATCTTGGTGCGCTGCAGCCCCAGGCATTGACGACGACGCAATTTGCCGCCGTCGGAAATCCGGCCACGGTGCCGGCGCCGCTGCCGGCGCGCCTGGTTCAGGAGATGCCGCCGTCGGGAGCCGCGCAGTGACGCAGCAGGCATTACCCGTGCAGCCTCTGCCGGCGCAGACGTTCTCGGCCGTGCTCGGCACGCAGAACTGCACCTTCACATTGCGCCAACGGTCAACGGGCTTGTATTTGGACCTCTCGGTCAACGGCGCGCAGGTGCTGAGCGGCGCATATTGCCGGGACCGGACCAGTCTTGTGCGATGGGCCTACCTCGGGTTCTCCGGGTGGCTGTACTTCGTGGACACGAGCGGCCAGGGCGCCGATCCGTCCTACACAGGTCTCGGCTCGCGGTTCCTCTTGATCTACGAGAGTTGAGCCGTGGAGTTCGTCGAGCGGCAACTGCAATTCACCTTTTCCGGTGAACACGTCGGGACGCTGTCGGTATCGGGTCTGCGGGCGTTTGCCGCTATCCAGGCAATCGAGGGGCGCCTCGGGGTGTCCGCGCAGGTGCGGATCTGGGGCCTCTCGTTGGCACAGATGAACACCTATTCCTCGCGCTTGTCCTCCGGCGTGGGCATTGAGCAGTTCTCGCTCGTCATCGAGGCGGGCGATATCGGCGGAACGCTGCATAAGGTGATCGACGCGCCGATATGGCGCTCATTCATCGACCTGAGCGGGGCGCCTGAGTCGGCCTTCGACGTATCGGTCTCAGGGACGCTCTACCCGAGCGCGAAGCCGATGGCTGCGCAGGCGCAACGCGGAGCGCAGGCCGCCGAAGCGCTGATCCAGGCGATCTGCAACGTCTCCGGGCTCACGCTGCACAACAACGGCGCGCACGCGATGTTGACGAATCACGCCACGTACGGTTCGGCGATCGACCAGATCGAGGACATCGCGCGTGCGGCGCGGTTCCGGTTCTACATTGACGGCACTCAGGTTTTTCTGTGGCCGCCGGGGTCGCATCGGGACGAAGTCGTGATCGACGTCGGGCCAGCGGCCTCGACGCGCATGGTCGGATACCCGCGATGGTGGGAGGCAGGACTCATCGTTGAGACGCTCTTCAATGCCGACATACAAGTCGGACGGCAGCTCAACGTCACCTCCAGCGTTCCGAAGGCCAATGGCATCTGGGATATCGTCAACGTGCAGCACACGCTGATGACGATGGAGCGCAATGCGCCCTGGTTCACGACGGCCATTCTCGCACCGCCGAGCGGTGCGGCATGAGCGGCGTCCTGCTCGGCATTACGCCGGCGCAGCAATCCGCCCCGGCGCTCAACGCGGAGGCGCTGGTGCGCGCGCTCCTGGAAGGCGTGCGCACGGCGGTGCCAGTCAAGGTACTTGCGGTTTACCCGGGAACGGGCTCTCCACCGGACATCGGCACCGTTGATTTGCAGCCGCTCATTCAGTGGGTAGACGCCGCAGGGACGCTGCATGCGCTGGGTGCGACATTCAACGCGCCATTCCTGCGGTTGCAGGCGGGCTCGAATGCTGTCGTGCTCGATCCGGTCGTCGGCGATATCGGGCTCGGCGTCGTGTGCGACCGCGATATCACCGCGTTGCTCGCCGCCAACGGGCAGCCGAGCGGGCCGGGCTCCGCTCGTACGCACAGTACGTCTGATCTGGTGTATGTCGCATCGCTTCAGAGCGCCTCGCCGGTGACGCAGTATCTCTCGCTTACCGCGAACGGCATCACTCTACTGTCACCCAACACGGTGACGATCCAGGCCGCGCAGATCAACCTCATCGGGCCGGTCAGTCAGACCAACGGAGACGTGAGCGTGCAGACCCAGATCACCGTGCCGACTCTGCAAGCGACCTCTGACGTGACCGTGCCTAACGGCTCGGTGAATAACCATGTGCACAGCGATCCGCAGGGCGGCACGACCGGACCGATGACGGGTTGAGGCGAATGACCGTACTGCACAACACGCTGCTGCTCGATCAGACGGCAAACGACCTCGTGCTTGACGCCAGCGGAAACATTGCGCTCGCCGGCGCGCCGTATGCCGTTGCGCAGGACGTGGCAACGCAGCTGAAAACGTTCCTGGGCGAATGTTGGTACGACACCACCCAGGGGCTTCCGTACTGGCAGGCCATTTTGGGCTTCAATCCGCCGGCCTCACTGATCGCGTCGAACATCGAGGAACAAGCCGCGCTGGTGCCTGATGTGCTGAGCGTGACCGCGCTGGTCGGCGGGATCGACTCAAGCGGACGGCTCCTCGGCTCTGTCACGGTGACCGACGCCGACTCCACCACGTTTGCCTTTGCGCTATGACTACGAACGTTCCGCAGGTCACCTGGACGAACGGGCAGCCCGTCGTGCCGAGCGAACAGGACGTGCTCGCTGGGCGCGCCGCGGACTTCACCGCCGCGTTTGGCGGCGGACTGAACACCGCAGCCACGACGCCACAGGGTCAGCTTATCGCGAGCGATACGGCAATTATCGGCGATGGCTACGCGCAGATCGCGTACGTCGCCTCAATGGTCAATCCGCCGCAGTCCGAAGGTGCTTGGCAGGACGCGATCGGCGCGATTTACTTTCTGGAGCGCATCGCGGCCGCCGGATCAGTTGTAACCTGCACTTGCACGGGTGCGGTGAACACTACCATTCCGTCCGGGGCATTGATTCAGGACGCGCAAGGTTATCTGTGGGCCGCCACCGGTCCGCTCACTATTGGCACAACCGGAACCGTTTCCGGCACGTTCCAGTGCCAGACGGTCGGTCCGATTGCCGCGCCGGCGAACACCATCAATACCATCTACTCATCGGTGAGCGGATGGGATCGGGTCACGAATCCTGCCGCTGCGGTGCCGGGGCGTTTGGTCGAGTCTCCCGCGCAGTTTGAAAACCGTCGGCGTCAATCCGTCGCGATCAACTCGCACGGCAGCGTGCAGGCCGTCCTCGGAAACCTGCTCGATGTCACCGGCGTACTGTCTGCGTACGTGATCGACAATCCGACCGGTTCGGCCATCACGGTCGGTTCGACCAATTACTCTGTCGCCGCCCATTCTTTGCTCGCGAGCGTCTATGGCGGCACATCCGCGGACGTCGCCAACGCGATCTGGACGGCAAAGGACGCAGGCTGCGCCTACAACGGCAACACCACCTATACCGTCTATGATACCTCCTACCCGTTGGGATCGCAGCCGTCGTACCCGGTGACGTGGCTCACGCCGACCGAGACGGCTCTCGCGTTCGCAGTCACGTTGACCAACAATGCGCAACTTCCGGCGGACATCCTGACGAGCGTGCAGAGCGCAGTCGTCGGGACGTTCGCCGGCACGGATGGCAGCGTCGCCGCCGGCATCGCCTCGTCGATCTCCGTGAGCCGGTATTACAGCGGGATCAATGCCATCAGCGCACTGGTCGATATCGTGAGCGTGTACGTCGGGATTCCGACGGCCGTCACGAACGAAAGCGTAGGAACCGGCAACGGGACGACGACCGCCTTTGTGCATACCGCGGCGCACCTACCGGTCAACCCCGGGAGCGTGTCGGTCACAGCGGGTTCTGTCACCGCCACAGATAGCGCGAGCACGCCCGCGCTCAGCGGCACCTCGACGGTCGGCACGCTGTCAGGTACGGGCGTCGCCGGGACGATAAACTACACCACGGGTGCCGTGAGTCTGACCTACACGACCGCGCCGGCCAATGCCGTTGCGATCACGATGGACTACGCCTACATCCCGACGACCACGCTGCAAAACATGGGCGTCGATCAGATGCCCACGCTAAATGCGCAGAACGTCGTCCTGGCGTTGCAGTAATGCAGAACTGGTCAGAAACACTGCTGAACCAGTTCGCGGGCTCCCCGACGATCAGCGCGCTCATTGAGTCGTTCAACGCAGCGGTCGATCCCAGCGCAAATATCGCGGCGTTCCAGCAGTACATCTGGAACGTCAATACCGCCGTAGGCTACGGCCTCGACGTGTGGGGCAACATCGTCAACGCGCCGCGCACGATTGCAAGTGCGAGCGGGCCGCTGACGCTGTCGGACACGGACTATCGCACGCTGATCCTCGCGAAAGCGGCGGCCAACATCGGAAACTGCACGACGCAGACTCTGAACAAGCTCCTGTCGTCGATTTTCGCAGGATCAGGCGCGGTCTCGGTCCAGGACAACCTGGATATGACGATCACCTACGTTTTCACCTTCCCGCCCACGTCGGGCCAGCAGGCGATCATCGAGAACTCGGGCGTGCTGCCTCGGCCCGCTGGCGTGCAGGTGAACGTGACGTTCCCAAGCCAGCCGGGCGCTGTGTTCGGGTTCGACAGCGAGAACTCCTACGTCGCCGGCTTCGACGTCGGCAGCTGGTCATAGTCTCGGAGCAGTAGATGTCAGGCACAACCGATTTCGTCCCGTTCGCCACCAGCGCGAGCGCCAATGTGACGACTCAAGCGACGTACGTTGCCGAGACGACGACGCAGACCGGGTATCAGTCTGGCGTGGCGTCTTCGGCGGACTGCAACAAAGTGTGGCGTCAGGGCACGTTCATCGCCGCCGGTGTCGCGACCTTCACCGCGAACCAGCTCAGCATCAACGTCGCGGACGACGGCAATCTGTCCAATTTCGTCTCGAATTTCACGAGCGCGCTCACGTCGAACGCGACAGCTGCGGCGACGACCGTCGTCAATAACGCGCTCGCCTCGTTCACGCTGCCGTTCAGCCGCATCACCGGCACGATTGCGAACTCTCAGGTGCCTCAAGGCGCGGTGACGCAGTACGAGGGCCAACTTTCCATTAATGGGTCGCAGGTCAGCGGCTCGATGTCGCTCTCAGGCACGCTGACGGTAAGCGGCGCCACGGCGTTGAATGGTGGCGTGGCGATAGGTGCCCCGCCCTCTGGCGCGTCGCTCGCGCTCGCCAACATTGCGGGACAGCGCGCGATTCAAATTAACAGCGCCTCCGGTACGCCGGGGAGCGCTGACATATATATACAGAGGAGCACCACACAGGCGAACCAAGTAGGCGCAGGACCTTCCATTCAGCTGCAGGATATTGGAGCTTCGACCGCCGCGTTGCTGCAACTCTCTGGCGGTCAGATCGAGATTTGGCAGTTCAACGGCACTTGGCAACAAGTGGCATTCTGGAATGCCTCACACGGGTTGACATTGAATGCGCCCGCGAGCGGTGACGCCTTGACTGTCAACGGAACGGTGACGGCTGGTGGCTTCAATTACTCGTCCGACTTGCGCCTCAAGGATGACGTGCACACCATCACGGACGCGCTGGCAAAGGTCAACGCGCTGCGCGGAGTTTCGTTCCGGTTCAAGGGCGCGCGCCGCCGCTCACTCGGATTCGTTGCGCAGGAAGTGCGGCAGGTGCTTCCCGAAGTGGTATCTCAGGACGAGGCGACCGAGTACCTGTCGGTTTCCTATGGAAACATAGTCAGCGTGCTCGTCGAGGCGGTCAAAGAACTCGCCGCCCGCGTTGCGGAACTCGAGGCGCGCTAATGGCCTCTGGATACGCGGTGGCGGGTACCGACCTGGATAGCCTGCTCGCACCGCTACACACCGGCTGGCCGCAGGCGTCCCAGACGCATTACGCAGTACAGGGCACGGACCTGGATGCGCGCTACGCGCCGCTCTCGACCGGCAGTGCGCCGAATTCGACGCATTACGCGGTGCAGGGCACTGACCTCAGCCAGATCTTCGCCGCTGCCGGCTCAACCGGCGTGCAGGTCGCGACACAGCCCTCGAACGTCTCCGGCTCGGCCGCCGCGGGCAATCCTTCGGGCACTGTCACCAGCGGCGTCGCATCTTGCGCGGGAATCAAAGGCGGCGGCAGCTACACCTATAACTGGGTATGCAACGGCTGCACGGCGAACAGCCCGACCAGCTCGAGCACGAGTTTCTCGGCGACGGTCAATGCCGGGAGCACGAGCACGCCGACCGCTTACTGCACCATCTCCGACGGCGTGACCTCGGTCAATACGGCGTCTATCACCGCATCGCTCACCAACACCACTCCAGCGTTCACGAGCGCGCAGCACACCTATAGCGCGACGTCCGGCACCGAGACTGTACCCACTGGCGCGACTCAGGTTGTCATCGAGCTTTGGGGTCTCGGCGGCCAAGGCGCATACGGAACCGGCTCCGTCGCACAGCACAACGCCACCTACGGCGCCGGCGCCCAGGCCGCAGGATATTGCCGCTCCGTCTATCCGTGCTCAGGCGGCCAGACCCTCAATTACGACCTCACCACCGTCTATCAGCAGGACTCGAGCGTCACATCGGGCACCCTTTCAATCACCACGATGACGGCGGTCGGCGGCGGCGAGGCCGGCGTAACCGGCTACGGAACCGCATCCGGAGGCAATCAGGCGAACGTTACAGGCGCTCTGGGTGGCCCAGGCGGCTCTACTCTTGCAGACGGCGCGGGAGGCGCCGGGACCGTCGGCGTCTATGAGGGAGCGGAGGGCGGCGGTGGAAATGGAGGTTACGGGGCTGTCCAGGGTGCCCCCGGCGGGCCGGCCTTTGTCTCCTTCTACTACACCTAGGCTGCTAGCCGAAGTTTCTTGAGCAATAACAGAGGATCGTCACATGTCCATTCGCACAACTCTGCCCGGCGACGGCGCGTGGCATCAGGTCGGAACCGGCCCCGCAACCGTCGAGCTGCTCTCTGACGGTGTTTCCGTGATGGTCGAATGCGCAGCGACGGCACCCACGGGTGTTGACGGCTTGGTGCTGATCAAACAGGGCGACTCACACCAGTTCACGCTGTCGGATGCCATCTGGGCGCAGGTCGTTCAAGCCGGCGCAAGCGCAGTGGTGGCGGTGCAGACCGAGGCGTGACGATGGGGCCTCGGCTGGAATCACAAACCGACGGGCGCGCGGAGGACGACGTGGCGGACGAAATTGCGTGGGCGGAAGAGCGTGGCGAACAGCGCGCGCGCATCAAGACGCTGAGCGATGAAGTAAAGAGCTTGCGCGAGGAGATGGTCGAATTGCGAAAGGATACCGCAGCGATCCGAGAGATGCTGGCCACCAACAAGGGCGGCATCCGCATGCTGCTCGCGGTCGGGAGCATCGCAGCGACCCTCGGCGCAGCCATAGCCGAGACGATCCGGTACCTGCACAAGTGACTCCGGAAGCGCTTGCCGCCGCGCTGCCGTTTTGCGGCATAGCGCGGGCGAGAGTGTTTGCCGCGCCGCTCTCTGCCGCAATGGCGCAATGGCAGATCAATACCCCGGCGCGTCAAGCTGCGTTCCTCGCAAACGTCGCTGCCGAAACCGCCTCGCTATCTCTCATGAAGGAGGTGGGCTCCGGAGCCGGATACGTCGGCATCCTCGGCAACACGACGCTCGCGGATGCCGAGGCGTACGTCGGTCGGGGCTGCCTTCAGATCACCGGCCGGGACAACTACGCCGCCTGCGGGGCGGCGCTGAATCTCCCGCTGCTGCTGCGCCCGGCATATCTAGAGGAACCCGAGTGGGCGGCGCAGTCCGCCGGCTGGTTCTGGCAAACGCATGGGCTCAACGCGCTCGCCGATCAAGACCCCAACTCATTCGGGACGATCTGCGAGCGCATCAACGGCGGATTCAACGGCATCAACGAGCGCATCGCGTGCTGGCTGTACGCACGGCGGGCGCTTGGGTGCAATCCGTAACTTGCCAATTTCACATCTGAGGATTCGTTATGAACTTCTCGACGTTCTGGAAACTGTACGGTTCTCACCTGATCGCGTACGCCGCGAGCGGCGTCGTCAGCATTCTCGGCCTGGTCGCTCACTTCGGTCCGTTCGTGCCGCACTATGGCGTGATCGCCGCCGGCGTCGCCGGCATCCTGCTGACCGCAATTCATCAGATCCAGCAATCGGTGACGAAGGCAAACACGCTGCCGCCACCGGCTCCTGCTGCCGTCAAGGGCACCCCGAAGAAGCAGTCAGGCCGCGCGTCTGTACCGCTGCTCGCCGGCATCGCCGGGTGCGCCGCAGCGCTTCTGATCGGGTGCAGCACGCTCTCGAGTATCACCAGCAATCCGGCGTCGGCATCCGCGGTTCAGGCCGCGATTGACTTGGCTGTGGGAGCCACTATCCAGCAGACCGCGAGCACGCCCGCCGCGCAGGCCGCGCAGGCGCAGAAGATTGTCACCGTCGCGCAAGACGTTGAGGCTGTCGTCACCGGTAACACCACCACGTTGGCGATGCTCGATGCCGCGCTCCAGCAGGCCATTGCGTCGGCGAACCTCGCGCCGCCGGACAAAGCGGCGGCGATGATCCTCGCGCAGACGGTTCAGTCGATCATCTTGCAGCAGATCCAAGGCGCGCCGGGCGCGAAACCGACGCTCACCGCTGCGCAGACCGTGGCGATCACGACCGTTCTCAACGACGTGATCCAGGCCGCGAGCTTCTACAACGTGCACGCCATGGCGGCCATGCGGGCGGACCTTGCGCGATGACCCAGCGCATCGCCGTCTATAACCGCGCCACGACGCCGCTCGGTATCGACCTGGCGGTGTTCGTCGGCGCGCTCAATGCGTACGTGGCCACTGCGGTGCAGCCGGCCTGGAACGTCTCGGCCGAGCTGCACGTGGCAGACGGCCCCGTGGCGGGCGAGTGGGGCATGGTCTTTCTGGACAACGCGGACGTGGCCGGTGCCCTGGCGTACCACGACGAGGAGACTGGCGCACCGCTCGCGAAGGTGTTCGTCGAGACGATCCAGCAGTACAAGGCGTCCCTCACCGTCGCGGCGAGCCACGAACTCGCCGAGATGCTCGTTGATCCTCTGTGCTCGTTCTACTCGACCACGCAGGACCCGCAGACGCTCTTCGCCGTCGAGGTGTGCGACCCGGTGGAAGACGACGCGCTCGGGTTCCAAGTGGACGGCTTCCTGATGAGCGATTTCGTTTACCCCGCCTGGTTCGACCGGACGGCAGCGGCTCGCGCGGGGGCACGCTTCGATCACGTGGGCGCGTTTGGCCTGAGCGCGCCGCTTCAGGTCCTCCATGGCGGCTACGTCATCACGCTGAAAAACGGTGCGGTGGCCGAAGTGTTCGGCTCGGCCGAGAAAGCGGCGGCCTTTGCGCAGGAAGACCGCCGCGGCCACCGTAGCGAGGTACGGCGGGCGATCCTCGAGGGAGGGTCCACGTGAGCACGGTTGACGAAGCGACCGGTTTGGCGCGCTTCCAGCGCCTCCACGAGGCCACCGCGGCCACCATGGACGCGCGGGTCCGGGCGCACCAGGCTGCGATTTCGGCAGACGAGACGGTCAAGGCGGACGGCCCGATCCGGCTGAACCTTCTGGCGGACGGGGACAGCTGGTTCGACTATCCGCTCGGCGGTGACTTCCCCGGCGTGCATACCGACGTGCTGGCGCAGCTCGGGGCCGTCGGGCAGCCGGCGCCGCGGATTCTCTCGTTCGCGCACTACGGGTACACGACGGATCAGTCCCTCGGGCTGGCGCGCCGCGAGCGCCTGGTGCGCGCACTGGCCGACGCGCGCAACGGGCACTTCGACGCGATCCTGATGTCCGCTGGCGGTGACAACATCGCGGGCGATCGGTTCGCCATCTGGCTCAACGACGCATCTAGCGTCGTGGCTGACCCGAGCCGCGCGCTCTCCGAGTCCCGATTCGCCGGTGCGCTCGCAGAGGTGCGTGCCGGCTACGACTCGCTGGCTGAACTGCGCGACGCGCACGCGCCGGGCGTCCCGATCTTTGTGCACGCCTACGATTACGCGATCCCGAGCGGGGTCGGGGTCTGCTGCATCGGGCCGTGGCTGCAGCCGTCGCTCGAGTACCGCGGCTGGACCGATGAGGCCGTCGGCACCGGCATCGTGCGCGACATGCTCTCGCGCTTCGGCACGATGCTCGAACAGTTCGCCGCAAGCACGCGAAACGTGGTGTACGTGCGCACGCAGGGCACGCTCGCTCCGGACCAGTGGGCGAACGAGCTGCACCCGGTGCCAGCCGGTTTCCGTCTCATTGCTGACAAGTTCCGCGCCGCGCTCGCGGCTCGCTTTCCATCTCGGATTTAACTCAGGAGTTCACCATGCGTTCGTTCGCCCTCCGCGCGCTGGCTGCGGCCGCGCTGCTGTTCCTGTCGTTTCTCGCGCCAGCCAACGCCGCGCCGACCTGTGTGGTCGGAAAGAGCGGAACTGCGCCGACTGCGAGCATTACTTTCACGGCTCCTACCACCAACACTGACGGCACCGCGCTCACCGGCACTGTCACCTACGACCTTTTCCAGGGCACTTCGAGCGGGGCGGAGAAAGAGGTCGCAACCGGGCTGAGCGGCTCACCTATCGCGGTGAACACCGGCCTCGCCGACGGCACGACGATCTACTGGTACGTCGAGGCCGTCAACTCGGCCGGCAATGCCAGCGCGCCGAGCAACGAAGTCTGCAAGACCTTCCCGGCCGGCACGCCGAGCAGCGTCGTGATTTCGATCACCTGAAAATGGAACGCCCCGCAATGGCCGACCGCGACCCATACCACTCCGCGCGTACCTGCGCAGAGGCCGGCTGCGCGCGCCCAGTCGCTCCCGGCCAGGGCTGGGACGGGCAGTGGTGGACGATGCCGAAAAAGATGAGCTTACAGTGCTGCGATTGCGGCTTAGTGCACGACATCACAGTGCGCGTGCGCCATGAGGAGGGCGTCCCGGTCATCCAAATGCGCATGGACGTAAATGCCCGCGCAACCGCTGCCGTACGCCGCGCCACCAAAAACAGCAGCAAAACGCCATGACTACGCCGAAAATGCCCGCGAAAGTAAACAAAGGCCGAACGCTTGCGGATTTTCGCGCCGCGCATGACCCGGATGTTCTCATCCCCGCGAAAATTCGCAAGGCACTCGACGACATGCGCGCCGAGGGCGAGGAAAATTGGGAGTACGAGAACGACCTGATGCGCCGCGCTGCGATTTCGACGACCTACCTCGCGCGGTATCGTCCTCTGTTCGACGCGCACGTCGTAGAGACGACGGGCAGAAATCCGAAGAAAGTCTGGTTCGCATCCACCAAATGCGCGGAGAAGGCCCGTGGCACGGAGTAAACTTGCGAAGTCGCTCAGCGACTTCAAAGCCAAGCATGACCCGCAGACGATTATCGCGAATCTGCAGTCGGACCTTGAGGATGCGCGGTCGCACGTCGCGACCGCAGAAACCCTGCGCGAGTGGATCGGTGCCGCGAAACTTGCGCTAGAGGAACTCAATCTTCCGAAGTGGCTGGATTCGCCAAAGTCATCCGGTGCGCCAGGCGTCCCGACGCTGCAACTGAGCGACCTGCATTGGGGCGAGCGCGTCGATCCGAAACAGATCGGCGGCGTCAACGAGTACAACCTACAGATTGCGCGGCGCAGACTTGAGACCGTCGTGCGCGGTGCGGTAAAACTCGCGCGCATCCTGAGTCCGGAGATGCGTTACCCCGGCATCGTCGTGCAACTGCTCGGTGACTGCATCAGCGGGAACATTCACGATGAGTTGCAGGCTACGAATGAGATCAACACCATGCCGACGGTGCTCGATCTCTACCGCCACCTCGTGCCCGCGCTGCGGCTGCTAGCCGACACCTTCGGGCATGTGTTCGTGCCGTGCGTCACGGGAAATCATGGCCGCGACACGCGAAAGATCTGGGCCAAAGATCGCCATCACACCTCGTTCGACTGGCTGCTGTATCAGTTTCTTGCCATTGCCTTCGAGGGCGATCCGCGCGTGACATTCTACGTGCCGGACGGCTCCGATGGTCTTTACCGCGTGTTCGGCGTGCGGTACCTCGTCACGCATGGAGACCAGTTCCGGGCTGGCGACAGCATCATCGGGGCGATCGGTCCCATAACCAGGGGCGAACAGAAGAAGCTCGCGCGCAACGTCGCGGTCGGTCAAGAATACGACGTGATGGCGTTCGGCCACTGGCACAAACGCATGATCTCAAGTCGGCTGCGTGGAAACGGCGCACTGGTCGGCTATAACGAGTACGCGGCTCAAAACAACTTTGGCTTCGAGCCGCCCTTACAGAATCTCTGGATGACTCACCCGGATCACGGCATCACGTTCGACGCGCCGCTCCTAGCCGAGGAAGCCAAGCGTGCGCCTACTACGGAGTGGGTCAGCGTGGCGAAGACGTGAGCCAGTCTCGCATCGGCTCGTTCGTCGAAGCGTGGGCCAACATTCTTATCGGTTTCAGCCTGAACTTTGTCATGAATCTTACGCTCTGGCCGATAGTTGGAGTGCGCGTAAGCGCTTCTCAGGCATTCAGCAGATC
>JAEHJW020001686.1_pt1 | contig 35549 bp, 54 predicted proteins | sample 9271431 | NCBI WGS metagenome assembly JAEHJW02 | reverse complement strand
TCAGCGCGTCGCCGTCTGCCTTCACGGCCTCCAGGCAGATTTCCGCCGTCTGCTCCTTCACATAGCTCAGCGCGTAGCCGTTGCGCTTCACGGCCTCCAGGCAGATTTCCGCCGTCTGCTCCTTCACGTATCTCAGCGCGTCGCCGTCTTCCTTCACGGCCTCCAGGCAGATTTCCGCCGTCTGCTCCTTCACATAGCTCAGCGCGTAGCCGTTGCGCTTCACGGCCTCCAGGCAGATTTCCGCCGTCTGCTCCTTCACATAGCTCAGCGCGTCGCCGTTGCGCTTCACGGCCTCCAGGCAGATTTCCGCCGTCTGCTCCTTCACGTATCTCAGCGCGTAGCCGTTGCGCTTCACGGCCTCCAGGCAGATTTCCGCCGTCTGCTCCTTCACGTATCTCAGCGCGTCGCCGTTGCGCTTCACGGCCTCCAGGCAGATTTCCGCCGTCTGCTCCTTCACATAGCTCAGCGCGTCGCCGTCTGCCTTCACGGCCTCCAGGGCCTTATTTCCTGAAAGGTCGGCTCTCTCCCATAACTTCTGCCACTGCTCGTACATTACTTTTATTGTTAACTCCATGTCTTCCTCCTTAGTTTAACTGCTAAATCGGGCGGCCTGCGTCAAGCAGTCGACGGGCCGCCGCTTTGGTGTCTGTAGCCCCGCTTTCCGACTCGGGGCGCATGCTGCCTCCTTTTGAAGTGCTAAACTGTAGCGCCTGCCATTCGGCAAGACGTGCCGCGGGCCAGTTGCGCATGGGTGCCGGCGCGAATCGTTCGGCGCGGCTCTCGGCGCAGTCGTCCACGTCCAGGGAGGAGTCCCGGCCGGGGTAGCGGTCCTCGTTGTAGTCGTAGCCGGTCATTATCCGAGCACCTTGAAGCCGTGGAGGCCCCAGCGCAGGATCTGCGCGGCCAGGTAAAGCAGGGCCGCCGGCGCGATCGCGTTCTCAAGGATCCTGGTTATGCGGTGGGTGGTCATTTCGCGAGCTCCCGCGCGTCGAGCGAGGTGTGGGCGAATCCCGAGGTCTTGCCTGCTGCTACGGCCTTCTTGATCGCTTCCTCTGCGCTGCCGGCTTCCACGTCGAAATCGAGCACCTGCAGGTTGTCGGTGTCGCGGCCTTCTTCGTCCTGCGTGTAGCCGCCGGTGGTTGTAATTATAAACTTCTTCATGCTCCCTCCTTATAGTCTGTGGCGGCCTTCACGAAGTCTCGCTCCTCGAAGGTCTCCAGCCTGGTCAACTTACCGTGCTGCATGTCGATGACCAGGTACTCGCCGCACTCGCTGAACACCAGCTTGCGGTTGCCGCCCGGGATCTCACGCGTCTGTAGCGTGAGCGGGCTGCACATCGGGGTTGTTCCGTCTGATCTTAGCCTCATATCGCTTCTGGTCCGTCGTAAAATGGGCCAGCCTCCACCGCACATTCCCTGGCAAGGCGTTTGGTGAAGGCTGGCGGGCCCGTTGTCGGAACCCTCTCCGCGCCGAAGCGCGAATATTGATGTTATGTCTTTTGCCAGGGACATGTGCTAACCTAAGTATAGCGGAAGTCCCTGGATAAGTCAAGCGCTATTTTTGAGGTGCCTCCTTGCCGCCGGCGCCGGTCCAGGTGAAGGCCAGGACGGCGGGCGTGGCGCCGTCTGCAGGGCGCTCTGACCCTTTCAGGCTATCGAGCAGCGGACGCATGGCGCGCCAGCTGTCGCTCAGCCCCTGCAGGCGATCTGAAAGTGAGGCCCCGCCCTGGCCGGCGGCTCGGCAGAGGACGGGGGCGGGGGTATTCATGCCGCGGGGGGCACCGCAGGCGGGGGCACCGGGGGCACGGCATCAGCCGGCAGGCTGTGTCCGTCGGCTTCTTTCAGGGCCGCGGCCTCTATGCGGTCGAAACATTCCTGAAAGAGCTGAACCGCCCGGATGCGGACGGCCGGCGACATGAAGGCACGGTACTGTATCGGCAGCATCACAACTATCTTGTCTACCACGGCCGAAGCCTTCTTTGCTCCGGAAGCCGGCCCATACTTGGCATCAGCCCACTTGATCAGCGCGATCAGGAAGGCATCGTCCGCGGCGTCGCCCTTCTTAAACAGAAGTTCGAGGGCGGAGATAGCCTTCTTTTCCAGCAGTGCCGGCAGCGACTTCAGAAGCGCCCCGAGGCCGCCCATGACCACAAGCGGCACGACCACGGAGAGCAGGTGCATCTTGAGGAACGTCATATTATTTACCTCCCGGCCCGAAACGGGCCACCAGTGAGCCGTAGATTCCGACTATCCACTTGGAACTCGAGAAGTCCCTGACGCCGCCGAACGCGATGTTGCCGTTGCTGATCAGGGGCGCGGCCTTCCCGATATAGTCCGCGGCCGCCTTCACGAACGGGATCTTGTCGTACATCAGATGCCCGGCGCGCAGGTTGACACCGGCGCCAGGCAGGTAGTTGGCTGCCGTGTTCATGGGACGGACGGCCAGGAAGTCTATACCCACATACCCGCAGGTGTAGAGGTTCGTGGACAGGCCGCCGTAATAGACGCCGTGATTGATGTCCTTGAACACCAGGGCAGCGCCGTTGTCGAGCAGGTGGAAGTTCTGGGAGGCCGAGATGGTGTCCCACGAGTTCGAGAGGAACACATCAAGGCTCCCGGCCTTTGCTGTGGATGCCACCGCCAGGAAGAGAACCGCCGCTATCAGTATCTTTTTCATGCCGCCTCCGTTATGTCGATGTAGTACTCCTTGCCAGGCACGAAGTTCTGTTCCTTCATGGTCTGAAGGTCGAAGTTCACGCACGGCGTCAGCAGAAAAAACTCCTCGTTTTCCTTGCTGCCGGTATAGCACGCCTGGAAGTTGGCCTTGAACCCGCCACCCTCCACCGGCTCTACCGTATTGCAGAACACCTTGCACCGCGTTATTTTCATCACCGCCTCCTTGTTTTTATAGCCCGTCCACGAGAACCGCCAGGACAGGGAAATCCCGAAACGTCGCAAGAACCACATCAGCATATTGTCAGCATGAACGCCTCGCCGCCCATGTCGCGCATCAGCGCCTTCACGGCGTCCACGCTGCTGGTCACGCCGCGCAGAATCCTGCCGTCCGGGGCCGGCACCTGAATCTTCGCCACGGCGGCACCCGGCGCTATGCAGCCCTCAAGCTGGTAATGCTGTGCCTCGTGGATGGTCACGATGATTTCCGGCCAGTTGGCGCTGTGAATCTCTATGCCGTCGCGTCCCGGCACCCCCTGTAACTGGTAGACCATGCCGCGGCCGAAGCCATAGTCCACGCCCATCTTATAGAAGCGCGGCGACTGCACGAGCTTCACCAGACCGAACCACGGCTCGATAGGTGGGTGAATTGCGGAGCCCTCCGGTCGTTCGGCCGTCATGCACTTGAAGCCGGAGTCGCTTGTCCAACAGCCAAACAGTCCGTCAGGGCCGGAGAGGGACTTATCGCGGGTTAGTATTGCGGTTCTCATAAATGCACCTTCCCGGCCGCGAGCAGCACAAGGAACAGCGCCCATCCACCGCCGGCCAGCAGCCAGAGCACGCGCACCTGAAAAATAATGCCAAAACCGCTGTTAAATAGTATGCGGTCAGTGCGGTCTTTGCCGGCAGTCAGGTGCTTGACCTCTTGCGCTATCGTAATCAGCAGGTCGTGGTCGCTCAGTTTGCTCAGCTCGATGTCGGTCATAGTCTCCTTTTCAGCTTGCTTAAAATGTTGGCCTTGCGCCAGTGCGCTTTGTCGCTTGCCTTCTTCAGTCGCTGTACCGCGCTGCTTGCCTGCGGTATCTCCGGCGTCTGCTCTACGTCCGTGAAAAACTCGACGCGTTCTAACCGATCGCGGGTCCAATTGTAAAGGACTTTGGCGGGGCGCAGTATGTGGGAAAGTCGTTTCATTTATAGACCCCTATCATTTCTGGAAAAACTTGGCCTCAAACCGTGGAGATGTCCCTTTGAGCCAGCCTATTTGAGTATGCCGCCCGAACAGGGTTGATTCCATGTAGAGGCGCGTGCCGTTAGCGTAGAGCCGCTTCTCGCAGAAGTTCGTGCCGGAGCCGAAGTGCCAGATTACGGTTTTGAAGGCTCCGAGCTTGAACGCGGCCAAGTTCCGGGCGTTGACCATAGAGTTACGGATGGCGGCCCACCAATAGGCAAGGAGCCATGCCTTTTGTTTCTTCCAGATAGAAGCGGGATATTTCCCTTCCTCGTTGTCGTATTCGAGCCCTTGGCCGAGAAAAACGGAGTCGTCCAAGAACAGCCAGAGCGTGTACTCAAATTCTCCTCTGGCTGGTTCGCATAGAAATCCTGGCCAGACCACGCGGACCGGGTTGCGGAGCTTTCCCCGGAGCGCGTAGGCCAGCGGGTAGATTACAGCGGAGGCAATCCGCCGCAGGGGTTCTAAGAGAAGTTCGAGGGCGAGGGCGGTCATGGGATTACGGAGCGAGGAGGCTTCGGCAGAAGACGTGAACTTTATCTCCGGAAGCGAAATTCCCGGAGACCGGCACGAAGGTGAGCCCGGTGGTGGTTTCGGAGGTAAGCACCGGGCGGGTGAGGGCGGTGCTTATCCCAGAGGTCCAGCAGGCGATATCGCCGGGAGCGGGACTGGCGAGGGTGATAGAGCAAGTAGTATTCGTCCCTGAGAACGTCACGGTCATGCCCGAGAAAGAGGAGTTAGTATCCAAGGTTCCGTTCGTGCAAGTCCCGAGGCTCACGCCGCCGCCGTCGAGGATTTCATGCCCCGCGCCAGTGATGCCCCATAGGACATTCCCGTTCTGCGAGGAAATTTTAACAAGGTAGTTGGAGGGACCCACCGTGGAGTCTGCCGCTATTTCAAGTTTTGCGCCGGGCGTGGGGGTGCCAACTCCGACGTTGCCTGTCGTGGTAATGCCCGCGCCGGAGCCATCGTTGGATATCGCGCCGCTAGACACGACCAGTTTTGACGTGGGGGACGTGGTGCCGATGCCAAAATAATGGGAAAGGAGATAGGAGGGGACACCTGGATCTCCGCTCAAATCTAACCACGCCGTATTCCCGCTAGTATAAGATAGCAATCTCCCCGAGTTTGCCACTGACGACATTTGAAAAATAGTCTGATTCGAATTGGCGCTGTTTCTAACTGTCAAGAAAGCAGGTGGCCCCTGAATAACGAAATCATCCGAGGGAGTTACTCCTATCCCGACTTTCCCGTTCGTGACTACCAATGTACTCGCTCCCACGCTAAACGCGGAGCCCGTTACGGTCAGCGACGACGTAGTGATATTGCTCCCGTCGAGCGCGGTGCCAGCGATGGCAGTAAGGCCCGCGCCGGATCCGAAAAATTCCGACGCGGTCACGGTGGAAGTAAAGTGGCCGCCGCCGGTTACGTCAAGGGCATAGGCCGGCGGGGTATACGCGTTGGAAATTTCCGTTCGGCCATTCTGATCCCATGATTGAACAATCCCGGACAGATTCGATAATCGTAACAAATTGCCAGCGCCGACATCATGCCAAAGCGACCAACTGTTTACCAATGCGCTATCCGAGGATTGTTTAAAATCCAACTCGCCTCCTGCGCCAATTTGCCCTTGAAAAACAAGTTTTGGATAGGAAGCATCGTTAACCAAAATACTGCGCGTCGTAATCGAGGAATATATCACAAGAGGACCAGTCATCATGTCCCCCGTCGTTTTTACAACGCCAGAAATATTTCCCGCCGTACCGTAATATGTGCCGTAAAATCCAGTCGGGGTTATCGTAGAGATGTTTGCGCCATTTTTCACAAATAATTGAGAAACCGTCACAGTGCTTGTTTGCAGCAAAGGAATTGTTAAGGTTGTAGTAGAAAGAACATTAAAATCAAATTTTAGCGCATTACTCCATTGGTCTCCAGATGCGCCGTAGTTCGGTATTTGCAAATATAACGGCGCTCCGCCATCCGTGCATCCTGGGAGAGTGGCCTGTGCCCGCATCGTTATAAAAAAAAGAATTGCCGTTATAATTTTCATAAAACCTCCTGCAACTCATATTCGCCTTTACAGTTGTTCGGGTCAAGGATGATCCCGATGGTCTTGCCGGGCACGTTGCGTGCCAGCACGTCAGATGGTTTGCCGAAGGGCGAGGTGCCCCACTTTTCCAGCGGGTCGCCCCAGATGTTGTCCGCGTAGCGCGGGTTGGTGTAGAACGAGAACTGCGCCACGTCCGAGAGGTCCAGCTGGGGGATGATCACGCTTTCGAGGCGGCAGCGGCGCCGAGCCCGGTACTGCTGATCGTGGAGGCTCTGGGCGCGCGAGGCCGCTATCACGGGGTCATAGGCCAGCAGGAAGTCGGTGTAGTCCTCGCTCTCAATGCGCTGCAGGTAGCGCTGCTCGCTGGTCGGCGCCGTCTCCGGCAGGCTGGAGCTATCGTACTGCCGGTAGTAGTCGCCGTAGGTGACCTGAGCCACGTTGATAATGTCCTGGTGGCCGAGGCGGAAGTCCAAGAGCTTGCTGATGCCGTGGCTCTGGTCTATGCTCACGCGCACCGTGTTGTCGGGCGTCTTGCTGCGAAAGAACAGGGCGCCGTCAGCATCGAATCCGAACTCGTAGTTGGCGAGCTTGGCCAGCTTCTGGATGGCGTCGTAGCAGGTCATTTTGGTGAAATCGGCCATGGAGAGGAGGATGCCGTTGGTCCAGGTGAAGTTGGAGATCTGGATCTCGGTGTAGAGCGCGCCGGAATTGCCGCCGGTGCAGTAGGCGATGGCGTACTGGCCGTTGGTGTAGTTGTTGTCCGTGGCCGTCATAACCAGGAAGCCGTCCATAAAGACTTGGAAGCCGCCGGTGCTGTTGCGAATGATGATCCATTCGTGCTGATCGCAAACGCCGCTCGCGGTATATGTGGCGAGCACGGTCACGTCTGGGGTATAGTCGGCCTGGGGGCCGTTATAGCGTTCGAGCTGGACGTACTGCGTGGGCGTGCCGCTGGTCTCGATAAAGAAGCGCAGGCTGTAGCCGGTCACGTCCGGCATGTTATAGGTCGGCAGGCCGACGCCGTCCGAAATGAAAATGACCCGGCCGCCAGGCCGGTCGCTGGAGACTACCATGTCGCCGCTGGTCTTGGCCGTAAACTTCCACACGCCGTATGCGCTGGTTCCGATGGGGATGGCAGGCGTGGAGACGATGGTGGGGTCTACGGCCGCGTCGCCGTCATCGTTGCCGCATATCAGGACGCCGGCCGCGCCGCTCACGGGGCCGCCCTGGTGCTCGGTCCAGACCGAGCTCCAGTCGCTGCCGCTAAACAGGCCTATGTTAGCCGACTGCGCGGTCGCGGTGCCAATCCAGTCCACGGCGTCTATGGTGCCTATTGGCGCGCTGGCGGCATTGGCCAGCTCGGTCACTAGGTCTTCCACCTTCTGCAGCGTCAGCCAGGACCAGCCGTCATAGGTAATCGCGCCGGCGGCTGTGTAGGTGAGCTGGATATCGGCGCCGGCGCCGTAGGAGGAGGTATTGGAGAGCGTGTAGTCGGTGCCCTGGGTCTTCAGGACGCCGTTATCGTAGACGGCCGTGATGATGACGCCCGGCAGGTTGGTGGTGAACTTGTTCGTACCGGTGTTCGTGGTGGTGCCGTTCGAACCGTGGTCTATGGCGGTATTGATGGTCTGCGCGTCCGCGCCCTGCAGGAGCGCTTCGTTGCCGCTGACGGTCACTTCCGTGAAGCCGTCTTGCTCGCTGAACAGGTAGTCTATGGCAACGCCGGTGAACAGGTTAACCATCTCGAAGTCGCCGGACGGGATCTTGTAACCGAACTGGATGCGGAACTGCGTCAAGTACGGCTCATAGCCGGAGGTCGCCACGCTGTCGGGCGCGAAGAAGCCCTTGGTGCCCACGTTGGTCGGCAGCAGCTGGTGCATGGATCCACGGAAGCATATGGGCACGCTGGAAGTCTTGAACTCGTTAAGGAGCGGGGTGTCGAGCTTCCAGGTGATGTTGCCGACCTTCACGTAGTCGTTCATGACGAAGGTCTGCCAGCTGCTCTCGTAGACGAAGGCCGAGCCGTTCCAATAGCGGCGCTTGGCCTGGACGAGGACCTTGCCGCCCTTTCCCTGTTTCTCCTGCCAGGCATCAAGGAAGTCCTGCGAGAGGGCCTGCGAGACGCCATTGACGTAGGAGGTGGTCTTCATACGTAGCCTACCTGCCGGAGCTTGAAGGGCAGGTTGTAGCCGGCGCCCTTGTACTGGCCATAGTAGACGGGGTTATAGGCGCCGGGCTCGAACATGCAGAGGTAGATGTTGCGCGGGTTGTCGTAGGGCTCGGGATAGCAGAGGAAGGCCTGGGCCGTGGCGAACAGCGCGTCCAGGCTGGCCTTGTCGGCCGCCGTCATGTTCTGATGCTCGAAGGCGAGCACGTTCAGGACGCAGGAGTTGTCGGACCAAAAAAAGTAGGTGTTGTCGCGGGTGCCGTCCGCCAAGGGCACGGAGGCCACCACCTGGGCCGGGACGGCGTTGTACTTGGAGAAGGGCTTGGAGAACTGGAAGTTGCCCAGGGCGGCTATAAAGTTGCCCAGCTTCTTCTGCTGGTTGGCCGGCAGGGTCGTGGTCATGGTGATGCGCAGGCCGTTGACGGCGGTCTTGGGGCTGGCCAGGAACAGCTGGTAGTCGGCGCCCGCCTGGCCGGTGACGGTGGCAAGATTCTGCCAGGTGCCGGTTCCGGCCGCGCCGCCGGCGCCGGGGGTATAGTCGGTGCAGTATTCCAGGACGAAGTTGTTGAGGTTGTGGTTGAGCAGCAGGAAGGCGTCCAGGTCAAATGCGGCCTGCGCGCTGCCTGCGTAGAGGCCCATGGTGATGTATTCGGTCTTGGTGTCATCTGCGCCCAGGCTGCCTTGCCAATAGGCGGTCGGGTCCATCTGGTAAATGCGGTGCACAAGCGCCTGCATGGAGGAGGCCACGATCTGGGCGGCGTTGTCCGCGTCCTGGGTGACGCGGGGAAGTGAGAGGAACGCGACCGGCGCGTCTATGGCTTTGGATATCTGGCTCATGCGGCCCTCTTAGAGTACTTGGCGGCCAGGTTCGCCACACGGATGGCCAGAGCCTGGGTCGTCGCGTTGTCGTTCTTCATGTAGTTGGCCAGCGCCGCCGCTATGGCTGCTCCCTCTGCAAGCGTTGAATTTGGGCCGGAATCGGCCCCTGGCTGCGTTTTTAGGGTCCTAGTTGCCTCTATCTCCGTGGGCTTGACCATGGCCTCCTTGACGCGCTTCATGCTCGCCACCACGCGGTCGGCCCATTCTTCGTGCTGGCTCATATCAGGGCCGCCTTCTCGGCCGCTGCCAGGGCCACGTAGTCGGCCGTTACGGCCTTCACGGCTGCACTCACGGCTGCCAGGGAGGCCACGGTGGTAACGGCTGCGGCCTGGGCTGCAGCGGCGTCAGCCTGGCGCGCGCCGGTCAGGGAGACGATGTCCTTAATCTGGGAAGCCGTGGAGTTCTTGGAGCTGGCGCTCTCGAAGGCCATGGAGAAGGCGTGCTTGACCTGCGTCTGCACGAAGCTGGAGATAGCCTGCTCCTCCACGCTTTGCATCAAGGACTTGAACTGCTGCTCAAAGCTCTTTCCTTCGACCAGCATCTTGCTCACGGAATCGCCGAAGGCTTTGGAGGTCCCATCAAAGGCCGCGCGGCCCATCTCCGCGTAGCGGGAGTCCACGTCCCGCATGGCCGCGAGCCACTGTTCCGTGGCCTTCACGTGGTCGGTCAGGCCTTCGTTGCGAATCTTCTTAACCTCGTTGACGGCTGAGGCGGTGATCTCCTTGATCTTGGCCTCGGACTGTTCCCTGAGCTGGGGGAACTGCTCCTCCATCTTCCGGTTCGCCTCGATCTCCGCCACGGCGTACCTGTTGATGATGTCGATGCGCTCCTGCTGGGTCTTGTTGAGGGTGGCGAGCTCCTTGGCCTTCTCGGCCTCGAAGGCCTTCAGCTGCGCGGCTAGGCCCATGGTGGCCGTCTGGATGTCGGCCTGCACGTTCTCCACGTTGATGTTGTGCAGATCCTCCAGCGTCTTCTTCTGCTGGCCAGCTGCGTTGCTGACGCTCTTGTTGATCTCCTTGCCCCAATCGTCGTAGATGCCCTTTATCGTGGCCGCCTGCAGCTTAAACTCGGCGGCTACGTCCGTGGCGGCCTGCTTGGAGTCGGCGACGGCCTGCTTGAAGTTGCCGTGCAGCGAGTCGGACATGACTTTGGAGAGGCCCACGAAGCCGGTCTTGATGACTTCCAGCGGGCCGACGATCAGGGCTACGAGCTCGGCCGAGAAGAAGCGGGTGGAGGCCAGAGCTGCGTCATAGGCCGAGAGTAGCGGCTTGAAGAAGGCGTCCGTCACCATCTGGAACGTGATGGCGAAGTCCTTGCCCAGGTCCCGCATCCGGTCGCTGATAGTGTTCCAGACGTCTTCCATCGCGTAGCGGAAGCTGTGGGCCTTCTCGGCCGTGCCGCCATATATCGTGGCGAGCTGATTGAGGGCGTCGTTGACGGTCTTCGCGCCGGAGATCTGCGCGCCGAACTCTTGTCGCAGCATGATCATGCCGGTGCGGGAACCGGCCGCGGCGCGCGTCATGAGGTTCAGGTAGTAGGACATGTCCTTGTTGGACGCTACAGCTATGTCCTGGGAGAGCTGGACCATCTTCATGGCCTGGTCCAGGTCCTTGGTGCGACGGATGGTGTCGGTCAGGGCCTGGGCGGCTTCCGTGTTGCTCACGTGCGCCACGTCCTGCATCTTGTCTTCCCATTCTTTGGCGCGTTTGATATTCTCGGAGGTCGCCTGTCCTACGGCGTTCAACTGCGTGACCAGCGCGCGGTTGGCCTCGCTAAAGTCCACGTAGTCCTTGATGGCGTCCTTGATGAAGCTGAGAACGGCCGTCACGGAGAGGACGCGCATCATGCTGGACTGCAGTTCGTCGAATACGGTGGAGCTTTCCTTGGCGGCAGCGGCGGCCGACTTGGTCTGGTCAGCAAATTGCTTAACTTCCGCGCCGGCTATTTCAAGGTTTCCCGTTTCCTTGTTGACGCGAATGGTTAATGTAAGATCGCCGCCGCCTGTCTCAGGCATATTCAAACCTCACCTTGACGCGCTGCAGGAGCGCAACGGCTGCCTTGATGGCGTCGGGCACGTTGCGCTTGTTCCGCGCCAGGCAGGCACGGAGGATAGAAAGCAGGAAGGCATCTTGTGGCGAGAGCAGGACGTGGTCCTGCTCCAGCACCCACTTCAGATGTCCCTCCGAGAGGTCCAGACTGACCGGGTCCATCTTGCCGCCTTTGCCAGCTTAGTAGCTGGACTTGGAGTTGATCAGTTCGACATACGCGAGGTAGCCGGCGGAGCTGCTGTAGCGGGCGTGCCACTTGGCTGACGCTGCCAGGAAGCCGTCCGACTCTTTGAACGGGTAGGCCTCGTACTCGACCGAGGGCAGGGAGATGTTCAGCGCATAGTTCTGCTCGCTGACGCCTATCGCGCCGCCCTTGATGTCGAAGTCGAGCGAGGTCTGGGTCACGGCCAGGAACTTGGCGCGCTCGAGCTCGTCCATGAAGAAGACCAGCATGTTGCCCATGGCGTCGAAGGGGCCGGCGGCCAGCATGTCGTAGGCGTACTTCTGCAGGGAGAGCGGCCGGTATTCTTTCATGCCGGGGTTGAACTCGCAGTCGAAGGAGGCTACGTTCGGGACGCTGGGCGCCGCGCCGGCCATCTTCACGGTCACGTTGTCGAACATGAGGACCGGGCTCTCGCTGAACGTGGGGCTCCAGGCGCCGGCGTAGGAGGCCTCCTGCTGCGCGAAGATGGAGGCTTCCAGGTCCACCGGCGCGTCATGGGCGCTGGCAATCTTCAGCTTCGACATCGAGCCCAGGTTGTAGACCTTGATGTCCTTGGCGCCGCCGTTGAACGGGCCGCGGTCGATGTAGAAGGAATACGAGGGCAGCTGGATGATCTGGCTCTGCGTGAAGGCGTGCTTAAAGGGCGCGTAGAGAGTTACGGTAGAGGTCTGTGAAATGGCAGCTGTGGTGTCCACGGCCGCGAATCCCATCTTGGCGTAGGGCGACGTGGCCTTGTGTGTGCCGGTGGCAAACAAGAACTCAAAGGTGCCAGTACTCCTGGTTATGGTTAGCACGCCGGCCGCGAAAGTCACCGTGTAGGTCGCGCCGCCGGTCGCCACGGCATCCATGGCGGTTTTAATGGCCTTACAGAAGCTGCCAGCCACGGAACTGTCAGCGCCCATGGGATAGGAGCCAGCTGCTATGACACCTTCCACGGTGGTGACGTCGTCCACAAAGTCCAGAGCGTCGTTGACTCCGGTCGATATAGTGATGTAGGTCTGCTCGGTGCTCACAGGGGCACCGAACAGCATCTTGAGGAACTCGCCTATGTTCTGGGCACGTGCCGGGGTCTTTAGCGTGCCGGCGCCGCTCAGCATGCCAGCCAGCGAGGGATAGCGGGCGTTAACGCCGCGCAGGGCCGGGTCGGGGATGAGCTTGGAGACGTATGCGAGCTCCGAGTCCCGGGTCAGGGAGATGAAGGACGAAGGGGCGACCGGCGCGGTCCCGCGAACGCTTTCCAGGGCCAGACCTATTTGACGTACTTCTATGGGTGTTGCGACGTTAGGCATATGTTCTCTCCTAGTGTGACGTTGTCGTCAGCTGACTGGACAGCGTGACGTTTATCTTGACCTCGCGGACAGGGTAGTAAATGAACGATGCTGGAGCGGCCGGGAACTGCACCTTCTGCATGCCGAGACCGCCGCCGAGGGTCATGTCCGCCTGCAGCACGTTCTTTACTTTGTCCACAAATTCGAGGATGCCGGTGACGCCGTTGGCCGGGTCGCCGATGATACCGAGGTTCGGCTTGGCCTCGTAGACCAGGCAGCTGACAAACAGCTTGAAGTCGCTGCGCAGGGCGGGCGGCGTGCCGGTGGTGAAGAAGATCTCTTGGTCGTCATCGAGCTCGACCACGATCGCGGGGAATGACTGCGCCGGCAGGTCCATCATGCGCGGGAAGACGCCGGGGTATATGTTCTTGACGAAGGCGAGCGGCTGGCCGGTGGCCTTGGCCGCGTTGAGCACGCTGACAACAGCGTTGAAGATGTCGAGCTTCGAGCTCATGCGGCGCCCTCGCTGCTGTTGAAGTAGGTGTCGAAGACGGCGCGGATCTTGTCGGAGTAGCCCCAGCTGTCGAGCTCCACCTTGTTGCGCGGGAAGAAGGGCCGGGCCGGGATGGCCGCGCCGCCCTTGAGGTGCAGGACGTAGTCGCGGACCTTCCCTCCTGACTGCCGCATGCCGCCGTCCGCCTTGCGTATCATCCGCGGGCGGCCGGTGAAAAAATCCTTGAACTGTCGCTCGCTGAGGCGGCGCGTATAGCCCTTTATCGGAATGTCCTGGGCCTCGGTGGTGCCGCCGTTCTGCATGAGGCCAGCGTACTTGACGTTGGTCTTGGCGCCAAAGGTGTCGTCGCCTGTTCCCACGAAACGCACGAACGAGCCTTTGAGGCGGCCGGTGTCGCTGAGCGGGACATTGGCGCCGCTGCGCCTGGGCGCGTCCGCGCGGTGGGCTCGAATGAACAGCGTCATGAGCGAAAGCGGCGCCCATTTCTCGGGGCGGCCACCGTCAGCAAAGTTGCGGAAGGTTTCCTCAGTGACCTGGATGGCAGCGCGCATCATCGGTTTCCGGGTGTCCTCTATCTTGCCCTGCCACTTAGCAAAGCGGGCTTTGAATTGACTGAGACCGGAGACCGAGAACTGTATGTCCATTATTACCTCGGCAGGAGCTTCTTGTTCGGCCGGTACTGTATGACGAGGACCTTGGGCTCGGTCGCGGCCGGCTCGCCCATCAGGTAGTATGGCTGGTCGGAGGAGAGTTGCAGTTCGAGCTTGTCGGTGGTAGCTATCTTTTCGCCGTAGCGGGAGCTGGTGTCCTGCGTGGAAAGCATAACGTCGTAGCCACCGTAGAGCGTGGCGGACGGCAGGACGATGCGGAGGTCGGTACGCCCGGCCAGGAGGCCTTCGCAGTTGCCGGCAAAGTTGTCCACGCGGGTAGGCGTCAGGGTCGAAACGCTGACGTAGCACCAGGTGGCGGAGCTTACGGTGGTGTAGACCTGCGTCTGCGCGCTGGCGGCGCGGGGCAGGATAAGGCAGGCGACAAAAGCAACGGCGGTCAGTATCTTTTTCATGGTCATTCCTCGTCTACTGTGGGCGGGTCGGGATATGGTCCCAGCGGGTACTGCGGGTAGAGGTCCTTTGACTGCACCTCGCTGGACGGATAGTCGTCTGTCAGCGGCGTGAACTTGCTCGCGGTGACAGCGGTGCCGCTGCTGTCCAGGAGTTGCTTCCAGCCGGTCTTGAACTCCAGCCACTTGGACTCAAAGGAGTCCAGATAGGCTTTGCCGGGCTGAGGTCCCTGGGGGTCGCCGCTGGTGTAGAGGTCGCGCAGGCAGGCGTAGCGGGCGTAGAGCACGCACCAGTCCTGCAGGACCGGCGGGTTGGTGGTGAAGGGCAGCGTTACTCCGAGGCCCGCTAGGCGCGTATCTATCTCGTTGGACGCCTCCATGATGCGCAGGACAATGTCGCCGGCTATAAAGACCGGCGCGCTGGTCACGGTCTGCGCGTTGCTGCCGGTGCCGGTGATTGCCGCATAGATCAGCGCCATGGCTGCGGTGCTGGCATTTATGGCCGCCAGTATTTGCGTGGCGGTCGAGACTCCGTTCGCTATCTGGACGCTGATGGTGTTCTTGCTGGTGTCTACGGTGACGACTTCGGAGCCGGCCGTGCCTCCGGCCGTGTAGGCTACAGACGGCGCAACGGCCCCGCTTACTGCGAGGGCCGTGTACGCTATGTCCTGTATTGTGACGGTGCCGGGTTCAGTGAGGTTCCAGCTCGCCTGCGCGGCAAGCGAGGATATAGCCTGATTCAGGACCTGACTTGTCGCGCAGTATGGCTTCATGCCTCATATCTCCCGCCTGGAACTATCTGAGCGGAGGGCTGTAGTAGTCGTAGGTTACCGTCAGGCCACCGGGACCAGAACTGTACGTCTGAGCCGCGCCACTGGTCAGTTCTATGGCGCCGGTAAAGTTCATGCGCTCGCCCAGAAAGCCCGCAAGCCCGTCCGTTATCTGCTGCTGATTTGCCGAAGCAAGAGCGGGCGAGAAACTGCAGGTATGCGCAGCCGCGCAAACCGAGAGCATCAGCGTTCCGCCGCCGGCTACGCCGCCGGCCTTCAGTATCTCGTTGTTTGAGACAAAGACGCAGGTAGCGGTGTCGGTATCGTTGCAGAAGTTCACGGAACGCAGCACGTTGACCTGGCCGCTCACGGTGGGCGTGGCGACCAGCACGGCGCTCGTGGTGGAGACGGAAGTCGCCACCGCTATGGTCGCGGAAGCCTTCCCCACGTTGAGGAAGGCCAGCGCGGCCAGCATCAGGAACCCGGAGAGTATTTTCTTGGTCATGGTCTTACGCTCCCGCCTGGACGGCGTTGGTGAACAGGTAGCCCGCCAGATTGGAGATCATGAAGGGCTGGTAGAAGTCGCGCACGCGGACGAAGGTGGACGACTCCGGCTGCTGGTACCAGGTCTCGGTCAGGCGATAGCCCCGCACGCGGATGATCGCGCCGAGGGCCAGCGTCTTGAGGCCTATGGCCTGGGGCCGGACGGCCAGGATGGCGTTGTTGCCCCAGATGTAGCTGTCGGGGCCGGCGCCTTCCACGGCAGAGCTGTTGTAGACCGCCTTGGCGTCCAGGATCTCGTCCAGGTCGAACAGCTCGGCCAGCATGGCATCGGTTACCTTGCCGGCGAAGCCCATGCCGCCGTACTTCACGCGCTCCACGATCTTCGGGTGGTTCTTCAGCGCGATCTTGACCTTGTGGCCCAGGAGCATCACGTTCGGCTCCCTGCCGCAGGCCTCGAGCACCAGCGCCTTGGCGGCTTCCACGTCGCCTATGGGGTCACTGTTCGGGTCGGACCACTGCACGTTGCCGCCGGCCGAGAGGTCCTCGTACAGCGAGCTGTCGTAGTTGCCCGGGGTCGTCAGCATCGCGGCGGAGTCGTACTCCAGGCGCAGCTGGATCTGCTCGGTCTTGATCTCGGTCATGTCGACCTCGAGCGAGAGCGGGGCGTCCGCGTTGGTGCGGGCCTGGTCCGGTATCTTGCCGGTCTGCGAGTGCTCCTCGCAGAGGTAGGGGGTCGTCGACAGCGTCCAGTCGGACTCGGCGCCGCGCGTTCCCGGGGCGCGGAGATCGTTGACGAGGTCGAAGTTCTCCTTGCCGTAGATCCAGATCTTGTTGCTGATCTTGTCCACCAGCTTGGGCCGGAGGAAGTCTTCCGCAACGAAGGCGCCGTTGCGGTATTTTATGGACGCGTCGGAGAGACCGACGTCTATGTGTACCTGGTTTGTCGTGGGGTTCATGGTTTAGTTCTCCTCTCCTTACGCGACGTAGTCGTCCAGCAGGACGGCCTCGACCATCTGGCCGGCGGCGGAAGCGGCCTCCATGGCTACCCCGCAGATGTGCTGCGCGGTGCTGGCGGCGGTGATGAAGCGGCCGTTGGAATCGGTCATGAGCTTGTCGCCCTTGGCCACGGCCGCGCCCACGAGCACCTTGGTGGAGGTGCCGCGCACGCTGTCGAGCTGGGCCGGCTCGCCGGCTTTCGGGTTGTTGGCGCAGACGCCGAGGATCTTCACGTTCGCGCCGGCCAGCACGACGCTGCAGGCGTTGGCGGTATCGGCGACGAGGGCCATGCCGATGGCGTTCTTGTAAGTCGTGCCGCCGTTGGCGTTGCCGTTGGTGACGTCCGACGCGGTGCCGGACAGGTCGTTGGTGCTCTTGTAGGAGAGCCCCCCGAGCCCCTGGGACTGTTTCTGGGACATATTATTTTTCCTCCGTGGTCGTGGCCGCTACGGCCAGCAGGGCCTCGCGGTAGGTTGTCTTGTTCTCCTCGGCGTACTTGCGGGCCTTGACGGCCAGGTCGCCGTTGGAAATCTTTACCTTCATCTGCTTGGAGTACTCCTCGAAGGGAGCCTCCGCGAGCTTGACCTCGTTGGTCTTGTTCGGGTCGCCCTCGCCGGCGGCCGGGGCGGCTTCGCCCAGCTCGACCTTCTTGGCGCCGATAAGGCCCTCAGCGAACTCAAAGAAGGCGTCCAGGAAGGGCAGCTCCTTGCCCTCGGCCAGCTTGACCGGGCTGGTGATCTCGGTCTTGGCGATGGCCTCGAAGGCGGGCTTGAGGGCGGCGGTCAGGCCGTAGACCTTGTGCTTCTCCGCGAAGGCCGCGATCTTCTCGTCGCGGCGCTCGTTGCGCAGGCGCAGGTTCTCGGTGCGCGCGGCCAGGAGGGCCTGGGCACTCATGGCGGCCTGCTTGCTGCCCTCGGCGAAATGGACGGGAGCAACGGCCGTAGGCGTGAAGACGCGCTTGTAGTCGGCCTCGGAGAGCAGGGTCAGGGACTTGTGTGGGACGGCCTTACGGACGTTCTCCGGCTTGTGCAGGTCGTGCACATCGTAGGAGCCGTCCGCGTGCTGGGCGTGCACTTGCTCCACCGGGGCGTCGTCGCCGCCTTCTGCGGCCTTGACCAGCGCGCCGTAGGGGTGCCTGTTGGCGGGCACCATCATGGGGCCGCCCTTGTCGCCCATCATTTCGGGCTCATCGCCATCGGGCTCCTGCTCCTGCTTGTTTTTTTCTGCGAACATTTTCATTGTGTTGTCCTCCACCGGGATGGTGATAATCCGCACGTTGTCGGCCGCGCCGGCGGCCAGCATGAGCGGTTTCATTCCTTTTACGACAGGAACGTCGGCCCCGAGGAAGGCCACCGCACGAAGCGTGAAGCCCTGTATGCCGAACTCACCAAAGTTGCGCTCGGTGTCCTCGGGGTCGTAAATCTCGGAGCTTACGTACTTGTAGCGGCCGCGCTTGATGGCCTCGGCCAGCTTGGCAGGAACCTGTTTAAAATCCGCGTAGAGCTTGCCCGCCTTGGAGTAGAGCTTTGAGACCCAGCCGGCGGCGGGGAGTCCGGCTTCAGCGGCCACGCGCTGGTTGTCATCGTGGCCGAGCTTAGCGGGCGGTTCGAAGTTGTGCTGGGTCAGCAGGGCGTTGCCGTTCTCAGCAAGCTGCTTGACGTCTGAGGGCGAGTAGGTAAAAGTCTGGACGTTGCCTTCGCGGTCGGTGACCTGATAGCTGCCGGCCTTAAAGATCTCCACGCCGGTCAACGTCTGGTCCGTGTCGTTAGCAGGTTTCTTTGCCATCTATTGGCATAGTCTAAGCCCTTGGCAAGAAGTTGTCAACGCGAATCCGTTGTAGATTATTGCAATGCGGACCAGCGCGCCGTCGGAGGCACGGTCAGCTTGTCTTGATGCCAAATTCTGCGCACCAAGAATAGATTGAGCGCTGGGAATGGGGCAGGCCGAGGTCGCGCAGCGTCTTGCTCACGGCCAGGAAGGCCTTCTTGCGCGGCATGCCGTCATCGAGGAGTTTGCGGAGGCTCTCGGCGGCCTCGCGCCGGACGATGTGTTGGGCTTTGCTCACGTGCGCCTTAGCCATTCACCTGCTCCTTGAACTTCTTCATCTGCGCGTCGCACATCGCCTCGAAGCGGTGGCGCTTGTCTTCGGCGCGGCCCTCGCGGTTTAGCGGCGTGGGGTCGCATGCGAGCTGGATGAGTACCTCGACCATGCAGCCGAGTTTGTTGACGGCCTGCGCCAGGCGGTCGAAGCCTTCCACGTCGCCCTTGCGAATGAGGTTAAACTGGTCGGAGACTTCCTTGACCATGAGTTTGGCCTGCGCGTGCGCTTCGGCGCGGGCGAGGCGGGTGACGATCTGCAGGTCTACCTGGGCGGAAGGCATTACTTCTTTTCCTCCGGCTTGAGGCTCGGCCACTTCTTGTAGACGGCGGCTTTGACGCGCGCCTCGTACTTGGTACCGGACGAACGGGCCAGCGCGTTGCGGGCGTGGCTGAGGTCGCCGATCGGGAACTTGCGCTCCTCGGGGATGGCGAACGTGCTGTCCTGCATCGCGTTGCGCTTCGCGGTCGTGAGCTCGGCGAACTCGATAGCCTGGTGCGCGTTCATGCGCTGGGCCAGGCCCTGCTCGTAGAGTCCGCGGAAGGCGACGATCTCTGAGAAGCTCGCGCCGCAGGCTTTCATCTGCGCTACTTTCTGGCTTATGAACATAGTTCCTCCTGGGTTAAAGGGGCGGCCGGTTATTGCCGGGTGGCCCGGCCGCCCCTTGCTAATTGTCGCGCCGCTTACGCGACCGCCTTGATGTCGACCAGCCAGGCGTGGCCGGCCTTGTCCGCGTCGCCTTCCTTGTAGGCCACCTTGCAGCCTTTCTTCAGCAGGTCCTGCGCTTTCTCCGCCATCTGCAGGTCCTTGGTGTTGAGGCGCTTGCCGTCGCTGAGCGTAACGTAGAAGATCTGCTTGCCGAGGTTGTTCTTGCGGACTTCCTTCACGGTCAGCACGGCCTTCTCCTCCGGCTTGAGCTCCGGCGGCTTCTTGTCCTTCTGGTCCTTTTCTTCGGTCTTGTCCATGGTACTCTCCTTGTTTAAAATCCCGCCGGCGGTATTGTCGGCAGGGCAGATTCTTCGCCGTCCCATCCGTCAGCCTTCGTGACGGGGATCTTGATGGAGCGGCAGTTGTAGTGCACCGGCGGATCCCACGTATCCCAGATGGGGTTGGTCGCCTTGAAGATGCGGCCGTCCATGCCGCGGCAGCCGGGCGTGGTCTGCCCGTCCAATATCGCGCTGTACTGGAAGGCCTGCACGAAGCCGTCGAGGTCCGGGTCAGCGAAGATGCTGTCCCGGGCGTCGTTGTAGGCGGTCGAGACGTTGGTCCGCACGGCCGTCATGAGGCGGGCGCCGGACAGGTCGCCGGCGGCGGCGGTCAGGTCGATGTACGGCGCGATGGCGTTCTCGATGGCGTAGACGATGTCCTTGTAGCTGTCGCCGGTCTTGATGCCGTCGTACATGGCCTGCTGGACCTTACTCAGAACGGTGCTGCTGATGTCGCCGGCCATGGTGAAGGCACGGTCGTTGATGAGCTGCAGGACTTCCTCGGGCGCCATGCTGTCGAAGTTGTCCTGCTCGGCGAAGCGGATGGCGGCCTGATCCACGCGGCCGTTGTTCTGCGAGACCGTGTCCTTGTAGTCGGCGACGTGGTGCGCCCATTCCTTGGCTACCTGCGCGCGGCTCATCTTGCCGGCGGCCAGATGCTCTTTCAGGTTGGCCTTGGCGGCGTTGATCTCATCGAGCGCCAGGCGGATGAGCTTCTGGCCTTCCGGCTCCGCGAACTTGGTGCCGGCGCGCTTGGCGGAAATCTCCGCGCGGGCCTGCGTCATGGCCTTGCGCGCGACTTTCTGCAGGCCGTCCCGCAGGGTGGCGGCGAGCTCGCCCTGGTAAGGCAGCTTCATCTTGCGGATGGCAGCAGAGTCGCCGAGCGTGCGCTTGGCCTGCAGCTTGATCTTGTTCACGCCTTTATGGATGACGGCGGCGGCGGCTTCGGCGATCTGCTGCGTGCCGTCCTTCTCCATGGTCGTGAGGATTTCCGCGAAGTCGGTGTGCTTCTCGAACGGCGTTAGCGGCCGGAACGGCTTGAATCCTTCCGCGAACAGGGCCAGCGTGTGGCCGCAGCCGCAGTCCTCGGAATGCTTGTGCCAGGCGCCCTTGCTGTCCTTGGTCCAGCCGGCGTTGTGGACGGCTGCCCAGGCCTGCTTGGCGGCCGAGGCCTTCTTTTCGGGGCTCTCAATGCCGGCTTTATCGTCCTTGTACTGCTGGTCGCGTATCTTCGCGTAGACGGCCTTCAGGATGCCCTTCACGGCGGCCGGTGCGTCGCCGGCCTCGGGCGGCGTCCAGTCGCTCTCAGCGAACTGCGCCTGGGGCAGGCTGTTGGTGCGCGAGATGATCATGCGCTTGCTGGCGGGGTAGTAGCTGATGCTGGTGACCATGGCCCGGTCGTTGCGCATCTTGTTCACTTCCGCGATGCGCGTGCCGGTGATAGGCTTCATGTCGTTGAAGATGTAAGCCTGGATAAGGTCGACCACGCGGCCGTGGCAGACGATGGCGATGCGCTGGCCGGGCTTGCTATCCTTGACGACCTGCTTGAAGAAGCCCAGGACGCGGTCCTGGAAGTCCTTCCAGCTCTCGCCATTCGGCGCAGAGGCGTTCGGGTCGTTCGCCCATTCGTCTATGAGACTGGTCTTGACCTTCTTGATCTTGCCGCGCATCTCGCCGTCCCAATCGCCGAAGCTGAGGGTGCGCAGGGCGGCTTCCTTCGTTATCGGCGCCGGCGCCGCTGCTTTGATGAGGCGGGCGGTCTCCTGCGTCCTGGCCAGGTCGGAAGTGTAGATGTGGTCCAGGTGGATGCCTTCGAAGTCGTCCGCGATGGCCTGCGCCTCCTGCTTGCCTACCGCGTCCATGGGCATGTCTATCCAGCCCTCGGAGCGGTCGCCGGAGTCGTACTCGGTCTGGCCGTGGCGGACCAGGTAGAAGACGGTCGGCATCTGCTCGGCCTCGGCATAGTTGGCCGGCAGGCCCGGCGCGGACGGCGTGGGCGGCCGGTAGCCGCCTGTCGGGAAGGACGGCGGGTTGACCGGCTGGTGCGGCGGCGTGACCTTGACCGTCGCCTGCGTCTTGAAGCGGTTCGGGCGCAGCGTGGTCTTGTTGGCCAGGCTGGGGAAGCCGAGCAGTTCGCGGACGTACTCCTCATCCTCGTCCGTGTGGACGGCGGCGCCGGACTGTACGGCCTCTACCCACGAATGAACGATGGCGCCGATGTCCTCCTGCGCCGGCGGCCTGAAGCGGAACTTGGGGTATTTGACGACGCCCTGGTAGTTGAAGTCGACGATGTCCTTGATGATCGGCGCGATCGCGTTGGCGGCCACATCGTTGCCGATGAAGTCCAGGTACATCTGCAGCGTCTGCTCCTGGGCGCGGCCGGCTGAGGTTCCGGCGCCGCCGCCTGTGCCGCCGCCCTGCTGGCTGCCGCCCTTGTGGGTCTGGCCGGAGCTGGTGCCGCTGGAGGCGGTCTGGCCCATGAGGATCTTCGTCATCTGCTGGTCGGCCTTCTCTACCACGGCCAAGCAGCCGTTGATGGTCTGGAAGTCCATCTTGGCGTATTCGATCTGCACGCCTTCGGGCATGATGACGGCGGCCTTGGTGGCCAGGTTGACGAGCGCGGAGAGCGCCGCCTGCTTGTCGGCCGGCGACATGGTCGGGGGCACCTTGCCGATGGGCGTGTCCTTGCCGTACTTCTTGACCAGCACGGAGATCGCGGCCTTGGCGATGCCCTTCAGGTACCACCAGTCGTAGAGCGAGCGGATCCTGGAGCTGCCGCCCACGTTCTCGTAGCGCTTCTGCGCGGAGTAGACGAGGAACTTCTGGTGCGGCAGCTTGCGGGCGTAGGCGGGCGGAGAGATGAGCACGATGCCAGTGATGTTGTTGAAGTCGTCCACGGCTGGGTTGTACCACTGCGGGTTCTTGGACTTGAGGCCCGACAAACGGACGTGTCCCTTCCAAGGGCCGCCGTCCCAGAAGTCCCAGACCTTCTCATGGATGGACCATCCCATCTCGAGGGCGCCCAGGATGGAGAATATCTTCTCCTGGAGCGAGCCCATCATGAAGTCGAAGTTGTCGGCGACCTCGTCCGCGATCTGGATGTCTATCGGGTCGTCAGAGGCCTGGACGATCTCGAAGCCGGAGGAGAGGCGCATCATCTTCAGCGCGTTGAGGCACATGTTGATGGTGTCGTCCGTGGCCATCTTCTCGAATATCCGGTAGCCCTTCTTGCTGACGAGCTCATCGGGGTTGTACTGGTAGAGCTCGAAGCGGGTCCAGAAGGACTCCTGCGTGACGCCCAGCTCCTGGCCCATGATGGGCATGTAGCCGGACTTCTCGGCCGGATCCGGCGGCGGCAAATAGGGTGCCGTGTCCTGCGCCGGCGGCAGCGGCATCTTGCCCGGGGTGGAAATGTAGCCGTCGTCCTTGGCGGCCGACAGGGAGCGGATGAACTTTGCGAACAGGCTGGGGTTTTCGGGCTGGGCCATAGGTTTCCTCGCTATTCGACACCTTCGAGGCCGCCGTCCATGCCTTCGAGGCTGTCCGCGACGCCGGTGTCTAAAATTGAGCCGGCCGGGGAGCCATCCGGCCGACTTCTATATTGGGTCTTGCTGGTGTCCTGCCGCTGGTTGCCAGGCGTGTCGCCCGCGACCATGATGCTGTTGTCGCTGCCGATGCGCTCGGCGCCCCAGACCGCGTAGGTCACGGAGTCGGCCTTGTCGGGTGAATAGCCCAGACGCGCCTTGAGGCCCCAGCTGCCGCGCTTGCCGCTGTCGCCCTTCGTGCTGCCGTGCTTGGGTTCTACCTCGATGCGGCCATCAGAGGCCAGCCGGTACTTCACGGCCGAGAGCTGGGCCTGCAGTTCCAGGTCCATGGGCAGGCTGATGAGCTTGTCCTGGTCGCTGGTGTTGGGGTCGAGGCACTCGCGGAGGTTCCACCACATCTGGCTGCGCTTGTTGACGAACACTTCCTTGGCCGGGCGCCACTTGCCGCCGTGCATGATCATGCCCTCAGCGTCGCCGCCGCAGTCCACGCCGATGACCGGAAGGCGCAGCTCGTTGAGCCGGTCCACCGGACCGCCGCCCATGCCTATCACGTCGATGAAGGCCCAAGTGGTGCGTTGGCCCTGATTGCCCTTGGGCTCGCGCTCATCGCGCAGGGCCTTGGCGAAGACGCCGGCGGTGTACATGAGGTCGAACTTGGCCCAGGAGACGATGGGCTCTACCTGCCGGCCCTTCATGGGCGCCATGGCACTGGAGTCGTCGCCGTAGCGGGCAATGTCGCCGCCGAATATGCGGATGCCGGCCGTGCTGACCTGCCGGGTGAAGGCGGCCTCTATCCAGTCGAGCGGGATGAGCGTGTCGGGCGCGGCGGTCGGGTACTCGTTGAGGACCTTGGAGCGAAAGAAGTTGGACTTCTCGCCGTACTTCTTCTTCCAGGCCTGGACGGCCTCGAGCGAGAGCGCGCCGGGAATCCACTCGGCCTTGCGCTTCGGGTCGCTGTTCGGCAGGTCGTAGAAGGATATGCCCACGTGCGCCCAGAGCGAGGCGTCCTTGTGGGCGACGTCGTAGGAGGGCCCGGCCGAGACGACGCGGTTGTGCAGCATGAGGATGTGCGCGGTGCCGCCGGCCATCATGTTCTCGAGCTCGTCCATGAGCTCCTTTGAGATGCCGTGGGCGTCGTCCAGGATGAGGAGGTCGTGCGGGCCATGGATACCGTGGACGTTCTCGCCCTTGTCGGTGGAAAAGCCCTGGTAGTACCAGCCCTTGTCGAACTCCACGCGCGGCTCGGTGAAGACGCGGCAGCCGAGCGGCGTGCCGTTGATCTCGGCCGCCCTGACGATCTTCGGGATGTAGCCCCAGATGTTGGTGTCCACCTGCCGGAAGGACGGCGCCAGGCTGAACACGCGGGCGTCCGGCCCCCAGGCCATGAGCCAGAGCAGGACGATCATGGCGGCGTCGTAGGTCTTGGTGGAGGCCACGCAGCCGGAGCACTCGGTGCGCTTATTGCCGAAGACGGTGCGGGCGAGCTCGATCTGCTTGTCCCAGGGCTTCTGGCCGAGCAGCTTGCGCATGGCCCATTCGGGGTCTTTGCGGATCTTCTGCTGCAGGGCGGTGCCGCGCAGGCGCTTGGGCTCAGCCATGGCGCTCATTTCAAATCCCTCACCTGTACGATGATGCCCTTGTAGAGGACGTCCAGGTCGGCATGCTCAGCGAGCGTGCGGTGTGCGGTACAGAGGCTGACGATCTTGGGGCCGATAGGGGGAGGGCATTCGCGCTGGCAGAGGGTGATGGAATCGTACTGGTCGTCCAGCATGCGGCGCTCTACGATGGCGCAGCAGCGGGGCTGTTGCTGCTGGATCATTCCTCGACTCCTTTGTCGGTGAGCAGGCTCTTAATACTGACCTCTCCGCTGTGCTCTATCTTGTTGACGTTGTGCCAGTCCTCGGAGCGATTGCAAAGGAAGAAGATGCGGTCGGTGGCGTGGCCTGGCAGCGGAATCTTGGCGGACTCGAAAAGAGCATCCTCGACCTGAAAAACACTGCTCTGCTTGGCGGCGAGAACTTGCTTTTTAAATTTCGCATCCCTCTCGCACCACTTGTAAAACGTTTCGTGGGAAATGTCTGCAGCTCTGCAGGCTGCGCGCACTGTGGCACCATGGCGTAGACTCTCAATGATAACGGGCTGGCGGTCTCGCTTGTTGTTGGCAAGATCCTCGGGAGGAGGTTGGTTCGGCTTAATTTTTTTAACCTTGTTCTTTTTCATCCGTGTTTAGAAAAGTAAAACGTCCCCAGCAACCTTGCCAGGGACGTTCGATGGGTTAAGTATAACAGAGACGCTCGCGCGTGTCAAGAACCTGCAGGCTTTTGCATTGGCGCGTAGCCCGCGTTTATGCGCGAGGCTTCCACGCACGCGGCCGTGATGTTCCTGGTCACTTTTCCGAGGCAGCAGTGCTTGTATTTCCGGCCCGAATTGCAGGGGCAGGGGTCGTTGCGGCCGGGCTCTTTGAAGCCTTTGCGGAAAGGCGTGTGAGGGGCGGTGTGCATCTTGACGCCACACATCACTCCATCACGGTTCATGTATTGCAAACCGGACGCGCTTCCTTCCGTGGTCACATATATCTCCGCCGTGAGCATCGGGTAGTTGTCTACAACTTTTACTTTCCACATGGTTTGTTCCTCCTGGTTACCTTCTCTCCGTTGATGTCGCGCCGCTCCAGCGGGACTGCGATGTCGAGGATGTGCTGCAGCGTCTTATTGCGGCGCTCGAGGCGCGCTATCTTGTCGCTCTCCGGCTCCTGGCCGAAGGGCACAACGAAGCCGACGACGAGGCCAGCATGCCTGGGGCGCCGGTAATCGGCTCCAGCTGTGGGAACGTTCCTCGGCCGATCATGATGCCGGCGATAAAGGCAGCGAGCGCGATGCCGGCTGCCGTGGCGTAGTAGATGTCTTTCCTCATTTCCTTGGCCTCCTCTGCTTCTTAAACTGTCCCGTCAGTTCGCTGGTGCCCATCTCGATGACTGTCTCTTTAGAAGCGAAGGGCGCCGAGACTATCCCAACTGTGGGGATCTTCTCTCGCTTATAGTGCTTGCTGAGCGGGCGGACGCCGCCGCACTTCGGGCATAAGATGAGCGCTGTTCCCGCCTCTACTCGCTGGGCCGTTCTGCACCTACACCGTCTCATGACTGCTATCATTTGGGCTCCTCCTGTATTCCGTTCGTCGCCGCGACGCACTCCGCGCGGCGCAGTGGGCCGCCGCCAAGGCATTCCTCGATGCTGGCAGAATATAAACGGCACCATCTTGGATTGCATCGGCCAGGTATATGATACTCATACCAGCGGCAGCGATCGCCGCAGTATTTTCCGTCGGTGATTATCTTCAACTTCACGTTCACTTCCTGTTCCATTATGCCTGTTCCTCCTGTTCGTCTATGGCGCGGGCGATGATGCTGTGGATGTCGAGCTTGTAGACGCCGACGTTCTCGCGCTGCAGCGTGAAGCCGGCGCCGCCCAGCACTTTGAGGTCGCGCTCAATGCTGCGCTCACTGACACCCAGGCGCTTTGCCAGCGTGGGCGTATGCACCTGGCCGCCTATCAGGGCGCGGACGATGTTGAGCAGCCGCACCAAGCGCGGGCGGTCCTCGCCGTCCACATAGTGCTCTGCTATGCCCTTACGCTTGCCCGTCCAGCCGGGCTTGCATCGCGGCTTTTCAGGCTGTGCCGGTTTCGCCGGCTGATCCGGATAGATGCCTTTGAGGTAGCGGCCCACGGTTGACTTGTCCTTGCCGGTCGTCGCCATAAGCTCCGGAATGGACGCGCCAGCCCTGCGCCTGGCCACCAGGTCCGCGACCTGCTCAGGGGTAAAAGCCGGCTTCCTGCCGCGGCGGCGCCGCGGGCCTGCAGACGCAAATTCGGGCTTTGCCGGCTTAATGCCGCGCAAGTAGGGGTAGAGCGTCCAGTGCTTCTTGCCCACGGACTCCGCGATCTCTTTGATGGACTCGCCGTTGCGGCGGCGCTCGCGGAAGGCCTCGATCTGCTCAGGCGTGAAGGCGAAGGGCCTGCCGCATTTGACGGGGCCGTTGCTGGCGGCCAGGGCACGCGCTATCACCTGCGCCGCTGGGCGCTGTTCCCGGCCGCACTTGCTGCAGACGCAAAGCCGGCCGTTGATGTGCGTGTGGTCCGTGACTTCTTCCTCGGTGGGGCAGTAGAGCGGGATCTTCATAGCGGGGGCACCTCCTCAGCAAACAGGCCCGGGTCGCGCGGCGCTTCCGGCACCGGCTGGCCGAAGATGGGTCGCACCTTCATCCACTCGGGCACCTCGACCGCGTCCAGCTGGCCACTGAACAGTTCGTGTAGCTTGAAGGTGAGCGTGCCGCGGCAAGACTTCACAAGCCGGTAGGCGTCGGCCGGGTTGATGCCCATATCTACGCCGGCCTTCCACAGCTTCACAACCGGAGGCGCGTCGCAGGCCGGGTTGCCGCAGCGGATGACGCGGCCTATGTCCACGTTCGGGCCGTCCTCCTGGTAGACGCGCAGGATCTCGCTGATCATCTGCGTGCCGAGCCGCTCCATGCCGTAGGGCGTGGGCGCCGCTTCGCACTTGGGGCAGCGCAGGCCGTCATGCACGCGGGCGGCCGGCTTATTTCCCGGGAACGCGCTTTTCTTGCTCATGGTTCCTCCAGTCCTCTATCCATGCCTGCAGGTCCTCGCCTGGTATCCAGCGCAGCTTCCAGTCCGGCTTGCCCTCGCTGGGGTAGAAGGCCGCGTGGTTGTCCAGGACCATCTTCGCCACGCTCAGGTCGCCGCCCACGGCCGTCAGGATGTCCTTGGCCGGGAAGTAGACGTCCCGGGAGCGCAGGCATATGTCGCGGGCCGCGGGGGTCGGGAAGGTCATGTCCTTGAGGCCGCAGTAGTGCTCGGCCAGGGCCAGGATGTCGGCCTCTTTTACTGTGCCGTCTGCACTGTCAGCATCGGCCTCCGCGGCTTTCCCCTGGGTTTCCCCGGGCTTCCCCCGGTTCTCTCCTGCCTTCAAGGCTGGGGCGGGAGGGGCATCAAGATTATCCTTGTCCGTAACGATACGGTTATAGTCATCGTTAAGGATATCCATCTCCGCGATACCCTCGCGCGTTCTCTCCTCTCCTCTTATCTCCTCTGGGTTGCCAAGCGGTTGCCGGTTGGTTGCCATGTGGTTGCCAAGCGGTTGCCGATTTGTATCTTTATTGATAGGCGGGGGCGGCGGTATCTTCGAAGGCTCGAACCTGTCGGCGCGCTTGCCCTGCCACTTCGTCCAGTTCCGGTGGTAGGCGTAGTCCTCGCCGTCCACGGTGTAGATGGCGATAAACTCCTCCGCGGCGAGGAAGTCGCGCCAGACCTGGACGTCTGTGATCTTGACGTCGTCGCGGTAGCGGAAGGCCTTACCGCGCAGATAGGCCGGACTGGCCTTGATACGGCCTTCGTCGTCCGCGTAGACGATCATGGCGGTGAACAGCTGGAAGGCGTCGCCGGACATGACTCCGAGGTCCTCGTTCTCGAAGATGTCGCGGTAGATCTTGCGCCAGGGCTTCATCTCGCCATCCCCTTGAGCGCGCCTAGGACGCGGTAGTTGGCGGACTCCCATGCGCTGAGGGCGGCCGTGAAGTCGGCCATGGTGGCAGTTCCGGCCCGGCAGGCGAGCCAGGTGGTGTTCAGCGCCTCGCTGGCGGCCTCCAGGGCTTCGTTTAAGGGCTTGTAGTCGTCTCCGAGGTCCTTGGGGCTCATGTCGGGCCCCCAAGCCCGGGAAACGCGCGCCAAGGTGGCTTCCTGGGCCTTTAGGTGCTGTTGCTCTGCTGTCTTGCCTGCTGTCGTGTTCATGGTATGCTCCTTGTGATGTAGTAGATCAGCACTCCGGTCATAAACAGGGCCAGGGTGTAGACTGTTGCCCATCCGGCCGGTGCTAAAAATCGGGGTCGCCGCGGAAGCCGGTCGCGGTGCTCGGCCTTAATGCGCGGGTGCTCGTTCATTCGCCCCGCCTTTCGGAGTCGTATGCCTCAAGGCACATGAGGACGCATACCGCGGCACAGGCCGCGGTTATCTTGGCCCAGAACGGCAGCGCGTGCCAGTGGAGGAGGACGGGGTTGGTCATGGCTTATTTGTCTCCTTCTCCGTCCCGGTGGCGGGGCGGTTCTTTTTATCTTGTGCCGATTTCCACCGAACAACCAATTCGCACCAGAAAAAAACATCATTCTTAAATGTTCCCTTACCGAGTGCGATTACAAGTTCCCCTCTTATCATGTCAACCAATTCTTCAAAAGTCATTTCTTTAAATCCCTTGCTCATACCCTACCTCCCTCCCTTATCTGGCTCTGTTGCGGGCTTGGGGTGTTCCTCTATGAAATACGGCCTTTTATTAATGCGCTTCGGGCGAAGTTCACAAAACCAAGTGTTCCTGTCAAACTCTATTTTCCCCATCTTCTCTGCCCGGTTTATCTGCATGGCAAGATACTCTGAAAGAATGATGCGCTCTGTCATGGACGCTATTATTTTGTCGCTCTCCTTGCGGAGATTAACAATATCAGAGCGCAGTTTATTCAACCGCTTCCGATGCGTATGTATCGGTTCATTCATCTCCCCTCCTCCTGTTTCACGTCGGGTAGCCCTTCAAGGTAGGCCCTCGCCTTCGCTTCGGCTTCGGGTATGCTTTTCCCTTTTGCTACCCATTCAGCCGTACCAGCAAAATGGTTGTATAGCATAATTTCCACAATAAACGATAAGTGCTTGTTATGCGCTATCCGCTTATTCATCAACACGGCAAGCGGCTCCTCTGCCTTGGCGGGCGGCGTGGGGTGGCGGGAAAGAGCATCCCTTACCATTAACTCCACTATGTAACCACTTACTTTATCCCCGCCTGGATTTTTTAACGTGTCTAGAGTTTCTTCTATATCTTTCCTCAACCCGTCCTCCCCGCGCTCGGCCTCGGCGGAGATAGCTTCCTCCAGCCTGGCCGCGATCGTGTTGCGGTCGAGCAGGTGGCCGTCCGGCCCGGTGATCTTCGCTCTCAGTTCGGTCAGTGCGCTCATGGCTCCCTCCTCTGGCATCCCTTGCGCCCCGCCTTCTGGCAGGGGAACCGCCGGCACAGGCGGCCATACAGATTACACTTTTTCGCGGGCCGCTTCCTAGTCGCCATAGTAGACTCCCTCCTGGTGCGGGTGGCCCTGAAAGGCGCGGTCGTACTGGTCCCAGCGGCTGGGCGCCGGGAAGGGCTTGTTGCAGACGACGTCCAGAAAGACGCTCTTGGCAGGCCGGAAGCGGCCGTTGAAGGACCTGTCGCTGTGGCTGCCCTTGTTATAGGCCTTGACCTGCAGGCCGAGCTTCTCGCAGATCTGGCGCGGCGTCAGCTTGCAAGTTTCTCTGGCCACAAGCTCCGGCGGGTCGTCATCGTCAAAGCAGATGAACCAGGTATTGTCCTGGGCGCGGTAGACGAGGCCCTGGTACCAGTTGCCGTCGGTGCACTTCACGAAGGTTCCCACGAGGCTCATACGGCCCCCTGGAACTGCAGGTGCATCAGCACGCTGCAGCTGTTGCCCTTCGCGTTGCGGCGGCGCTCGCCGGTCTCCAACAGAACGCCGGCCAGCTTGAGCTCCGTGACGCGGGGCCGGATGGAGAGCTCGTCCACGTCCAGGCCCATGCTCTGAAGGCGGTAGACGATCTCGTCCGCGATCGCGCCGGTCGGGAACAGCTTGAACTCGGCCTCGGTCATCTGGCGCAGGCGGTTGGTGTCTATCTTGTGGCGTGCCTCGGCGCTGCAGTCGCGCGAGGCGCTGCCGTCCTGGTTGAACATTTCTGGCTGTGTCATTTCGCTGCCTCCTCGAGCTCCGCGAGCTTCTCCTGTAGTTCCGGCAGGGTATATTCCCTCGGCTCGCTTCCGAGCTGGATGATGTTGACCTGCGTCTCGGCCGGGATCTTCTCGTTAACGCAGGCGATGTAGCGGTCGAGGAAGACCTTATCTCCCTGGGTGCCATGCAGGTAGAAGCGGTGGCATACGTAGCAGAGGCCGACGCCGTTCTCGAGCATCCAGCGCGTCTGCAGGTTGCGGGCCTTGCGGATGATCGCGTGGTGCGCCTGGGTCGGGCTCTTGCCGCAGACGATGCAGCGCGGCTGCTGGGTGCGGACGGCCTTCGACCATGCGGTGTCCAGCTTCTTCTTGATGGCTCTGATCTTGTCTTCTGTGCTCATTGGTTTGGCTCCTTCGTAAGTTGTGCCGGCGGCGTCCCATAACCACCGCCGGCGCGGGTGTCAGTCGTTGACTCCGGCGTCCTGGAACTTCAGCTTCTCGGCGGCTTCGATGATGTTCACTCTGCGCTTGCAGTTGCGCTCGGTGTCGAAGTAGACGAGGCTGGTCTTGCCGGCCTTGTCCATCAGCTCCAGCAGCTTCTCGGCCGCCTTCTTCGTGTTGTCCTTGGCGCGCGCCTCCTCCACCTTCTTGCCGCTGAGGTGGTCCGCCGCGTCCTGCAACGCCTTGGGGCACGTCTCGCGCACGTTACCCTTGCCGTCGATGCGCCCCTGCTTGTAGCTTTCGCCCTTGCCGGGCAGGTCCAGGTTGCCCTGTTCTGTCTTTGTCGTTGTCTTGGTCATTTTGGTCTCCTTAGTCTTTGCTCTCTACCGCCACTTTCTCCAGGTCCGCCACCTTGGTGATGAAGTACTGGAAGTCGTCGTTGTCGGCCTCTTTGATGAAGGCCTTCTGCGTGTCGCTGTCGAGGCTCTCGAAGCCGTCCAGGCAGATGGCCTTGATCTCGTAGCTGGCGTTAAGGTTGCGCGTCACGGCCACGGCCAGGCGCGCCTTCTCGCTGGTGCTGAGGTTCTGTATCGGGACCTCGTTGAGGGTAAACTGACCATCCGAGAAGGCCAGGCCCTCGACCGGCATGTTGGCCTCGGCCATGAGCTCCGCCGGCGCCTCCTTCTGCAGCGTCTTGACCACGCGGTCGAGTTCGTCCGCCTTCTTCCTGTTCTCGCGGTACTCGGCGCGGAGGTCCTCCAGCCGGCCGATGTCGCGGGAGGCTGCCTGGCTGGCCTGCAGGGCCTGCAGCTGGGCCTGGAGCGGCTCCACGTCCACGACCTCAATGCTGACCATCTCCTCCTGCAGGCGGTCTATCTCCTGGCGCTTGGCCCTAATCTTGTCCTGCAGCGTGCTGATCTGCACCTCCATGTCCTGGACGTCCTTGTCGAGCTCCTGGATGCGCGTGCCGGTGTTCTCCATGCGCTCGGCTGCCGCCCTGGCGTTCGTCAGCTGCTCCATGACGCTGTTGAGCTCGGCCGGGTCCACCGCTTTGGCGCCGGCCGGAATCTTGGTCTTGAGCTCGGCCGCCGCCGCCTCGAGGCGCTTGACTGTCGCGTTGACGCCGGCGCGTTCCTGGTAGAGCGTGTCGGTGATCTCTGCGATGGCCGTGAGACCGTGCTGCTCCGCGTAGGCCTCGAGGTTGCCCATGAGGCCGCCGGTCCAGCCCTTGAGCTGGTCCAGCGTGGCCTTGACCGGGATAGCTTTCAGCAGGTACTCGGTCTGCTCCTTGGCCTTCATGGCGAAGAACTTCACCGGCTCGAAGGAGAAGTCTCCGATGATGCCGTCCAGGAAGGTCTGGGGCTTCGGCAGGATCTTGCCGTCGCGGGTCACCGTCACGTTGGTGCCCTTCGGCGTAATGCTGCGTTTGATCTCCAGGTCCTCGGTCGAGAGGTAAATCTCCGCCTTGCTCTCGCCCACGCGGATCTTGTCCTGGCCGGCGCCCCTGAACGCGGCTTTGATGGCCTCGATGATCGAGGTCTTCCCGCGTCCGTTGCGGCCGGCGATGATGTTGAACTTCTTCGGGTCGATGGTGGTCTCCTCGATCCCGATGAAGTTGCGCACTTCCAGCTTGGTTATCTTCATGGCTCCACTTCCTCCTTCTTGAGCTTCATGCTCTTGAACTTCTCGCTGACGGCTATGTTCAGCAGCGGCTCTACGGCTGCCTCCAGGCCGTCGTTCTTCTTGTAGAGCTTCTTCAGCTCCGTGCCGGTGATGGAGAGCCAGGCCATCGGGTCGATGCCTTTGAGCTCGAGCATGCTGGCGAAGGCCCGCATGTCCACGACCTTGATCCTCTCCTCGCGGCTGTAGCCCCAGCGCCCGCTGCCGGTCTCCACGTCGCCGTGCTGGGCTACCCAGCCCTTCAGCGCGTCCTTCTTGGCTGCGACCTGCGCCTCGAGGACGAATAGGTCCTCCGCCACCTGGCGGGCTTCCTTGGCGTCCTTGACGGTCAGCAGGTTCGAGGGCTTCGCGGTGCAGAGGCTGACGTAGGGGCAGTACCTGCAGGAGTCGCCGGGCGTGGGCTCGAACTTGGTGTCCTCGCTGACGCGCGCGCACTTCTCCTCGAGCTTGTCCACCAGCCTCGGCATGTCCTCGCGCTCGAAGGTCTTGTTGGCCGTGTGGCCGCTGCCGATGTAGGCGAACTCGGTGTCCACCTTGTTGACCTCCGGCATGAGCGTGAAGACGCTGACGGCGTAGGTCTCCATCTGGAAGGGGTTGCCCTCCTTGTAGCCGGTCTTGTAGTCCGTGATCGTGGCGTGGTCCTCGATCTTGCGGAGCAGGTCCATCTTCGCGCGGAAGGCGACCTTCTTGTCAAACCAGCCGCACTTCGTCCAGTCGGCCTTGAAAGCGACCTCCATCTCGATGCCGACGATCTCCTTGGCGTCGAACATCTGCATGTTGACGAAGCGCTCGGCCAGGTCGTTGTAGTCCTCGAGCAGGTGCTCCGGCAGGGGCTGCCTCTGCGCCTTCAGCGCGGCCTTGGCGAGCGCCGGCCAGGCGCCGAGGTCCGTGAGGACTCCGGCCTCCAGGCAGTGCTTGCCGTAGGCCTCGAAGAAGTCGTGGGCGGCGCCGCCCAGCAGGAGCGGGTCTGCGGGGGGTGCGGGCTGCTTGGCGATGTACTGCAGCTTGTAGCGCAGCGGGCAGGACGCGTAGCAGTCGAGCCGGCTGTAACTCAGGGCGTTCGGTGTGGCCTTGATCATTTTGCCCCCTCGAGGATGGTCAGCAGCTTGGTCTTGTCCTTGTAAAAGCGCAACATCGACTCGATCTTCGGCTGCGCCCACTTGAGGCGGGCGAACTCAGCCTGGATTTGCGCGTCCAGGTCCTCTCCTGCGGCCAGCTTGGCCGGGACTGCCTTCTTGGTGTTCACGTCCGGCAGGGTGCCGAGGTGCTTGAAGAACTCGGCCGTGGTCTTGAAGGTCGCCTTGAGCGCGCGGCCGGCATCGGGGTCAAGGCCCTTCTGCGCCATGATGAACATCTCCTGCTGGCTGAGCTGCAGGCGCTTTTCGGTATCCTCGGCTGCCGGCTGCGACTTGGCAGGGGCAGGAGCGGGCCTGGCGGGCTCTACAGGCTCGGCAGCGGCCTCCTGGGGCTCATCGTTCCATTCGCCGCCTTCCGGCTCGTCCTGGGGCTGCGCAGGTGCCTCCTGGTGCTGTTCTGCGAGCTTGGCGGTCGGCGCCGGGGCGTCATGGCCTATCTGGGGCGCGTTCGGGACCAGGTCCTGCGGGATCTCGTCAGCCGGCGGCGGGTCGGCCTGGTAGGAGATCTGCCGGCGCTGGTTCTTGGTGAAGTCCACGAGGTTCTTGATCGTGCCGCCCCACTCGATGGTCAGGTGGTGGATGATGCTCTGCTTGCCTTTCACGTTGGCCTTCTTGGGCACGAGGCGCAGGGTGAGGGGTATCATGGCCAGCCGGCCGCCGGTCACGCTGCGGATCATGTCGATGTCGCTGTTGAGGGCTACGACGCCGTTGAAGCTGCCGGTGTCGATCTGCCAGATGCCGAGGATGCCTACCTTGGGCAGCAGGAACTGCAGCTGGCCCACGCGGCGGCACTTGGTCGGCTGGCCCTTGTCGTCCAGGGCGAACTCGCAGGACTCGGGGCTCAGGCAGGGTATCTCGTCCAGTTCTCCGGTCTGCATATTGAGGCGCATAGCAGTCTCGCCGTCTCCCTTGCATATCAGCTTGCTGCCGGTTTTGGCGGTGCGGACGTAGGACTTGTAGAAGTAGTCCCAGCATATGTTCACGGCGTCGACCGGGAACATGATGTCGAGCTGCTTGGGCTTGTCGCCGTATTCCTTTTTGAAGGCTTCGGCGGCGTGAGCCGGGGTGGACTCGTCTTCCTTGACGACGAAGTAGTCCACGGCCTTGGGGAACTCAGTGCCCTTTTGGGTCTTGAGCTTTATCCCGAGGTGTATCTTGCCGACTCTGCGAAGCCGGCGTATTTCCGACAGTTCTTTTATCATGGTTTGGCTCCTTGGGTTTCGTTTTTTTGCTGCAAGTTGGTGCCCTGGTTTTCCCTCCAGGGCAAGGGTGGGGTGTTATGCCTTCAGCTTAATCTTGGCCGAGAACACGTGCTCCTTCACGTATCTCAGCGCGTCGCCGCCTGCCTTCACGGCCTCCAGGCAGATTTCCGCCGTCTGCTCCTTCACGTATCTCAGCGCGTCGCCGTCTGCCTTCACGGCCTCCAGGCAGATTTCCGCCGTCTGCTCCTTCACATAGCTCAGCGCGTAGCCGTTGCGCTTCACGGCCTCCAGGCAGATTTCCGCCGTCTGCTCCTTCAC
>JAEHJW020006754.1_pt1 | contig 35566 bp, 66 predicted proteins | sample 9271431 | NCBI WGS metagenome assembly JAEHJW02 | reverse complement strand
GTTTTGACCCGCCTCATAATTGTTGTATTTTGGTTTTTCTATTTTAATTGCTTAGCTATCTTCAGTATTTCTTCTACCTTACTAATTGGTATTGTTTGATATCCTACCTGTACTTCGGTTGCTGAAACGGTAGCATTGTATTCATCATTCAAACTGATCATTTTTGAGGTTGGTTTGATAAACGCCTCTATGAATTCACCTACACTTACTGGTTTTCTATAATTAACCTCTTCGCACTCTTTTGATTGTGAAACATATGTAAAGTCATTGTCCCATATTAAATACGGATACTCAGGATCGAATTTAGTTGTCTCTTTGTAGAACGGTACACCTATTTCTTTAAGATGCTTGATAACCATATCTACAACTGCTGGAGTAGCATCATTCATGATGATGTCTTGTATGGGGTACTGGTTTTTTTTCGTTGCCATAACTTTTTAATTTTTAATTTATTATTTTATTGATGTAAATATACGACTGTGGTTGTGCCACACCCTTATTTATATTTATTTTTCAAATGCTTCTTTTATTTTGTTGAAGGTGTTTTTATCAATTACCTGACACCCTACTTCAATTCTATCACCTGGATAGACGGTAGCTGTGTAATCCTTACTAATTTTTATTTTTGAGGTTGGTTTTCCTTTTTCTACCACTTCAATGCAGTATGCGGGGTAGTTATAGTTACTTATTCCTTGGATGTTGATACAAACTCCACTATCTCTATCACTTATAGATATAACTGTACCTGTTTTACCAACAGCTTTATTCATGCCTTCGGTCCAGCTATTTTTCCATTCCATGTGATGGGTAGGTACTGCGTGGGTTATTTTAACGATATCACCTTCTTGAAGATTGAGTGCATTAAGATACTGTGAGTGTAATGAAAGTACTGGCATAACTATTTATTTTGTTGATATGAATATACGTTATTAATGTTGCCAAACAGCATTTCTTTGACCAAAATAACATACTCTACGGTTTGGTGCTTTATATCCACCTAAGTTAGAGCCGAATTCTGGAGAACATGAGTTGAGGAATGAGATAAGAACGATGGCAATTATTAATTTTTTCATTGTTAATTTTTTAAATAAGACCCCGAGTGGAAACTCAGGGTCGTTAAACCATTAAAAATATGAACCATTTTTATGGATAGGAAGGTAATAACAATCTTTACCTTCTCCAAATTTATTTTTTGATCAAATTATATAATTCTTTTACTTTACTAAATGGAATGTTTTGGCAACCCACCTTTACAATTTTACCACTATAATCAACTACAGCCTCATAGTCATCAGTCAGTCTCATTTTAGTTAGTGGTGTTGATATTTCTTTTAAGAACTCCTCAAAGGTACAATCTCCTCCTGTTGTTTGTGTACCAATTATTTTTCTTCTTTGTTTATCAAATTTTATAACATTCCAATGGAAAGATTTATCTTCAATAGAATTTTTATAAGCTGGACATATGTCTATTCCATTCTCCTCAGCAATATCAATCAAAAGTTGAGCTACACGGATGTTTGGTGTGGCGTATCTAATTTCTGTTTGCATAACTATTTTTAATTTTAATGATTAAATATAATGATTTAATTTTGACCTACAAGCACACATTTTGTTTTACGTTGTGTAAGCTACTTACTCTAAATTCCTGAAACCAATCAAATTGAGATGGTTGAGTAGGTGGAGTAACAGTTTTGAAGGTGGGTTTCTTGAGTTTCTCACCCTCAATTCTTACACCAAAAAAAAAATTGAGTTAGAAACGAAGTGATGTTTTTTGAATACTTTTTCATGGTTTTAATTTTGTGGTGTGAAGATAAGGGCGGGGCTATGCCCCGCCACTTTTATTTTTTCATTTTAATCATCTCTGCTAACTGCAACACCTTTTCAAAATCTATCTTCTGACAACCCACCTCAACTATATTGTTTTGGAAATCAAGTTTGGCGGTATAGTCATCAGTGGGCTTTAGAGTCTTAGGTCGACATTCCTCCCAATTATCACAATATTCAATAAACTGTTCAATGGTTATCCAGGTTTTTGTTTTATCATCTAATTTTGAGCAGTTACCACATAACTCATTTCCTGTACCACTAAATACTATGTTACGATAATCTTCAAAGTGCCCTGCACACATAGCATTCACATAAACCGGTACACCCTTACTTTTAGCATATTTGTACAAACTTTCTTTAATCTCTTTGGATGGTGTAGCTACACACATATCTACTTTGAATGTTTGTTTTGTTTTACTAAGCACTTCAAAATCATAGTCTCTTAATACCCATCCACCTTCGGATATATAAGCAAAATAATGTAATTCTTTTAATTCACAAATATCCCCAATTTTAAAACCATGATAATTACTATTACCAGTAATTCTTACTTTAGTTCCGGGTTTTAATTTTTCCATAACTGTTATAATTTAATTTATAATGAAAAATAAAAAGAGAGCCTTGCATTACTCACAAAGCTCTCTATTTGTTATTAAGCAGATACCTCAACAGGTGCGGCTTCAACTTTCTCTTTCTTAGGAGCACCACGTTTAATAACGATACCTGCTGCTAATTTTGCTGCACGTTCTGCTAAACGCATTTGACGGGCTGATTGAGGGTTAGATGGACGACCTTTTCCTCCTGAAAAACCCGCTGCAATCCTTTCAGCACGTGCTGCTAATCTTGCTTGACGAGCTGAACCTTCTAACACTGAGCGGCCACGGCGCTTAGTTACGGTTTCTACTGTTGCTACTTCTACTACTGGTATTACTTCTGTTGTTTCAGTTTTTACTGTTTTTGTTTTTTTAGTTGACATAACCTTTTTATTTTTTTGTTTTTTATAATTGTGGTGTGAATCTCAGTATTGGGCAGTGCCTATTCAAAACCTATTTTCCAACATTCATTCCAAAAAATACTCCGGCATGAAAAACACTTAATAAATCAACACTATTGTCAATAGTAAGTTCAATATAAAACGTTTCACCTTCTTTTTTTAAAATATTTACTTTATCCTCACCCAATTGTTTTTGGAGGTAAGGTACGCGGTTTTCACTAATATAAATTTTGTATTTCATAATTAATAATTTTATAACGGAAAGATAGTGGCGGGGTTTTGCCCAACCACATCTTAAATTTCTACAACAATTCCTTGCTGGCAACCGGCTGCCTCAGCTTGGGCATCTTGTATTAAATGAAAGATAAGGGGTTCTCCATCCTCATTCATACAGATGGAAGGCCAATAAGGGTCGAAGGTTTCAATTACGATATACATAAATTTAATTTTTGGTTAACGTAAATATACACACAAAACCTTGCCCCATCAGCGTTTTGTTGCTTTAGGACGGCCACGTTTACCCCCGGTTCTCTGTCTAATGACTTCTCGATCCCTCACTCGAGCTGCTCGAGCCTCTGGAGTGAGCGCCGGGCGTCCTCTTCTACCGGAAGATGGTTTTGGTGTTTGAGGTGTAGACGGTTTTGCGCTTGCGGGGCGCCCTCTTTTTCCTCCGGATCGAGCTCCTCGAGCTACCTTCTCCGCTTCACGAGCCGCTTTAACTGCGGGATCTAATGCGGGTCGTCCTCTACGGCCATGTTTTGGTTTCTCTGGTTTCTCGAGTTTTTTCCGTTCTCTAAGGCGTTTTTTCTGTTCCTTTTCCACCTTACGCTTCATTTTATCAAGCGTCTTTTGGTGTTTCACAACGGCTGGGTGTAAAATTACTTGATCTAGCTCGTAGCATCTGATCCCACCTCCCTCATCTCGAACCTCATATCCTCCCTTAGGCCAGAATTTTTCACCGGGCTCATGTTTTTTGATCAGAAAAAAGAATAAACGTTTCTCGTAAAAAAATGGAGCTGGTAGCACTCTATCCGCCGGTTGCGGGTTGGCTAACTCCTCTTCTACTTCGGAGTATGTTTTGTAGGTACCCAACTGAGCACCACCAACAATAAAAGGTTTTTCTATTAATTTCATATCGTAAATGTACGTTGGTTGTTGTGACAAAAAAAATGTTTGTGTGGCAAAGAAAAAATTTTAAATTGATGTTGTCGTTTGGACGGGCGCCTAAACAAAACAAGGTGAAGAGATCAGAGGTAGGCTGCTTGTACATTAAACGCAGATAAACATAGATAAAAAAAAAAAGAACCACCGTCTTGTGACGGTAGTTCTTGGTGCCTCAGTTATGAAAAAACTATTTGCGTGTAAAATAGATAATTTGATGTCCCGTTGGTCCTTCAGTAATATGTGCTTCATAAGGAAAATACACGGCTAAACACTTTCCCTCTAATCCCTCAGGTGCCAACCCTTTTCCAACTATAAACGGAAGTTCACTACCCGCTGTTTTTAATTTACTTCCTTCCGGTAAATAAAGTGCATCCGCAAATGGTGATTTGGTTGGAGCGGGTTTTGATGCTTTATGTTCACATACTTCCTCAACAAAAAATTGTAATTCACTTGCTGGTATTTCATCTTTTGCTTTTACACAAATCTCCCAAATGCTACCATCATTATAATGAGTATTTATTACTTCACCAATAGTATTTTTTGGAAAACTATGACCAAATCTATCATGTACAGACAAAACTTTCACTTTATCTCCTTTTTTAAATGGAGCTGGTTTTGAAGCTTTCATTGTTGGAGGAGGAGTGGTGGGTTTAGTAGCGGCTGGACAAAAATGTGCAGCAAATTTATCTTTTTTCACCATAATACTTACACCACGGCCTGATGCTTTGTTCATAAAAATAAAATCACTACCTGATTTTCCTAACTCAAATTTCTGTCCCTTACGACATCTACCATACTGATATCCATTATGGATATCAGTAAAACTCTTATAACATTCATACACAATACCTTTTTCAGGCATAATTTTGTTGTCTTTCATAACTAATGTTTTTGTTTATATATTAAATGTACGAAAAAACTTTGCCGCAAAAAACCTATTCAGCTATGAATTTCGCGCGTTTAGCATGAAGTATATATTTGGTTTTATAAAAAAGGAGGTGGAGTGGCACAAAAAGAAACGGAACGCCAATCACCACACCATACCACCACATCACTCCCATTCCACATACTATTACCACCCAATACATCACTCCCCACACCACTATACTCACCATTTATACACATTACTATTGTTTTATACATTTGCTACACCCACTACATCACCCTTAATCAATTAAAAGTGCGCAAAAGACGCAACAAAAACGCAAAAAACTCGCTACTCTTAGTTAATTAAATCCACATACATAGCAGTAAAAAACACTATCGAAGCTATAACATTTATTATTATTTGTGTAATTAGTTTATTTTTAGCATACACAAACCATTTATTAGGTAATAGCCAACTTATAATAATTAAAATCCACCCTATCATACTCAGTAATGATGTTGTTTTCATATATTTGTGTGTTTTTATGTTAGTTGTTTGCTGGGTTTTATTATTATTCTATTATTTCTCTCTCTATCACCCACCCCACGAATATCATTACTATTTATATTAATCTAAACCACTCACATCTTACAACTGTGAGATAACCTTCGATTTAATACGAGACTGTGGTTACTGTTTAGTATTAATCAGTAGTTGCTATGTATTTTAAAGAACTAACCAAAATTAATAAACATATCATTTTCTTCTTCATCTTCATCTACCCCTTTACCTGAAGTAATGCTTATCAATTTTTCCCACAGATCATCTACTTTAGATTGTATTTTACCTATTTGTTTACCTATATTAAACAAATCTTCACCTTCAATATCATCCAATTCATCACCAATCAATTCTAATTTATCTCTAACATCAGTTAATTCTTGGAATTGTTCTTTAGTTAAAGTAATGGTTTGTACTTCAATCTCTTCTTTTTCTATTTCTATTTTTGTTTCTACTTTTGCTGGGTGTTTTGCCATTTGTTTTTATTTTAAATTTAATTTAGTCGATTTGACTTTCCAAATAAGAAACTACATCTAATTCTTCCTGTCCAAACACTTCATGTCCTTCTTCATTAAATACATCGTATTGTGTATCATTTAATGTTGCATCAAATATAACTGTTACTATATAACTTTCATTATTAAAATTAACTTCATAAGTTTTCTCTGTTTGCATTAATGTAACCATAATTGTATTATTGTTTTTAGTTTGAGGTTTATTCGTAAAATCTTCCTGGTTCGTTTTGTCCTTGATCAAGATTTCTTTGTAGTACTATAAGTGCTGATGCTATATCCATTCCACTTGGTAATTCTGATTCTGGTTCTTGTAGTGTAGGAGGAGGAATTGGAGATATTTCTTCAAAATCAAAATCTACACATGTTTTAATAACATATTTTTGTAATTCATCATCACAAAATTCTCTATTACATTTATTTTTGTTTATTTCTTCTTTAATTATTGGAAATAATTCAGCAGGAACCTCAACATCAAACCAACTAATTTCTCTATCAGCTGCATTCCAAATGTGAACTGCATCATCATCACCATCATTGTATTTATGTAATGCTACTTTATAATTTGTTTGTTTATTTAATATATAAATCAACGTAGCTCTATTCCAATAACGATAGAAATGTGATTTATCCATTACCATGGTACTACACCACTTTGTATTTGACCCATATTTAGCTGATGATTCAAATACAAGTGGACGCAGTATTAGCCATTCATCATTCTCAAACACACGGATAGTGTGTTTTTCCATTTCTTTATTTTGTGTTAATAATAGAGCTTCATTTACTACATTATCAATATCTTGTACTGTTTTATAATTATTTAAGTCTTTATCTTGGATAATGTTGCGTTCATTTGTGTCCATAAAAGCTTCTAATGAAAGTATACATTTATCCATTGTGGAAGATTCCGTCAGAAATCTATATAACATGAATTTAACTTTATCTTCATCATTTATATCATCACAATTTATACCTAAAGTTTTTACAAATTTACCTCCCCAATATGATTGTATATCATATTTACTATAATCATTAGCTGTGTAACGTGTCAATGCATGTTCTTTTATTACGCGACACATTAAAGGTAAATATTTATTTTTACCTGTAGGATCGAAATTAGACAACATATCAATAATTGATACATCTAACTCTGGGTATTGTTGTTTTAATTCTTTAATACGTGACATATCTTAATTTAAATATAAACGGTTAAAATTATATAATGCTACAGGATTACTTTCAGCAAGTAAACCGTAATTTTCCTTTACATAGGTATATGTTTCGGCTAGTGGTTTCTCAGCTATTACTTCACCTACTAACTCAGCAAAGTAATTATTTGATGCTGTAACGGTTTCTTGTTTAGTGTTAGGTAAACCACAATAATAAGCCTCACCTACCTCACTGATAAACATACCACTGTAAAAGCCTTTTAAATTATAAGTATTTACAAATTTATCAGCATTACACCAAATGAATACATTATTAGTTTTTTGTCTTAACATAGGTACCATTGTATAATCAATAATATAACCATATGTTCCTCTCCAATCACCCACAGCAAATAAACCAAATGGTGAACCATGACCCATCATCATAACTTGTTCATGCTCAGCTATTAATTGGGCAACATCTGATTTATCGATACCACCTGTAACAATAGTAGCATTAGGTACCTTAGCATAGATTGGACGTAGGAAATCTGTACTGCGGTCATCTGGATGTATAATTAATGTACTCATTGAAATAAATTTACGATTTTTATTCTGACCACTCATCTTCTCCTACAACATTTCTTCTCCACCATGTTGTAAATAATGATTTAGGAAACTTAGCTACTAGGTTTTCACCTAATATTAATATTGAGAATAAAATCAATATTAACATAACAGCACTAAAAAGTAATGTTATCAGTAGGATGAATATTGAAATCATATTGATCTTCGTTTAATTGATAATTAATATTTTCAATAACCTTATCTTCAGCAATTTCAATCCAATTGCTGATTATTTCAAGTAAACCCTCAGCATCACCTCTTAAATAATGGTCTACTAATGTAGATGCTGATTCTTCAGAGTATTTTGTTAAATCCTCAGCTACTTGTTTAGTAATGTCTTTGATTTGTTGGTCGTTTAATAAGCGCCAGTTGTTTCTATTTTCCATTATTGATTTGGTTTTTTAATTTCTTATCTTGAAGATAAGAATGAAATTCTGCCAACCCTCCATCAAATTGTAACATTTCTTCTTCTACTTGTTCACGTGTCATTCTAAAAGCAACAGAGAAATCCTTATACATTTCTTCAAGTATTTTAGCTTCATCTTTCTGGAAATCAGCTAATAAACGACGTTTACGTTCTCCAAATATACCTCTTAATTCATGTTGTTTTTCAACTGATTTTTCCTTTAATAATGCTTCTTGCTCAAGTTGTTTTTCGTGTAACCACCACCAATGATAATCACTAGTCTCATAATCACCATTTACTATTTTTTCTTGTAATGAGCGATATGGGTGTAGTGTTTGACGTGGTTTAAAACGACGCCACCAGTAATATGGGTTATACTTATTTGGAGTATACGTTGCTATGCGTTGAGTTAGTTCCATCCATTTTCAGTTTTGATTTGAGTAATGTGTTTACAAGTGCGAGAATTACCTGACCAACCAAATGCAGGACAAGTACAGCTCCATCTATCATCATCTACTGCTACTTTATACTTCTTACCTTTAGAACCATCCACTTCCCATTCCATTTGTATCTTTAATGCTTCATTTTTTCACCTTTAGATGGACGTTTGAACCACATTATATCACTTGACTTGAAGTTATTAGCGACTTCAGTCCATTTACCATCAGCTATAACATAGCGTTTATTATCTAAATGTGAATCGTAAATGATTGGAACCATGTAAGAATGTACTATCATAACCTTTTAATTTTGTAAGATAAAGATAGGGCACTTATTGTGCCCTACCTAACTTAAAACGCATAATGATATTGTGCTACCTTTTCTTGAATAATATCATCACTAAGATTATTATTCCAAAAACTTCCATCCATATCTTTGGAATATTCTTTAGCTGTTTCTTGTTTATATTCTTCTAAGTTCATGGTATAAAATTTTGTAGTGTGTATAATAATGCTGCTTCTGTAGCTTCTTGCGGTGAGTTGTATTTATGTCCTTCCCATTTACCAAATCTATCTAAATCAACTAATTCTTCTGCATAAGGTCTGAATAAAGTTGAATAAGGTAAAACATAAATCCATATACCAAAGTTCACTCTTAACCATTCAATAGCAAGAGCATGAGCGGGGGCTGATATTCTCTTGTTAAAAGAATTGGTGTTAAACCCAATCTTTAGTTCGTCACTATCTTCATCGTAAAGCCTGCTACATCGCGCATTAAATCCTTTCTCCTTAAGTAATTTGCTCACTTCGAACGAGCAGTAAGATTCTTGTATGTTGTTGTTCATTTTTTAAATCTTTTAGGTGATAGTATAATTAGAAATGCAACACACATAATAAACAATATGTAAAGTGATATTCCTGTATTATTCATAGTCTCTGATTTCGATTACTTTGGGAAAGCGAGGTATTCCATCTTCGGTCAGTTCAAAATATTTAACTGTTGCTGTTTTACCTATTAAATCATTACGTTTGAATAATTCCTCTAAATATTCCCAAGTACCATTAACTGCTGATTCGAATGGTTTACCATTAATTTCAAACTGTAATTTACCAACTTTACCTTGCAGATTCCCTTTTCCTTCAACTACACCTAATATTGTAAAATCAGCATCCTTAAATGATTTATGCTTTAATAGTGATTTTGAACGCTTATTTTCATATAGTGAATTTAATCTAAGGATTTGGCCTTCATAACCTTGTTCAATATACTTTTTATATTCAGACATCACCTCAGCTTCACTACTCATTGTTGTAGATATTACTTTAACACAGCAATCAGGTAATTCTAAACCACATAAGTATGCTTCTCTTTGTAAGAAGACATCATCAACACTTGGTATATCATAAATCCAATATTGGATATATTGTTTAGATATTTCTAAATCCTCAGCTGTTGGTTTTGTTTTCCTAACACATGAAATAATAGTGTTAAAATCAGTTACGCTGCGTTCAGCATATAATTCACCATCCAATATTAAGTCAGGATTAGCCTCAAATAATGGTTTTAATGATTCGAAGATGTGAGGTGCTGAAATGATTGGTTTACCATTGCGAGACCACATACCATCACTTTTAACAATACACCTAACACCATCTAGTTTTGGTTGACTGAAGATTGCTGATGATGTAATTTTATCCTTATAATCTTCATAATCATGAGCTAACATTGGTTTGAAGTAGATTGGTGTGTCGATGTCAGCTACGTTTTCAAAGTAACCTAATGCTTTGCGTTTATCAAACATCGCTTGTGCTTCAGCATCTGCTTGTTGTTCGGCTGTAGTAGCGTTTTTCTTACCTACATTTTTAGCATCACAGCAAGTCCATTCAGATGTAACTTTCTGTCCGTCTTCAAATCCACTAACTGTTCTGAAGCAATTTCTATCTGTTTGAACATACCAGGTAGATACTTTACCTGTAACTGAACGTTTGTAAAGTGTAGGCCAAATCATAACTAATTATTTTATTTGAAATAAAGATAGGCACTTAATAGTGCCTACCCAATTATTTTACCCATTCATCAGCACCTAACTGAACTGCTTGTGCTGGAGACAATGTAGGATCTTCCTGCATTGACTTTAGAGCAGTATAAACTACTTCTGCTTCTAAACCATACTCTGCTGCTTCTTCTAAGTAAACTGCTATTGCTCTTAATTCGTCTTGTTTACCCATTTTTATCTTTTTGTTTTTTTCTAAAATGAATCCATTCCAACTGTTCTTTAAGTGAAGCACCTCTGCGTGTTAATTCTCCCCATGTTTCTTCATTTAGTGGTTTATATTTTGTTTTTTTCTTTAATGATCTATCTACACGGTTTGATGCTTTGTCTTGTGCTTCGTCTTTTGTTTGGATTGACATGTTATTTTTATTATTGATAAATATTAATGAAAGTATTTTGATTTCCAGAACTCCCACCACCTTCTTTTCTTTGAAGGTAAACATTGACTAAATGGATTATCTCCATAACTTACCTTGTTTAAGTATTTAGACGTTAACATATTGAGTAACACTTCATGGTATTTAGGATCAATACCTTCAAAGTCAGCTTCAATATTAACTATTAAATCTACAGGACCTTCCTGTCCTATTAACGTGAAATACTCTTTCAACCTAATCACTGATGATGTTTTTACAGATACATGATCTGCATTTAAATTAAAATTTGCTATCATAACTATTTTTTAATTGATAATCCATAACCTAAATCAAACCAGCTAAATTCATATTCAGCTTGTTGTTTATTGAATTTATAAACTTTTTGTATTGTTTTTATACTGTATTCTTTCCATTCATTATATTGTGATCTAGTAATCTGATTGTTTTTAAACCACTCAGGATCATCTTTAACATCGTTCCAAGTTTTACCCACATAAGCAAGTTGCTTATCTATTAAGTGCATTGTTATATTTTGCTCATTAATCTTAGGTTTGCGTTGAAATAGATGTTTCATGTAACAGGATTTTTACTGGCCGTAAATATCTGACCTTATTAAGATAAGAGAGGGACTTTACCCTCTTTAATTAATTTAAAACACCTTGTTTAGCGTGTATGATAGCTTCACTATACATTTCTTGCTCAAGTTCAGTTTTAGGATGATAAACACTATCTACTACCTCTACTAAACTTTCATTATCATCAATACCTTTCATCACCATAATTCTAACCACTGCTTCAATTTGTAAGCAATTTGTAACTAGGGTTGGGTTATTTGTAATCATGCTTTTTTATTTTATTACCTAATAAATGTATGACCTTTATTTTGCCTTATTTGAATTTAAAGCCAGTTAATTTCTCAACATCAGCTACTGTTACTTGGTGTGAATGTAGACCTGTTGGTTTGTTTGTTGTGTTGTCAAATTCAAACGCCATCCATTCTTTAGTCTTAACAATATAAATTACTTTCCAACATTGAGTAGGAATAGCTACATTATGAGGACCAAATGTTTTAGCAACACCCACTGAACCAGCCCATACATGTACTGAATCATTTTTAACAGCTAAATCACGTGTTAATGTTTCTAATGATTTCCAATCCCCAGCATTTAATGAATGGTATTGTGGAGCCATATTTGACATGTAGAAACATTCAGTTAATACTAATGGAGTTTGACATTCATTTGAAGCCGCTGGACACATATGACCTCTATCTGTACCTGAACCAACATAGTCTTTAACGATACTAGTTAATTCTTTTTGTTGTGGGTCTGGTGCGAATTGATCTTTACGTGGTAAAGGTTTATCACAACCATCTTTTGCTTTTGTTTCCCACCATTCAACCAATACAGGGTAGTGTTTTGATTTACTAAATACTGTTGTGTAATTGGTATGTGTAATGCGCACTGTATCTTGCGAAAACCCAAATAAAACCAATAAACACAAAAGAACTAAAAGAGATAATACTTTTTTCATAAAAAATTGTTTATTATAAATATTAAGCACCAACATGTCCACCAGAAAACCCAAATCCACCTCTAGATACACTCATACTTCTTCCTCCAAAAGAAGAAACTGATCTACTTGTACCTGCTGATCTGAATCCTGAACTTCCTCCATAATAGTAGTTATGTGTTGTATAAGTAGCGCTTGGATAATATCCCCCCCCCATCCATGACTTCCTCTCATCATATACATCCAAAACCAAAAATTATTTCCAGTTCCGTAGTAGCGTCCGCCATCTGTACTTACATTTGCTTGTGGATTTTGATTAGCATCCTCCCAATCTTTACGATCTCTATGGTGGTGTTTATGATTACAAGATGCTACTGATAAAGCTACGAGACCGATTAGACCGATTGTTACTAGTTTACTTTTTTTCATTAGTTATTAGGTTTTACAGCAATATAAAATTGATATGGTTTAGGATGTATTATCATAGTATCAATTTCTTGATCATCCCCATTTTCATCTTCATAAGTTCTACCTGTATCAAGGGTATCAACAACATTACCCAATCCAGGTAGTGTATCAAACTTTAGAAAAGTTTTAACTAAAGTACCATTGTTATTATAAACAAATTCATCCATTTGTACAATTGTATTTGTACCATCAAATATTTGTTTAAATTTAACATCTATAGTACCATGGGTATCTATAGTTTTTGTATCAGGTTTTTCTTCTGGCTCACAAGATGTAAATGTCATTGCAACCATTGCTAGAGCTATTATAATAACTCCCATAATAAAAAGTCCTCTGTAATTTTTTATTTTTATTATTGGAAAAACCAAGTAAAAGTTTCTTTAATTACTGTTAATGTCACTTCATGACATATTAACCATTTAATCCAAGCAAGTGGAGTAAATAGAAAGTCTATAATTGACCAAAACAAACTGTGGTGGATAGTGTATCCAATATTGCTGTTAATACACTGAAGATTAAATAAAGGGTTTTCATTTTGTTAATTTTATTATTTCGTGAATAATTGAATATACTAAAATTACAGTGCCAATTAAAAGAAGAATAATTGGGAATATTTCTATTCTATCATTCTGTCTCATTTATTGCTTGGTTAATTACCTCATAATGTTCTTCTCTTAAACGTCTAATTGCTGCTTCAGCACTTGCTATTCCTAAATTAAATTCATCATGGATTGGATGTTTTTGATTTTTCATTATCTGAAATATTTCTTCAAATATCTCAAATCCAAAATACTTATCAGGTAATGATTCGTATTTGCTTTTGAATTTAAGTGCTTGTACTGAATTCATTTAGAATCGTTTTGCTAATTTAATGATTAAATCTGTTTCTTCGTTTGTTAATTGGTGGTAGTTTTCACTTAGCTTATGTACGCTATTTATAAATTCCTGAGCATCTATTCCATGTCCTTGGAAACTTCCTTCAAGTGTAAATCCATCTTTAGCTAACAATTCTAACATTTCTTGTTTTTCTTCATCAGTCATTTCATCAAAAAAATCTTCAACGTCAATATCAATATCAACATCTTCCCAAACATCGATGTTTAGGTTTTCTGTAAATCTAGGCATAATTTATTATTTTAGTGAAAATTAAAAAATTTATTTTGCCCAACCTCAGCAACTCTTCTTTCACCCTCAGTACGTGGAGTAGCATTAGGTCTAGTTACTTGTTTTGGTTTGCGGCCTCTAGGTTTTGGGGAGCATTCTTCATCTGCTCCCCAGTTTGTTTCTTTAACTTGTTTCAGGAAACGTTTATAAACGTTATTCAAATATTCCTCTGAAGTATGAGAAAACGTCTGATTTCTCACTAACGGATGTTGGGTATTCTCTTTCTGTTCCATAATTTGAGATTGAATTTACACCCACTACTTTGCCCTCTTTTAAAAATACAGTGTAATTTACTGTGTGTGGTTTTAATCTGTTTCCGTTTTCATCTACGTCTTTGTAAACGCGTGTTGTGTGTTTGTATTCCATTTTTAAATGTATTCAATTAATAATTCTTTATTTAATGATACTGCTTTTAATGTTGAGAGTTTTCTTTCATCATCTAATGGTTTGGCTTCCTCAATGGACTCAGTCCATTGAGGTTTGCCACCATTAATTAAACCTTTAAAATAACCTTCTTCACTCAATATAATAAACCATTCTCGATTTTCAACGTTTTTCTTCATAAAGTTTTATTGTTGATGGATTTACATGCCTTACAGGAAGTCTATCTATTGTTACTTGAAACCCCCACTCAGGTATAAATGTATTATAACCAATAAATTGACAATCCCCAATAAAAAGTTCTCCTTTACTATCCTTAAAAGCAATACGTTTGCCTAGAAATTGCTCTTGCAATTGTTGTATTTGGTGTTGTGTCATTATAAGTCTAAACTATCTGGGTAATATAATAATGTTGGGTTTTTCTTTTGAATATCAGGAATACCTCCATCTAAAAAATATTTTTCAAATTCCATAACATCAAATCTTTCAGTTATTAAATGATAACCATTTTTAGTTGGTATAACGCTAATAACTTTAGTATTGTCTTTATAAGGCTTAACATTATTAATGATATGTTGTATTTTATCAACTACATTTATATCATTATTATCAACATCAACTATCCATCTCTTTTCATATGTTTTAAGTTGACCTACAACTGAATCAAATAGGTTTTGTTGTTCGTGTTGTCCGTCTCTTATTTTTTGAGCTAACGCTACCATCATTTCTAATGATACGTCTTTGTGGTTTTGTTTTTGAACATGAATATAAGCTCTCGCTTTAAACACCTCACATAACATCATTATTTCATCATAACGTTTTTCTAATTGCTCAATTGATTTGATGCAGTATGATCTAATCGTTCTAACGGATTGATGATTATCCTTCTCACCTTCGGGTTGATCCTTCTTACGTTTAAAAACATATAACATATAGAAGTCACCTTCGTTTTCGAAGTTGAGTAACGGCTTTATTAGTTCTATATTGTTTATCATAACCTTTATTGTTCTCCTTTTAGTCTTTCTTCGTGATGATCGGAAGGTAAGACGTTTGCTTTGACAGGCCTATCTTTTAGAATTGAAAGTATCTCTCTCAATTCGTACGGTGTTAAATCATTTCCATCCATACCAACATCCATTGCTCTACCAGGCATAATTTTTCTATTAGCAGGTAAATGAACGTGTCCAAACAAATGCATTCTACCTCTATTCATATTATGCCAACTACAGATTGGGTAGTGATTGATAACAAACTGATAAGTATCTTTATCAGTAACTACAGTCAATACTTGATATTGAGATGTATTTGTAAATATACCTTGAATACCTTGTCTGTTATTTTCAATATGGTGGTCATGGTTACCATATGTTAGGTAAATATTTCTGCACACAATCCTATCTCTAAATTCCTTAATAGAATCAAATCCATCAAACGACCAATCACCCAAGTGGATTAGAATATCATCCTGACCTACTACTGAATTGATATTATCTACAATAGTACTATTCATTTTTTCCAATGTGATAAAATCTCTAGTTTGGTCTATAGGTATTTTACCATCCTGTGTTCTCCAATTAGTAATGCCTCTACAAATGTTTTTATGATTATAATGTGTGTCTGATGTAAAAAATAGTTTTTGTCCTTTATTCAATGTTATCTTCCACATAACCTTCTTTTTTTCTTTGTTGTACTCCTTTAATTATAAAACCTACAAAAGTAAGAGTTGCTAATGCAAAAGTTACTACAATTGTGTTCCATAATGCTTCCATATTTTATTTTATTTTCTGTTTATAAACATAAATGGTATCAATTGTTTTACCATCAGTATGTAACTTAATTTCTGGTGTTAGTTTTGTTTTTGATTCGATGATTATCGGTTTTGGATTTCCAAGTTCAATAAATTTATAAACTAAGTAACCAATAAACACAAATATTGAAATGATACCAAAAATTGCTAATTTGAAAAGAAAATTTAATCCGTCACTCATGTAATTTATTTTTTAACTTTAAAGAATTTATCTAATAATTTTTCCTTTTCCTCTTTTTCTATAGGCCAATTACCTAACCACATAGAGATACAAAAAGCAGTATTTAAAACAGGCATAAAACATATAACTAAATCTCCACTATCAGGGTAAATGCTACTGTATATTCCTCCTTTGGAGTGAGCTAAACTAACCCATAACCAATTAAAATAAGCACTTAAAACATAAATGATAATGATAATAAAATAGATCATAACTTAAAATTTACCAACGCTTATAACGTTGTTGTTAATAATTAAATATTCTCTGGGTAGTGTATCTATAAAATAGTATCTACCACCTGTAGATTTTCCTTCAATATCAATTGTATTCATTATTGTGTGGCCAACTATTTGTATAACTTGTTCACGCAATGTTTCTCTATTAACTCTCATTAATGATTTGGGTCTAATCCATAATGGGCCTTGAAATGGTTCATCACCATAACCTTGAACTAAATAACCTTCTTTAAATAAACGATATTTAATTAAATGTGATTTGTAAAAAAATAATTCATTAATTTTATCAACCATATTATCTACAGTCCAATCATTTCCAAATATATCATTCATCCATTCGCTACTAATACCAGCATGACTAAATACAAAGTCCTCAAAGCGATAGGCTACTTGTAAATGCTCTCTATTTTCATTTAACAACGAACCAATAGATGGAGTTAATTTATATTGGTAACCTGATGCTTTATCATTTATTTCTGGTAGATAATGAAAATCATGATTGCCTATTAATGTTATAACTTCTTTACCAGATGTATTTTTAAATTCAATAATTTCTTTAAAATTATGCATCTGCATTAAGCCAGGTACACTAAATGAATCAAAATAATCGCCTACGAAGATAAATTTATCTGCGTCTGGGTTTTGTTTTACAATTTGTTTCCATGAATCGTGGCCGTGGATATCACCAATTATAACTGCTTTCATAACTTAAATTTATATAACTATTTTGCCTTCACCAAAATTGATACCAAGGTTTTTTAGGAGGAGGTTGTTTTGGAGCAATTATGAAACGTTTGTTAAAGGCTTTATTTACTATTTTATATATGAATAGTTTATCTTTTTCAGGAATATTTGTTACATCAACTGTTATATTCACTTTAGATACTACATTCTTCTCAGTTATCTCTAACTCAGTTTCTACCACTAAGTGGTCCTTACCTCTATGAGAGAACAAATGTATCACATAAATAAATATATTAATTTGATAAAGGTGCTTTGATTGCTGATTTATATTTCTGTTGGTGAATAATAAGGCAAACAATCACCTACCTTCCACTTCACTTCATCTTCAATTTTTAATGTTGGTAAGTCAAATGGTTCTCTACATAACTGTTCTTTTAATCCCTCAACATGATTTTTATAGATATGACAATCACCAAGATTACCTATAATCTCATAAGGAATCATATTTACTTCTTTAGCTATAATCTCTAATAATAAAGCATAACTAGCAATATTAAACGGTAACCCTAATCCAACATCTACACTCCTTTGATTCCAGGCTAAACTTAAATAACGTTTACCATCTTTCTCATGTGAATAGCATTGAAAGCTAAAATGACATGGAGGAAGTACCATTTTATCTAATTCACCTACATTCCATGCACTAACCATTAAACGCCGGCTGTCTGGGTTTGTTTTGAGGTCTGAGATGAGGTTCGCGATTTGGTCTGTAGGTATTTTAGTTGAATCTGTTTTTATCCAACCACCTGTAATTCCTTTAACAAAGTTAACACCAACTTCTAATTCCCAACTTCTCCACTGCTTACCGTAGATTGGTCCTAACTCACCCCATTGTTTCGCAAATTCAGGATCGGTTTTTATTGCTTCAACAAAACTTGCTTTCGAATGTGCCATTGGTTGTACATGGGCAAATCCGTCTTTAAATGTAGTATGACTATTTGCGTATCTTTTATAAGCATCACCGTCCCAGATGTGACAATCGTTATCAATAAGGTACTTGATGTTGGTGTCTCCACGTAAGAACCACAAGAGTTCTGTTACAACCCCTTTGAAGTACATTTTCTTCGTTGTGAGTAACGGAAACCCTTCGCTCATTTTATGACGAATGGTTCTTCCAAATACAGAAATAGTACCTGTGCCGGTACGATCTTTTTTAGTAACTCCATTGTCCATGATATCTTGGAGTAGGGCTTGGTACTGTTTATCTAGGTTGTTCATAAAATTCTACTGTTTCGTTGTTGTATATTAGAGAGATTGCTCGTTTAGGAATATTTCTTGTTGTTAGTTTAGATTCCAACCAGTGATTATTTTCTACTTCAACTCCATCAGTAAATAATTTTTCATACATTTTTTTTCTCTCTCCCAAACTCAACTCTCTAGTATGAATTTGAATACCCCATTGCTTCGCAAACTCATCATCAGTTTTGATTTTGTTGATGAACTCTTCTTTTGTCAAATGACGAGTCGGGTGGGGAGATACTATCGAACGTCCGTTTAATATACACCAACCTTTAAACATATTTTGATAAAGAATGTTTGTACGGTGGTCGTGTATTGTTGGCAATGGATAGTTTGTATAGTTCTTATACGCATCATCAATAATCTGTTCGTATGTTTTAGTCCCACCACTCATATAAATGACGTTTTAATATTTCAAAAATTAAGTTTCTACATCTTTGTTGATTGTGCATCCCAACATACAATGCTAAAGTTTCCTTTCTACTGAAATCTTTTTCAGGATATTGCTTTTTAACTCTACGAATTGAAGCTGGGTATTTAGATAGATATGCATCTAAGTTTTCCCAAGCAGTGTTTATTTCTATTTCAAATGAATCAATAAATTCTTTAGATGGAATAAATACCCAATCTGACTTTTCGTAATCATATTTTTCTAATGAATAGAATTCTTCATGTTCTTTCTCAATCAAATTTAATACAACTGTCATCCAAAAATTATCTCTATCAATATTAGTATGGCGATTGTGCTTTACCAAATACTTTCTTTGAAATTCAATTTTCTTTTGAAGTAATTTAGTAATATAAAAATCGTCCCAATCCCTATCTTTCCAGATAGTAGGAATCCATCTCACTATGTTTTTAATACTAGTAAAAAATTCTCTTATTCTCCAATGCCATATTGACTTTTTACCCCAAGCTGATGTGCTTGGGATAGGAAGTTTTTGATAGTGTTTCATAACTACTCAGTTTCGTGGTTATAGAAGTTTTCAAACTCCTCTGCTGCTTTAGGATCTGTTTCCTTTAAGTGTTCTAAAGATAATTCATTTCTTCCATTCTCTACTTTTAAATTGAAAATTTCTTCATTCAAACTATCAATTATTTCGACGTTTGAGTGTTTTGTGTTTAGAGTATCTACTACTGTGTTTGCTTTTAATTGCTTTATTTCTTCTCTTTGATGGTAGATGATGTAAAATAACATGCCTACGCTTGCGAGACTTAAGATTGCTTTTATGTGCTTCATAATGTTTAATTGTTACGTTATCAAATCTTTCTTGTGTTGTTTTATAATTAATTAGAATATCAATTCGTTTAGTCCACATTGGGTTCATCACATCCTCAACCTTATATACACCACTGAATTTACCAGCTCCTTTTACAAGCACCAAACTATGAAAAGGATATTGCCTAAGTAAATCTCTACTTACAGCTATAATTCTATTTGAATGGGGTGATTTAGTATTTATTTTAATACCACTTGCTACTTGTTTGCCATAAGATCCATTATCAGCAGGAATCAACTTATATGTTGTTGCTGTAACTGTGTCTTGTGTGTTGAATAAGAGTATAAATAATAATTTAATCATAAACTTAAAGATACAATCTTATTTTGCCAAATCCAAATTACAATGCCATTCTAGAACCAACTAGCAGATTATGTAGTATAGGTGTGCCTGGTGTAGTTGATACTGACATCTTATAATCAAGGGCAAATGCAAAACGTTTAGTAATAATATAAGTATAACCCGTTCCTACCATTGCTGATATATTTTTGTTATATGTTGGTCCTACATTTGTAGTATAAGTGTATGGTGATGATATTATAAAGGCTCCTGGTGATAATGTTTTGCGTTTAGTTATTTGAAAGGGTTTAGTCCAGAACCAAGTTAATGACGTATTAACGGTATAATCACCATTAGTTTTATAATTTACTACTCCTACATTACAACCATATACTCCATATTTTTTAGATGGTTTAATCCAGGTATAACCCATCATAGTCATATCCATTCCGGCTACGTGAGCAAATGTGTATGAATAGCTGGTCATGTGGTCTAATTGACCTTTACTATCCATTATCATATCAGTTTTATGAGCAGTTAAAGCAAATTGTTTTAAATCACTCCAAATCATTGCCCCAACTCCCCAACTTGAACCTTCTATTGATGATGATTTATTAATACCTAAAGATATAATTGTAGTAAATTTCTTATCTAAACCCTGTCCTGCTGTTAAATCAGAAGATAGTAATAGTGGGTTTATAGCTCGTTGTTTTTTCTTTTCTTCTTCTTTTTTCTTCTTTTCCTCTTCCTTTTTCTTTTGTTCTTCTTTTTTGCTATCTGATTTTGAATCTGATTTACTATCAGATTTTGAATCTGATTTTTGGTCGCTACTACTGTTATTTGAACTTTTACTATCTGAATTTGATGATGACGATGATTCTGATGAAGATGAAGATGATGACTCTGATGATGAAGATGATTGTGATGAAGTGGTTGGTGGTGGTGAGCTACTTGTTGCTGCTGAGCTAGCAGTAGCAGCAGCAGACGATGATGCAGATGACGCTGCCGAACTAGCAGCTTGTGAAGCTGCTTGGGATACAGTGCCCGCTATAGTTGATGTTATTATTTGTGATACAGGGCATGGTTGTGAAAATATAGAATTAACCCACTGTTGTATTGCTCCATTTTGTGCTTGAGAATAAGTAAATGTTTTAGATTGGTTTCTTACTACTATAGTAATAACATTTAACTGGATTGGAAACGTAACAGTATATGTTTTTATTATCGCAAGGATCAATATAAGTTTGAACAATAGTTTGGCTTTTAGCAACTAAGCTAACTAATAATAGAACTATTATGTGTAACGCTTTTTTCAACAATCATTAGTGTCTAATATGGTTTCTAGGAATGATAACTGGTCTAATGGGTACTATTATTCTAGGAGCAGCATAAGCACAACCATAATAAGGGTAAGGATTATAAAAAAACGGGGATGAAATTATATTTAATGAGGCAGGTGGTGGTACATCATTATTATTAGAATATAGTTTTTGAACTGTTTTCACAGTTTTACCCGTTGAATCAGTTGAATAAGTTTCAATTACTTTATAAGGTGTATCACAACTCATAAAGAAAACTATTAATAAAGAGAAGAACCCTAGTTTTTTAAGTATGGCCCAATTAGCCATATTGTTTAAATTTTTTAACGCCTGGTCTTTTAGATCTTTTTGGACGTGGTTTTTTTAGCAGCTGTTCCCATATGATTTAGTTTGATCTTATTTTTCCACACTTAGTGCATCTTTCCATTATCGATACAGTACTAGTTAATTCACATTCATCACAATCAATCCATTTGTGGAATCCGAATAAACATAGCAGTTTGGTCATTTTTCAAATATTTTTTTATCAATCATTCTTTTCAAAATACGAGCACAAGCTATATCAAGTGCTTTTTTAGTTGCTATTGAAACTGTTGATTGGTTAAATTTAACTGGATCAACAGTAGCGTCTGATAAAAAAGTTAGTTCACGAGTAGTTTTAGCCTCACCTAAACCAGAGGCTGCAATTATTTCTCCAGTTTCAGCATCTGTGAATCTAACTTGTAAGCCCAATCGAGTTACTACTAAATTTTTAACTCCATTAGATAAATTTACTTCTTCATCATCACTAACACTCCAATCGTATACTTCAATTTCAACAAAGTAGTGTGCTAATCTAATCTTTCCTCGTCCGTCCAATTTATCTTGAGAGATTCCGGCTTGTGACACTTGAAATTGCTTAACCATACGATTTTTAATTTCAGTTTTATCTTCAGTAAAACTAAAACGATTAAGATTTTCAAGATACTCAAGCGTAATATTAGCAACTCCCAAGCCAACTTTCTTCTCTTTGAGTTCAGGGTATTGTTCATATAAATCATCTCCTATACCACATTTTAAAATTTGAATAGGGATAGTAGGGCCATTGTAATCCATATATTGACTAATATCAATTTTCTTTTCAAAAGAAGCAGTATATTGTTCTGTTTTAGTAGAACCAATAGTTTGTCCTTTCACAAATACACTTATAAATAATAAACTAAATATTATTAATTTTTTCATACTAATGCCAAATATTATTTGGGTTGTCTTTAAATGTTCCGTCTAATTTCCAATCAATTTGGTTGGATATGTTTTGTGCTTTTGTAGGATTTGTAAGTTCAATGTATGTACCATATATTTGAAAGCAAAAAGCAAATATTAACCATGCTCCTAACAAATATAGATAAACATAAATCAACTTGTCACCTATTTTATTTAAAATAGTTTTCATACTTTTAATTTTTAATGGGAAGGGAGCCGTAGCTCCCCTAATTAAGCTTCTGGTTCAGCTGGTTCAGATGGTTTTGGTTCATCGGCTGGTTTTTCTTTAAAAGAAAACTTATCTAATGAATCAGCACCCATTCCTATTGCTGTGATGATCATAACAGCATCAACTAATTTGTCTGATGGAACTATGTCTTTGTTTGAGTAGCTGTTTGCTATCAAAGTAACACAGAGAAATAAAGAACCTATAAATGCAATTACAGGTTTGATTGATGTTGAACCTCTTTCATCTTTAAAAAGGTCAATTAACCATTGTTTGAAAGTCATACTTTTGATTTTAGTTGTTATATAAACGTTTTACCACTGTGGTTCTTTTTCTTTAAATTCATCTCCATCTTTTTTCTTCTTAGCTGGTTTTTCACTTTGCTCAGCTTTTCTAACATCTTTATCTACTGGAGACGGTTTTTCTTTTATAATTACTGTTTTACTTGCAGCAGCTGGTTGTTGTTACTGCTGAGGTATATTAATATTAATTGATTGTTGTGGTTGAACTTTATCTTCAGCTTTTTTACCATTTATTGCTGTTACAGCCCATGTACCACCGGCCATTACAACGGTACCAACAGTACCTATGATTGTTTTCTTTAAACCACTCATTGTACCATCGTTCATTTTTTCAACTTTGACCATTGGATCTTTTTCTGTCTTAGTTTTTGATGCTTTTGCCATTTATTATTAGTTATTTTATAGTTATTGGATATTTTACTTCGTTTCCCGTTACGTCAATAAATATCAAATCGTAGTTCATCTTTTTCAAACTAGATAAATCATATGTTTTTATTACAGATGTTGATGTTGCAGTAAATCCCTGATTGAATACAACGTTTGTTGAACCAAATGGTACAATTTGTGCAGAGTATTTAGCACCAGGTGTTACATTATAAGTAACAGTATAAACACCACTTCCATTCCAACCAGCTATAAAATTCAATTGAACTGGGTTCATTGAATACCCAACCATTGTTTTATTAACATTGAATACTATTTTTACTAATCCCCAATATCCACTATAAGGCATACCCTGAGTGCCACTCCAAGTTAAAGTATATCTTACAATTGTACTTGTACCACCTGATGTGTAATTATAACTAGCATATTGGCAATCAGTAGTACCGTTTGATAAAGTATTGTTAGTTGTTTGGTTAAATGAATATCCTGGATATTGATAATACGATTCCTGTGTATTTGATCCTTGAGGTAATATTCCTCCATTACCTCCAGTTCCAGTATTATTCATACTGACTAGTGTTAAAGCACTATTGTCATATTGTAAGTCAACTAATAACTGACGTGTTGATGTATTACTGTTACCAGCTGCTGATATATACATTACAAATTGATCTCCCTTATGTAGAAGAGTTCCATTAGTATTATATTTTACAGTATCAATGGCATTAGCATCTACCGTTGCACTTAAACGAAATTTAATTGGATTTTGGGAATACGATGTTAATCCTAATCCTAAAAATAAGAATATAAGTAATTGTTTCATACTTTTATAGTAGTTTATAAGATAATTTAACACAAGTTTTTTTAACAGCATTTCTAACAGTTACTGAATTAAATTTACCGTCAGTTGATATAACACCAGTCGCTGATGTTATTTCATCTGACTTATCTTCAACTTCAGCAGATTTGATAGTTTTTCCGTCTTGAGATACGGTTCCTTTCATTTTGATAATAACCATGTTATCATCTTTATGGAATACAGAAATATTATTTTTTACTTGATTAAAATCAAAATAGGTAATTTCAACATCAATTACTTGATCAGCATCAAATTCATCAGCAACAATTGACCAACCTTTGTCTTCGGCGGCTTCTGTTAGAACTTGTTTGACACCAAATGCTAAATTTTGATTTCCTGTAAGAGGACCCGTCTTGATATTGTTAATTACTTTGTTAACGCAAAGTTTGGTAGGAATGTAGTGAGATTTTTTACCATGATCTCTCACAAAACTTACCATTAGTATTGCGAGAACAACCATGAGTAGGTTTCTCATATATTAATTTTCAATGGTTTACTGAATATAAATATAAAAAAAGCAACCAAATTGGTTGCCTTAAAGGGGGATAATAGTTATACTATTCTAAATATTGTTGTATAGTTATATTTTGTTCTTTTTCTAAATAATGAAATTCAGCATGACAATTTCTACACAACGTAATACATTTTTCTAATTCTTCTTTTAATTTTTCTATTCCATATTTGCTGCCGTTTCCTAAATCAAAATCTTTTTGTGTTGGATCTATATGGTGAAAATCTAAAACATATGAACGGGATTCGTTACATTTTTTACAACTACATTTTGACTTGTATTCATTTATAAATGTTCGGCGATCCTGTGTTCTTTTTAAGGCTTGTTCTCTCCAACTCTGTCTAATTTCTTCAGTAACTTTGCCTTTAATCTCTCTAGTATACTTCTCTTTATGGTAAATATTATCTTTTTCAACAACTTCAACATTATTTATTCTATAATGTTTCATTGTTTCTCGATGTTTATCTTTATTTTTTTGATAATATTCAGCATAATACTCTTTCGTTCCCGTTTTCATAATTTATCGTTTCCAATAAATATTATGAAAACTGGGGAGACGACAAGAATTAGTGGAGTAGGAAGGAATCGAACCTTCGTCTTCACAAGGAAACATAATACCAACGTCTCACACGCTTAGCTTACTGATTGACCCCAGTGCAAGAGGTATTAGGCCTATACGGTTAGTACAGAAGTTCCACCACCTTGTTTTATGATTACAAGGAAAACAATTTGTAGTATTGGCATACTACTGCGTAAGCTCTACAATCGTGGGCCAAAATCCACCTAGTCTTCACGCGATTTGCAACTTTCTGTTTCCAAGCTGTTGCCGCTCATAAACTTAGGCAGCTACTGCTACTGAAGTCTGACGGAATAAGTTTACTACTTTGCCGTTTATTGTTTCTACAGGTGTTTAAAGACATTCCTACTTTGTCTGCGTGTGGTACTACCCTTCATCATGCGAATCAAATGCCTAGACTACCCCATTTTTAGTTTTTTTTCTTCTTTCTTTTTTATTTACAATCTTATTTACTTCAGCACACAATTCATATTCCTCCATTTGAATAAGATCGTTTAAGCAATTTTTCAATAGTTCTTTATATTGTGACTTGTCAATACTAAACATCAAATTATCCATGTTTTTGAATGTTATATCAAAAATATCAATGTTAGATTTATTTCGTTTATAAGCACTTAAAACACATTTAACCATTTTTAAAACTAAATCTGGGTCACGTTGTTTAAGTAAACTATAAAATTCTTTAGCGTCTTTTAATGTTAAGCAATGACAAGCCATAATATTATTTTACAAGTTATTAACATTTAAATCCCATTCAAAAGGATAAACGCTAAGAGTATGAAGCATTTCTCCAGCCATATAATTTAATTTTGAAACTATAATTTCCAAAATTTGTTTTTTAGCTTCCACATCTAATTCATTAATAGCAGGTATTCTTTCTAGTTGTTTCCAAGCATCACTAACTTCTGATTTAATATTCCCTATTAAATCTCCTAATCTGTAATCTGCTTTTTCTACTCGTTCTTGATAATCACCAAAACTTTCATATTTTTGTTTACTCCATGCTCCTCCCCCTATATGTCCTATTTGTAATTTACTCTGAATTTGTTTTTCTCTTTGTTTGGAGTATTTAGGGTCATTTTCAGATAAAATATCATCAACTATTTCAGATAAATTTATTTTATTACTTTTTTTCTAAAGATTCCTTTAATAAATTTCCTGTTTTATCTTTTTGTATTTCAATAAGTAAATCTTTTAGTTTTTGGTATTTCATTTTATATTTTTTTATACTTCCAATAATACCCACCTGCTGTTTTAGCAAATTCATTAACAACATTAGCTATACCTTTTATTTTAGTAATACATTCAGCTTCAGTTTTACTACTAAATACATTTACTTCATTACCACTTTTATCTAATTGGATGATTGGTTTTTTTCTCCCCTCACTTATTAAAGGACCTCTATCTATTTTAGATAATGAGTTTTTTATTTTTAAAGATCTACTAATGTTATTTTTTAACCTATCTCCAAATCCTTTTGGTTTTGGTTTTTTATTGGCTTTACCTATTTTTTCTTTATGTTCTTCTGAACAATATTCCGGACCACTTCCACCTTTTTTACGTGTATTTACTACTTCAAATCCCCACTGTTTAAATTGTTCAATCCAATATGTTTCTAACGGTTCCCAATCTTTACGATCTAATGAATCAACACTATCTATTATAGTATACTCTATATCTTTTCCAAAACGTTTTAGTATGTTTATAATATCTAGTATTTTTTGTCTTACCTATATAAACCTTATTAGGTTCATTATTGATATTACTTACTAAATAAATTCTTGTCATAAATATGGTTTCCAATAAATATGACAAGAATTAGTCAGCCGCATAAGTTATTTTACAAGCTGATCGGCGCAATAGCACATATATGGACTATCACCTTTATGTCTTACTTTATATCCCATTCCTGTTACTACACCAACGGCACTAGCTAAAGCAGCATTTGATTTGTATTTTGGGTCTGGGTTTAGGTCAATATCAATCCAGGTAGCTATAATGCCAAGTTCAGTTTTTATTTCTTCTGCTACTTCAACCGATTGCCATACTTCACTTAACAGACGATTTATATTTTCTTTTTCTCTTGGAGTAGAATATCTACAATATAAAACGTGAGCACCTTTACCTGGAGTATAAAGGCCAATTACAATAGCGAATATTGTTTCTTTTTTTCTGTTTTGAGAGTCACAACCAATCAGTATTTCAGTTTCTGGATGTTGTGCTACATATTCTCTGATATAGCTGATTAGTTCAATACTCTTATGTTTTGTTAGTGTTTTGAACTGTTTCATGATTTTAACCTACATTTATAAATACACAAGTGAGGCTGTTTCCGGACTTTAACCGCTTAACATTTAAGGCGAATTTTGCGCACACCTCTTGTATATTAGATTTCAATTGCCTCAATTGCTTTAATTAATGCTTTAGGATCGATTTCAACTTTCTTTACAAGCTCGTAAATATCAGCTGAGTAACCAAATAATTGGTATACCTTATTACCTGGCTTGATTGAAGTTGCACCATATCCAGCAATGTTAATTGAGTATACGTGTGCATTTGTTCTACCAAATGGACCGTCTCCTGATTGCATATCTGAAATTACAAATACACGATCATACTTTTCACCAATAGTGCTCATGATGGTGTTGAAAGATGTTCCATATCCAACACTACCTTGCTTACCAAGGAATTTCTTTTTAAGCGTGTTTACTGTATCAAGTGGATTAAACTTGATTTGTGCAGTACGATCTGCAAAGTGATAAACATCAGCACCAATACCTTTAGCTAATGTAGCTGCAATTAATGCTGCTTTATCAATAGCGGCTTCTGAACCTCTATTCTTATTAGAAAGAGCAATTGGTGTGCTCATTGAGCCTGAACTATCAAATACAACTGCTGTTCTCCCTGCTGGGAATAATTCAGTTAAGTTTGGAATAGCTAATTCATAAGCATTGTTTAGTGCTTTGATGAATGGTGTAGCTTTGCTTGCTCCAAATTCATCTAACATTATTTCTAATGCTAAGTCAATTTGGTGTGGAAACACTAATGATTGTTTGATAAGTTTCTTATCAGTTAATAGTTCACAAGCGTCTGCTATTAATTCTCTATTAGAGCCTGTCTTTAAGATATTACGTAAGTTACGTAATAACGCTAAGTAACCAATCTTACGAGTCTTAATTAATTCAGCATAGTTATCTTCCTTAGCTTGTGCTAATTCAGTTGCAGCTTCTTCTTTAGTAATTTTACCCGCTTTAACCTTAGCAGCAACTTCTTGACCTGCTTTAGTATTCTTATCTTCAACTGTATTGAATTGTTTTAATTCACCTTTCATTAATTTAGCAAACACTGGAGCCATTTTTTCAGATGGTTTTGGGTGTACTAAGTTAACAATGTCAACTAAAGACAAATCACGGTTTGAAGCTTGGTATTTAGCTAATTCATATTCATCAGCTGCTTCTAAAGCTGTTTTGAAACCTTTCTTGATAGCATTTGATAATGGCTTGCCTGGGTTCTTGATTTGGTAGCATGCTGCTATTTCAAGCATATCGTCTAAACGATATATAATACCACCTGCATTTCCTTTTCTAGCTCTTTTAGAGTAGAAACGAGCACCTAATGGATCTCCTGCTAACGCTTTAGCTAATTCTACTGCACCTAAGTGAGTTACAGTTCTTTGTCCCATCACTGTACGTGCGTAAACAAGAGCTTTTGCAGCGAATACTTTATCTTTCTTAGCGATTTCACCAATCACATTAGCAAGACGTTTTTCACGTTCACCCTCTTTTTCGTAAAATTTGTTGTCGATACCTGTAGCTAAAATTGCTACTAATTCAGATTTTGGGTCATACTTATAACCCACACCACCTTGGTGGTTTACAACTGGTACTACAGTTGATTTTGCTTTAGCATTATATCTTGCCATAACGTTTGTTTTAACTATTAATTAATTTGTTTTAATTAAAGAATTTTTCTTTTGTACCCCTGAACAGACTCGAACTGTCACGGCCGTCTGGCCACTTGATTTTAAGTCAAGCTTGTCTACCTATTCCAACACAAGGGCATTTATTATTTGTTATTTGTTTCTTCCAGTATAAGTAGATGTTTGAGAATGACAATTAGGACATAGAAATCTTAAATTATCTAAATCATGATTGTTATTATTCCCATCTATATGGTCTAAATGTAAACTAAGTTTTTTGCCTAACCACTCATTTAATTCACATTTTGAACATTTATAAGGAAGTAAATTTTCTTTTATAATACGTTTTCTTATTCCTGCTCTTGTTAATGGTTGGTTAATTTTATTGGGGATGTTTTTCTTTATCCCTTTACCACATTGGTTTGTATTGTAACAACCATATTTTACAGCATATTTTTTAAACGTATTAAAATGTAATTCTAGCTTTATAGCAGCTTGAGCCATTGAATTACTTGAATTACATATGTCTATAAAAAACTGTTTATCTATATTTTTAGGTTTCATACCAATAAATATTGGTAGATACTAAAGAATGGTAGATATTTAAAGTAAAGACCTGAGACTATAGTCTTAACGTTAGATCTTTTGAGATATTATTTGGTTCATCTCTTGTCCAGAACCTTTTGAGTTCTAATCTAACAATGCTGGTTATTTAGGTGAACCACTCCTTGAGTTACTTTTATTAGGACTACTCTCCTCTTACTTGTATCTATTCAACCCTGCCGAGCTGATTCATTCTTGCGGAATTATAGAACTTTCAGAAAACTCATTATCGGCTTGCGGCCTTTAATGGCACTGGACAACCCAGTACTATGTAAGCATCTTTCGTCCGTAACTGGTAAGCGCTTATGCTTTTTGATTTTTAATTGATTTCTCAAAATGAAAGATTAAAAAGTTTGACTTGTGGATTGTAAAGGTAGCGGCTTACCCTAAGCTTTCCCAACTTTTGGTCGAGAAAATACCTAACTACCTTTTGAAGTATCCCTACCTCCATACTTTAAGATATCTCTGACTCATGCGTTGGTACGCTAAGGTCAGGGCTTGCAACAGCACCACCTGTACACAATCTTGTCTTTCCTATTTCTAGGCTACGACTTTAAGATACCTTTAATATTGAATAACGCAATGATATAATTGGATAAATTATACTTCTTACATATATTCTATAGGTTATTCTTATTACTCTTCCGAGTTCAACCTGACAACCCACATTGCCAGGTCATTTAACCCTTTCGCTACGGAGTTACCCTCACTACTCCAGGTTAAATGATATCCTACTTGCCTACTCGACCTCTTTTGGAGGCGCAAACCCAATTAGTCAATGGATTCACTTTATACCGCTTTCACGGTTTATTTAACGACTATAGGCCGCCGAATGTTATTTATGACTCAGCCGAAGCTTTGTCAATGGATAACAATATTTTCAAAGAACTTTTTTTATCTTACTTGTATAGACTAAATATAAAATTTTATTTTGCCTAAACCAAATTTTCTTTTTGTACCCCATGAGAGACTCGAACTCTCACTGCCGAAGCGCTAGATCCTAAGTCTAGTGTGTCTACCAATTCCACCAACGGGGCATTTAATACATTAAATATAAGAATTTACTTTTGCCTTCCAAAAATGCTGTTGAGGGAGGATTCGAACCATCCATGCTGCGATTCAATAAGTAACATACGTGCTTGCAAGCCGGTGGTCTACCCCAATATTACTTATCTATTTCGTGCTCAGCGTCGCCGGGACTGGGCGATGTGTCTGCCGTGAGTATACTCATTTCACCACTCAACAATTTATTATTCCAATGTTCTATTCTATGACAATTAGCACATAATACTTCACATTTTTTTATTTCTTTTAAAAATATTTCATCACTACATCCTGACCATTTTAGTATAGAAATATCTTTAAATTTTTCTTCTGGATTAACATGATGGAAGTCTAAAACTGCTGGATGGTTAATTCCACAGACTTTGCATTTTAATCCCATCGATTTAATTAATTCATTTCGTTCTTGAGCTAATTTTCTTCTTCTATCAATTAAATACTTATTTCTCTTCCCAGAAGTTTTGTCGTAACTTTTTTTATTCCATATATAGTCACACTTTTTACAATATATGTTATATCCATCTTTAGATTTAGATCTTTTACTAAATTCACTTAAATCTTTTTCTATATTACATTTTTTACAAATTCTCACAATTTATTGTTTCCAATAAATATATAAAAGGCCCTCGAAACAACCAAAAAATCTCCCGGTACTTCACCACAGTACAATTTTTAATTTTTCCAAACCTTCTTATACCACCTAATAGCTAAATCTACTGATGCAAAGAAAGGAGCACCAATTACAAATACAATAGTATCAAATCCTGGAGTTACACCTATAACTCCATCTAATGATCTGTTACCATATCCTTTGTATAACCTTACTAAACAGTATATAGCACTTATTACCCAAATTATTCCTATAATCATATTTCTATTTTTAGTAGCCCCACCAAGAATCGAACTTGGAACACCTGCTTAGAAGGCAGAAGTTATATCCGTTTAACTATAGGGCCATTATTTAATGAGGTCCTAAAAGGCTTCGAACCCTTACCACCTCCATACCAAGGAGGTATTCTACACCATTTGAAACTATAGGACCAACTGAGCGAAAGACGAGATTCGAACTCGCAACCCTCGACTTGGAAGGACGATGCGCTACCAATTGCGCCACTTTCGCTTTTAAATATGAGGTCAATAACAGAATCGAACTGTTGCTTCAAGATTACAAATCTAGCGTTCTACCAATTAAACTAATCGACCAAATTCGGGCCAGGATTCGGTTTCTCCCTTTAGGCCCTACTTTAATTGAAGTTATGTTAGGTTTTAGGTCTAAACACGCATTGCGGCAAAACGACCGTACTTCCGTTTGGTGAACTTTTATCCCTCTGCCATCTAAATCAATCATTGTTTGTTTTACGTCTAAACAATCACCTTTGCAGTGAAGAAGAAAAACGACGACCTGTAGGGATACCAAGACTCGAACTTGGAATGAAGCCTTATGAGAGCTCAGTGATAGCCTTTTCACCATATCCCCATGAACACTGTTGAGATACCCGTCTCGTCTCAATCTTAACGGCTTAATAATAGTTTTACGATGCATCGGCCGAGGGTGCTACTGCGCTTGATCTCATTCGGTTTGTCGACAACCAGCCTGAGTGACAGTCAGTGTTTTGTTGCGGGTGTAGGAGTTGAACCTACTATTTCTAGCTTATGAGACTAGAGTGATTTATGTGTCCGTTTCACTCCCCCGCGATATAATAATTTCAACCTCAGTGTTTTGTTGGGGGAGGTGGATTCGAACCACCGACCTTTAGGTTATGAGCCTAACGAGCTACCGCTGCTACTACCCCCCGATGTAATAATTTCAACCAAGAAATTGAGGAGCCTATGTTTGTTGTATCACAATGTTTGAGATTGTTGCATTTACCATTTTGCTAATTTCCCGAATCGGGAAATATTGGATTCGAACCAATAATTACGAAGTAAGGCTATCTCTTACTATGGTCAAATAAATTCAGCAAAGAAAATTTCCAACAGTTGTTTTACGTGCCTTTACCAATTTGGCTACCCCCCCCAATTTGTATTTTTAATTGTTGGGGGAGAAGGACTCGAACCTCCAAATTACGCGCTCCTAATGCGAAGTAACTGTTTAGATTACTATTGCTAATATTTTAATTCAAAGAACTTTGTGTTGATCCTGTCAGACTCGAACTGACCACCTAGTGATTATGAGTCACTTGCTCTAACCTGATGAGCTAAGGATCAATAAAAACAACTACCTACTCTCCAAGTCATAGTCACCATCCACGTCATGCGCTGGTTGAACCAGCAGGTAGTATTGTCGAGAGTACGGGATTCGAACCCGTCTGAATCTTCGGAGTGACAATCCGACGGCCACAGCCTAGCAGCCCCACCCTCGTTTATGTTATAGTACTGCGTACGGGGTTCGAACCCGTGATCTTTTCCGTGAAAGGGAAACGACTTAAGCCAACTTGTCCAACGCAGCTTAAAAAAATGATGAAAGAACAACGGGAGCGTTTCAGGCGGAATTGAACCGCGGGTTTTTTTTCTCAATAAAAAATGTCCACCATGGACGCGAAGTAACGCTGATCCTCACTATTCATCAAAAAGTTTGATATTCGTCCCCATACTGTAGTAGTCCAACAGTGACGTGCTAGCCTCACACGCTAATTACCTTCAGCAATTAGGGGCGAATACCATAATAAGCTTATGAGAGAAAGTCTAGGAGAGTTGTTTTGGGTGCAAATGTGGGAGTCAAACCCACGCTTTTTTCTTGACATGAAAATGCTCTATCTCTGAGCTAATTCGCGAAGTAACTCTTACCTATCACTACTCATAATAATTTAAACTGAGAAAAGTGAAGTGAGTGTGTTTTTGCATTACAGGCGAAGTAACCCACTTCTTACTACAGTTATAATATTTTTAATTTAACACAGCGGGGAAGGCTGGATTTGAACCAACAAATTCTAATTTTCAATTTAGATGTTTTACCGATGTAACTGTTAGGTTGACTATCGTTACCGAAGAATATTTTAAACAGTGTTTGTTTTTAAACTTCTTCCCCAATGTGTTAACTTTTCAAAGATCTCTTTTTGTTTTTATTATAGATTAAATATACGAATTTTTATTTTGCCTACCTAATCTATTTTTATTTTTTAGTGGGAGTAGTTGGAATTGAACCAACCCCGCTGACCGGCTAACGGTTTTACAGACCGTGATAACAAACCAAGAGTTACCTTACTCCCAAATGCGCTGATGGAGAATTACGATATCTCGACCTTGAACTTAACAGGTTCCTGCTCTGCCTCTGAGCTACATCAGCTTTTATTATACAATAAATCTAAGACCTTATTTTTGCCTTCCAAAACAAAAGCTCCTGTTTTTTATTCAGGAGCTTAAAATTTAGAATTAATATTTTTATCTACATTATGCTCCTGATGATGACATATCTCTTCCCTCACCTAAATTTAGGTTTATTGAAAGATTGTATGTATACGTTAGTTGCATTGAATGTATTACTGTTTTTACTCCAATAAATATATAAAGATATCAAAAACCGTAGTCGAGATGAAAGGAATCGAACCTTCATGTTAACCAATTACTCTTTCTACTGCGTATCAGGCAGAGGAGATACATCTCGTTTATATTCTTCAAATGTTATACCTTTTGTTTTTTCAAGGAAATGAAAATCTCTATGACAATTAGAACAAAGAGTAACACATTTTTCTATTTCTTTTTTAATTTTTTGTTTTTTTGTTTCAAAAATACCTGCCCCTGAAGAAGCATATTTTGAAATATTTATTTCTTTTTCATTAGGGTCCAAATGATGAAAATCAATTACATGTTTTCTATTTTCTCCACAAACCACACAAGGTGATTTTATTTCTTCAATCCATTCTCTAATCAATCTATTATTTTCTTTAGCATTATCTTGTCTACATTTTTTACAAATTAGATCAAAATAATCTTTGGAAGATTGATTATTTAATTTATAAAATTGATCTTCACTTTTATTAATCCTACATTGAGTACATATTTTCATAATTTATTATTTCTAATAAATATATAAGAGAATAGGTCTCTTAAAAGGAGGCCCGATACCAGCTTTCCACCGCACTCGGGCCATGATGCGTGTCGTACTGGGTCTGCGGAGAGCAGAGTACTCGAAACTCGCCCAACTAAATGGGTTCTCGTTTAGCAAACGAGCGGGGAACACCTTTGCCCTCCTTTACTCTCCAAATAAAGATAGGTTTCGGGTCTTTCGGGGTTACTGATGATATTACTGGC
>JAEHJW020008662.1_pt1 | contig 35567 bp, 46 predicted proteins | sample 9271431 | NCBI WGS metagenome assembly JAEHJW02 | reverse complement strand
TTCTCGGAGCCGAACCGCTCGATGAAATCCGCAAGAGCCTGATAGCCGCTTTGCATCTTGCGCTGCGCCTCTTGGATCTTGCGCTTCTGCTCTTCCAGTTCTGCGCGCTGCCGTTCAATCTCGCGCTGCGCTGCCTCCTGCTTGGCTCGAGCCTCGGCCTCGGCTTGGGCGCGCTTGGCATCCTCAATGGCTTGCAAACGCTCTTGCTCGGCACGCTCAGCCGCAAGGCGTTGGCGCTCGGCCTCTTGCTGCTTTTCCTGTTCGGCGCGAGCTGCGCGTTCGCGGGCTTCCTGCTCGGCCCGGAGTTTCTCAAGCTCTGCACGATCTCGAGCGGCTTGCTCTTCTTGGGCCTTGCGCTCCGCTTCCAGCTTTTCGCGCTCGATGCGCAGGCGTTCGGCTTCGTCTTCCTGGGCGAGTGCTGCGGCATGCATGTCGCGCAGGGTAGAAATAGTTTCCGCCTTGGCGATGTGTGCCTCGCCCTGCATGACCCCGAAGGTGTCGTCGATCTCAAGTCGCGTGAGGATGATGATGTGCCCGGCAATATCGTTAGAAGTTTCACCTACGCACTTCACTGCCATGGCCCGGATGTCCGCCACGCGCCGATGCAGGGCTTCTACTCGCTCCCGTTCGATGCGCTCACGCTCAGCCTTCTCGGCAGCTTTGCGCTCTTCTTCGGCTTTGATCTGGGAGTCAATCGGGTCTTCCAAGGCGACTAGCTGTTCAGTGATGGTCTTGGCCTCAGCGTCGATCAGGCGCGACCGCTCTAGCGCAGGAGCTTTGAGTTCCTTGCGCAGCTTTTCCAGGTTCACGCGGATCTCGCGCAACTCTCGGCGCGCAGCAACGGCTTTGTCCATTCCCGCCTTGGTGCCAGTATCAAATACCGCTTTTTCGTACTTCTGGCGCAACCCTGCCAGCGCGGCAGCCGTGGGTGAGTATTCTGCGATTTTGGTTTCCATAACGATCTCCTTACTTGGTGTGCGATTCGATAGCCGCCAGCGCCGGGCTGACAGCCGTGGGATGAATGTAGTGCTGACTGGCGCAGGGCATGTACTCGGGCGAAACGTACTCGACGTGGTAAAACTTCGGCAGCTTGTGCGGGTATGGCGTGCAAATTCCGTCGCGGATGATGGCTACGGGCGTCTTACCCGGGTAGGAAAGCTGCACCGTTGGGTAGTCGGCAGCCGACACCCATGCCGCTAGCTGGCGCATGTCTGCCTTGGCCTGGTGATGCTCGCCAGTGTCGAAGCCGAACCAGAGCGCGACCGCTGCGAAAGGGTAGCCGTGCGAAGTGCACGGCCTTGGCGATGGAGTTTTGCAATTTCGTCATACATGAAAGAGTCTCCCGATAAGACGGCGAACAGGGCCGCGGTTTGCGCGTCGCATCTCGAGAATGCGGGCGGTGATATGCGCTTCCATATCGCCCAGGCCTCCGCACGTTGGGCACTGGCTGAGTGGTCGGCGCGGGTTGAGGCCGGTTCCCCGGCAATCGGGGCATTTAGTGGCGACCATCGTAGGCCTCCGCCGCAGTCTGCTCCGCTAGCTGCTCAAGCATCCCGGTAATGCTGACGAACGCCTCAACGATGCCTTGGCGACGTTCAGCGTCGGTACGACGCCCTTTGTGGTAATACTCGCTCGCCATTTCAGCGATGGCGTTGACGAGAGAGCCGTACACCTTGTCGTCTTCGCAGGCCTTGAAAATCAGATCGGCCATGCGCTCGCGGTCTTCGAGCAAGTCTTCTTTTTCGGCATCAATGGCCCATTCGCGACGGGCCATGCGATCTTCGTATTCTTCGACTTGGCGCTGCAGGTACAGTCCGTAGTCTTGCATTTCGTTCTCCCAAGGGCCGCGCCAGGGTGGGCGGCTTCTATGGCTGTAGATTATACAAAAGAATGTTAGGTGTCAACACTCAAATGTTAGAAAGGTATTTCCATGATCCAGTGCTCACACGCTCCTTCTCTAGCCGCAAAGTCCTCGGGCGGCTCCGTCTCGAATCGTTGGCAAATGCCATCGGCGTCATACTCCGCGCAAGTGTGGCAGCACTTCGGCGGCCCGTTTTTGATGGCTTCCTCATATCGGGCAACTATCGTTGGCTTCGGTGGGCGCATCCCAGACTCTCCTTTTCACAGTATAAAACTTACCTTCCTTCTGGTACTCAATACTGTATGGCGGTTTCCCTTTGGTGAGCGCATCGGCGGCGTCTAGCAAATCCATCGACGGTTCCAAAGATACCATGCAGCTACAGGCAATCGCCGCCACAGATTTCAGGGCCTTAGTGCCCGCATACCCCTCGTGTGTCACCGGGAAATACTCGGTGACGGGCGGATCGGATAACGCACCGTAGTACGTCACAGCCAGCATCTCCTTGCCGCTGGTGCGGCTCGTGTGCTTGCGCCAGGCCCAGCTAGTCACCTCCATCTCAAAGCCGGATTTGCCCATGATGTCGTGATCGCGAAGGATGAAAGGCGTGGGCGCTCCCTCATTCTCTGGATCAGGAAAAGGCTCGCCGCAGGCTGGACACGCCCGGGTGGAAATAGCACAAATCTCGCCGCAAGCCGGGCATTCCTTTGTCGGCGCTTCGCCTCCGCTCCCAGCTTTGGAAGGAGGCTGCACATTGGTAATTGGGCCGTGAGTTTCCACCACGCCTGCGAAGTCCAGCACGAGGCAATCCTTGGCGCCCGACATTTTGACCCGGGTGCCGCGCCCCACCATCTGCACATACAGAGCAGGCGATAGCGTCGGGCGCAGCATGGCGATCAAATCAATATCCGGTACGTCGGTTCCTGTGGTGAGCACGTTGGCGTTCGTAAGAGCGCGGATACGCTTTGCCTTGAAGTCGGCCAGAATCTTATCGCGCTCGCCCTTCGGCGTCTGGCCGGTAACGCACTCGGCTGTGATGCCATGTTCTCGCAGCACGTCGCGCACGGCTAGCGCATGGTCTACGCCCGAACAAAAAAATAGCCAGGACTGTCGATCCGCTCCCAAGCGTATGACTTCCTCGACAGCCTCACGGTTTTGCAACGGCGTGTTCACCTTGGCCTGCAGCTCCGCCTCGATGTACTCTCCGCCCCGTTTGTGGACTCCCTCGGCGGTGAGTTTGAGCGTAGTAACCTTGCTACGCAAAGGCGCAAGGTGCCCTTTGTAAATAAGTTCCTCAATGCTCACCGGCTCGATAAGGGGCGCCGTAAAGATGCCCGGCTCGTCGGTAATAAGGCCGTGACCCAGCCGCCAGGGAGTGGCCGTAAGGCCCAGCACGCGCATGTTGGGATTGATGGCCTTGAGATCGTTGATCAACGTCCGGTAGCCTCCCTCTTCCTTGTGGTTGATCAGGTGCGCCTCGTCCACAATGACCAGCTCAACATGTCCAAGCGTTGCCGCCTTGTTGCGCACCGTTTGGATGCCTGCAAAGGTGATCGGTTCTCCCAATTCTTTCTTTCCCAGCCCCGCCGAGCAAATGCCCATTGGTGCGCCAGGCCATACCAAGCGCATTTTCTCAACATCCTGCGCTATCAACTCGCGCACATGCGTGAGCACCAGAATCCGCATGTCTGGGTAGGATTGCAGCAAATCATGGCATAGCGCAGCGATAATCCAGGACTTACCTGCGCCCGGAGGCAAGACCGCGCAAGGGTTCCCGTCTGGATAATCCCTCCACCACTGGTACAGCATGTCGATAGATCGCTGCTGATAATCGCGCAGGCTCATCCGTCCACCCGCGCGCCTAATAATTGCCGGTAGGATGCGATGGAATGTTGCCCCTTCGCACACCCTGTCGGATTCGCCAGGATCTCCTTGCTGCCAAAAACGCATACATCCGGCTCGCCATTAGCTACGGAGTGGCCGTCGATCTCGTACATGGCATCCCATTCCGTAGTGCTTTCCAGCATCTTCCATGGCACCAAATCGGGATGCAGGACGTGGCAATCGCAACCTTTGCGCTGAAAATCCACCGGGATATTGTCGCCGTCATGTCGCTCGCAGCGCCAGGTGCTATCCGGTTTTGCCGTGGAGTGCGCGCAGGTGCGGCAGTTCACCTCTTGCGTCAGGTGTGTATCGAAGCAAAAGGTATGAGCCGGGCAAAACTTGCACTCGTACCACGTTGGATCATTGCTCAAGGGAGGCGGCAGGCGATCATCCAGAGCGATGCGCTTGCCACGGTCTACGGCTTTGATAGCCGTTTCATCATCCAGCCGGACGCGCTCGGTATAAATCCGATCATCATTTTTGCAAACGGCCACATACAGCGCCCGATCCAGCCCTTTGCCGAGCATGTAAACCTGCATCTGCACATAGTGCATCGGCTTGGATTTCTCTACGCCGTGCTTGAGCAGATCCTCGAACGACTTGAGCGAGTGCGTCTTGATCTCTAACACATGCGGCTTCTTGGGCGCTTCTGGTACGCCCTTGACGATACCATCAATGCTGCCGGAGACATGGCTGCCAAAGCCCACGCGATCCTGGGTGCCGGATACGGTACACCCCGCCGCCTCCATATCGGAGATGACTACGGCTTCCTCGCGCTGGCCTCGCTGAAACAGGCGCAGGATGCGCCCGTCAAAGGCTTCTATAACAGCCCAGCGAAAGGACAGCCACAGCCAACGCTCGCACGGGTGCCCAAGCAGAGAACAGCCCAGGTGAGGGCGAGGGGACTCTTGCCGTTCCTCGTAGGTTTGATATATCAGGCGAGACAGACTATGATTAGGTTCTGGTAGTTCCATGCTATTGATCTCCTTCTGTAAGCCTACATTGCCCCCGCTTTTGCGGGGGCTTTTGTTTCACTTGGCCCAGGGCAGCCCGCCGCCCTTTTTCTCCGCAGATGCGGCAGGCTTGGCCGAGGAAGATGACGGCACAGCCGATGTGTTGCCAGTGGCCTTGTATGCAGTCACTTCGTTCTTATCGCCATACTCTTCGCTCTTGGTGATCTTGAGCTTGATCTCCAAGTTGCCGCCGACAAGTTGATCGGTGTCGCGCACAGAGGAAAGGCCAATGGCCAGCATCAAATCTCTCAATTGTTGCCGTCCAATTTCCTCGGCCTTGGCGCTCGCATTGCGGATATTGATGTTCGAGAACACGACGCGACCCTGATGCGTCGGCCCGAGAATATCCAGACGCAAGGCGATATATTTCCCCGTTCTGTCCCTGGTGTCCTTCAAATCCGCCGACGTAATCGTGGCCGTGTACCACCCCGCAGGGATGACTTCAAAACTGCCTCGGCCTTCGGGCAGGTCCTCAACATTGAAAACATCTCCTAGATTAGCCATTGCTTTGCTCCTTTTTGATGGAAAAAGACGGACGCCCATGCTTGGACGTTACCGCGTCGTAAAACGGATGGATTAACTGCGGGTCAGAAGCCTCCCAGGCGCTTTTTATCACCTCGGCCTTCCAGCGAAACAACTGCGTCAACAAATTATTCAGGCCATACTCGGCGGCAATTTCCGTGGCCTTGTCCACGTCCACCTTTCGATCTATGCGGCCAACGATCTTTATGGTGTACCCATCGGCTGCTTGATGGGAAAACGTACCTTCATGCGTAGACGGAAGCCGAAGCGCTTTAACCATCTCGTCCTCCGCTTTGCGGCGCTCTGCCACCGCCTGCGCCTCGGCTTCCTTGGTGCGCAGCCACGTCTCGATAAGTCTGTCCAGGCTCATTCTGCACCCCCCAGAATCCGGCGAATCACATCGCCCAGATCGGGAAGCATCCAGGCATCCAGTTTGCCAGATCGGTCCTTGGCGGCCCAAAGCCCGTCCGAGTCGCAGAGCAACGCCCGCTGCGGCTTGCCCTCGTCATCCTTCTCGACGCGAAGGGCCAGCACTTCATCAAGCAAGTAAGGTATCTGCTGGGCCAGTTTATTGCCCGGCATGCTGGGCGAGTAGAGAATGCGGCCTGACTCATCGGCCTGCTTCTCGCACTTGGCCGAGAAGTAGACATGCTTGTCCTTGATGTCCCGAAAAGCCCTCACAAGATCGATGACCTGCGTAGCCATTTCACCATACGCCGCCCGTCCGTCGCGGTTGTTGCGCTTTTCCGCCGACAAGCAAACTTCGGCGATTTCTGAGAGGCTATCTACGGCGATGGACTCGAAAGCCCTGGCCTCGTCGCTCTCCGTGGCCCAGCGGTAGACGTCCCCAAGAGAGGCCATGTCGGATACCTCGATATATGGAATATCCTGATCCTGCAAAGACAGGAGGCCGCTCTCGGCGCTGATGATGACGGGTTTGGGCAAGGTCTTGATTAACGTAGTTTTTCCTGCTCCGGCCATGCCGTAGACCAGAATCTTGACGTTCTGGACAGCGGCAGACTTGGTGCTGCGTAGTTGTATTGCCATGCTAATCTCCTTTCGGCGCTCGGACCATCCGGTTGCCGTGTGGAAAGATTAGCCCTGTTGGTGTAGCATGTCAACATTCTTTTGTGAACCACAGGAGCAGCAAACCATGACCCCGGAACAGCTACGAGCCGCCCTGCAGCGGGAGACCTTGGCCGAGATCGCGCGCGGATCGGGCGTGCATTACAACACCGTGCGTAACATTGCCTTGGGCAAAAACCAGAACCCTACCTACCGGATAATGCAGAAAATAATCGCATACATGGAACGGAGAAACGCACATGGCTGACATCACATCGATCTTCGGCGGCCCGTTTGAGCCGCCTGCAGAACCGCCTGGGGTGCCGGTAGAAGACCAAATTAAAGACGCCATGCTGGCACACGAGATTCGCCCACCTGATACCCTGTACATCGATGGGAAAATTCACCGATTTACCTCCTATACCAAAGGCAAGCCGGGCGCGGGGGGCAACAAAAGCGGCTGGTACGTTTTTTATCCCAATAGCTTCGGCGTTGCCGGTTGCTTTGGCGACTGGCGGCAGGGATCGAGCATTGACTTCCACGAGCGCACGGGGCGTGAGCTCACCGAGATCGAGCAGATCAACCGCGTGCGCGTCATGGCCCAGGCGCGCGAGGTGCGAGACCGGGAACGCAAAAAGCTGCAGGAGCAGTTGGCCGATGTCGTGCCGCAGATCTGGGAAAGCGGCGCGAAAGCGTCTGCAGAGCACCCGTACCTCAAAGCCAAAGGGCTGCCGGAGGGATTCGGAACGCGGGTCACGGGAGAAGGGCGGCTCATGGTGCCCATGCGAACCTACGCAGGCGAGCTGGTATCTCTGCAATTCATCGACCCGGCGAAAAACCCCGAAGGCAAGTGGGGCAAGGAGTACTATAATGGCCCATCCGTGCGGGGACTCTCGTTCATCGTTGGCACGCTGGACGGATGCAAAACCATCTACATCGCCGAGGGCTTTGCAACTGCGGCTTCGGTGCACCTGGTAACCGGACAGCCGTGCGTGGTGGCTTTCTCGGCACAAATGCTGCCCCTGGTAGCCGCGCAGTACGCCAAGGAAGGAAAGCCGTTGGTGATTGTGGCTGACCACGACGAAAGCGGCGTTGGCGAAAGCTACGCAACGCAGGCCAGCGCAGAAACCGGCGCCCGAGTGGTCGTTCCGCCCGAGGTGGGGCAGGACGCTAACGACTATTGGCGAGCAGGCGGAGATCTGAAAGCGCTGCTAGAAGAAAGAAAGCCGTCATGGTTAGAGCGTGCATCCGACCTGTGCAAAGAACCGGCGCCAATCCGCTGGATCGTAAAGCATTGGCTGCAAGAAAACGCGCTCATTATGGTCCATGGCCCCAGCGGTGCAGGCAAGACATTCGTTATGCTCGATTGGTGCCTGCACATTGCCAGTAGTGCCTCCGAGTGGGTCGGGAACAAGGTAAAACCTGGCAGCGTGGTCTATCTCGCGGGAGAGGGTCATTACGGTATGCGCTCGCGTATCGCGGCATGGGTGCAGGAGCATCCAGAGTGCGGCGAGTTGGATATGGTGGTCAGTAAGTCCGGTTGCGACCTAAACACTAAAGAAGGCTACTTACTGGTGAAATCCAGCCTCAAAGAAGCCGGAATACAGCCATCCATTATCGTAGTGGATACGCTGCACCGGTTCCTGGCCGGAGACGAAAATAGCGCACAGGACGCCAAGGGGATGCTGGATGCCTGCGCGGGCCTCATGCGCGACTTCGGCTGCTCGGTGGTTCTCGTGCATCACACCGGCGTATCCGAGGAGTCGCAGCACCGGGCGCGCGGGTCCAGCGCCTGGCGCGGGGCGCTGGACATCGAGATCAGCATAACCGGCGGCAAAGATAAGCCCATCACCATCCAGCAACGCAAGGTAAAGGACGGACCCGAGCGCGAGCCGGTGCATGTTGAGCTTCGGGAAGTGGAAATTCAGGGCTGGAAAGATGAGGACGGGGAGCCAGTGACTAGCGCCGTCATTGCGCTGTGCGAGCCGCCCCCGGAGCAGCCGAAAGAAGCCGAATGGCGAAAACACTTCAAGCGATTCGAGCGGGCGTGGTTCGCATCCGGGGCCGAGGAGCGAGATGGGAAGCCGTATGTCACCCGCAGCGCCCTGAAGGACTTCCTGGAGAACGATGGCATCTCTCCCTCGTCCGTCCGCAACTACCTCCGGCCCACCAACACATCTGGCCGTGGAGCCATGATTGCCGACCTGCTTAATGCGGGGGTTTTGGAGGCGTTTGAGCATGGTTGGGTGGTCTGTAACGAAAACTTAGCTAACTCTATGATTTTGCTGAAAAATCAATGAAACCTTACAGTGCATACGCGAGTTGTCAAAAAACGTACCTTTTCTGGACAGGGGCGTATGCGCTTTTTGCGTACGCATACGGGGTGCATACGGGTGCATACGCTTTTTCTGTATGCACCATAACTATTTGTTTTTCAAAGCATATTAGAAAAATCTCAAGTGCATACCGTATGCGGGGGGGGGCAAAACAACGCACACTGCATACACTGCACACACACTCTTTAGAGTGTGTGCGCTGTATGCGGTTGCAGTTGCGGTCGTTTGTTTGCAGCCCCGCCTCGGCGCATTTTTGCTTCCAGCAAGGAGGCTGGTTTGGGCCTGTTGACTTCTCACCAAGCCTGTATGACAAAGTGGAAAAAATAATAAACCAGCTATGCACAAAAGATTGTGAACAGGGGTAACTTGGTGTAACCTTTGCTCAGGAGGCGTCCATGCTCGAAATTAATTTACCCTGGCCCCCAGCTACCCTCTCGCCCAACGCTCGCCAGCACTGGGCGCAACTGGCTAAGGCGAAAAAAGCGTTCCGAGCCGATTGCTACCTGACGGCTATCGAACAAGGCGCACGACCAATCAAAGCCGACCGGCTGCACCTGCACCTGCAGTTCGTGCCACCCACTAGGCGCAAGTTCGACATCGACAACCTGCTTGCGCGCATGAAAGCCGGGCTCGATGGACTGGCGGATGTGCTGGGCGTTGATGATAGCCGTTGGTCTATAAGCATGGAGCGATCTTGCGCACCCCTTCCGCCAGGCTTCGTTCTTGTCACCGTCACGCCCATCTCGCAGGAGCCCTTATGAACAAAATCTTTTCCATCCTCCTCATTCGCAACGAAGCCAGGCTTATCTCCGCGCCCGACTGGGAAACGGCTATCCGGGCCGCGAGCATCGTCTACGGCGATGCAATCCTGAGTGCGCACCTAGTCGGCACGCTGGACTTGGACGCAGACGATTTGACCGACGAGAAGGAGACGCTCCATTGATCGATCCCGAAGTCTACGCACGCGCCAAGATGCCCGCTGGACCACGCGAAGATTACAAACCATCCACCGCCCCCTACCGGAGAGACCAAAACATGAACGTCGGGATACCTGAAATCCGAGAAGCGCTACGCAACGGCTCCATGACTCGCGACGAACTGGCTGCTCAATTCCACAGCAGCCGCGCAGTCGTGGCAAAACCCATTTACAACCTGATCCAGTCTGGCGAGGCTATCGAGGAAGGGGGCCGCATTTCCCTCTTGCGCCGAGATTTGCCCTCTAAGTCATCCGAAGCGCCAGAGAGCCACCCTAGTACCACCCAAGGCGAGCAAATCGATTCTAGGGCCGTATCTGGCACGGCAATGGGCATGTCTGGCGCCGGCTGTCTTGCCTCCTTTCACGATTTGGACAATGCGTGCCCGACCGAGGCGCAGTTACATGAACATCATGGCTGCTCAGGCTCAGAGACTCGACCCCATGATGACTTCCCAGATCCTGATTTTACCATTCTCAACATGTCCCGGGACCGCCAAGCAAAGAAGCTCAGGGACGCCCTATCCCTGATCATGGCCGAGCTCCCCGCCCTGCTGGAAGATCGGGAGAAGCTGCGCAAGCTGCGTGAGGTGCTGGGATGATCTCCGCCCCCTACGCCCTCGCCCTCCTCCGGCTCCAGATGCGCCGACCGACGCTGCGCCTGTCCCTGAACCTGCGCGACGACAAGCCGCCTGTGAACGCGAACCAGGCCATCGCGTATATCCAGCTGCGCTACGAGCTTGAGAGGCCTGCCGATGGATGGTGGACTTTTGCCGGCCGCGTGCTGCAGGAGCAATCCCTTGGCTCTTGAGTCCTGGGAGTTTAGAGATCCGCTCGAAGTCGCCGAGCGCCGCGAGTCCCAGACATGCAAGGGCTGCGCGTGGCTCGTAGAGGTCCACTGCTTCGGTCGAGTGTTCGACCGCTGCCAAGTACTCCCAGATCGCACCGAGTTACGGCGGTGCAGGCGATACCATGCGCTTCCACAAGCGCGATGAGTATTACTCATCCACCGAGGACCATCAGTTCACGATCTGCCGGATTTTCATAAGACAACAGGAGTTCTTCGAGGCATGGAAAGGCAAGCGACGACTGGCCTGGGTCGAGGCAGGAGAAAATAGGAGGGAAGCATGGAAACAGGCGATAGAGATTTGCGAGAAAGGATCCTTGCGTATCTGAAAGAGAGCGACGGGCATACCGTGCGCGAGGTGGCTGTATTTGGGAAAATGCCGGCACTGGAGGCCCTGAAAGTTCTGCACGAGCTGCAACGAGAAGGGCTCGCTGCGTACAAATCTACAGACGATCTTTGGAGGACGGAATGACGGCAGAAACGATGACGGAGATGGAGCTTGCGCACCGCTGGAGGATAAAGCCCGCTACGTTGCGTGCCATGCGGAAATCGGGCCGCTCTCCGGCCTGGTTTCGCGTGGGGAAGAATCGCATCCGGTATCACCTGAAAGAGGTTGAAGCGTGGGAGCAAAGCCAGAACATAAAAGAGTAGCTGCGGCTATCCAGATTGCAGCAGACACGGCCCACAAGCTGGCCGGACGATGGCCTGGCCCCCAGTACGCTTGCGTCTGGGACTCGCTCATGTCCATGGCTCCTATTGACGATAGCTACCCGGAGGACAAGCGCATTCGCGTTTACCCAACGGCAGGAGAGCTGCATTGCCTGGACGCGGTAACCGAATGGATGCTTCCGCTGTCGATCCCTGCTCGCAAGATCCTCTGGTATCGCGCGGACGGCAACCGCTGGAGGTGGATCGCCGCTCGCGTTGGGCTTGCGCCTAGGTATTGCCAGAAGATCTGGCAAGACAGCGCCAATTTGATCATTGCTAACGATATACAAGGCATTTTGACGCAATCCGAAGCAATTCACGCTGTTTTGACGGATTAGCGAATATCACTTTTTGAGCCGTTTCTGTATGCTTCGCGGCATAGGCTTGAATACTACGCCCTGACCTAACCGGTTGGGGCATTTCTATTTCGGGGGGGGCGATCCGTGGCTAGACCCAAGGCAGATTGGGAGCGGATTCGGGCTGAGTACGAGGCCGGGGCTTCTCAGTCGGACCTCTCTCGACGGTTTGGGGTTAGCCGTACAGCCATTCAGAAGCGCATCCTGGCCGAGTCGTGGACACAAGACGTTGAGCCCACCATCCAACGGCTCGCCGCAGAAAAAGTTGCGGGGATAGTTGCAGGGTGCAACCCCCAAAAAAAGGCCGAGGCAATGGACCTCGCGGCCCAGCGTCGGGCCGATGTAGAGATTCGGCACTGCACTGAATGGGAAAAGCATCAGGCGCTGATCGACACGGCCTTGGCGCAACGGGATTTCGAGCTGGCCAAGCTCGCCAAGATCACCGCTGAGACGATCAAGATCAGGCAAGAGGGCGAACGCAAGGCTTGGCGCATCGACTCCACCCCGGCTCCCTCCAGCCAACAGGTGAGTGTGACCCTGAGCAACGTGCAGAGCGTCGCCTCCCCGGAAGAGATTAAGCGTCTGCTTGCAGAGGAAAAGGCCGGTAACGAGCTGGCGTAATGGAAGACTGGCAGATTCGCGCATGGCGGGCAGCGGCCAGTCAGGACCTATATCGGTTCGCCCGCTGGATGTTCTTGGCACAGCGACGATACAAGTGGCAGCAGGCAAAGCATCATCCCTCGGTCTGCGCGGCCTTGGAGCGCGTATTCAACGGCCAGAGCAAGCGGCTGATCCTGAACCTGCCGCCGCGCTACAGCAAGACCGCTCTGGTGCAAGCGTTCATCGCCTGGAGCCTTGGCCACGCGCCAGACAGTGAATTCATCTACACCAGCTATTCGGGCAGGCTGGCCGCAGCGTCCTCCTATGCCGTCCGCACCATGCTTCTGGAGCCGGAGTACAAGGCCGTCTTTCCTGCCGTCGCCCTCAAGGACGACAGCCAGGCCAAGGACGAGTGGCGCACCACCGCAGGCGGCATGATGTACGCGGTCGGCGCTGGCGGGACGATTACCGGCTACGGCGCAGGCAAGCACCGCCCCGGCTTCGGCGGCTGCTTCCCGGTCGGTACGCGAGTTTGGACCGAAAGCGGAATGATCGCGATTGATCGCATTGTGCGCGAGCGCATGGCAATCAATGTATGGTCATTTGATTACGCTGGGGGGATGGTGCTGCGGCCGGTGATTGCGTGGCATGAGAATCCTCCAAACGATATTTGGCGGCTGACTTTCGATGACGGAGAGATTGTTGAATGTACCCCGGACCATCGCTTCTGGACGAGCCGGGGATGGGTACGCGCCGATTCACTCGGCATAGATGATCGCCTTCCCCGCGTCTACGGCGGCGTAGAGTGCCTTAATCACATCGGCATCTACCCCGAGCGCACAAGCTGTGGGCTTGATTCCTCTCCCATCTTTCCGGCCCGTCCTATTTGCTCTATTGGCGAGAGCGAATGCGGCGTCACTTTTGGTCAATTTGGTGCCGAGGTAGGTTTTCTCCCCTCGGAATCCGATCACCGACTTGCCGCCGGTGACGGACTTCCATGTGTCGCCGCGCCAGATTTGATTGATTACCCCGACACAGACGCCATATTGTTCCGCCAAGTCGGTAGCTCGCACCCCCACAGCGTTGTAGATAACCAAAGCCTGAACGCTGGTGAGGAGGGCTTCTGGGTGAATGTCGGCCTCGCTGAAAGTGCCATGCCGTTTGCTGTCCATGATGTTTGCCGCGCGCGAGTCGTAGCGCAAATTGGTGAGGCGGTTGTTGGAGGGGTCGCCGTCGAAATGACAGATGTCATATCCGACCGGTCTTTCACCAACGAAGGCCCGCATCACAAGCGAATGGACGGACACGCAAACGTCCTTGGAGTGTCTGGACAGGACAACGCGAAGGTGACCACTACGGTGCCGGACTGGATTGAGCAGCTTCCCAGCCTGCATATACGACCGACCCGACCCAGCATTGGTGATCGTTCTGGTTTCGCTTCTGACATTCCCAATGTCGCTGACGGAGTAGAACCCTTCATATCCGGGTACCGGAAGCCAGTTCTCGTTGAGCGCGTTCGACATGAGGAGGTCACCTTTTGTATAACTGTGGATGAGTATCACAATTTTACCATAGAATCCGGATTTGTGGTAAAAAATTGCATCCTGATCGACGACCCATTAAAAGCCGATGAAGCCCGCAGCGAGGTCATGCGCGGGAACCTGATCGACTGGTACAAGGACACGCTCCAGAGCCGCGTAAACAGCCCTGAGACACCCATCATCTACATCGGCCAGCGCCTACACGAGAACGACCTCGCCGGGTGGCTGCTGAACGGCGGATCGGGAGAGCAGTGGGAGCATGTGTGCTTTCCTGCCATCCAGCCAGACGGCACGGCGCTCTGGCCCGAGAAGCACACCATCGAGGATTTGCGGCGCATGGAGCAGTCCATGCCGTACACCTTCGCCGGACAGTACATGCAGCGCCCTGCCCCGCTCGACGGCGGCATCTTCAAGCCGCACAAGCTGGAGGTTGTGGACGCAATCCCGGCAGGCTCAATCCAATGGGTGCGCGGATGGGACTTCGCGGCCACCACGGACGGCGACTGGACAGCCGGGGCGCTGCTTGGGCGGTTGCCCGATGGCCGCTTCATAATCGCGGACATGGTGCGCGTGCGGGAAGGGCCGGACGAGCGAGACGCCACGCTCAAGGCCACCGCTGCCCGCGACGGCAGGCAAACGCTGGTCAGCCTCCCGCAAGACCCTGGGCAGGCGGGCAAAACGCAGGTCGCCTACTTGCTCAAGCAACTGGCCGGATTCCGCGTGCAGACCTCGCCGGAGACGGGCGACAAGGTAACGCGGGCCGAGCCGTTCGCGGCGCAAGTCAACGTAGGCAACGTGCTCATGCTCCGCGCAAGCTGGAATGAATTGCTCATGGACGAAATGCGGATGTTCCCGAACGGATCGCACGACGACCAGATAGACGCCCTCAGCCGGGCTTTCGCTCACCTCATCGGAAAGGCGCCCATGCACATCGATAAGTCTATACTGCGGGGCCTTTTGTGAAGTTTCCATGGCAACGTAAGCCTACAGAGGCGATCACGCCAGCGCAGAAGGCTGAGATCGTGCGCGTGTTCGGGGCGGCTTTACAGAGCGCCCCCAAGACTCCCAAACGGTCGCCCTATGCGCAAGAGCTGCAGCCATACGAGCCCCACCCTGGCGTTGTGCCTATGGCCGAGAAGCGCCAGGCGATGGCGCAGGATGCCACGCCGTACAGCACGATCAATGGCGTCTACGGCGCGACCGATCTGTTCTTCCCCGGCTATCAGGTGCTCGCCGAGATGGCGCAGTTGCCGGAATACCGCAAGCTCTCCGAGATCATCGCCAAGGAGATGACGCGCAAGTGGATCAAGCTGACCACGAGCGGGGACGAAGACAAATCGGACAAGATCGCCGCCCTCGATGCGGAACTGAAGCGATTCGATGTGCAGGCCCTGTTCCGGCGCTGCGCGGAACTGGACGGTTTCTTCGGGCGTGGCCAGCTCTACATCGACGTGAATAAGCCCAGCGGCGGCACAGCGCGAGACGACCTGAAAGAGCTGCAAACCCCTCTGGCTTTGGACCCTCGCAAGATCGTCAAGGGCTCGCTGAACGGCTTCACCGTGGTAGAGCCCATGTGGACCTACCCGGCGCAGTACAACGCAAGCGACCCGCTGGACCCTGGCTTTTACCGGCCCCAGGCGTGGTATGTCATGGGCAAGACGGTCCACCGCTCACGGCTTCTGCGCTTCGTCTCGCGCGAAGTGCCGGACATCCTGACGCCTGCGTATAACTTCGGTGGCCTTAGCCTGACTCAGATCAGCCGGCCTTATGTGGACCACTGGCTACGGACGCGCGACAGCGTGTCGGACATCATCCACTCGTTCAGCACGAGCGGTATCCTCACCAACCTTGCCAGCGTTCTGGCTGGCGGCGGGGCTGAGGAGATGCTGGCGCGCGCCGAGCTATTCGCGCAGCTACGCGATAACCGTGGCCTGATGCTGCTGGACAAAGAGTCGGAAGAGTTCTTCCAGTTCAATACTCCGCTCTCGACGCTGGACGTGCTGCAGAGCCAGAGCCAGGAGCAAGTGGCGGCCATTGCGAGCATCCCGCTGGTGAAGTTCTGGGGGCTGTCACCGCATGGCCTGAACGCCAGCAGCGAGGGCGAGATCCGGGTTTTCTACGACGAGATCGAGAGCCGACAAGAACACCTGTTCCGGCCCCAGTTGGAGCAGGTACTCAAGATCGTTCAGCTCCACCTTTTCGGCGAGATCGACCCAGATATTGGCTTTGAGTTTGAGCCGCTGTACAGCATGGACGAAGAGCAGCAGGCCGCCACGCGCAAGGCCGACGCAGATACCGACGCGGTGCTGGTGAGTATCGGTGCAATCAGCCCCGACGAGGTACGCGCCCGTGTCGCCGCCGATCCCAATAGCGGCTACAACAACCTGGATGTAGACGACGACCTGACCGGCGAACTGGACGACCGAAGCAATACGCTGGAGGTCAAGGACAAGATCAATGACCAGTAAGCGGCGGATCGTTTCGCCTACTGGCAAAGACCTGGTGCTGCGCGAGGTGCATCCAAACCGTGGCATTGAGATGGAGTACCGCAAGCGTCTCATGCGCCTGATCGACGCCATGCAGGCGAGTGTTGAGTATTGGTTGACGGCCAAGTACCGGCAGAACCAGCCACGCATTGCCCAAGACGATATCCCCGCAAGCGCCCTGCAGCGGGAGATGGATCGGCTCGGCAAGCAATGGCTAAAACGCTTTGACGAAGGCGCGGAGAAGCTGGCCGCGTGGTTCGCGCAGAAAACCAAAGACTACTCGGACGGAACGCTGCGGCAGATTCTGAAGGATGCCGGGTTTTCGGTGGATTTCACCATGACGGCAACCATGCGCGACGCCTATAACGCGGTGATCCACGAGCAGGTGGGGCTCATAAAGTCCATCCCACGGCAATACCTGCTGGAAGTGCAAGGAATGGTCATGCGGTCGGTGCAGACGGGCCGCCATCTGTCGCACATCTCGCAGGAGTTGGCCAAGCGCTATGGGATAACCAAGCGCCGGGCAGCGCTTATCAGCCGCGACCAGAACAACAAGGCGACCTCGGTAGTCAGCCGAGTGCGCCAGCAAGAGTTAGGCATTACGGAAGCCATCTGGCGTCACAGCCACGCGGGCAAAGAACCCAGGCCGTCGCACCTAAAGGCAGACGGCGAGCGCTACGAGATCGCCAAGGGCATGTATCTCGATGGAGAGTGGGTGTGGCCGGGGGAAAAAATAAATTGCTTGCCAGGCCGGTCAATAATTTCGAGCAACGATGGTTGTAGAAAGTTGTGGCGGCGCTGGTATTGCGGAGAACTGACCGTGCTCGTTACGGAATCGGGTGAAACGATTGAAGCGACACCGAATCACCCAATATTGACCCAGAGGGGATGGGTTGGAATTCAAACTGTGAATTTGGGAGAGTATCTGGTCAAAGCCAGCAATCAAGGCGTCGACCGATTCAACACCAACATACAAAGAAATAATTCCACTTTCTCTCAACTGTTTGATGCGGCCTCTCTTCTGGTCCGACCAAGTGTTGCATGTGGCGCCGCTTTTGAGTTCCACGGCGACAGAACCGACGAGGAAGTCCAGACTATAGATATCGAAGGACTTTTGCCAAAAGAAACTAACCCCTCTTTTTGTCAAAAGTTCGCCGAATTCTTTTTCCCCAACGCCTACCCATTGATCAATCGGGCCGCGCGATTCGACGGTAGATGCTCGGAGTCTCCGTCCTGGGATGGGCTGTTTAGCGCCCCGGAGAGCGTCATTCGCGGCTTTCGCTCTGTTTTTGCGCTGATCGGGGGGCATGCGCGCCATGCTGACGCGGTTGGCCTCAGACTGATTGCGGATTTGAACGCCATATTTCAAAAGGCGTGGGCGTATGCCAGTGCGGGCAATCCCGTACTTCTTGGAAAGCTCAAGCTCGCTGATGCCGGATTGGTAATCGGCGACAATCAAATCATCGGGGAGTTGGCGGGCATTATGTCCAGGGCGTCCACCCTTTGGAATATGGACGCCCCTACTGCGGAGATGCTTGGAGAGAATGTCCGGGTTGCAGCCGAGTTGGGAGGCGCAGTCTTTAACGGTGGCCCCAGACAGTACCTTTTTGATCGCGTTGTCGATAAGAGCGTCATCGAGTTTTCGCATTTTGTGTATAACCTTGAAAGTGGCACCGGATGGTACACCGGCAATGGTGTAATTGTACACAATTGCCGCTGCACCGGAAAGCCAGTGATTCCGGGGTTTACTTGAGGGGCTTCCAGTGATGAGGGTTTGGATTAATGTCTGCCATACAGTCGTCTGCGATTGAATTGACGAATCCTAGCTCCTCCGCCATGCCATCGGGAATGGCTTGTTTCATTTGGCCGAAATACAGATCGTTGATTAAGTGCTTAACTTGTTTAAGCGTGGCCGGTGGGTTTGGAATAAATCTTCTGTAGGTCTGTTGAGGGCTAAGGCCATCGTCTCTCAATTCGGCGATGGCCTGAATCCGCGATGCAAGGTCGTCGCAGTGCATAATCTCTAGTTGATTTTTTGTAACTTGGACAGGAACTCCGTCTTCTAGAATGGTGGCGCCCCAGGCCTGAACGCAGCCCCCCATAGATAGGCCGATCGCAAAGGCCACTCTTAAACGAGCACTATTTTTCATCTTCTTTTCCTCCTGGACGGTGATATGCCAAACCTGATTCTAGCGTTCGACCGTTCGGCGCGAAGCTACGACGCGGACGGTCGGCTGCATGTGGCCGTGTCCCATATCAGTAAGGCCACGGTGAACCCGTACCAAGGAGCGGAGATCCCCGGCTACCAGGAACTCGGCCTTGATCCGAACAAAGTATATAACCTGTTGCGCGCCCCTGCCGAGCTGGAAAAGGCCGCGCCGACCTTCAACAACCTGCCGGTCCTTTCTGAGCACGTCCCTGTCAGCGCATCCGAGCCGCGCAAGGATTTGGTTATCGGCAGCACCGGCACCGAGGCGACCTTTCGCGCCCCGTACCTGGACAACTCCATGGTGTTCTGGGACGCGGAGTTCATCGCAGCCATTGAGACCAAGGATCAGGCGCAGCTCTCCTGCGCGTACCGATACGCCCCCGACATGACCCCCGGCATCTTCGAGGGCATGGCGTATGACGGAGTAATGACCCAGATCGTCGGCAATCACGTCGCTCTGGTCGAAGCGGGCCGCGCTGGCCCGGATGTGGTGGTAGCAGACCGTAATCCTTTCACACTGGAGGCAGCAAATATGAAAGCATCGGGCAAGACGGTTGCCGTGCGAGCCGCGCTGAGGGCAGTTCTTCGCCCGGTGATGGCGGCAGACTCGGCTCTGGACATCAAGGCGCTGGTGGGCAACGTCACCGGCAAGACGATCAAGCAGGACGCCAAGCGCATCGCTAAGGCCGTGAAGGCTCGCGGTATCGCTCTGGACGAAGACATGATCGAGCGCACCGTGGAAGAAGCAGCCAAGGACGAATCCGAGGAGGAGGCCCACGCCCACGAGGTCGAAGGCGGCGAGAAAGCCAACCGCGAACTCGACAAGGAGCATCCTGACCGCGAAGGCGAAGGCGAAGACGTTGACCCTGAAGACGGCTACATCATCGACCGGATCGTCAAGGTTCTCTCTGCGGCCGGTGTCCCTGCTTCCATCATCGACGCCGTGCGCGAAGTTGGGAAGAAGCCCAACGAGGACGAGAACCCCGAGGAGGCCCACGCTAAGGAAGTCCTCGGCGGGGAAAAGGCCAACCGGGAGCTGGACCGCGAGCGCGATGACCGCAAGGCCATGGACTCTGCCATGAAGCTGGCCGAGCACCGCGCCATGGAGCGCTTCAATGCCATCCGCCGTGCCGAGCGCGAGGTGGCTCCCATCCTCGGCGAAGTCGCCGCCATGGACAGCGCGGAGGCCGTCTACAAGATGGCCCTCGATGCCCTGGGCGCTGACATTGCCGGCGTTCACCCGTCCGCATACGGCGCTCTGGTGCGCGAACTGAGCAAGGCCAAATCCGCCAAGCCCGCATTCGCTCAGGATACCGCAGCCGCTGGCGACTTCTTCGATCAGTTCAAATTGGATAAGGCTAAATTGCCTCGGAGGGCTTAATCATGCCATTTCAGACTACTGTCAATTACCAGCCCTCGCCGGGTGTTGTAGGCGCATTCTGTAGCGCCAATCCCCGCGCCAGCGTCGTAGCTGGGCAGGGTGCGTTCCTGGCTGGCTCAAACGGCGCCAATGTTGGCAATTTCGCCTGGACCGATGCCGCGACCAACACTCTGGTCACCAACAGCGGCCAGGGACTGCCGCGTGGCTTCGTAGCCAACGAGCTGCAGGCCATGATCTCCGCCTGGATGGGTGAGGAAAGTCTCAACATCCCCGCTGGTCGTCCCGTCACCCTGTTCAACGAGGGCGACTTCTGGATGTACTCCAGCACCGCCAACGCCATTGGTAACAAGGTGTTTGCCAGCTTCATCGACGGCAGTGTCCGCACTGCAGCGCCAGGCAGCTACTTCACGGACTCCGCCTTTACTGCCACGACTTCCGGGAACACTCTTACCGTTTCGGCCATGACTTCCGGCGAGATCGTTGTGGGCCAGTTGATTACCGGCGCAGGTGTTCCCGCCAACTGCTATGTGACCGGGTTCGGAACCGGCACCGGCGGCGTAGGCACTTACACGGTCAGCCAGTCCTCGAGCATCAGCACCGGCGAGGCCATGACCGGCACCAACTCCATCGAGACCAAGTGGTACTGCCAATCGGCGGAGCCCGCTAACAGTCTCATCAAAGCCAGCTCCTGGGGGTACTAATCATGGGTAAAATCTTCAATCGCGCAGCCCTTGAGGCGCGGGGCGTATTCCTGCCCGACACCAAGGGCTTCATCGACGAGCGAGTGCTTGGCATGGATGCTTCCATGGCCATGGACGCGCAGCCCACTTTGGCCACGCAGCCGAACGCGGGCATTCCAGCCTTCCTCACCAACTACCTCGACCCTGAAATTGTCGAGGTGGTGTTCGCGCCCAACAAGGCCGAGCAGATCATGGGCGGCTCCAAGATCAAGGGCGACTGGACCACGCAGACGGCGATGTTCCCTTTCGCTGAGAGCACCGGCGAAGTCACGAGCTACGGCGACTACAACGAAGTGGGCAGCGCTCGCGCCAACGCCAACTGGATCAGCCGCGAGTCCTACCTCTTCCAGACCGTGACCCAGTGGGGCGCGTTGGAACTGGACCGCGCCGGAGAGGCCCGCATCAACTGGGCGCAGCGGCAGAACATCGCCTCTGCCCTGGTCCTGGACAAGTTCATGAACACGAGCTGGTTCTATGGCGTGTCTGGGCTCAAGAACTACGGGCTGCTCAATGACCCAAGTTTGCCCGCGTCCATCGCGCCCGGCGCTCCCGTCTCCCCCTCCACCGGCACCACATGGCCGGACAAGACTGCGGCGGACATATTCACCGACATCGTGAGCCTCTACAACCAGCTCATCACCCAGACCCAAGGCTTGATCGAGCGGGACGCCAAGATGGTGCTGGCCATGAGCCCGCAGTCAGAAGCGCAGCTCACCAAGACCAACCAGTACAACGTCAACGTCTACGACCAGATCAAGAAGAACTTCCCTAACACCCGTATCGAGACGGCGGTTCAGTACGAGAACGCCACCTCCGGCAACCTCGTGCAGCTCATCGCGGAAGAGATCGAAGGTCTGGAGACGGTGTACGGCGGCTTCAACGAGAAGCTGCGCGCGCACCCGGTCATCGTGGCCGTGTCGAGCTGGAAGCAGAAGAAAACCTCTGGCACCTGGGGGGCGATCATCCGTCGCCCCTTAGCCATCGCCTCTATGCTGGGCGTGTAACTCATCCTTCCTAGCGGTGGTACGACTCAGGGCGCTTCGGCGCCCTTTTTTATTGAGGATTTCCCGATATGCCAACAGTAAACGTAGCCTGCAAGCTCCCCAATGGACTCATTATTGAGCATAAGGGCAAGCGGCAAGAATTGAAGGGCGCGAACACCAGCGAGCTGATCAACGGCTTCGGTGTCACCCAGGTCGATGCAGACCTGCTCAACGGCTGGCTGGCGGCCAATAAGGACTTTCCGGCGGTCAAGAACGGGCTGATCTTCGCGCAAGCGTCCGAGGCCAGCATCAAGGCCCAGACCCGCGACCACGAGGCGCAGGAAACCGGCCTTGAGGGTATTGACCCCGAAAACCCCGGCAAGAAAGCCAAGATTGCGCCCGGCCAAGTCGCCAAGGCTGAATAAGCATGTCTCAGCCGTCGCTCAACTACGCGGCCTTTGTGGCCCAGTTCCCGGCCTTCTCTTCGCTTCCCCAAGCGACGGTGGAGAACGCATGGACGGAAGCGTTGGCGACGGTCACGAGCCAGATCACCACGATCACCGGCGATCCGTCCATGGACGCCATGAACGCGGTCAGGCTCAACTATGCGACCGCGCACCTGCTGGCCTTGTTTGCTGGCGAGAACGGCAACGCCCCTACGGGCATCGTTGGCCGCATTGATGACGCCACGCAGGGGAGCGTCCACGTTCATGCCGATATGGGCGTCACCAGCCAGTCCAGCGCGTGGTGGATGCAGACAAGCTATGGGGCGCGGTTCTGGCAGCTTACCGAGCCGCTGCGGCGCTTCCAGTACGTCGCCTACCAGCGGCCCAATCCCGGAGTTATCCCGTGGCGCACCAGATAGCGCTCAAGGGCGGCGACAAGCTCCGAGCCAAGCTCAAGGAGATCGAGCGGCGCACAGGGTCGGCGAAATCCGTCAGCGTGGGCTTTATGTCCGACGCGAAGTACCCAGACGGGACGCCTGTTGCCATGGTGGCAGCAATTCACAACTACGGCGCTCCGGCTGCTGGCATTCCGGCGCGGCCCTTCTTCAGCAACATGGTGGCAGAAAAGTCGCCAAGCTGGGGCGGCATCCTCGGCAAGCTGCTGGACCAGACCGGATTCCGCGCGCGGCAGTCCCTCGGGCTGATGGGCGAAGGCATCGCTGCAGATCTGCGCGAGTCCATCATCCATGGCGGCTGGGCCAAGAACGCGGAGTCCACCAAGGCGGCCAAGGGTTTCGACGCTGCCTTGATCGACACTGGCCACATGCTCAACAGCGTGACCTACAAAGTGGATGACGGCGAGGAGCAGCAATGAACCTCAATGCGCTTGCCGCGGGCATCGTTTCGGCAGTCAACCCCCAAGTCAGCATCAGCGTGCAGACCAGCACAGGCTACACCGTCAACCCGGACGGAACGCAGGTGCCTACCTATTCCACGAGCACCACCACCGGCCAGATGCAACCCTTGAGCGCCCAAGACCTCAAGAAGCTAGACGGACTGAACATCCAGAATGTTACCGCCAAGGTTTTTCTGAATGGCGACTTTGAGGGCGTGTTCCGGGCGCTCGGCAAAGGCGGCGATTTGCTGACCATCAACGGCCAGACCTACCTAGTCACGGCGGTCCTGGAGCGTTGGCCAGACTGGACGCTGGTTGGCGTCACCATGCAGCAATAAGGAGATCACATGGCAGCGATATTTAATCCGCTCGGACCCGGACCAACTCCGGCGGGCGGCAACCTCATCGGCTCAGTCGGTGTCGCCTCCAAGCCAAACATCGGGTCCACCGGCAATGCCTGGAATGCGACCGCAGTAGCCGCTGCTGGCGTATCGGCCACCATCGACACGGGCGGCCTTGCCAATGTGTCCGTTTTCGGTTCGGCCAGTGCCGCGACCACTATTGGCGTCAACGTCTCGGCGGACGGGGCTACCTGGTATCCATCCTCCAATAGCGACGCTCTATCCGCCGCCGGAGACTTCTATCTGCAATTTGCGTGCGGTGCCCGGTACATCCAGCTTTCGAGCAGTGCCGCCGCCACCATCACTGCCACGGTTGCGGCCAAGGGCTAGTCATGGCCGATGTTCTCCCCAGCGTCACCGAGAGCGACATCTTCACGGCGCTGCGGGCCTTCCTGCTCACCGTGGTCGGCTGCCCGGTGGTCCGCACGCAGGTCAACCGTGTGCCGATGCCCGCAGGCGACTTTATTGCGCTCACGCCCAAGTCTGCCGTGCCACTGGAAACCAATACGGACACCTACACGGCCACGACCAAGACGGTAGAGCGCCGGACGGAATACACCATCCAGATCGACTGCTACGGAGCACTTGCCAGCGACCGCGCCCAGACCATCGCCACGCTCCTGCGCGATAGCTACTCGGCGGACCAGTTTGCAGTCTCTGGCTATGACGTGACCCCGCTTTACGCGGGAGACGCGCACCAGATGCCGCTGATCGACGGCGAGGAGCAGTACGAGGAGCGCTGGACGTTTGACGCCGTGCTGCAAGTGAACCCGCTCATCACGCTGCCTGAAGAAACCGCCAACACCCTGACCGTAGGGCTCATCCCCGCGGACGTGGAATATCCCGCTTAACCCCTAACCCCGGATCGTCCGGCTATGGAGCAATATCGTGACCATACCTGCTAATCAAATCGTCCAAGTCAACCCTGGGGTCATATCCGCAGGGGGCGCCGGCCTGAATCTGAACGGCCTGTTTATTTCCGAGAACCAGGCGCTGCCCATTGGGGCGGTCGTCCCGTTCGCCAATGCCGCGGCGGTGAGCAGCTTCTTCGGAGCTTCCGCTCCCGAGTCGCTGATGGCGCAGACGTACTTCCAGGGGCGCAACAACGCGACCCTGATGCCGTCAACGATCCTGTTCACCAACTTCAATGCCTCAGCCGTTGGCGCGTGGCTGCGCGGCGGCTCCATGGCCGGAACCAGCCTGGCGCAGTTGCAGGCGCTATCCGGCACGCTGACGATAACCGTCAACGGCACCGCCAATACCTCATCCAGTATCAACCTCAGCACCGCCACCAGCTTTTCGGATGCGGCATCCATCATCCAGGCAGCCTTTACCTCGCCTCCTTTCTCGGTCGCGTGGGACAGTCAGCGCCAGGCGTTCCTGTTCACTACCACTGCCACCGGATCCAGCGAGACGATCACATACGCTTCCGGCACGCTTGCCCCCGGCCTCTTGCTCGAGCAATCCAACGGCGCGGTACTGAGCCAGGGCGCCAACGCGCAGACCCCGGCTGGGCTGATGAATCAGGTCATCACGCAGACGCTCAATTGGGGCAGCTTCACTACCGTCTACGACGACACCGAAGCCAACAAGCAGGCATACGCGGAGTGGAATAACGGCCAGAATAACCGCTTTGCCTTCGTCTGCTGGACAACCGACGACGCCGCCAAGATCACGCCGGACACGACTACGGCGCTTTCGCAGATCATCGCCAACGGCTACTCCGGCACGGTGGGCGTGTTCTGTGATCCGGTGCTGGACCCCAACGGTTTGTCTGCTGCTGGCGTCCTCGGCTTCCTCGCCTCCTTGGACTTCAGCCGCACCAATGGCCGTGCAACGCTGGCGTTCAAGTACACCTCTGGTATCCCGGCCAGCGTCACCAACGCCACCGACGCAGACAACCTCAAGAGCAACGGCTACAACTTCGTCGGCAGTTACGCGACGGCCAATCAGGGCTTCACGTTCTATTACCCCGGCTCCGTCACGGGCGAGTTCGATTGGCTGGATACCTACGCCGATCAGCTCTACCTAAACAGCCAGCTACAGCTTGCCTTGATGGAGCTGCTGACCAATGTCAACTCCATTCCCTACAACGCTCAGGGCTACAGCCTGATCCATGCTGCCTGCATGGACCCCATCAACCAGATGCTGAACTTCGGCGGCATCCAGCCGGGCGTCACACTGTCCTCGGCCCAGATCGCCGAGGTCAACAACGCGGCGGGGGCCAAGATCGACACGACCTTGAGCACGCGCGGGTGGTATCTCCAGATCCAGAACGCCACCGCCCAAGTGCGCGGCCAGCGCGGCTCTCCCCCAATGACCCTCTGGTACATGGACGGCGGCTCAGTCCAGTCCGTGGTTCTCGCTTCCATCGTTGTGCAATAAGGAGCCTCATCCATGGCCACACTGACAACTGCGAACAGCGCGCTCTCGCTGGTAGTCGCCAACCTGTTTCCGGCCCCGGTTCCGATCCAGGGGTACGCTGCCGACGATGCATTCATGGTCGGGGATGTGGAATCCGCCGAAACCTACATGGGCGTAGACGGCATCCTTTCCGCTGGCTTCACTCCGTACCCGGTAGACCTCGACATCACGTTGCAGGCTGACAGCGCAAGTAACTCGTTCTTTGATGCCTGGATTGCCGCCGAGTTTCAGGCGAGGGAGAAGTACATCGCGTCCGGGACCATTCTGATACAGGGCACCGGCGCTCTGTATCAGTTCACGCGCGGCTTCCTCAAGTCGCCATCCTTGATGCCCGAGGCTAAGAAGGTGCTGCAGCCCCGGAAGTTCAAGATCGTCTTTAACTCTGTCTCCCTGGCGCCCGCATGAGAAAGACCCGCGTAGTCACCATCGAGGCCGAGGGCCGGGACAAGAGCAAGATGTTCCAACTTACCGAAATGAGCGCCGCCCAGGCCGAACGCTGGGCGCTGCGGGCCTTCTTCGCGCTCATGAATACTGGCGTCGAGATTCCGCCAGACATCGCCGAGCTAGGCATGGCTGGCATCGCCTCCATGGGCCTGCAGGCGCTCGGCAAGCTGCCCTACGAGGCGGCAGAACCGTTGCTGGAGGATATGTGGGCCTGCGTGCAGATCATCCCTGACCCCACCAAAAAGACCATCGCCCGGTTCGTTATGGACGAGGACATTGAAGAGGTCGGGACACGCATCTTCCTGCGCAAAGAGGTGTTCGACCTGCACACGGGTTTTTTTACGAGCGCCGCTTCCTCGACTTCGGCCCCGGAGGCGGCGGCCCATCGCTGATGGAGTACGCCAACATCCCGCGCACCGTTGGCATGGTGCTCTCTCACAAGATGGCAACGCTCAACGAACTGCAGACTGTCTACGGCCTGGAGGATGTGTACGACATGATCGAGGTCATATTGGTGGACAACCACAACCAGCGAGTCATTGAGAAATGGCAACGGTAATTGACGCCCTGCTGGTCACGCTTGGCCTGGACGCATCTGGCTACAAGTCCGGCACGGAGGAGGTGGCCAAGCAGCAATCCAAGCTGGAGAAGCTGCTCAAGAAGGACGCCAAGGAGCGCACCGAACTCGACAAGAAGGCCGAGCGCGCGCAGAAGGTGCGGGCCGACGCCTTTGAGAAACAGGGCAAGAAGGCCGCCGAGACGTTCGGCAAGATTCGGGAGCACGCTCTCGGGCTGATTGCTGTCTTGGCCGGCGGCGTGGGCATGGCCGAGTTCGCCAAGGCCACCATCGGTCAGAGCGCGAACCTGGGGCGGCTGTCGCATAACCTTGGCATGAGCATCAAGGATTTGCAGGCGTGGGGTTACGCGGCCAAAGCGGTGGGCGGCTCTGCTCAGGGCGCACAGAACCTGCTGGGGTCCATGACCGAATCAGTACAGAACTTCCGCAAGAACGGCATCGAGTCCCCGCAAATGGCCGCCATGCTGAAATACGGCATCGATGTGCATCGTACCGGCGTTGGGCAGATTCTTGCCGTTTCCAAATACCTTTCCAGCCTGTACAAGAGCGACCCCGCCCTGGCCATGACGCGGGCCAGCGAAATGGGCATTGACGACAATCAGTTCAATCTGCTCAAGCACTACAACAAGCTCCAAAAACTCCTCGCAGAAGGCCGCAAGATCGCGCCGTTCTCCCGCGGCGACGCGCAACAGGCCGAGGCCATGCAGAAGTGGTGGGCAGGCTTCACTACGCAGATCAAGAAGGTCGCCACATCGGTTTTCTATGCCTTCCTCCCGGCCATCAAGCAGCTTCAGGCGCAGATGAGCGTCTGGGCCGCGTGGCTGATCGCGCATCAGACGCAGATCGTGGGGTGGGTGAAGGAGTTTGCCGAGGATATGGTGAATCTGGCTGGGGAGCTGAATAAAGGCGCGCAGGCCATTGGCGGCTGGAAAAACGTGCTGATCGGCTTGGCGGCCATCAAGGTGCTCTCTATGGTTGGCCCGCTCCTGAGCCTTGCATCGGCGCTGACCCGGGTGGGTGGAGGGCTTGGGGAGATAGCTGGGGGCGGTAATGCCCTGGCGATTCTTGGCAAGCTGGGCCTGCTGGCCGGGGCTGGCGTGGCTGGGTATGAAACTGGGAAGCACCTGGTCAATCCGGCCATCAACGCCGGCGTGAAATGGGCCACAGGGGGAAAGGACACCTCGTTCGGTCAGTGGCTCTTCAATGCCACTCACGACCCAGAATACTACGTACAGCTTCGCGCAGCCCATCAGAACCTTATCCCGATCAGCCACAACAACCCAGGGGATTTGAGGCATTGGGGGAAAACGCCAGTGAAGGGCGGATTCGCTCAGTTCTCTTCTCCGGTGCTTGGCCTGACGGCTATGGCGGAAAACCTAAAGGCATATCAACGCCAAGGGAAGGACACCGTTGCCAAGATCATCAGCACATGGGCGCCGGCAGCCGACCATAACGACACAAGAGCCTACATCGACCTGACCGCCCAGCGCCTCGGCGTGAAGCCGGACCAGAGGCTGAACCTGAACGACCCCAAAACCATGGCGCTTCTGATGGCCGCTATTTCCGCGCAAGAGTCCGGGGGCAACTACTACAATCCGGCCACCATCCGCGCAGTAGCGTCGGTCGTGGCGCAGGGGCGCATGGTTGCGGTGGCTCCCTCGCACATCGGATCCCAGTCATCAGCGCCAGCCCTCCGCGCGACAAGCGTCACGCACAACACCAGCACGAGCGAGGCGCATGTGGGGCAGGTGGTCATCAATACGAACTCGGCAGACCCGTACCAGCACGGACGCCTGTTCTCTGATGCGGTCCGGCGCTACCTCGTTGGCGACCCGCTGAACTCGGCGTACCTATGACCAATCCGCTTCTTATCCTGGCGTCTCCGGCGTTCCCGAATGTTCCGGACCTGCCTGGGGTTCCTCCCATAGCGCGCACCCTTGGCACTGAAGCCGTGGCCGCCATCGGATTGCTGGCCCCGTCGCTGGAGGCATCTATCTTCGGCGGCCAGCAGCCAGAGCAATGGGGAATCATCGACTCCAAATACAATTTTGTGTTGCAGCCGGACTCCGTGGTCCGCATGGACGTGGACGAGCCCTATCGGGTTTCGGACTATCCAGTCGAGCAGGGAACCTTCTCCAGCTACAACAAGGTGAAGATCCCCTTTGCTGGCACCGTGAGCATGGCCAAGGGCGGATCGACCGGCGAGCGGCAGACCTTCCTGGAAGCGGCGAAGGCGCTTGAGGCAAGCCTTACCCCCTACTATTTGCAGGTGCCAGAGGGCAGCTACGGCCCGCTGACCATCGACCGCGTAAGCTATGAGCGCCGGGCGTCCAAGGGCGCAACACTGATCCTGGCCCATCTGCATTTCGTGGAGATCCGCATCACGCCGCCGGTGCAAATCGGCAAGCCGGGGAGCCAGCAGCCAAAGTCTCAAGTGCCAGCGTCGGCCCGGACCAGCGCTGCCACTTCTACGGGGTTGCCGGACCCGACACAGACCAGCTCCCCCACGTCTCAAGCCATGGTGAATAGCGGTGTGGTTGGCGCTTCAGCGCCGTCTGGCGTGGTAAATGCGGCTCTCAATGCCGCCGTTCCCGTGGGCAATTGGTAATGCAGACAATCCCATTAAAGCAGGTGCCGAACCAGACCATACGGACGACACTGGGCGGCCAATCGTGCCAGATCAACATCTACACGCTTTCCACAGGGCTCTATCTGGACCTGCTCGTCAACGGCGCGGCCATTCTGACCGGGGGCATCTGCGAAAATCGTAACCTGATCGTGCGCGAGGCATATCTGGGCTTTATCGGTGATCTGGCTTTCATGGATACCCAAGGCGCTCAAGACCCGCAATACACCGGCCTCGGCGAACGCTGGGTGCTGCTCTATCTCGCTCCGGCAGATCTGGCATGAGTTTCGCCGAGCGTCAAATCGACGTCACCATCAAGTACTACAAGACCGGCGAGACGATGAAGCTCTCCGGCCATCGCATATTGATGCATATGGTGGCGATGGCGGGGATCAATAGCGGCCAAGTCTCTATGCGGATTTATGGATTGCCCCTGCATGTGATCCGCGAGTTCATTGCCATAGGGCCGGTAGCCGACCAGGGGATCAGCAAAAACTCCCTCTTGATCGAGGCGGGGAACGCGGGCGAGACGCTGCACACGGTGTTCTCAGGGAACATCCGGCTATCATGGGCGGACTTCTCCAATCCACCTGATGTGAGCCTGGTGATCGACGCCAGCGTGATGATCAAAGCCGCGCTGACCCCCGCGCTGCCTGTTAGCTGGAAAGGGTCGGTCAGCGTCGTCACCATCATGCAGACTTTCGCTGCGGCAGGAGGCTGGGCGTTCTCCAACCAGGGCGTCAACGTCATGCTTCAAAATCCGGCCTTCAATGGCAGCCTGCAGGACCAGATGGAGAGTTGCGCCCAGCAGGCAGGTATCAGCTACACCGTGAACCAGAACGGGGTGCTGGTCATTTACCCCAAGGGCAACCCGCCAGCGCCGGCAAACCAGGTGATGCCCATTATCTCGCCCCAGGCCGGCATGGTGGGCTATCCGATGTTCACGCAAGGGGGCGTCAATGTGCGCTCTATTTTCTTGCCCGGTGTGCATTCTGGGTCGTCTTTCGCCATACAAGGCAGCCAGTTCCCGGAGGCAAACCGCGTCTGGCACGCTCATACCGTAGCGCACACGCTGGAATCGCAGGTGCCCAACGGCGCATGGTTTACCGACTTGCAGGGGTTCACCAGTGAGTAACCCAGACTTCTTGCAAGGGGTACAAGGGCCGTCCTCGCAATCCAGCGAGTTCGACGCCCTGCATTTTTTTGTTTCTCGACTGCTGGGCCGCATCAATACCGCGACGCTCGTGCGTGTCGTGAGCTGCACCAACGACGGCGGACTATCTCCCGTCGGATCGGTGGACGTGCAACCCCTAGTGCAGCAGGTCGCAGCCGATGGCTCCCTGGTCGCGCAGCCGCTCCTATACCAGCTCCCCTACTTCCGGCTTCAGGGCGGATCAAGTGCGGTGATATTGGACCCGGCGGAGGGGGATATAGGCATAGCCATCTTCGCAGGCCACGACATCACCAACGTCAAGGCAACGGCAGCCGAGGCAGGGCCGGGCAGCTATCGGCGCTTTGATTTGGCGGACGGCCTGTATATGGGCGGCTTCGTCAACGGCTTGCCGAACCAGTACGTCCAGTTCCTGCCGAATGGCGCAGGAATCAACTTGGTATCGCCTACCCAGATCACCGCGCAGGCCCCCAAGATCTACCTGAACGGGGATGTGTACCAGAGCGGGGGCAGCCTGAATGCGGCTACCGTCGTGAATACCCCGCAGGTGAATGCGTCAACGGATGTGAGCGTCGCCGGACTGTCGGTCATCAACCACACCCACGGCGGGGTGCAGCCTGGATCGGGTAACTCGGGAGCAATGCAGAATTGAACACCTTGCTACTAGATACCGTCGCTTGGGATCTGTGCCTGGACGCCGCCGGCAATATCGCCATGGCCTCGCAGCCCTACTCCATCGCCCAGGACGTCAGCAGCGCGGTTCGTCTGTTCCTGGGCGAACTGTACTACGACAACACCAAGGGCATCCCCTATTTCCAAACCATCCTTGGAGGCCGGCCACCTATGTCTCTCGTGCGAAAACTGGTGCAGGATGCCGCGCTGACGGTGCCCAACGTGGTCAGCGCTCAGTGCCTTATCGCCGGATTCGTCAACCGGCAGCTTACCGGGCAGGTGCAAGTGACGGACACTGAGGGCACAACGACCGTGGTGAACTTCTGATGGCAACCAACGTCCCCGCTATCCAATGGGCGGCCACGGGGCCGGTCCTGCCGACCGAAACCGAGATTCTGAGCGGCGCCCAGCAGGACATGAACACCGCCTTTGGCGGCAACCTCAATCCTGCGCTGGAAACGCCACAGGGCCAGTTGGTAAGCAGCCTGACGGCCATCATTGCCGACAAGAACAGCCAGCTTGCCCTAGTCGCAAATATGGTGAACCCAGACTATGCAGAGGGCCGGTGGCAGGACGCGATAGGGGCAATTTACTTTCTGACCCGCATACCCGCAGCGGGGACCGTGGTGCAGGCTACCTGCATCGGCGTGCCAGGCACTCCTATCCCGATAGGCGCACTGGCCAAGGATACCAACGGATATACCTATATCTGCACCGTGGGAGGGACCATTTTGCCCTCGGGTAGCGTGACCCTAGAGTTTACCAATACCACCCCCGGACCTATTCCCTGCGCGGCAGGGGCGCTGTCGATCATCTATCAGTCCATCCCCGGATGGGATCAGATCACCAATCCCACGGCGGGCACCGAGGGAAACCTGGTCGAGACGCGCCAAGCCTTCGAGCTGCGGCGCAGGGCTTCGGTCGCGCTCAATGCCAATGGCACCGTACAGGCTGTGCGCGCCAACGTGCTGGCCGTTCCTGGGGTGCTCTCGTGCTACGCCATCGATAACCCGACCAACGCCCCTGTGACCGTTGGCGGCTATACGCTGGCGGCCAATAGCATCTATGTGGCCGTGGTGGGCGGAAATGCCAACGCGGTGGCGCAGGCCATCTGGCAGAAGAAATCCGCTGGATGCAGCTACAACGGCAACACGACCGTTACCATCCCCGACAACAGCTATTCCACCTATCCGCAACCATCGACGCAGGTGAGCTTTGAAGTCCCGGCGGCATTACCGCTGGCCTTCAATGTCGAGATCAAAGCAAGCCCGCTGCTGGCCTCCAATATCGTTTCCCTGATTCAATCGGCTATCGTCGCCTCGGCTGCTGGGCAGGATGGCGGGGCGCCTTTTGAGATCGGCGCCATGGTGTTTGCCAGCCGGTTCTACGCCAACGTCGCCGCGCAAGACCCGAACTGCGAAGTGGTAAGTATCCAAGTCGGGCCGCAGGCTCAGTTTAGCGGCTCCATCAGCGGCACGACGCTTACGGTTACTGCGGCGGGGTCGGTTCCGCTTGCGGTGGGGCAGACGGTCTATGGGGCTGGGGTGGCGGCAGGCACGACCATCTCGGCGCTTGGGACCGGCACAGGAGGAACCGGCACCTACACCGTGAGCACATCGCAAACGGTAAGCAGCGAATCCATGACAGCGGCGGTGTATAGCAATTATCTTTCGGTGAACATCAACCAGATTCCCACCGTAACCGCCTCTGCCGTACAAGTAGCGCAGGTGTAAGCCATGCAGAATCTGGAACAGACGATCATCAGCCAGTATGGGAACAGCCCTTTACTGAACCAGCTCATCCAGAACATGAACGCCTATCTGGACCCAACCGCCGATATCGACGCCTTCTTCGACAACATCTGGAACGTCGAGACGGCCATCGGCTACGGGCTGGATGTCTGGGGCAAGATCGTGGGAGTGAGCCGACAGCTTGCGATCCCGCAGCAGGACTTCTTCGGGTTTTCGCAGGGAGAGTTGCAGCCTTTCGGGCAGGCGCCTTTGTATCCCGGCCCAGTGCAGGGCACCTATCTGCTTTCCGATGATGCCTATCGCTTGCTCATCATGGTCAAGGCGCTCGCCAACATCTCCAGCGCTTCGGTTCCGTCTTACAACCAGCTATTGCAAAACCTGTTTGCTGGACGGGGGCGGTGCTATTGCGTGGACCTTGGAACCATGCAGATGCAGTACACCTTCGAGTTCTACCTGTACCCATACGAGTTCGCCATCCTGACGCAATCCGGCGCCTTCCCAAGGCCAACCGGGGTGCAGGCTTTTGCTTTGCAATGCGCTCTTGACGGCACGCTGGGGTTTCGTGAGGCGTCGCTTCCGGGATCAGCCAGCTATCAGCCTTTTGGGCAAGGCTCCTTTTCTCCCGGGCAACAATCCATCTCTAACTGAGGACCAGCCATGCAGCTCTCCCAAATCCCTACGCTTGTCCCATTGCCGTTTGCGGCCAACGGCACCAAGAACACCATACCAGAGGCCTCCCAGATCGGCATTACCGCTGGGGCAGCATCTCTCAATGATGGGTTCCCCCCGCTTACCTTCACCCCTCTCGCTGCTGGCGGCGTTCCTCCCTCTGGCGCGGACTTCAACGGCGTCCTGAACCTCCTGAGCGCCAACACGCAATGGGCCAATGCGGGCGGCTTCTACGAGTTCAACTCCAGCTTTGCATCGTCCATCGGCGGGTATCCGAAGTCTGCCATTCTGGCCAAGGCATCCGGTCTTGGGTATTGGCTGAATCTGGAGGACAACAACAGCAACGACCCGGACACCGGCGGCGCTGGATGGCTTTCGTTTGACCCGTGGGCGATTCAGTCTGCCAGCTACTTCACCGCCAAAGACACCGGCACCGCCAACGCCTACGCGGTGACGCTCTCCCCTGCCCCCTCCGTGCTTACTCCGGGGATGCTGGTCAACATCCTGCAGATTGCCAACACCAACACCGGAGCGGCGACGCTGGCCGTCAATGGCCTGAGCACGCTGCCGATCCTGCTTGCAAAGGGTACGGCGCTCTCTGGCGCGGAGCTGACGGCAGGCTATGGGGCCATCGTGCGGCTGAACAATGCGGGGACAGCTTGGGAGTTGGTGTTTTCGGCGGCTGGGGAGTTTGTGCCGCCTGCCTCTCAGAAAAACGCTACCCCCCAACTCTCACAGCTTTTCATCGGCAACCGCAAAGCAGTCTTCACCAGCAACGGAACGTGGCCTGTACCGGATTTTGTCAGCACGATTTGGGTTTCTGGGTGCGGCGCGGGAGCCGGAGGTGCTGGCAGTTCATCTACATCCAACTACTGTGGCGGAGGAGGCGGCGGCAGCGGAGGATGGGCGTTAAAACAACCCATTTCCGTCACGGGCGGATCTACGTTAACCATTGCATTAGGCGGTGCTGGTGCAGGCGGGACAGGCGGTTCTTCTCCGGCGAATGGTGCGGATGGAGGCTCAACAACGCTATCCGATGGAAGCACAACGCTGTTCACGCTCGCCGGGGGAGCAGGAGGGACAACCGGAACATCTGTCGCCAATGGTGGTGCAGGGGGTTCTCCTAATGGGCTAAAAGGGGGACAGGGATTTTCCGGTATAAATGACGCCTTACAGGGTGGAGTTTCCATCGGTGGTGCAGGAGGGATGACGCCTTTTGGTTTTTCCAGTCCCAATGTTAATGGTACAGGATATGGTGCTGGGGGTGGCGGCGGGGAAGGCGGTGGTGGGGGCAGTAGTGGGTCTGGCGGAATCCTGATAATCGAATGGTGATAACATGACACAACAAGTCCTATACAGCACGATCACGGCCCAGGTCCTCCAATGGCAGGACACAGAGAAGTTCAACTACGGGGCAGCACCATCGGGCACCGATACGCTGGCCGTCACCGCAGAAGAATGGGCCAATCAGTCCGGCGCGTGGTATGTGGCTAACGGCAGCCTGACGCAGACAAATCCTTATGCACCAACGGCGGCGGAATTGCTGGCTCAGGCTCAGACGACACAGAAATCCGTAGTCACCCAAGGCTATAACGCAGCAACCGATTACGTCCCCGTAACGATCAACGGCACGACGTATCAGGTCGATAACACCACGGCCAAGCAGGCCCTAAACCTGTCCCTCGCCATCACTGCAAACGCCATGCTGCAATCACCAGCATGGGCAGCGTCTACTGACTATTCCGCAGGAGCATATTGCTCGGTTGGCGGCGTCATCCTGTTTTGCTCCACGTCTGGCAAGTCCGGATCAACCGCCCCTACCCCCCCGACTACGTTTGGCACGCCCGTCACTGACGGCACGGTGGAATGGGAACCCATGGGGCGCAAGGTGTATTTGCAGGACGGCTCGTTCGTCATGATGACTCCGCAGCAGATTCTGTCTGCTTTCCAGCAGGGCGAGTTGTACTTGCACCAAATGAGCGACAAACT
>JAEHJW020009922.1_pt1 | contig 35568 bp, 47 predicted proteins | sample 9271431 | NCBI WGS metagenome assembly JAEHJW02 | reverse complement strand
GGCCATGGCCGAACTTACACCGACCATTGCCGAGCAACTTCAACCCGCGATCCCACCCAAGGCCGCCTGAGCAATGACTACCTCAGCGTGTGCCAGAATTTACACCCGCTTGACGGACGCTATCCCCGGCGGCTCGGACCGGAGGGAAAAAATAAGTGTCCAGCATCACCCGATATATTGACGCTTGTCTAATCGGAGCCCTTGTCGATGTTCTTGCCGCCGGCCGGATGAATCGGCGGGATATCCGCAAGGCGGCGTATTGCCTTCGCCTTGATCGCGGCCTTTTCGGCTGCGGAGAGCGGGCGGCCAATGACGGCTGCGAAATCGTCGGCGAGCATATCCAGGCGCTCGACGATCAGTTCTAGATAATCTCCGGTGAGTGGTAGTGGCGACGAAAGGGTTTCCGTTTTTCCGGGATTTCCTTCGCCAGTCATGAGCCATCCGGCCCCAACCTTGAATGCGCGCGCATATTTCTTGGCGGTCGGGAGTTTGAAACCCCGTATCCCATTTTCATGGCTTTTATACGTATTTGGGTTCCAGGCAAATCGCTCCGCTGCCTCGGCTGGGCTAGAAAATCCAGCGGCAATGCGGGCCTGACGGAGGCGATTGGCGACCTCTTCACTCATGGTTCAGCTTGTACCACGTGATCGCGGTACATAAGGCGTTGACTTGCGCGGTACGATATGTACCATGCGCCTATGGATACATTCCGCGCCATAATGGCCTTGTGGCCATCCCGATCTGACTTGGCTGCCGATTGCGGGGAGAAATACGGGACCGTCAAGCAATGGCATCTCCGCGATTCTATACCGCCAAAGCACTGGTCTCGCCTCATAGTGGCATCACAACGACGAGGCTTCGAGGGAGTTACCTTTGAGGCGCTGGCGCGGATCGCTGAAAGGACCGCGCCATGACCGCCGAATCCCACTTGAGCATCATCCTGGCGGCGTTGGGGGCCTCTGGTCCCGGCGTCGATCGCGGCTGCGCCGCTCTCGGCATCTCTCCGGACCCGCGCGACTGGCGGCCGGCGGTGAGCATCGAGCTGCTTCCCGATGGCCGCCTGTTCCTGCGGGTATCCGACGCCGACAGCGGCGAAATCCGTGAGAGCTATGCGCCGGCCAGGTCGCTGCACGGCGTGCTCGCGGCGGTGGCCTGCGTGCTCAGCCACCGCGAGCCGCCCGAAGGCTTTCAGGTGTTGGGGCCGCTCAATGGCCGGGGATAGCCAACTCGACCTGGGCGATGCGGGTGCCGTCGCGGTCCCTGCCACGGTCTTTGACCCGGTAGATGGGCAGGACCGTCCCGTCGCGCGGGTCCTCGATGTGGATGACCGCGTCGTCGGGAAAGCCCGCGAGGCCTTGGCGCAGTTCGCCAACGGTAAATTCTCTATCCATAGCAATTCCTCCACATTTGGTTGTGTCAATGCCATCGTGGGGGAACGGGGGCGGCCGGTCAAGGCCGCCCCCGGCATGGATGCGGTGCGCCAGCGCCGATTCCTAGTCATCGACTTTCCGCCCCGTTTTCCCGTCGCGCACCCGCTCGACCGCTCCGGCCGCATCTCCCCGGCCGCGTCTTCGGCGTCGCCGCTGGCGGTCGTGTCGGCAGCGTCCAAACCAAAGCAGGGAAGCCTGTTCTGATGGACGGCCATCTCCGCGCGCTGCTGGCGATGGTCGCCGAAGCCAAGACGCGGGGCAGGCCCGAGGACGGCAAATGGAGCGCGGTGTTCGCCGGCGGCGAACTGGCGCGGATGGAAGCCGACGGTGCGCCGCCGCCATGGCCGCCGGAACTGGCCGACGAGCCCTTTCTGGGCTGGGCGCAATACGGCGCCGAGCTGGCGCGGCGAAAGCCGAAGCCGCCGCAACGGGACGCCGACTGGCGGCCGAAACAGGGATGCACGCACGCGGCGCGGGCCGTGGGCGTCGAGGATTAGGAGGGATCGCGTGACCGATACGCCGCCGCAAGACGCCGCCGCCGCGCCGCTGTTCTACGTGGTCGACGCCAAGGGCGAAGACCTCGCCATCGCGTGGACCGATGAAGACGGCCGCTTCTACAAGCACCCGCTGTCGCCGTTTCAGGCTGCGTGCCTTATCGAGGACCTGGGCAAGGGCGTCCGCAAGCGCGTTCCGGGCGGGTGGTGACCGTGATGGCCGCCCCTGTCCTATTCGGCCGCCGCCCGGGGAGAGATGGTGTCGATGTCCAGCGCCACGCCCGCGGCGATGGCCAAATCATAGAGAGCCTGGAGGTTCATCCAGAACTCGGGCCCGGTCCCGAAATACCGCCCAAGCCGCAACGCGGTATCGGCGGTGATCGGCGTTTCCTCGCGGGCCAGCCGCTCTATGCGCGTGCGCGGGACATGGCAATCCCGTGCCACGGTATAGGGGGTAAGATCGAGGGGAACCAGGAACTCCTCGCGCAGGATCTCGCCGGGATGGACGGGGGGGGTGGGGGAGAGCATCGGGTTACCTCCTCAGTGGTAGTCGGTGATTTCGACGTCGTCGGCGCCGCCGTCGCGCCAGGTGAAGCAAATCCGCCATTGGTCATTGATGCGAACGCTGTGCTGTCCGGCGCGGTCTCCCTTCAGCGCCTCCAGGCGGTTGCCCGGCGGTTGGCGCAGTGCCTGCAAATCCACCGCTGCCGCCAACATCGCCAGCTTGCGCTGGGCGCCCCGCACCAGATCGGCGGGAAACCCCTTGGGGCACTGACCGTTCAGGACCGCTTCGGTGATCTTGGTCTTTACGGTCCTGATCATCGGCGTTCCCCCGGTCTCAATGCCTGCAACGTATCATATGGCGATACGAACGCCAAGAAAAAAGTATCGCGTTGTGATACGTCGGTGGTGCTGTGATGGGCCGCTGCCGGCACGCCGAATTCTCGGCCGCCGAGGCCGCGCTGTTGCGGCGCGCGTGGCAAAATCTGTGGCCTGTATCGAAGATATTGGCCGAATTGGCGCCGCGCCGGCCGAAAGAAATTCTGCGCCAAATCGACCTGATGCTGTCCGCGCCGGCGCGGGGCTATGATGGCGATGGGATCTGGACAGAACTCGACCGCGCGCTGTTGGCGCTGCCCGGCCGGATTCAACGGGTTCCCAAATGCCCGTTGGGCTTCCGCCTCGACGGGCGCCCGGCCGGCGCGGCCCAAGTGGTGGCGGCGGCGAACGTCTTTTTGCGGTCCATGGGATATGAGCCCGTTATCTGGCCGTCCGTGCGTCATCAAACGAACGGCGTTCGCTGATGCTGGCGCCATCGTTCCTCGACGACCTCAAATCCCGCGTTTCGGTGTCGTCGGTGGTCACCCGCCGCACGGTGTTGACCAAGGCCGGTCGCGAATTCCATGGGCTGTGCCCGTTCCACAACGAAAAGACGCCGTCGTTCACGGTCAATGACGACAAGGGCTTTTTTCACTGCTTCGGTTGCGGGGCGCATGGCGGGATCATCGATTTCGAGATGCGCGCCTATGGCCTGTCGTTCCTGGACGCAGTCGAGCGCCTGGCGGCGGAGGCCGGCCTGGAGGTGCCCAAGGCCAGCCCAGAGGAACGCGAGCACGAGGCGCGGCGCGCGACGCTGTACGAGGCCATGGAAGCGGCCTGTGTGCTGTTCGAGGAAAATCTCCGCAAGCCGCAGGGCAACGCCGGGCTGGAATACCTGCTCGGGCGCGGAGTGTCCGAAGACAGCATCGCCCGGTTCCGCGTGGGCTGGGCGCCGGAGCGGGACGGGCTGAAATCGGCGCTGATGGGGTCGCGGTTTCCCGAGGCACTGTTGCTGGAAGCTGGCCTGTTGCGCCAGCGCGAGGACGGATCGACCGGCGATCTGTTCCGGGGCCGCGTCACGTTTCCCATCACCGACCGGCGCGGGCGCGTCATCGCCTTCGGCGCGCGTACCCTGGGAGATGGCCAACCCAAATACCTGAATTCGCCGGCGACGCCGATCTTCGACAAGGGCGCCGTGCTCTACGGCTTCGCCCATGCCCGCGAGGGCGCGGCGAAGGAAGGCGTGGCGGCGGTGGTCGAGGGCTATCTCGACGTGGTCGCCATGCACCAGGCGGATTTGGCCTTCGCCGTGGCGCCGTTGGGAACGGCGCTGACCGAACGCCAGTTGGAGCAGCTTTGGGCGCTGGCCGCCGAGCCGGTTTTATGCATGGACGGCGATTCGGCCGGGCAGCGGGCCATGGAACGGGCCTGCGAGCGCGCGCTGCCGATGCTGGCCATCGGACGGACCCTGCGTTTCGCGGTTTTGCCGGCCAAGGAAGATCCCGACAGCCTGATCCGCGCCAGCGGACCGGACGCCATGCGCGGCGCGCTGTCGCGGGCACGGCCGTTGTCCGACGTGGTCTGGCAGCTCTCAGAACGGAGGTTTCCGCCGGAAACACCGGAACGGCTGGCGGCGTTCGAGGCCGAATTGTTCACGCGGGCCTCGGTGATCCCCGACGGCCGCGCGCGGCGTCATATGCTGGGCGAATTTCGCCGCCGGCTGCGCTGGGGATACGAGGCGCCGGCGCCGGACGTGCTGCTGGGGCGGTCGAAAAAGCGAACCGCGCCGCTTCCCGGCGTGAAATGGCTGGCCAACGAGTGGGAGCGGGCGCGCCGGGAGGCCGAAGCCGGCCCGGTGCGCGAATGGATCGAACGCCAGGGCGTCGACTGGCAAAAGCTGGTGTCCGCCTGGGGCGGCGTCGGCTTCGCGCGCGGCAAGGCCATCAAGGGCAAATATCCCGAGGGCATGGCCTGGGCCGGCGCGCCGCCTCCCTCTCTCTGGGAGCCGGAAGACGGCGCGGCCGGGCTGGTGATCATCCCCGAATGGGAAGGCGCGCCCGGACAGGGGGCGCCGCTGGATCTGGTGGCGTGGAACCCGCGCACCGGAGACCTGGCCAGCCGCACCGGCCGCGCCGTGGTGCTGGGCGAAAACGCCGTCGCCGAATCGCTGGATTTCGAGGGCAGGGGACTGACGCGGCCGGTGAAAGTGGCCGAAAGCCCGCTGTCATGGCTGCGGATGACCGCCGATGGCGATGGCGCCGTGCTGGTGGTGGATTGGCGCCGCGTCTGGGACGTGCTGGGAGGGGTGTCGGCATTGGTGGGGGAAACGGTCGAGCTGGCCGAGCAGCTGCACGAGCGCGTGCGTCCGCCGCGCCTGCGGTGTCCGACGATCATGGTCGAGGGCGGGGAGGGGATCGATGGCCAAGCCGATCAAGCTTGACGACGTCCGCCGCGCTCGCGGCCGGGGAGCGCGCAAGACCAAGGGCAACGCCGCCGTCGGCGACAAGGACATCGAAAAGCGCATCGAGGATCTGAATCAAGAATATGCCATGGTGCTGGTGGGCGACAAGGCGCTGATCCTGCACCAGACCTTCGATTTCGACGGTAAGCCCATCGTCAATTTCCTGACGGTTTCCGCGTTCCTGGCGTTCCTGGAGACGGAGCGCGTCACGGACGGCGAAACTGATAAAATCACCTCGATCGCGGTGATCTGGAAGAAGCATCCCAAGCGGCTGTCCTACCAGGGCGTGGCGTTCGCGCCCGAAGGCGTGCCGCCGAAATGGTTCAACCTGTGGCGCGGCTTCACGGTCGAGCCGGCGCCGCATTATCCCGACATGCGGGACCATGCGCGGAAGCATTTCCCGACCTTCCACGAGCACATCCTGAAAAACGTCGCGCGCGGCGACGCCAACATCGCCCGGTGGGTGTGGGGGTGGTTCGCGCATATGATCCAGCGGCCGACCGAGCGGATCGGCGTGGCGCTGGTGCTGCGCGGATTGCAGGGGTGCGGCAAATCCAAGCCCGGCGACGTCGTGGGATCGCTGATCGGCCCTCACCACGTTCTGATCGACGATCCCAAGCATCTGGTGGGCTCGTTCAACGCCCACATGCTGACCTGTCTGATGTTGCAGGCCGACGAAGGCTTTTGGGCCGGCGACAAGACGGCGGAGGGCAAACTAAAGTCGCTTGTTACCTCTTCCGTCCATCTTATTGAAAAGAAAGGCGTAGACCCGGTCAAGGTCCGCAACCTGATCCGGCTGATGGTGACGTCGAACAATGAATGGGTGGTGCCGGCCGGGTTCGAGGAGCGGCGCTTCGCCGTGCTCGACGTGGGCAACGGCAACCTCCAGGACAAGACGTTCTTCGCCAAGATCGACGAGGAGATGGACAAGGGAGGTCGCGAACATCTGCTGACCTACCTGATGCGGTTCGACCTGTCCCAGGTGGACCTGCGGACCATTCCGGCGACCGAGGCATTGTTCGAACAGAAGATGGCCAGCATGACCGAGATCCAGGCGTGGTGGCTGGATCGCCTTCGCGCTGGGACGCTGATCCCGGCCCACAAGGCCTGGCTGGCGGAAGTGGCTATCGAGCCGTTTTACGACAGCTATGTCCGCTATGCCGAAAAGCTCGGCAAGGCGAGGCGTCTGCACAAGGAACAGTGGGGGCAGGCGCTCCGAAAGCTGCTGCCCAAGCCGATCCGCGATGGCCAGAAGATCAACGTGCAGAAGTACGACGCCGAAGGCGTGCCGATGCATGACCACAAGGGCGAGCCGATGACCGAACGTAAGAACGGCTACAAGGCCTTTCCGGCGCTGAAGGAGTGCCGCGAGCATTTCGAGGGCTTGGTGCGCTGGAAGATCGCCTGGGACGAAGAGAGCGAGGCGCCAGCCGGCGAAAATCCGCCGCCGGCGCCCTCTCTCCCTGCCGGCGGAGAGGGAGGCGCATCGGCGCGCGGCGGGGACGAATTCGACCTCGCGACGTGGGAGACCTGATGGCCGTCCGGGCGCGTCCGGGCTGATCGTCGGCGGGTGGACGGCGCGAGAGCGCGGAAATCCTGGGTTTGTCCAGGTGTCCGGGTTGTCCGGGCGTTTTTCGGTTCCGCCATATGCGTGCGTGTGTGCGGGGAAGTGTGTGGGTGATCTGCCTGGACAAGGGTGGACACCTGGACAAACCCAAGGTCTGCAAGGGTTAGCGGTGTCCAGGCGGCGGCGAAGTCGGTGGACACGGATGGACAGGAGGCAGAAATCATGCGGGATGCCAAGGTATTGGGTAACGAGTTCGGTCCTGACCGCGTGGCGGTGCCGGTCGAGGTCGCGCGGCGCGTCCGTCGCAAGGGCCACACTACCAGCGACGATCCGGTCGAGCAGGCCGTCATCGACAGGATCGTCGAGGCTCGTGACGTCTATCGGCGGCTTCCGGGCGTTGGGTTGGTGCCCGTGGAATCAGATCGGGAGTTTGAGCGGCCGGGACCGCGCGAAATCTCGCGGGCCCACGAGGTGGCGTGCGAATGGCCCGGTCTGCTGCCGATGCAGGATCAGCGGCGCCTGTTCAAGTGGTTCTTTTTGGGATTGTCGTGGCGCCGGGCGGCGCAGGCCGACCCTGACCGGCGGAGCGGCGAGGGGCTGAGGAAGGCGTTCTATGCGATGGTGGGGGTGCTGGTCTCGCGGCTCTCGGAAAAATATGGGTGCCGACGAAAACTTTTGTTGACAGAATTCCGAAAATAACGCCCCTTATGGGGAATGCTTGCAGTTGATGCGCCCGCACGGGAAACCGTGGCGGGCGCTTCGCTTTTGGGGCCGTCCATGATCCGGATCAAGGTTGATGCCAAGGCCCTTGAGCGCCAGCTGGACGACTTCGCCCGCAAGCAAGTGCCATTCGCCACGGCAAAGGCTCTTACGGCCACGGCCAAGATGGTCCAGGGGGCCGAAAAGAGCGCAATCCGCAAGATCTTCGACAACCCGACGCCGTTCACCGTCAACGCGGTGGTGGTTCGGCCGGCGACTAAAGCCAGCCTTCAGGCCGCCGTGCTGGTCAAGGATATCGCCGCGGCTTACCTCGAACCGTACGAGGACGGTGGCGATCACTACCTCGGCGGTAAGCGAGGGCTGCTGGTGCCCAAGAACGTCTCCGTCAATCAGTACGGAAACCTGCCGCGCGCCGCGCTGGCTCGCCTTAAGGGCAACGCCAACGTCTTCGTCGGCACGGTCAAGTTCCGATCAGGTCAGACGGTCTCCGGCGTTTGGCAGCGTCCACCCAATGGTCCGCGACGGGATGGCACGCGCGGCGCCAAGGGGAACACCCAGCGCCAAGTTGACGGTGTCCGCACCGGCCTCAAGCTGCTGATCCGATTCGAGGACCCTCTACCGGTCAAACAGCGCCTCGGCTACCAGGATCGAGGTCGTCGCGTCGTCGCCAACGTCTGGCGTCGTCAGTTCGCCGCCGCCTTCGCCTCGGCCCTCCAGTCAGCCCGGCGCCCATGACCATCGGGTAGGGATGGGTGACCGATGGGTAGGGGGGGGTACCCCTCCATGGGTCCTTCCTGGGTCCGCCGAACCCACGGGTATTGCGCGCTGCAATCTTTCGGCAGTTTTCCAGGATTTCCAGTTAGTTGCCACGGTTGCCGGGGTTGCCGGTCTCGTTGCCCAGGGTTGCCACGATGGATGCCATTCCCGAGACGATGGGGCCGCGGGATTTCTCGCGGCTGCTGGAGAAAACCTACGGTCTCCGGATGAGCCACCAGGCGGTATCGAAAGCGCCCTATCTGCCGAAGACGGGCAACGGCCGCGTGGTGGTGCAGGACGCTCTGGTCATGCTCGCCGATCGCGGCCGGATCTGCCTCGGAAGCCAACAGCAGCGTTTGCCGCTAGATGCGCCGCCGGAAGATCCGGCGGACAAGCCCCGCGACGGGCGCCCGCGAGAGAAGGGCAACGGCTACTACGACGAACTGACCCTCACCGAGCGGGTGAAGCGCCGGAAGCTCGAGATGGAACTCGAGGAGCGCGAGGGGAAACTCCTTCGCGTCGAGGACGTCACCGAGGCCATGGTGGCGGCCGCGCGGCGGATCGGCGACCGCATCGACCGGCTGCACCTGCTGGCCGACAGCATCACGGCAGCCGCGAAGGAGGGTGGTGCGAACGCCGTTCGCGATCTGCTGCGCCGCGAGGCGCGGACCATGCGCGAACAACTGGCCGAGACCCTGACCCTGTCGGCCGCCGACGAGGACCGCGAGGATGGACCGAGCTAAGGCCTTTGCCGCTGTCCTCGGCGCCTTGGCCGCGGGCATCGCGCCGACTCCGGACGTCATGCCGTCGGCCTGGGGAAAGATCAACCTGGTCGTTCCGGACGGTCCTCGCTCCGGCGAGCTCTGGGACCCGTCGCTCACGCCGTACCTCGAGGAGATCGTCGACCACTTGGCGTCGTCATCGCCAACCAACTTGGTGGGCGTCCGGAAGTCCGCGCAAACCGGCTTCACCCAGGTCGGTCAGGTATGGCTGGGCTACGTGGTGGACGTCGCGCCGGCGAAGACCATGATGGTGCTGCCGACCATCACGGTGGCCCAGGATTTCAACCGCGACAAGCTGTCGCCGTCGATCGAGGCGTCGCCGATCCTTCGGCAGAAAGTGCGCCGCCAGTTGTCGCGCAGCTCGGACGGGAGCACGGCCCTCAACAAACGCTTTGCCGGGGGCTCGATCATCATAACGGGCGCCAACTCGGCGGCCGATCTGCGGTCCAAGACAGTCAAATTCGCGTTCGGCGACGAGATCGACGAATGGCCCGCCGACCTGGACGGCCAGGGCGACCCGCTGGGTATGCTGGAAGCGCGCCAGATGTCCTTTCTGGCCAGCGGCGACTGGAAGCGGCTGCTGGGATCGACGCCGACCCTCAAGGGCGGCCGGGTCGATAAGCTATTCGAAGGCGGAGATCAGCGATATTGGCACGTCCCGTGCCCCCATTGCGGCGAATTCCAGCGCCTGGAGTTCTTCCCCGACGCCAAGGGCCTGGGCGGCCTGCGCTTCGAGAAGGGCTGGCCGCATAACGCGTGGTACGCCTGCCGCCATTGCGGCGCCCCCATCGAGCATTGGCAGAAGGAAGCCATGGTGCGGGCCGGCCGCTGGATCGCCGCCGCTCCGGGACCGGGGCGGTATCCGTCCTACCATATCGACACGCTGCATTCCCTCCTGGTGGGGTGGGACGACATCGCGGCGAAGTTTCTCGAGTCCAAGGACGACCCGTCCAAGCTCAAGACGTTCACCAATCTGTGGCTTGGCCTCGGGTGGGAAGAGCGCGGCGAAGCGCCCGAGTGGAAGCTGCTGTACGCGCGCCGGGAAGCCTATCCGCCATGCGTGCTGCCGCTCGGAGCGCTGGTCCTCACCGGCGGCGCGGACGTCCAGAAATCCGGGATCTATTACGAGATCGTCGGCTGGGGCGCGGGACTCGTAAGCTGGGTGGTCGATTGTGGATTTCTCGAAGGCGACACGGCTGACGAGGCCGGCGAGGTCTGGCGCAAACTGGGGGACGTCGCCGGGCGCCAGTACGAAGACGGGGGTGGGAACCTGCAAAGCATCGAGGCGTTCGCCGTCGATGCGGGCTACGCCACCAACCAAGTGTATCAGTGGGTCCGCTCGCGCCATCGCGCCTACGCGGTGAAGGGACAGCCGGGGTGGTATCATCCGCCGGTGGGGACGCCGTCAAAACAGGACATCACCCGCAGGGGTAAGAAGATCCGGCGCGGCGTGATGCTGTGGCCGGTGGGGACGTGGTCGCTCAAAGCCGAGCTCTACGCCAATCTCCGCAAGGAGGGGCGCCGCGACGGCGCCGAGGCCGATCCGCCGGGATATCTGCATTTCGGCGAATTCCAGGACGAGCGCTACTTCCAGCAGCTCGCCGCCGAGCATCTGGCCGACCGTCAAGTCAAGGGCCGCGTGGTCCGCGAGTGGGTGGCGTCGGGTGAAAACCACTATCACGACTGCCGAATCTACAACATGGCCATGGCGGCGCATTTGAGGCTCTCCAGCCTGAGGCCCGATCAATGGCAGGCCATGGCGGCGGCGCGAAGCGTGTCGAAAGGGTCATCCGCCGACCTGGTCGCGCGAATGACCCCTGCGCCCCTGGCCGCCACGCCGGCCAAGCCGGCGTCCCCGGCCGCCGCGTCGAAGGCGCCGGACATTCCTCCCGCTCCGGCGGGAAAAACCTCGGTCAAACACCGTCTGGCGTAGGAGAGAAGCCGTGTCGTTCAACCCCGCCACCAGCATCCTGGCCGGCCGTGCCGCGGCGCAGCTCCAGGCCGACCTGGCGGCCGCACAGCAGGCCTATATCGACCTGACGACGGGCGCGAAGGGGGAGAGTTATTCCTACACCCAGGGTGACGGGGCCAAGTCCGTTACCTATACCCGGGCCAACCTGCCGGCGCTCGTGGCGGCGATCCGCGAGCTTCAGGCCCAACTGGGACTGATCCGCCGTCCCCGCCGTCCCATCCGATTCTGGTTCCGCTGATGAGTTCCGCCGTCACCATTCTCGGGCCCGATGGCCGTCCGCTGCCGCCCGCGCGGCGGCGCGCCTCGATGCTGACCGGCGGGGGCGCGGTCCCCTACGATGCCGCCGACATCTACGGCGACCACATGGCCGCGTGGCGGCCGTATCTGTGGTCGCCGGACGGCGAGCTCAACATGTACCGCGACCGCATCGTGTCGCGGGTGCGCGACCTGGCGCGGAACGACGGCTGGGCGGCCGGCACGGTCACCCGGGTGCTCGACAATGCGATCGGCGCCAATTTTCGCCCGATCTCGAAGCCGGATTACCGCGCCCTGTCGTCGGGTACCGGGATCAAGGCCTTCGACGCCAAATGGGCCGACGAGTTCGGGAAGGCGGTTTCGGCCAAATGGCGGACCTGGGCCAACGATCCGGGGCGCTACTGCGACGCCCAGCGGCATCAGACCGCCGCGCAGATGATGCGGCTCGCCTTTCGGCACAAGATCGTCGATGGCGACGCTCTCGCCATCCTGCACTGGCTGCCCGACCGCGTCGGCTACGGACGCGCCCGCTACGCAACCACGGTGCAGCTGATCGATCCCGACAGGCTGTCGAACCCCCAGCTGCGATTCGACCAGATGACCATGCGGGGCGGCGTCGAGGTCGATGCATTCGGAGCCGCCACCGGCTACTGGATCCGGCGCGCGCATCAGGGCGATTGGTTCAGCGCGGCCGAAAGCGTACAATGGGACCTCATCCCGCGTGAAACCCCCTGGGGCCGTCCGATCGTCGTCCATGATTTCGACGCCGACCGCGCCGGCCAGCACCGGGGGGGCGCGGGCATCCTCACCCCGGTACTCCAGCGCCTTAAGATGCTGGTGAAATACGACGGCACCGAGCTCGATGCCGCCATCCTCAACGCCATCTTCGGGGCCTATATCGAAAGCCCCTACGACCCCGAGATGGTGGAAGGCGCGCTGGGCGGTCAGGACGGCCTGTCGCCGTACCAGGAGATGCGCGCCGAGTTTCACGACGATCGGCGCATTACGCTGGGCGGCGCGCGGCTGCCGACCCTGTTCCCGGGGGAGGCGATCAAGGCCGTAACGGCGGCGAGGCCGACGAGCAATTTCGCCGAGTTCGAGAAAGCCGTGCTCCGGAACGTCGCCGCCGGGGCCGGCGTCTCGGCCCAGCAGGTCAGCCAGGATTGGTCCGACACGAATTACAGCTCGGCACGTGCCGCGCTCCTCGAAGCCTGGAAGACTCTGCACCGTCGCCGCACCGATTTCGCCCACGGCTTCGGGCAGCCGATCTTCGATGCCTTCGTCGAGGAGGTGTTCGAGGTGGACGATCTGCCGCTCCCCGCCGGCGCGCCCGGTTACATCGAATGCCGGGCCGAATACGGCCGGTGCCGATGGCTGGGCCCCGGCCGCGGCTGGGTCGATCCGGTCGCCGAGAAGCAGGGTGCCGTCCTGGGAATGGATGCCGGCCTTTCGACATTGGAGTCGGAGGTCGCCGAAAACGTCGGCGAGGATTGGGAGGAGATCCTGGAGCAGCGAAAAATCGAAATCGACCGCTTCGCCGAGCTCGGCATTCCCGTCCCCACCTGGGCCGGAATGCAGACGGCGGCGGACGTGGTGAAGAAACCGGAAGCGATATGATGGAGACGGTGTAATGGAAGGACTGCCCCATAGGCTCGCCAATCGGCCGCTGGCGCTCCATCTCGGCCATGCCGCCGGCCTGGCTACGGCATGGCAGGCGTCCCCGGCGGCGGCGCTGGCCATGGATGACGACCGCCCGTCGCGCGCCTACGGCCTGATCGACGGCGTGGCGGTGATCCCGGTGCAGGGAATCCTGATGCCGGGCGATTTCGCCTACGGCTCCTGGGCGACCGGCTATGACTGGATCCGACGGGGAGTGGCCGCTGCGGCGGCCGCCTCGGACGTCCGCGCCATCGTCCTGGACGTGGATAGCCCCGGCGGCACTGTCACCGGCTGTTTCGACCTCGCCGACGCCATCTACGCCGCGCGCGGGCCGAAGCCGATCCACGCGATCCTGGGCGAAAACGCCTATTCGGCGGCCTACGCCATCGCCTCGGCGGCGGATCGGATCACCGTTCCGCGCACCGGGGGCACCGGCTCCATCGGCGTCATCTGGATGCATGTCGATTGGTCGGCGGCTCTGGCGGAGGCTGGGATCAAGGTGACCGTCGTCGCCTTTGGTGCGCGCAAGGCGGACGGCCATCCCGAAATGCCTCTGGCCAAGGAGGCGCTGGCGCGCATCCAGGCCGACATCGACACCATGGGCGATCTGTTCGTGCGGACGGTCGCCCGAAACCGTGGTCTTTCGGCCGACAAGGTCCGCGAGACCGAGGCCGCGACGTTTCTGGGCGACGATGGCGTGTCCATCGGCCTGGCCGACGCGGTGATGGCGCCCGACGCCGCTTTCCGGGCCCTGCTCGCCGAGCTGGGCTGATCCTGCTGCTGAAAGGTTGAGACCATGAAGAACCGTTCCCTGGTGGGCGCGGCGACGTCGTTCGCGCATTTGCTGGGCATCGCCACCGCCAAGAAAGCCGAGGAGGAGGACCGCGACGGCGACGAGCCGGAAGGGTCCGAGGACGAGACGGAAAAGGACGGCGAGGACGAAGACGAGTCCGGCAAGAAAAAGAGCAAGAAAAAGGCCAAGCGCACAAAATCCGGCGACGACGAGGGCGGCGATGACGCCGATGACGCCGATACCGAGGGCGACGAGGACGGCGGCGACGAGGAGGACGCCAAATCGGCGGCCGGCCGCCAGGCCGAGCGCGCCCGTTGCGCCCGCATCCTCGCCCACGGCATCCAGGCCGGCCGCGTCGAACAGGCCGGCGTGCTGGCGTTCGACACGTCCCTGACGGCCTCGGCGGCTATCGCCGTGCTGAACGCCGCGGCGGCCACCGAGCCCCGTCGCGAGGGGCTCGGGACCCGGATGGGCGGCGTCCGCATCCCCAACCCCGGTGCCGACGCCTCCGGTCTCGACCCGAACGATCCTCAGGGCATCGCCGCCCGCATCGTCGCGGCCGCCAAGAAGGCGCGCGGCGAAGCGTAAGCATCCCTCCCGACAAAGGACACCACCGACATGACGCTCACCGTCAATCAGATCGGCGACAACCCGCAACAGCCGGGGATCTACGCCGAGACGTACATCCCCGACCAGCTGATCGCCGGAAATCTCAAGCTGGTCAGCCAGGACATCACCCTCGGCGCCGGCACGCTCCAGCGCGGCACCGTGCTGGGACAGCAGACCCTCGGGTCCGCCACCGCCGCCGGCGGCAAGCCGGCCGGAGGCGCCAACACCGGCAACGGCACCATCTCGGCCGTGACTTTGACCGCCAACGCGGCGCAGGGGACGTACGTCCTCACCTTCACGGGCGCGACCACATTCGCGGTGCAGGCACCAAACGGCGACCGTCTCGCCGATGGCGATACCGGCGCCTCCTATGCCGACCAGCTCGGCTTCACCGTCACCGCCGGCGGCACGGCCTTCGTCGCCGGCGACGGGTTCAGCATCGCCGTCGCGCTCGGCGCCGGCAGCTGGGTCGAATCGGTCAAGACCGCGACCGACGGCAGCCAGGTGCCTGCGGCCATCCTGGCCGATTACGCCGACGCCAGCGGAGGTCCCGTGGCCGCCGGCGCCTACGTGATGGGCGAGTTCAACGCCAACGCGCTGACTTTCGACGCGTCCTGGACGCTCGCCACGCTCACCGCCGCCCTGCGGCCGCTGGGGATCTTCGTCAAGTCGGCGGTCTCCGCCGCGGACCCGACCTAACCACGGCCTGACCAAGGAGACGCGCCATGTCGGCGACCAACAATACCTTCATTTACGACACCAACGTCCTGATACAGGTCGTTCCCAACCTCAAGCGGGCGCAGAAGTTCCTGCTGGACCGGTTCTTCCCCAACGTCGTCATGTCCGATTCCGAATACGTGTCGATCGATGTCGACGTGGGCAAGCGGCGCATGAGCCCCTTCGTCTCGCCACTGGTCGAGGGTAAGCTGGTCGAACAGCGGCGGTATCAGACCAACATCTTCAAGCCCGCCTACATCAAGGACAAGCGCGCACCTGATCTGCGCAAGCCGGTGCGGCGCATGATCGGCGAGCGCATCGGCGGTGCGCTCACGGGCATGGAGCGCGAGATGGCCAACCTCGAATTCGAGATGACCGACCAGATCGACATGCTCGACCGGCGCCTGGAATGGATGGCCTCCTCGGCGCTGCAGACCGGCACCGTGACCATCTCCGGGGAGGGCTTCCCGACCGTGGTGGTCGATTTCGGCCGCGATTCGTCCCTCACGGTGGCCCTGACGGCCGGTGCGGTTTGGTCCGCGGCGAACATCGCCGCCGGCACCGCCAGCCCGTCCCAGAACATCGAGGACTGGGGCCACCAGATGCTGAAGACCTCGGGCGGCGTCGCCACCGATCTGGTCTTCACCACCACTTCCTGGGCCATGTTCATCCTGGACCCCGTCGTGAAGGCGACGATCTGGTATCCCGGGAACGGGGGTCAGGGCAACACCGTCAACGTCGGCGCCCAGGTCCAGCGGGGCGCCCAGTACAAGGGCCGCTGGGGTCAGTACGATCTGTGGGTCTACAACGACTGGTACGTGGACGATAACAACGTCGAACAGCCGATGCTGCCCGACGGCACCGTCCTCGTGACCGGCGCCGATCTGATGGGCACGCGCGCTTTCGGCCAGATCCTCGATCCCGCCTTCAATTACGCGGCGCTCCCCTACGCGCCGAAAACGTGGGTCGAGAACGATCCTCCCCAGCGGCTGCTGCTGATGCAGTCGTCGCCCATCGTCATCCCCAGCCGCGTCAACGCCTGCCTGGCCGCGACCGTCTGCCCGGCGGTGGTTAACTGATGGCCGCGCCGAAAGAGGGCGCCGCGCCCGAAACCGAAACCGTCACCGTCGCTCCGGGCCGCACCGTGTGGAACGGCGGCAGGAAACATGGCCCCGGCGACAGTCTCGGCGTGGAGGCGGCCGAGGCCAAGCGTCTGCGGGCGCTGGGGTTCCTGGTCGATCCGGCCGCGCCGGCGCTTCCCGTCGGCCAGGGTCCGACCTTCTCACCGGCGGAGGGCCCGACCGTCACCCGTCCCGGGGGGTGATCCATGGCCATCGATTGGGACACGGCCGTGATCGGCCCGTGCATGGACGTCTTCGGCGAGCCGGTGACCTACGCGCCGGCCGCCGGGGGGATGTTCGTCGTCACCGGGGTGTTCGACGAGGCCTACCGCGAGATCGACAGCATCACCGCCGACGGCGTTCCCTTGACCGGGGAAATGCCGGTCCTCGGGGTGCAATTGTCCCAGTTCGCGCAGCCGCCGGTACAGGTGGACCAGCTCACCGTACAGCGCACCGGCATCACCTACGTCGTCAAGGAGGTGCGCCTGGACGGACATGGGGGCGCCAAGCTGATGCTGGGCTACCTGTCGGGATAGAGGGAGAAGAGGGATGATCGATTCCGACGCTCTCAGGGACGCGGCGGTGACCGCGCTTCAGGCGGCCGGCACGCTGGCGGGGGAGAATGTCTTCAGCCCCCGCGACTGGCCGACCTGGAATCAGCAATACCCGCTGCTGATCGTCCGGACCCCCGAGGAACGGGCCGAGGCGGTGGCGCCCCGCACGTGGCCTCCCCAGTTCACCACGGTCGTCACGCTCCAGGTGGAAGCCCAGCTCGACGCCACCAGCGAATCGGCCGCCGACGCCAACATCCGGCTCCTGACGGACCAGGTCAAGGCGGCGCTGCTGCAAAACGGCCAGTTCATCTTCAACGCCGAAATCCAGGCGTTCCCGTCCTGGCGCGTGCGCCTGGCCGTGAACGAGGCCGACCGGAGGCATATCGGTCAAGCCGAGATCAGCCTCGACGTCGAGCTCTACCAAGTCTACGAGCCCACCATCGACGCCGCCGGAAACTCGCTGGTCACGCCGCCGGCGCTGACCGAGATCCATCTCGACACGGACCTGGTCAACGTCTTCGACCCGGCCGGCACCTATACCGATTCCGACTTCCCGAATTCCGCCGAGCCGGCGCCCCGCGCCAGCGGCCCCGACGGCCGCGTCGAGGCCGGCGCCGACATCGTGCTGCCCCAAACCTGATCCGGTGCGAACGCCGTTCGCACCGAACCCACGGAGACGCCCATGTACGTCAAGCCCGCCCCGGGCCTGAAGATCCGGGACCCGGACCTGCGCGACCTGCTGCCCGAGGGCGGCCGCGAGGTGCCGAAGACGCCCTACTGGATTCGACGCGTCCGCGACGGTGACGTCGTCGTCGCGGCGCCCGCGCAATCCAACGCCACCGGCGCGCCCAGCGCCATCGCTGACGGAGCCACGAAATGAGCGCCGTTCCCTTCAAGAACATTCCCGCCGGCATCCGCGTCCCGCTGTTTTACGCGGAACTGGACAATTCCAGGGCCAACAGCGCTTCCGCCAATTTGCGGGCACTCGTCATCGGCCAGATCACCGCCGCCGGCACCGCGACGCCGGGGGTGCCGGCGATCAGCCAGGGGGTTGGCGACGCCGAGGTCCTGGGCGGCCCCAATTCCATGCTGGCGCTGATGACCGCCGCCTACCGCCTCAACGATACCTTCGGCGAGGTATGGTATCTGCCGCTGGCCGACAATGGCGCGGCCACGGCCGCCGCCGGATCGCTCGCCGTCACGAGCTCCCCCACGGCGTCCGGCACGCTGTCGCTCTACTTGGCGGGCAAGCTCTATCCAGTGCCGGTGCTCCCGACCCAGACGGCGGCTCAGATCGCCTCGGCCATCGTCGCCGCGTTGGCCGCGGACGCGACCTGCCCGGTCGCCGCCGTCGTCGATGCCGTCACCAACACCAAGGTGGATCTGACTGCCGTCAACAAGGGTCCTTGCGGCAACGACATCGACATCCGCCTCAATTACGGGGGCGCCCGCAACGGCGAGGCGACCCCGGCGGGAATGGCGGTAACCATCACCCCCATGAGCGGAGGCGCCACGCCCCCCGACCTGACCACGCCGCTCGCCAATTTGGGCGACACCACATTCGATTTCATCGCGCTGCCCTACACCGATTCCACCAGCCTGGGGGAAGTCGCCGCCTTCCTGAACGACACCACCGGCCGCTGGTCGTGGGCGCAGCAGCTGTATGGGGGCGCCCTCACCGCGTATCGCGGCACGGTCGGCGCACAGACCACACTGGGGACCGGACTCAACGACCAGCACACCAGCGTCATGGGCTTTTACGACAGTCCGACGCCCAACTGGATCTGGGCGGCGGCCCTGGCCGGCGCGGCCGCCACCAGCATCCGGGTCGATCCCGCTCTGCCGCTCCAGACGCTGGCGTTGGCCGGCGTGCTGGCGCCCCCGGTGGAATCGCGATTCGCGCTCACCGACCGCAACACGTTGTTGTACGACGGGATATCCACATTCACGGTGGACGATTCCGGGACGGTCCGGATCGAAAACCTCATCACCACCTACCAGAAGAACGCGTGGGGCTCGCCCGACAACTCGTATCTCGAGGTCGAGACCATGTACACGCTGGCGGCGGTGTTGCGGCAAATGAGAACCGCCGTCACCACAAAATACGCCCGCACAAAGCTGGCTGCCAACGGCACCCGCGGCCCCGGCATCGTCACCCCCAACATGATCCGCGCCGAGATCATCAGCGAGTACAAGCGGATGGAGCTGAATCAGGGATGGGTGCAGAACGCCACAGCGTTCGCGCAGGCGCTGATCGTCGAGCAGAACGCCCAGAACCCCAACCGGGTGGACGTGCTGTGGCCCGGCACCCTGGTCGATCAGCTCCGCATCTTCGCGGTGCTGGCCCAGTTCCGCCTCCAGTAATTGAGCCCCTCGCCAGGCGCGCGCGTCCGCGCGCTTGGCCGCGCCCTCAAGGGGCGCCGATTAACGGGAGACCATAGATGACCGACAATTCCAACCGCTTGGCCGGGACCGCGCAGTTCTCGGTCGATGGCGTTTCCTATCTCCTGGCCGGGGACCTGACCTACTGTCCCACCCAGGCCAAGCGCGAGACCCTGACGGGGCAGGACGGCGTCCACGGCTACAAGGAGATGCCGCAGGCGCCATACATCAAGGCCAAGCTGCGCGATGCCGGGAACCTCACGGTGGCCAACTTCAACGCCATGACCAATTCCACCGTCACCTGCGAGCTGGCCAACGGCAAGACGGTGGTGGGGTCCGGCATGTGGACGGTGGAAGCCCAGGAGGTGGAGACCGAGGACGCGACCTTCGAGGTCCACTGGGAAGGTCCCAGCGTGATCGAAAGCTGATCCATTCAAACTCTCTAGTCGGAGATGCTCATGTTCGAGATTAACGAACCTCTTGTACTGACCCTGCGCAAGCCCGTCGCCTTCGCCGGCCAGACCGTCGAGTCCCTCACGCTGAGGGAACCGACCGCCGGCGAGATGGAGAAGGCCGACGGCGCGGCCTCCGCGGTGGCCTCCAACATCCTGCTGATCGCCTTCGTGGCCGGCGTCACGCCCGGCAGCGTGCGGCTCTTGTGCAAGCGCGACTACGAGGAGGCGGTGGCCTATCTCGCGGGTTTTACCGCCGCCGCGACCGCGACCGAGGGCGCCTCGTCGGGCGCCTGACGCGGTTTTTCGGATGGGGGGCGCGCGAGGCCTGGTCTCTGACCCTGTCGGAGATCGGCTGGTGGGCGGCGCGGGCGGCGGAAATGGCGGAGGAAGACCGTGATGGGCGACCATAAGCTGCAAATCCGCATCGGCGCCAAGGACGAAGCCACGTCGGTGATCCGGAAGGTGGGCCGGTCGCTCGGCTTCCTGAAGCCGGCCGACGCGTCGGCCACGCTGGGCGGCGGCGGCGCGCGTCTCGCGTCCGCCTCGCGCTCGCTGCTGGATCTCGGCCGCTCGGCGGGGAAGGCGGCGGAAAGCATCGCCGCTGTGGCGGCCCCGATGGCGGCGATCACGGGGGGCGCGTCCCTGGCCGGCACCGTGGCGCTGGCGTCCCATTGGGCCGAGGCCGGCCGACGTATCGCCAACACGGCCGAGGTCACGGGGGTGTCGGCCCGCAATCTCCAGCGTCTGGGGGGCGCGGCGCGGCTGTCGGGGCTCTCGGCCGATTCCATGACCGGCAGCCTGTCCACGCTCGGCCGGACGATGCAGGACGCGTCGGCGGGACGGAACCAGAACGCCCTGGTGCTGTTCGGAAAACTCGGCCTGGTCATGCGCCGCACCAAGGACGGCGCCATGGACGCGGCCGACATGCTGCGTCAGGTGTCGGACGCCGTGCGCCGTCAGACCAATCCCCAGACCCAGGCCACCATCCTGGACGCATTCGGGATCGACCGCTCGCTGCTGCCCTTGCTCCGGCAAGGCGGTGCGGGCGTGGACGCCCTCGCGGACAAGGCCGAGCGGCTGGGCAGCGTCATGAGCGACCGGGACGTGGCCGCCGCCAAGACCCTCCAAGGCTCGTTCGCCGGCCTGGGCGAATCGGCCATCGGCGTGTCCAACGCCATCGGCGCGCATCTGGCGCCTGTCTTGCGCCCGCTGGCCGACAAGGCGGCCGCCTGGACTGCGAAGAACAAGGACATGGTGGCCTCGATCGTCGATATCGGGGGCGCCGCGCTTACGGCCGCCGGCGGCGTCAAGCTGCTGGTCAAGGCGCTTCCTCTCGCCGCCGAGGCCGGCCCGCTGCTGGCCATCGCGGGCGCCCTCGCCGCCCTCAAGGCGGCGGTGGGTTTCGACAAGGCCCATGGGGGCGTCGGGTCGGCGGCGTCGATCCGTGCCGCCATGGGCGGCGGCTGGGCCGACAAGGTCCGCGCGTGGCTGGGAACCGACGCGGACGGCCACGTCCATAACTGGAAGCTGGGAGAAATGCTCGGCGCCGCCGGCCCGTGGCTGTCGCGCCACCGCCAGGATATCGCGCCCGGCATCTTCGGGCGCCGCCGCGCCGGCGCCGCCGGCCGCGACATGGCCCGCGGCTTTCTGGACGCGCTCTCCGACGATCCCGATTCGCCCTTCGCCCCGGGGTCGGGGGCGCCGATGCCGATCGTGCGCGTCCCGGGGTCCTCCCCGTTGGAGAAATTCCTGGGGCGCCCGCGCGGCATGCCGCTGGGGCTGCGCCTCAACAATCCGGGGAACCTGCGCCAATGGGGGACCACCCCGGTGGTGGGCGGCTTCGCCGCATTTCCCAGCAGCGGGGAGGGGCTCTCGGCCATGGCCGGGAACCTTCTGGCGCAGCAGGACAGGCACGGCGTGCGCACGCTGGCCGCGCTGGTGCGGCGCATCGCCCCGGCGTCCGACGGCAACGACGTGGATGCCTATGTCCGTGACATGTCCGGGCAGACGGGATTCGCGCCCAACGAGCGGCTGAACCTGCACGATCCCTCCACGCTCAAGGCCGTGATGGCGGCGATGATTCGCCATGAACAGGGTCGGCAGCCGTTCACCGACGCCCAGATCGCCGGCGCCGTGGCGTCGCGGCTCCAGGTCGAGGTCACCGTTCACGGGCTGCCCCCCGGCGCGCATGCCACGGCCAAGGTTGACGGCGCGGGGGCGGGCGCGCCCCGCATCGGATCGAGCATGCCCAACTACGCGGTGCCGTAAATGGTCAACGTCCCCAGCCTCGCGCCCCTGTCGGCGCTCCAGACCTACGGCGATGCCTCGGCCCGCATCAGCCACCAGGGCTCGCAGCTCGCCCAGGACATCGCCGGCCTGCGCGGGAGCAATCCTCCGGCGCAGGCCGGCGCCTGGTTCCAGACCCTGCGTCCAGCGTCCTGGCGCGGCGTCCAGTTCTTCGTCGAAGGCGGTGAGCAGGGGTTCGGACGGCGTCAGGCCGTCCACGATTATCCGTTCCGCGACACCGTCTGGGTCGAGGATCTGGGGCGGTCCGCCCGTCTGATCCGCGTCGCGGGCTTCATCGTCGGCGACGACGTCGTGGCCCAGCGCGAGCGCATGATCGCCGCCGCCGAGACGGCCGGCTCGGGTACCCTGGTGCATCCCAGCCTGGGCGAGCTGACCGTGAGCCTGCTCGCGCCCATGCGGGTGCGCGAGCGCAAGGAGCACGGCCGCGTCTTCTATCTCGAATTCGACTTCGTCGAGGCCGGCCGGCGCGTCTTTCCCGTCTCCGGCGATTCGACCCAGGCCAAGACGGGGATGACGGCCGACGCCGCCGACGCCGCGGCCCAGTCCGACGCGCTGTCCGGCATGCTCTCCTCCCTGAAGCAGGGCTACACCACGGTTCAGAAAGCCGTCCAGACCGCCAGCAAATGGGCGCAGATGGCGCAGGGCGCCGTCAACGACGCCACCGCGCTGTTCAATTTGGACCAGACGCTCCCCGGCGAGCTGGGGCGCTTCTTCGTGGCGCCCCCGTCATTTTCGCCGCTGACGCCGGCCACCACGCCGACGGCGCTGGCCGCCCAGGTGTCGGCCCTGGCCGCATCGGGTGCGGCGGCACGCTCATCCGCGACGTCGGTCGCCGCGGCGGTCGCCACCGCCGCGTCCTCGGGCGATCCATCGGCCCTCGCGGACGCCGCCGTGGCGCTGGCCGCCCAGGTGGTGGCGGCGACGCCCAATCCGGCCGACGCGATCCGGGTGCTGGCGCCCATGGCCGCCTTCGCGGACACCGATCCGGTTCCGGGGTCGGCCATCGGTCAGGCGCTGGCCACGGTCCGGGACGGCGCGTCGGCCCTGATGCGCCGCGCCGCGCTGTCCGCCATGGCCCGCGCCATGGCCGCCTACACGCCGCCGTCGGCCACCGAGGCGGCCGTCCTGCGCGATCGGGTGGCGGCGCTCCTTGATACGGAGTCGGTCACTGCCGCCGACAACGGAGACGACCAGTCCTATCTGGCGCTGCGCGAGCTGCGGGCGGCGGTGGTCGCGGACCTGACGGCTCGGGGCGCGGCCCTGGCGCCGCTGGCGGTCTTCCGCTTCGGCGCGTCGCTGCCGGCCCTGGCCCTGGCCGAGCGCCTCTACGGCGACGCCGGCCGCGCCGACGAGCTGGTCCGCGAGGTCAACCCTCCGCACCCGGCCTTCATGCCGCGCGAGTTCACGGCGCTCGCCCGATGAACGAGATGTAGTCGGTGGGAACATATCCCTTAATCTTATCGCTTTTGTCTTTCGGAAAGTAAATCTCCGCCGCCCAGTAGGGATAGTTCATGCTGACGACATATGCGGTAATTGCAGTTTTGACCAAGATATTATGGTCCGGGAGAAGAAGCTGACATTTTTTGGTATTGACCAATCGGTCAATCATCTGTGACTCCGCTGTTGGATCGCCAAACGATGCTCCGTGCGAGATCATATTCACCACAACTGCGGTCTCGGCGTTTTCGCACATATAGGTGGCGCGGTCGGCCGTGTGAAAATAAAGATGCCCGACGCCGTCAATGACGGTGCCGTCGGCGACGGCGCGACTTTCGGGGGCCGCCAGCAACGCTACGAGAGCTACAGCGTTCCAGATCTTCATTTTTCGCCTTCCTTCAACCATGTCCCTCTTACGGTGACATATCGACGGTTGAAAATGGAACGCCTGTTTTTAATGAAACGCTGCGAACGCCGTTCGCGCGGAGGACACGACCATGACCAGCATTCGGACGTCGGGAGCCGGCACGCCGGCTCCCGACGATGTCACCTTGAGGATTATGCCGGCCTCCGGTGCGGGCGCGGTGGCGCTCACCGGATGGACCAGCGTGCGCGTCACCGCCGGGATCGAGCGCCTGCCGCGCGATTTCGACATTGAAATGACCGAGCGGTATCCACGGGAGTTCGCCGAACTGTCGGTCAAGCCGGGCGACGGCGTCGCCCTGTTCATCGGCGACGACCTGGTCATCACCGGCTATGTGGATATCTACGAGCCGTCGCTGTCGGGACGCGCCCATTCGATCCGCATCAGCGGTCGGGGCAAATGCGCCGATCTGGTGGATTGCGCGGCCGAATGGCCGAACTGCCAGGTGGCCGGCGTCTCGACGCTGGCCGTCGCCCGCAAGCTGGCCGCGCCCTACGGGATCGCGGTGACATCCCTGGTGGCGGACAGGGGAAGGCCGATCCAGAAATATCAAATCAGCTACGCCGAAACGGCGTACAGCGTCCTCGACCGGTTCTGCCGCTATTACGGGCTGCTCGCCTATGACGGGCCGGACGGCAATCTGATCCTGGCGCGCGGCGGCGCGGACCGGGCGGCCTCGGGCATCGCCGAGGGCAAGAATCTTGAGCGCGGAGTCGTCACGCTGTCCATGCACGACCGATTTTCCGAGTATTTGGCGTACACCCTCACCACGAATCCGCTGACTGAGGGCAGAGATTTTCCGCCCGCCGCGAAGTCCGTCGACAGTCAGGTTCCGCGGCACCGGCGCCGGGTGGTGATCGCGGAAATGGGCGCCTCGGATTCGGGCTTTCCCCAGCGCCGCGCCGATTGGGAAAACGCCCGCCGCAAGGGCCGCTCGGCCCAGGTGCGCGCCACCGTCGATTCCTGGCGCGACGGCGCCGGGCGCCTGTGGACGCCCAACACCCTGGCGCCCCTGTCGCTGCCCGCGCTGAAGATCGACCGGGTGTCGTGGCTGATCGGCGAGGTCACCTATCGGCGCGACGAGAGCGGCACCCATGCCGACCTGGTGCTGATGCCGCCGCAAGCGTTTCAGCCCGAGCCGTTCAACCTCTACCCGGTGTGGAGAGACGTCCAATGACCGATCCGCTGGCCGCCATCGAACGCCTGTTCCACCGCGTGCTGCACGCATTCGGCGCCGGAACCCTGACGGCCGTCAACGATGCCGGAGGAACACAACTCGTCCAGGCGCAGCTCAGCTCGGCCGAGACCATCGACGATCTCCCCCGGCTGTCGGAATACGGCTTCGCCTCCAATCCCCCGGCGGGCAGCGACGCCGTCATGGTGTTCCTGGGCGGCGAGCGGGCGGCGGGCATCGTTATCGCCACCGGGAATCAGACGCTCCGGCTGCGGTCGCTGCAATCGGGCGAAACCGCCATCTACGACGCCTTGGGACGGTCGGTCCTGTTGTCCCAGGCGGGCCCCGTGATCGACGCCAACGGCGCCCCGGTGACGGTCAACAACGCCACCACCGTGACGGTCGCGGCCAGCGTCGCGGTGATCCTCGATACCCCGGTGCTGAAGGTGACGGGCGACATCGTCGACAATTGCGACGCCGCCACCCCGCGCTCGATGGCGGACATGCGCACGATCTTCAACGAGCATCCCCACCCCGATGCGCAGGGCGGCGATACCGGCACCCCCAGCATCACGATGTAGCGGGACGTCAATGAGCGACACCACAACGGTCTGGAGCCCGCGGCAGGGACGCGGCGACTGGAGCGCCTCCGGCGGCCTTCTGGCCACGGGCGCCGACCTGTACACCGCCGCGCTGATCAGCCTGTTCAGCGACCGCCGCGCCGCGGCCGACGACGCCATTACCGACGGCAGCGGCGACGCGCGGGGCTGGTGGGGCGACCTGGGGTCCGACTATCCCGTCGGCTCGCGCCTGTGGCTGCTGGAGCGCAGCACGCTCACGGCCGGGACCGCGCTCCTCGCCCAGGACTACGCGCGCGAGGCGCTGCAATGGCTGCTCGATGACGGCGTGGTGGCCGGCTGGGATATCGCCGCCACGGTGTTTCCGCCCGCCACCCTTGGCCTGACGGTGGCCGCCCTGTTCCAGGACGGCAGCCGGCAGGCGTTCAACTTCACCTGGGCCTGGGGAACCGTCTGATGCCGTATCTGCGTCCTTCACTGTCCCAGCTCCGCGTCCAGGTGGCCCAGGACATCCTCGCCGCCTCGGACGGCCTGCTGCTGCGATTCGGCAATATGAAAGTGACGGGCGACGCCCAGGCCGGCCTCGCCAACCTGCATTACGGCTATATCGACTACATCGCCAAGCAGGCTGTCCCATTCACCGCCGAGGGCGAGTTCCTGGAGGGCTGGGCCGCGCTCAAGGGGGTCGTCCGCAAGGCGCCCACCTCGGCCTCGGGAGCCGTCACCTTTTCCAACGCCACGCCTGGAGCACAGATCCCCGCCGGCGCCGGCCTGGTGCGTCCCGACGCCGTTACGGCCAGGGTCACCGTCGGGGGAACCGTGTCGTCCGGGGGCGCCGTTACGGTGACGGCGGCCATCGACGCCGATCCAACGGGGCAGGCCGGTGCTTTCGGCGACACCGCCGCCGGCACGCCGATGACGCTGGCGCAGGCGATCGTCGGGATTCCCGCCACCGGCAGCGTCTCGACCGCCTTCACCGGGGGCGCCGACCTGGAACCCGACGATTCTCTGCGCAGCCGCATGCTCCAGGCCTACGCCGCGCCCGGCGAGATCGGCACCGGCGCTCAATACGAGGAATACGCGCTCGGCGTGCCGGGCGTGACGCGCGCGTGGGCCGTCCCCAAGGGCTTCGGCGTCGGCACCGTCGTCGTGTATGTGATGCTGGACACGGCCGAGGCCGCGAACAACGGCTTTCCCGTGGGCACCAATGGCGTCGCCAGCGCCGAATCGTCGCGCGGAACGGTCGCCACCGGCGATCAGCTTATGGTGGCCAACGCGATCTACGGGCAGCAGGCTGTCACCGCCCTGGTCTATGTGGTGGCGCCCACGGCCTATCCCGTCGATTTCACCATTCAGGGATGGTCCGCCTTCACCGCCGCGCAGCAGAGCGCGGTCGAGGCTGCGATCGCCGCGCTGTTCGTAACGAATGGGTCGCCGGGAGGCGCCATCGACCTGCGCGACATCGAGGCCGCCATCAACGCCGTGGCCGGGCTGCCGCCCTGGGTGATCCAGGCGCCTGCCGGCAACGTCGTCTGCCCGACGGGGTCGCTGCCGACTGCGGGCAGCGTTGGCGGAGTCTGATGGGAGCGAACGCCGTTCGCGACTGGGCCATTGAGGCCCCGCGCGATCGTTCGCGCGAAAGCCTAGGCCGGCGGCCGCCGGCCGCCCGGCGATTGAGGGACTAAACAAAATGCCGATTCCCACGTTCACTGCCGCCGATTACCTTTCGGCGCTCCAGGCGCTGATGCCGCGCGGGCGGGTGTGGCCGCGCGAGGCGGACGCCGTCATGACGCTGGCGTTGGCCGGTCTGGCGCCGGTCTACGAGCGCAGCGGCACCCGGGCGGCGCAGGTGATGGCCGAGGCCTTCCCGCCCTCGACCTACGAGCTGCTGCCGGAATGGGAATCGTCGCTGGGGCTGCCCGACGCCTGCGCAGGGACGTCGCTCACCACGCAAGCGCGGCGCGCGAGCGTGGTATCGCGGTTCGTCGGCCTCGCGGGCCAGCGCGCCTCGGACTATATCGGCGTCGCCGCTAGCCTCGGCTACACGGTGACCGTCACCATGTTCGCCCAGTTCCGCATGGGCCAGACGGCCATGGGCGCGCCCCTGGGCGCCCCCGACTGGGCACACACCTGGGCGATCGAGGCGCCCCTCGATACGATCACGCCCTTCCGCATGGGCCAGTCATCCATGGGCGATCCGCTGCAAGCCTGGGGCAACGCGTTACTCGAATGCGAGCTGGCCGCCCTGGCGCCCCCCCACACCGTCCTGCAATTCCGCTACCATTGAGGCACGCGCATGTATCAGTACGACGATCCGACGGTGGCGAGCACGCTGCCGGCGCCGGCCGCCCCCGGCACGGCGGGCTATTTCACCGACGGCGATCCGGTGACGGCCACCCCGGCCACCGCGCTGCGCTCCGATTTCATGAACATGATCATGATGGAGCTGCTGAACGTGGTGCAGGGCGGCGGCCTGACGCCCTCGAAGACCACGTACACCCAGGTCCTGACCGCCATCGAGAACCTGATCCAAGCCGCGGTCGCCGCCAACACCGCCATCGCGCGGGGCATGTTCGCCCCGGTCGCCACCAACCCCGCCGGCATGACCGTGGTGGTCGGCGCCGGCTGGCTGCCGGGCCTGGGCGGGACGGTCACTCAGATCGCGGCGCAGACCACGCCGGCCTTCGTGGCGCCGGCCGCCAACCCCCGCATCGACCGCATTGTCATCGACGAGGCCACCGCCGCGCTGTCGGTGATCGCCGGCGCCGAGGCCGTCCAGCCGGTTCCCCCGGCGATGCCGGCCGGCAAGCTGCCCGTCGCCCAGGTGGCGTTGCAGCCCACAAGCGCGGCGATCGCCGCGGCGATGATCACCGACGAACGCGACCTGCCCCCGCTGGGGCTGAAGACGCTGGCGTTCCTGGACCCCGGCGCCGGCTTCGCGCTGGACGCCAATGGGAATTTGACGCTCAAGCTCGCGGACGGCACGCTGACGCTGACGGCGGCGGGGCTGGCGGTCAATCCTGCGGCGATCCCGCAGATTCAATCCGTCACTGCTTCGGTCGCCGCGAATGCCCTGACAGTCGGCCTGGACCCGACCACCCTGGCATTCCGCTCCGCGACTCTGACGGACGGAACGATCTCCAGCGTCACAATCCCCTCGGCGCTGTCCCTCACCGTTCCCTCTGGCGCCACTCTGGGCACCGTGAATGGTGTGCAGGCCAACTTGACGATCCTCGCCCTGAACAATGCTGGGACCGTGGAACTCGGCATCGTCAACATGGGTGGTGGAGTCAATTTGGACGAAACCACACTGGTCAGCACCACGGCGATCGGCGCGGCGGCGACTGCCGCTAACGTCATTTACTCCGACGCCGCCCTGTCCAGCGTGCCGTTCCGCGTGGTGGGCTATATCGCGATCGCCGAGGCGGCGGCCGGGACATGGGCGACTGGCCCAACGCTGGTTCAGGGCGCAGGTGGTCAGGCTATCGCGGCAATGCAGTCGCTGGGGGTAGGCCAGACATGGCAGGCCGTCACGGCCAGTCGCGCGCTGGGGGCGACATACTACAACACGACCGCTCGCCCCATCGCCGTCCACATTGTCGGGAATCAGGGGACGGTCGGCGGGTTCTCGATCAGCCCCACCATCGATGGCGTTACGCTCACCTACGGCTTTTACGGGGATAACGGAACGTATGGATGGGCCGATTTTATTGTGCCTCCCGGCGCCAGCTATGTCGTGACCGGGGATATCTCCATCGCGTACTGGGATGAACTTCGGTGAGGAGTGCGTCATGACTTACGTCGATCAATACTACGAAGACGCCGACGGCGGAGTGCATTTCCTGTCCGCCCAGGATCAGGCGAATGCCGCCGCGCGGGGACTGCCGCTGCCGGCGCCGTCATGGACGGTCATCGCGGCGGCGCAGGCGCAGGCGATTCTGAACCCGCCACCGACGCTGGCCGAGGCCCAGGCGCAGCAGGTCGGCGCTCTGCAAGCGGCCTATGCCGCTGCCTCTGAGCAGCCGGTGAGCTACACCACCAAGGGCGGCGTCGCTAAGACCTTTCAAGCCGATCCGGCGTCGGTCGCCAACCTCCAGGCCGCGCTCGCGGGCTGCGTCGCCGCCCAAGCCACGCCGTCGGGGTTCTATTGGGTCGCGGAGGACAACACGCAGGTGCCGTTCGCCTACGCCGATCTCCAAGGGCTGGCAGCGGCGATGTTCGCCCAGGGCGCGGCGGCGTTTCAGCATCTCCAAACCCGGAAAGCGGCCGTCACCGCGGCGACCACCGTGGCGGCGGTGCAGGCGGTGACGTGGTGAGGATGTGACCTTCCCCACCGGTCTCGGCCGGCGGGGGCCGGGGTGGTGGAACACCCCGAGCCGCGGGACGGAGGCCCGCATGACCGACACCGGCCGCCGCGAGGCGGCTTTTTCATGCCCACGAAAGGATTTCCAGCATGCCCCACAAGGTGTTTCCCGACATCCTCGCCGGCCTCGGCGCGGCCCTCGCCGTCCTGTGGACGAACGACGTCTCACCCATCCTTCAGGCCGCCGTGCTGGTGCTGACCGTGCTGTTCCTGGCGCTGGGGGTGGCGCTGCGCTGGCGCGCGTGGCGTGACGGGCAGCCGGCCGATACGGGATCGCGGCAGCCATGACCGACGACGACATCATCTCCGCCGTGATCCGGCGCGAGGGCGGCGACGCCTACACCTGCGATCCCGACGACGCGGGGGGGGCCACGCGCTACGGCATTACCCTGGCGACACTCTCGACGTGGCGCACCCATCCGTGCTTGGCAGCGGACGTGGCGGCCCTGAGCCGGGGCGAGGCGCGGGCGATCTATGCCGGGCGGTTCATCCGCTTCGGCGGCACCATCATCAGTCCGCGGGGGCGCCCAGGGTTCGACCAAATCGCCGGCATGGGTCTCCGCGCCCTCCTGGTGGATTGGGGCGTCACCAGCGGCCCGTCTGTCGCCGTCCTGGCGTTGCAGCGGGCGGCCGGGACCGATGAGGACGGCGTGCTGGGTCCCGTCACCGTCGCCGCCGCCAACCGCCTCGATGCGGGACGCCTGGCGGCGTTCGTATTGGCGCACCGCGAGCAGTTCTACCGCCGCATCGCCGTGGAGGATCCCTCCCAAGAGCGGTTCCTGGCCGGATGGCTGGCGCGATGCCAGGAGTTCGCGGCATGACCGGCGTGTCGGCCCTTCTCGGCATCGTCGCCGGCTTCCTCATGATGATGACTGGCGCCATCCTTCCGAACCACACGCGCTTGCGGGACGCCATCGGAACGTCGTTGATGGCGGCTGAAATCGGCATGTGGATCGTCACCGCATTCCTGGTGGCGGCCGACCTGTTCGCGCGGCTGGTGGAGATGGCGTCCCGATGATCGACGCCGCCGTATGCGCTGGCCTATGCCGGGATGCCTACGCGCTGCCGCCCGATATCGCGGCGGGGGCGGCCCGCGCCATCGTCCGAGATGTGGGCGATCACCGCGTCATCGCCTTCCAGGGAACGCATGACGCCCATCAGGTCGTCGCCGATCTGGACGTGGGGCCGCTTCGTATCCCCGTCATCGGCGCCGTTCATCGCGGCATTTGGGAGGCCATGCTTGGCATCGCCGTCCGCGCGGACGTGGCGGCGGCCGGGCGCCCGCTGATAATCATCGGCCATTCCCTGGGCGGCGCGCTGGCGATTGCCCTGGCCGTCCACCGGACGCGGCTGGGCAAGCCGCCCGGCGCCGTCGTTACCTTCGGGGCGCCCAGGATCGGCATCGGGCCCGGCTGCGGCGCCGTTCTGGATGCCACCGACGTCCACTGCCGTCTCTATCGCCATGGCGCCGACGTGGTGCCCGACCTGCCTCCCGCCGTCCCGCTGTGGGAGGACTGGCGGCATCCCGCGCCGCTCATCCAGGTCGGAGTGCCGGACGATCCGGTCGAGGATCACGCCATCGCCCGCTACTGCGCGGCGCTGGGGGCGCCCGTCACCGGTTCTTGAGCGTGGCGTCGAGCGCTGCCGCTGTCGCGGCGAAGGACCCGCGTGGCACGATGCGGACGGCCGTATCGCCAGGAAGTCCGGCGACGACGCGCGCGAGCACGGCGGCGCGGGCGCCCGCGCAGGGCCAGCCGAGGGACTGCGCCTCGGCATCATCGGACGCTAGACCGAGATAGACGACGGGCGGCTCGGAGCCGGGTTTGTCCGCGTCGCCCCTTTCCCGCTGTTCGGCGACCAGGGCCAGCGTCTCGGCGGCGGCCCGGTCGATGGCGCGGACAAGACCGCGCAGTTCGACGATAGCCCCAGCCGGAACCGGGTGCCGTCCGGCCGACCATGATTTGACCGTGTCCAGGCGCACGCCGTGAAAATCAGCGGCCTCCCGCAGAGAAAGTCCGCAGAGATGAACCAGAAGTGCGTACGGAGTGCTCGTCATACGGCGATCAGCGCGGCGCGTTGAGGGCGGCGATGGCGCGAGCCACCAGGATGCCTGCGAAATAAGTGTCCTCGGACCCGAAATACTCGACGGTGAAGCCGCTGGGGGAAGGGCGGACGAACAGGTCATCGCGCTGTCCGCGCACCAGGTGAAGGCGCCCCGCGCCGCTGTCGTTGGCGAGCGCGAATCCGTCCACCACCTCGGCGGCGATGACGCGGGCGACGGCGATATCGGTATCGATGGCGGCGGCGAGGGCGGCGTAGCGCGTGGTGGTCATCTCAGGTCTCCTACCTCGTGCGGCGGGCCATCCCGCCGCGTTGATGAGGTGATGATACACCGTCGGTGTATCTGGTCAACAGAAAAATGTGCATCGGCGCGAACGTCGTTCGCACCGTCCCGCCGCCCGGGTCGCACCCGGCGGCTTTTTTCGTGCCCGAGCACCGGGCCTTTCGCGAAAGGAAAATCCATGGATTACGCCGCCATCTGGCACGCGGCGTGGCCGGTCATAACGGCCATCGTCGCCATCGCTTCCGCTCTCGACGCCGCCATGCCGCAGCCGGCGCCGGGTTCCCACTGGCTGATCATCCGCAAGGTCATCAGCTTCCTCGCCGTCAACGTCGGCCATGCCTCGAACGGCCAGCAGCCGGATTTCGTCACCTGGATCGTGCGGATCGCCGCGCCCGTGCTTCAGGCCCAGGGCGCGATGCCCCGGCCGGCGAGTGAACCGTCGCCGCAGCCTGCCCCCCCCGCGACCGCCGGAACCGTCGTTCCCCTGATTCTCCTGGCGATGATGGGTGCGGGGATGCTGTCGGGCTGCGCCTCCAAGCCGCCGGCCACCCAGGTCTTCGAGCTCCGCGCCGGCTACGACGCCGCGGTACTCGCTCCGATGGCGGCTTATGCTAAGCTGCCTGCGTGCCCGGCTGGGGCCGCGCCGGCTTCGGCCCAGGCGGCCCCCCCGGTCTGTTTCGATCCGTCGGTGCTGGAGGATCTTCGCAAGGCCGACGCGGCTGCCAAGGCGGCGCTGGATGCCGCTGAGGACACGGTGCGGCAGCATCCCACCATGGACGCCTCGGCGGCCATCGCGGGCGCCGAGAACGCCGTCGCCGCGGCGCGGACCATCCTCGCCACCTACAACATCAACTGAGGAGAGCCCGCCATGGGACCCTTCCTGCTCGCCGCGCTGCAGCTCACGCCGCTGGTTGTCCAGGCCGGAGAGGATATCGCCGCCTTCGTCGAATGGGCCATCAAGGTCTACAACTCGCCGACGGGGCCGGCCGACGCCGACTGGGACACGCTCGCGGCCAAGGAAACGGAAATCCGCGCCACGCTGCTGGGACCGTCCATCGTGACGGCCGCCCGCGCTGCCGCGCCGGCGCCGGCGGACCCCGCTCCGCCTTCGGAGCCCGCCCCCCAGCCGACCGTCGTCTCGGCGGTCGGCTAATCCAATCGGCATAGGGGGTGGCCGTAAGGCCGCTCCCCTGCCACACCACCCGGCATGCGGGTCCGCTCACTTCGCTCGCTGTGACCAGCTTACGGCGGGACTCGCACCCGCAAGAATGCGCCCATGCTGGGCGCCCAACAAAAGCCCCCACCTGGCCAGTGCCAGGTGGGGGCTTTTTCGCGTTTGTGGGGTGTCTGTGACTCTGTCTGTGAGTCGGGGCCTATTTTTCGCCGATTCCAGACCGTTTCGGTTTCTTAAAGGCGTTTAGTTTCAATACGTTACTTGACACGCCCTTTTCTGGGGGACTGGGGGTCGTGGGTTCGAATCCCGCCGCTCCGACCAATCTCTTTCCGCTCCGCGAAGGCCGGCTCGTCCGGCCTTTGCCGTGTCCGGGATGTCCCACGGCCATATGGTCCCGAAGGGCGTCTTCGTGGTATCGAAAGCCGATTTCCGCCGCATCGCGTGACGATCCGCCATGTCCAAGCATCTCTGGGTAGCGCTGTCGCCCCATGGCTACGGCCACGGCGCCATGACCGCTCCGGTGGTCCAGGAACTGCGCCGCCGCCGGCCCGGCCTGCGGGTGACCATCCAGACCGCGCTGCCGGCGGGCTTCCTGGCCGACCGTTTCGGGGACGGGTTCGAGCACGTGCCCGATATTCCGGATTTCGGCCTCCACATGACGTCGTCGGTCGGCATCGAATTCGAGGCCAGCGCGGCGGCCTACCGGGCGCTGCACGCGGACTGGCCCGGGGCGGTGGAGCGCGAGGCCGGGCGTCTGGCGGCGGCGCGGCCGGATCTGGTGCTGGCCAACATCCCCTACGTCACCATCGCCGCCGCCGCGCGGGTCGGGGTGCCGGTGGTGGCGCTGTCCTCGCTCAACTGGGCCGGCATCTACGCCCACTACTTCGGGGACAGGCCGGAAGCCGGACGGATCGCCGGCCAGATGCGGGCGGCCTACGCCCAGGCGGCGGTGTTCCTGCGCTGTCTGCCCGCCATGGACATGGACCTGCCCAACCTCCTCGACATCGGCACCGTCGCGCGGCGGGGAGCGGACCGGCGCCGGGAACTGCGGACGGCGTTGGGGGTGGGCGACGAGACCCGCGTCGGCGTCGTCGCCTTCGGCGGCATCGACCACCGCCTGCGTATGGAGTTATGGCCCCGCATACCCGGCTGGCGCTGGCTGGTGCCGTCGGCGGCGCCCGGGCGCGAGGATCTGGTTCCCTGGGAGGCGTCCGGCCTGTCCTTCACCGACCTGCTGAGTTCGGTGGACGTGGCCGTCTCCAAGCCGGGTTACGGCACGTTCACCGAGGCCGGGCTGTCCGGCACGCCCATGCTTTACCTCTCCCGCCCGGACTGGCCGGAATGCCCGCACCTGGACCGGTGGCTGGAGCGCCATGCTCCCTGCCGGGCGGTGGCGGCCGAGGACTTGCTGTCCCCGGGGCTGGCCGGGATACTCGACGAGCTTCTGTCCTGCCCGCGCCCAGCCGTGGCGCAAGCCGCCGGCATCGCCGAAGCGACGGATATCCTGGAAGGGTTTCTGGATGGCGGTAGGGCAAACTGCCTAGGCAGTTGAGCCGGGCCGGGATCGTGACGCCCGGGCATCGAAATCGGGGCGACGGCGCCCCACGTGATGCCCGGCGGTCTTCCGCGTCGCGGAAACCAACCGCCCATGGCGGCCTCTGCTCCGTCTCCTCTCCAGAGGTGAGCCTGCGTTCCCTGGGGGGCGGGTCGCGCGATCCGCCCCTCCTTCTTGACCGTACCCGGTCCGGCGGCCATCGTTACGCGGGAAGAGGTGCGGATCATGAGCGACTACGTGTTCGTCTACATCACCGTCGCGTCGCCGGAGCAGGCCGTGGAGATCGGCCGCGCGCTGGTCGAAGCGCGGCTGGCCGCGTGCGCCAACGTCCTTCCCGGCGCCACCGCGGTGTATTGGTGGGAGGGCGCGGTGCGGCAGGATTCCGAGGCGGTGCTGGTGGCCAAGACCCGCGCCGGCCTGGCCCGGGCGGTGGTGGACAAGGTGCGCGAAATCCACACCTACGCCTGCCCCTGCGTCGTCTGCCTGCCGATCGTGGCCGGCAATCCGGCGTTCCTCGATTGGATCGGCGCCGAAACCCGCCCCGGAGGCGGCGAGGCCGCCGACTAGCGCATTGAGCGCGCCGCAGCGGCCGGAGATGCCGCAGGCAGCGCAGCGAAAGCGAGGACAGCCAAGCGCGCGGATGCGCGTGCCGGCGCCTGAGGCGCG
>JAEHJW020005863.1_pt1 | contig 35592 bp, 37 predicted proteins | sample 9271431 | NCBI WGS metagenome assembly JAEHJW02 | reverse complement strand
GTCACGCCGGTTCAAGGAAAGCGTTCCCGCGCCGTGGATGGCGTAGGAGCGGGGTCCGCGCAAGGATGGTATAGGCAGCACCGCGTCCTGCACCCAAGCCGTGCAACGTGGCTGGAGGCGTTTGAAACGGAACTGAAAGACTTTACCGGCGAAAAAGGCAACAAGGACGATCAGGTAGATGCCATCGTGCATCTTCTATCGCATGCCATTACAGAAGGTGCGGCGATTGGCTACGTGCCGGAAGGATGGGATTCAGACGAAAAAATTGATATGCGAATGAATACCGATCCATCGAATAAACTTTCACTTCTGTTTGGTCTTGAAACAGGCAGCATGGAAGAAATGGCGGAAATCGGATTGATTGATGATCCATTTGCCGACACATGCAGCCGATGCAAAAATTTTGATGCAAGTGTGTCAGTCTGCAAACTTCTTGGTAGGAGATTTTCCGCGATTACCCCTGCATGTGACAGGTTTGAAGAAATCGACAGCCCGACCGCCAAACGAAATCTATGGTAACGATTTGACAATCCCCTATTTATATTATAATATCCTTTTTCTATTCAGGAATTGATTTATGGCTGCATCTCTCAAAGAAATCAAACCGTATAATCCTAACGAAAATGCACCAGCCGGTGCGGCAGAATGGCCGATCATTGATCATGCGTATAGTGTGGAGGATTATGCGTCCTTCTTTATGCAGACGGCGCCATCATATCTCGAAACTTTTGCAAAAAGTCTCGCAAGCGAAATCAAGAAGGGCACTCCCCTTCCGCCTGACATGCAATCGTTTGCCACCTTTTCTCTCATGCCGGAACAGCATGCGGGCGGAGTCGTGCAAGCGCCGGGCATTCCGTTTGCCGCCTTGCGCAAGATCGCCCGTGAAAATACTGCGCCTATGGCGATCATCAATCTTCGTTGCGCAGACGTAAAGCGATATTCCATGCTGTCCACGCATCCGTGGAAGCCGGGATGGCGTATCGAACTAAAGCGAGCATTACGGACGCCGACTGAAAAAGACAAGGCTGATATCATGGCAGCAGAGCAGTTCATCACGAACTGTTCCACTGAAATCGACCCGCGCAAGCGCGATGCCAACCAAATTACCAACTTTACCACATTCCTGAATATGCTTGTGCATGACAGTCTGATTTATGACGGCATGAGCATCTGGACTGACATGGCGCTTGACGGCAAGGTCAAGTCTTTCCGTTGCCTCTCCACTTTCAATATCCGGCTTGCGACCCGTGAAGGCTACAAGAATGATCCCGCCAATTTCGCCGTAGCGGTTGATGAAGCAGGAAATATCATTGATGTTTTCACACGTGATCAACTGATATGGTATGTCCGCAATCCTCGACCCGATGCCGACATTGCAGGCTATGGATTGGCAGAAATTGAACAAGGGGTTCGGCTTATCCAAGGCTTTTCAAATGCCATTGATTCTGCCGTCGATATTTTCAATCGCAATGCTGTACCGAACGGTCTGCTGACCGCCAAAGGAATGTGGACGCAGCGGCAGCTTGATCTGCTTTCGCGTATCTGGCGCAACCTTAAAGTCGGCACCACGAAAAGTTGGGCGCTTCCTGTTATCCCGATTCCGAAGGAAGGCGAACTGAATGTTCTCGATTTGACGAACCTGAACGGGCAGGATATTCGTCAACAAGATTTCATGAACATGATGATGGGTCTTTTTTGCGCCCTATACAAGTTCCCTGTCTCGCGTCTTGGCTATCGCACTTCAGGCAAAGGCCCTGAAAACAATCCTGATCCGCAGACAAGTTCCGCAGGATTGGTAGATGAAAACGATCCAGGACTTGCTCCTCTTCTTCATGACATCGAGTGTGTCATCAACGAGTATATTTTGAGAACTCGTTGGCCGCACCTGCAATTTCGCTTTACCGGCAAAAATCCTCGGGAGGATGCTCGCGAATATGAAATGCGCGCAAATTCTATGACGTGGGGTGAGCGCCGCGCCGCGACGGATTTGGAGTCGGCGGAATACCTGACCAAAGATGCCGATCAGAAAATGCTGGCAAAGTTGATGGATATGTGTCCTGTCGATCCATCGCTTGCAGGCATTTACCAGAATATCGCAGCCGCTTTTGTCAAGGCAAAGATGGAAGGGGCTGCTCCCGCCAAGGAAGAAAAGTCTCCTGAAGCACTTTTTCCTTCCAAACGTGATCCTGCACAATCGTTAGATCACGGCCATCAGGCAGGCGTCCGCCGCGACTCTGCCGCAGAAGAGAACGCAACTAACAATCAAATCTGAGGATTCATGGAACATCTATACAAGCAGCCCCGCATTCTTATCCACAATGCGGACTATTTCGGCGGCGGTTTTTATCGTGCTGTAGCCCCTGCACATACCGTCAGCAATGCTGGCGAAGCGCATGTGCTTGTGCATCAGATGACGTATGATGAGGAAAGCATCAAGGCCCTCGCGCCCGATGCTATCGTATTCCAGCATCCTACGTCCGATGACGAACTGACCCGGCTGCGCATGTATCGCAAGGCGCTTCCGCGCACGACGTTCATCTATGAACTGGATGATGCGTTTTGGGATGTTCCCAAGGAGAGTCATCACTATTCGCTTCTGCCGCCTGATATCAAGGCGCGGATTCTGAATGGCGCGAATCTTTGTGATGCGGCTATTGTCACGACGCAGCCTCTTGCTGATCTGCTTCGCAAGGAAAGCAAGATCAAGGATATCCGCGTCGTTCCGAATTATATTCCGCGCAGCATTCTGGAAAACATGAAGTCAGTGCGGCGCGACAACTTCAACAAGGAAAAGCCGAAGCCGCGTGTTGGATGGGCAGGCGGTATCGGCCACAGTGGCGATATCAATTTTCTGAAAGATGTTGTCCTTGCCACCAAAGACGAAGTGCAGTGGGTGTTTTTCGGGCTGCTGCCTGACGGCATTGATCCGGCTTTGGTGGAACTGCATGATGGCGTTCCTATCGGGCAGTATCACGCCAAGCTGGCCGCGCTTGATCTTGATCTTGCACTAGCGCCGCTTGCGGATAACACTTTCAACAATTGCAAGAGCAATTTGCGTATTCTTGAATACGGCGGTGCCGGATTTGCGGTGCTTGCTTCGCGCAGCCCGACTTATACAGATTTCCCGCATGTCAATTTCGCAGACTTTACGGCAGAAGATTTCACCAAACAGATTCGTGTGCTTTTGCAGGATCGTGATTCGCTTTATGAGCAGGCCGAACTGCTTAATCAGCATGTCCGCGATCATTGGTGTCTGGAAAACCACGTCAGCGATTTTGCAGCCGCATGGCTTAAAAAGTCTTCCAAATGGCATAAGCCGGTCATTCGTGACGATGCTGATGCAGATTGGAAAGTTGTTTCAAGTTATGACGAGTTTCGCAGATCGGTTGAAGAGAATCCTTCTTTCTCCCTGCTGTGGATAGAGCCGAATACGCATCTGACCGATGAAGATATCAATCGGATGCACGAAAAAATCAATATGGGCATCGCTTCTGTCAGTGCGCTGTCCAATGATGGTTTGTATCCGTTGCTTGGGCAGTGCGCTTCTCTCGCTGGCGAAGTTGTGGAAGGAATCAGAAAGGCGGCTGCCCAGGCAGGCAATCCAGAAACGATCAATCTTCCTTATGCTCTCGGCCCTGCAGTCATGTTTTCTGCAAAGGCGCTGACGCGAATTGGAGCGCCAGATTTTCACCGTTTTGGTGATCGTGGCATTGCGATTCTTGACTGGTGCGCACGCGCATCCTTGCTTGGGTTTATGAACCTGCTTGATACGCAAGTGTATGCTTACGTTTCTGCTGCCCCGGTTACCAAGCAAGTGGAGCAGGGTGCTTCTGTTGCCGCACAAGGATGGTCGCCGGCTTTTGCTCAAACACTCAGTCAGTCCAAATACCAGGAAGACCTGGAATTTGTCTGCCAGAATATTGAACTGAAATTTGTGGCGGAAAACTTCAAGCATCCGATGACTTCGGGCTCGTATAATGACTGGTTCAAAGTCTTTAACAGCCTTACGCCGCATCAACGGCAGAAGGCGGTCATGGATATGGACAAGTGGGCCAACAAGCCGCTCATCAGCCTGATTACGCCCGTTTTCAATCCTGATATTGAGCATCTTCGTGCGGCTATCTCCTCGGCCAAAAACCAGATTTACCCGCATTGGGAATTGCTGATGGTGGATGACTGTTCCACCAATCCGGCTATCTGGAAGGAAATGCAGCGCGCAGCCGAAAGTGATTCTCGTATCAAGATCAAACGCCGGGAAAAGAACGGCCATATCTGCGCCGCCAGCAATGATGCGATTGAACTCGCGTCTGGCGAATGGATGGTCTGCCTGGATCATGACGATACCATTGAACCACACGCTTTGTATGCACTTGTTTATGAGATCAACAAGAATCCTGACGCCGCGTTTTTCTACAGCGATTGCGACAAGATCGACGTAAAGGGAAATTTTGTTGATCCATATTTCACGCCAGATTTTGATTATGATCTGTTTCTCGCTCAAAACTATGTCACGCATCTTTCTGCTTATCGGATGGCTGATGTCCGCGCCGTTGAAGGGTATCGCGAAGGATATGAAGGCTCCCAAGATTGGGATTTATCGCTTCGATATCTGACACATACGTGTGGGTTTCCGTTTGACCGCACAAAGATTGTGCATATTCCGCATGTGCTTTATCATTGGCGGCAGTCGGAACAGTCTGCGTCCGCGAATGTCAATGCAAAGCCGTATGCTCTTGTGAATGGCCGCAAGGCAATTCTGAACCATTTGAAAGCCACTGGTCAGCTTGCATCTGTAATGCCGCATCCGATCACGTCTTTTACGATGGTGCGTCCGATGCTGCCTGATCCGCTGCCGAAAGTCAGCGTTATCATTCAGACAAAAGACAATCCGGCTCAATTGGCTCGTTGTCTTGATTCGCTGGTTGAAAAAACCGTTTATCCAGATTACGAGATTATTGTGCTGGATAATGGATGGAAAAAGACCGCGCTTTCCGAAACGAATCACAAAGATCGTGTCAATCTCATTGCCAATCCGGGCAAATTCAACTACGCCGCCGCGAATAACAAAGGCGCGGAATTGGCCGCTGGGGAAATCCTGATTTTCCTGAATGATGATACGGAAATCATCGAACCTGCATGGATGATCGATCTTGCGGCTACGGCTGCCCGGTCGTGGACCGGCTGCGCAGGGCCTAGGCTGATTTACGGTTCCGGCGAAGTGCAGCAGGCAGGCATTCTGATTGATATGAAGCAGCCCGCAGGCTTCAAGGCTATCCATGCCTTCCAGAGAACTCATCTCCGCCACGCAGGCCCTGCAGGGCGCGCTGTGCTGATGTCTGAGCGCAGTGCCATTACCGGCGCCTGCATGGCCGTGCGCAAGAGCGTCTATCAGGAAGTTGGCGGCATGGATGCAGAGAATTTTCCGCGTGACTATAATGATGTGGATTTTTGTCTGCGCCTGCTTGAAAAGGGGTATTACAATACGTTTCTCGGGCACATTCTCGTAATTCATCACGAAGGTCAAACCAAGTCTCGCAATCCGCATGAGCATACGCGAAGTGCGTTGGCTGATGACGATGCGAAGCTGGGTGAACGTCATGGAGCGTTTGTGGATCGCTACATCAACCCCAATAACGGCTTTACGCCCAATATGGATACCGTCAATTCGGAAAAACCTCAATTTGAATGGATCGAGGACCGCGAAGAAGAGCGCGTGCTTGTACTGAACGGCAACCATGCAGAGTCGGTCGAGTTTTATCAGGAAGGGGTTTTGGCGTTCGGTGCGGCGCTAGACGGTCATGCACTGACACTGGCATACCCTCGTATGTCAAGGGTCGCTTCGCTTGATACACGAACTCCTCCGGCAGACTTGATGTTCATTTGCGCGCAGCTTGGAATTGGCAAGATTGTGCTCAATGGCATTGGCGATGGCACCTACGGCATCCTTGGTTATCTTGAGCAGATGGAAAAGGAAGGGTTTGAGATAGAGTATAACTATATGCCGAATGCGCAGGAAGAACAACTTCCCGACGCCGTGAAGGCATATTTGTGGGCCAAGGCAAAGAAGATGGATGCCGATGCTGCTGCCCAGTCTTAAGCACTATAATTACGATATTCTAGATGAAGATTGCCAGTGCTCGCTTTGTGAGCACTGGCGTAAATCGGTTCATGAGTATGGGAATTTTATCGCGGATACCCCTTCACACGCATGGTCTTGTACTTGCATAACATGCAGGAAAAAGATGAAGGTGTATGATCGCGTATTGGTTGCATCGCTCAAGCGCGAAACGTATTCGGAACTATCTTATCTCGTGGAAAACCATCCAGAAAAAGGACCGTTTTTGGCGTGGGTATGGAGGGCTACTCAATACCCTGACGGAAATCGCAAGACATTTTCTCATTCCTGGTGGCTGGACCGAGGGGCAAAAGTAACTCTTGGTTGGTGGCTGCGAAAATGGAAAATGCTTTCTGGCGTGGATATCATCACTGACCTGATAAAAAAGGAGCCATGATGGCTCCTTTTATTTTTACAAATCCAGTCCCATTGGGCAACCGCCACGTGAACAGGACAGCATCCCATACGTGTTTTCCCGACAATACGGGCATGTAAAAGACTGGCTAGGAGCCAGTTCCCGCAAAATGATATCCAATACGTTTTGCTTCTTGATCTGCCCATTGCGGGCAAATTCATTGCGCCATTGAACAATCTGGTCAATGGCGCCTGCAAGGTCATTCTCCATCATCGTCCATCTCCGAAATTCCAATCACGCAATCACAAAGGCGCGTTACAATTCCATGAGAAAAGGAAGGAGATTCAGGAAACCACCGCATGTACATTTTGCCTTCGCTGTCTTCCCACACAATTGCGCATGTAGCCGGGTTTTTGGCAATGCACTCTTCCGCTGCCTGACGTATTTGCTCCTTATATGGGGACTCAAAAACGGGCGGAGGAGAAGTGTTGTCGCCGCTGACGATCTTGAACTTACTGGTCATGGATGATTTCTTCCGGTAAACGTTGATAAAATTTTCCGCCCATCATGCACATTTCGTGCGACAGATCAATATACTCAAACTGGCTCCTTTTTCTGTGAGTATCGCAATGCACAAGGAGGAAGCCATTCCCCCACTTTTCCCCCGCACAATAAGAGGCTTCGCGCACATGGCCGCAGCCGGTCTGGTGCCACTCATAGGGACCGTAGGTAGGGCTGTAGGCACTCCAGACGATGTGCTTGTGATGGTGGCCACTTGCGCCTGGAATACCCATGTTGCGCATATCAGGATAATGCCCGAACAAGAGGGACTTGTCATAAAGCATCATGTAATTCTTGCGCAGTTCCTTGGCGATATCTTTTTCTGACCACGCGGCTAAATCAGAACGCGCAATGTAATTCATCTCAAACTGCTCAAGCCCTAGCAGTTTTGAAACGGTAAAGCCGTGCAGATCGGAAAGCACCACCATAAGGGCAGGTGTAGCTTCTGCCAGATGCTTCAAAAGTCGACAATTTCCTGTAACTACCGTTTTACCGTTTCGCCGCGTGACAAGGGTTTGATGAGGCATTTGAATTGCTATTACGTTACCGCGCCCAGCCTCTTTGATAGAAACATAGTTTCTATTATACACTCCTTTCTCGTAAATTTCAAGGCAATATATAGTGCTTCCTTCTTTAAAAGCCCCTTTCCTCTGTGTTTTAACTGTCACCTTAGCAGGCACTCCAGTATTAAAAAACAGCCTGAGCAGAAATTCAGATTCTTCTTTTTTTGAGGTACTCAAAATAGTATGATTAAAATGTACTCTTCCGTCCGTTTGGTGCAGTGTGTCAATAAATATTTGCACTTGATTTTTGTTAAACTTCAACCATTTTTGCGGATAAGTTTTAATATCGTTTAACATGCCACAAATTTCGCGGGCTTTAGTGCCATAAATACAAATATACCAAGGCTGAAGCACATTATGTGTAGAAAAGTTGGCTTTTCTTTTGGTGTAATGAATTCCTTCAGACTGCAGAAGTGCCTCTAAGTTATCAATCTTGTCTTGCCTAGACAGCTTCCATTGAATGCGTTTTTTCGTTTCAGATGTAATCACTAAAGTAGCGTCCGCAACAACCCACGTCAAAATTCTTATCCAATTATCAGAAATTTCTACACCTTTAGACTTAGAGTCCGCTGCATACAGAAATCGATTTTGGCTGATTGAAGTGCCTATCAAGTCTTTTACGGGAGCCCTTTTACCGTCTAAAACAATATGATGATTATCTGAAACTAATTCATCGTGCATATTCCCTTGTAGTGACACAAGGTTGCTTTCTTTCGTTGCAATTGCCAAAGGCTGTGCATAGGAAATTGAATTATCTTCTAGATCAATTTGCGCTACACAATGATTTTGAGTAATATATTTTGCAGCCACCCATCCTTTAGTAGTTAAAACTTCGGTATCTTCTTGAATACATTCATGATTGCCCTCAATCAAAGTCAACTCCGCATCCGGTGCAGCGGTGCGCAAATCGTGCAGAAAGGCATGCACCCACTTGATCCGCTCCAAAAGATTAAAACTTCTAGGGTCTTGTGCAAATTTAGAAAATTCCGGCAGATCAAACAAATCGCCATTCAAGACAATCTGTTCTGGCTGTGCTCTTTTGGCGGCCTCCAAAAACATGCGTCGGTAAAAAGGATCACATTCTTTGTCGTGAAAATCCGCTCCTACCAGCACCGTCTGAAATCTGAGGCTACTAGGGCGGCTGTAATTACCCTCCCAATCGCGTTTTTCTTCATTCAAGACCCGCATACGATCCGCACTTGCATGTTTGGCAATTTGCTTTTCCAGTCGATGCGCATGGCGAGATAAAGTTACCCCCGCTTGCCGCTTGAACTCAGCAAAAGACCCAAAAAATCTACTCCACGTAGATTCAGAAATGTCAGAATGCACACGAAAATAGTTTCGAGTAATGACCTTGTTTGTATCTATATTTGCAATGCGCTGCAATTCCTTGATACAATCGTCAGGCGTCCATTCCGCATGAAATTTGTTATGGTCTTCGGAAAGAGGTACGGGATTAGCCCCTAAGCCTGCCAGTAACATTCGTCTGGCGGTTGTGCGCGCCAACCCAAGTTCTTCGCACATGACAGAAAAAGCGGTCTTGATCCCCGCGCGTCGTGGCACCCCTAAAGGCGAAGCGCCGTTTTTGATCGCATTTTTATAGGATGCCACTACGGCTTTTTGATCGTGCTCCACGAAATGTCCTTACAATTTACCAAAGATTGTGGCAGTAACACATGAGCAATAAAAAGTCAAGGGGCCGAAGCCCCTTGACTTTCAGACGAAAATGTTTTCCGAAAGCCACCTGAGCGCATCCGATTCTTCTTCCGTAATCTCAAACGGCACCATCGGATTGTCGTCAAGCAACTCTTCAATAACCTTTGTAGCGCGGGCAATTGCTTGCAGATGCGGCTTCATCGCGCGCGTCAGTTCGTGATCAGTCATAGGAACCACCATAATAGAAAGAGAATGCACAGGAATATTAAAAAAGGTATAATATTTTTCTTACACTCTTTTTTAATACTATCTTTTTCCGCCCAACAAGCCATTTCGGCATCGAGAAGCTTTTTCTCTTCATTGGGCGGAAAAGGCGCCATAAACTACCCCTTGAACGACTTAAGATAATCGCGGGCCTGAGCAGGCGTCATGCTGCTGCGGGAGGCACTGACTGCCACAGGCAGGCCAACGCCACTTTCCAGAACAGGAACCAGAATGGACGCAGCAACCAAAAGCTGCTGGATCGGCGGCGGCAGCGGCAGTGCGGCAGCAACCCCAAGGGCGGCATTGATATCCTGAATGATCTGCGCCACAACAGGCTGTGCCGCTGTCTTGGTAATACTGGCGGAAATGCCACTAGAAATCGTGACCACTTCCTTCATGTATGCCGTCAATCGGGCTACAGCAGACGTATACTGCGGGGGCAGCGTCAGCGTAGGAAGGGCTTTCGCAAAGCCATTGGCAATAAGTTCAACATCTGTAACAACCTTCTGCGCCACCTGCTGTGCGGTAAGTCCTGCACAGCCAGCAAGCCCTAGAAGAGAAGTGCCGGCGAGACCAGCAAAAAGAGAGCGTCGGGAAAGATACATGGCTTAGGCTCCAGTTGTGGGCTTGTCGCTGGCCTTGATGCCTAGCTTGTTGGAAATGGCATGCAGGACAGGGGTAAGAATGACCGTAAGGGCCATTGAGTCCTGCGCCGTGATATCAATCTTGTAGTGCAACAGCACCGCACGAAGCAGGATGATGATTGCGCCGGCAATGCCGACATGAGCGGCAGTTGTGCCAACAGAAGAAGTGGTCGTATTCATGGAAAACTCCAAAAACTATTCAACAAAAAGACCTATACCACAAAGATGACTGCTATGCAAGTCGCCCACCCAAAGATTTAATCGACTGCGCCAAAGCCGCCATATCCCAATCGTTAAAAGTCGTTTTAGCCTTGCGAATTGAAGCGGCATCCAGAAGCACATACGCCTCCTGCACCTGGTTTTGCATGAACGCAGGAGTGACTTTCATCCATTCCGCCCATGTCACCACGCGAAAAGAGCCGTCTTCCGCGAAACTGTTCAGCGAGACTGAGTGTCCACCCCATTCCTGATCATTCGGAACATAATCCCAAACCGTCTGGGTCTGCTGGGCAACAGTCAGGTTGACCCCCAAATATACATCTCCAAAAATCTCGATTGCCGTTTTAAGCAGGTTGAGATTATGGAAATCAACTGCAGCGAAGCCGAGCAACTTGTTTGTCTGCCCTCTGACGGGATAACCGTCTTTCATCCACGATTGCATGCACTCAAGAAGCGTAGCGCCCTGATCTGTCAAAGGCTGCCCCGGCTTATATCCAAACCTCTCATAGAAGGAAAGGATATCCGCAGTGGTGGGATAGTTTGTATGGCCGGCCCAGGTATTGCGTGCAAGCAGGATGTTGGCAATCCCGACACTGGTACAAGACCCGATGGAATCATTCATACCCATCAACCATGACGGGATTTCACTTCCGCGCATGATTTCCGGTTGCGGATTGTAGTGCAGAATTGTCGGAGCAAGCGCCGTCAAGGCAGGTGTATGAGGGCTAAAAACTGCAGGCTTGCGGCCAAGGCATTTATTGAGCATTCGCAATCATCTTTCGTGCGGTTTGAGTGCAGAGGGTTACGCGACGAATCCAGTCAGTGCCAAATTCATCAAACGTAGACAAGGATTCATAAAACCTGTCATGCGCTATTGAAAGTGCGCCGACTAAATCGCCAGAATAGGCTTTGACGGCAGCGAGAGTAATAGGCCCGATACTTCCATCTTGAGTCGTTCCTACAATCCCTTGCAAGCATCTGGCACTTTCTCCGGTTCCTGCGTTGACTCCAAAATCAAACACCATCAGATCGACTCCCACAGGGAGCAAATCGCCGGCTATCGGAATCCAATAATCCTCATGATAAATCTTTTCCGCTTCTACCACTGTCAGGTTTTTGATGTCAAGATGCGGATATGATTCGGCGCTGATGCCGTATTTCGTGCCCTTCAGAACGCCATGTCCGACCTTCCCTCCGGTCCAGTTTCCCGGATCAGCAGGATTATCCTGATATCCTCCTTCTTGCGAAAGAGTAAAATTGACACTAGGAATGAAATTTGAAATCATGAATATGCCTTTCCAGTTTTTCCAGCCGATCTAGTATTAGATGATCCCGCTGCTCTGCTGCTTTTACGTGTTCCAGCGTGACGGTCCCTGTTGCCGCCTGCGATTCCAGCATCATGACGAGATATTTTGCCGCAGTCTCCTGATCAGTCATGATCACGATGTTCTGCAGATAAGAGAGTTCAGTGATGATCCCCATCAGCCATACGTAAGGAAAAGGGTCGAAGGCATAGGGAGGTTTCAGAACATAATTCCAAGTCATCCAGGCAAGGATAACAAAGATTGTCCACCATAGCGCACGCCTTCCGCGCGACATGGCCTGAATGACGGCTTTTTCGCTACGCTCTATGGATTTGTTAAGGCGAGAAAAGAAGGACATTAGACCTTATAGTTAGTACTGGGTCTCACCGCTGGAAAAGTCATTTCACAAACCTTCCCATACCCATGTTGGAGTGCCCGACGACCAGCCTACGGCGATGGACGCGCCAGCGGGAACGTGAACGATGGAAGGCGCTCCCAAGGCAGTTTGCGTGCCGTTTAATCCCAAAGAGACGTTTGCGATTGTTCCGGAAATATAAACGGTGCAATCAAACGGATAGGGATTTGCATAAAATACGTCAGAGCCTACGGTTCCCAAAGCGGTAGGACTTGAGTATTGTGATGAGGCGCCCCCTGAATTTATAACTCCAACAGGATTAAGCCCCACAAGTTGGGTTGTTCTTACGCTAAATTGACCGGAAGGACCATTTGATACACCAATTGGCGCGGATGTGGTCGCTCCGTTAATGTTTCCTCCGATAACTTGGCAGGATGAACAATAATCAAACCCCGCTACCCCTGAAACATTTGCACCATTTCTGAATTGGCATCCAATAAGCTGAAATGATTCGTATTCACTTGCAGAGGTCCCACTTATTGAAACTTGATAAGCTGATATTGATGAGTATTGGGCCAACACACAGCTGTGCAACTGACAAAACCCTCCAGTCCCGGCGGTATTAACTAAAAACGACAATTGCGAGCCACCGCTCCACTGCGAACCAATATAACAATTATTAAAACATAAACCAAGATCGTTCAAAGAAGTAACTGCTTGATTCGCATGGTTATCAAATAAACATGAGTCAAATCTGCAGTCATTTGTATTTGATGAATTGACGGTCGTGTTACAGCCATTGGACGCACAATTAGAAAATCCTATACCTTGCGTTATTTGAGTTCCGGAATCGGAAAAAACAATTGCATTAGCACAATAAGTCCAAATACTGTTTGTAATTACCCAATTGGCGCATCCGCTAAATAGGGCGCCATTTCCCGTTCCCCCAGCTCCCCCGCTAGAATATGAATTGAAAAAACAATCAGTCATGCGGCCATTATTAACTAGCGTAGAAGTCAAAAGATAAGAACTATTGGCCGTAGTATAATCGTAAGAAGTAAACCCACACTCGCTCAAAATGACAGACTGTGAAGGAACCGTTTGTGTCGTAGATGGACTAGATAAAGCCAATCCAACGTATGCTCCTTTGATCCTAAAATTTATTCGGCAAATACTTGTTGTATAAATCTCGTTTCCAGAAGAAGGGTTTATATTAGTGACCGAAAGAATAGGAGATGAATTGGACGTGCCGCCGATAAGCCAGCCGCCTTCACCATCTAGATTTAAGCCGCCGGTCGCCGCAAGCGCGCCGGCAACGTAATAAGAGCCTCCATCAAGAGTAAGTGGAGCAACGCTCCCTGCAGTTGTGATTGCATTTTGAATTGCAACTGTATCATCTGTGATCCCGTCGCCTTTCGCGCCAAACCACTTTACGCTCAAAGCGTTTTCATATTGCCGATACCACCGCCGGCCGGCCGCATCGACAATGATCGTGCCGCCGTTGTCGGAAGACATATTTTCAGATGCGACAGTCTGCACACCATTGACAAGATAAGTGCCGGTTGATCCTGTGCCGCCGATTTCCGCCACGATTGAGGTGAAAGCCGCGACCTCATTTCCAAAAACTTGATTCCCAACCACAAGCGAGCCAGTGCTAACTGCTGTCACGTCCAGCACACTGCCCGCCGTTGACGTGGACGGAACCGCCGCACCGCTTACGAGACCCGATGTCGGCTCTGTCCAGTTCGTACCAATGGCAATCCCGGACGCTTGGAGAGTTTCGGTCCCCGTGCTGGTGGAAACGAATACATTCCACGCAGTTGCTCCCGTTTCGGCGGCAGGTGAATCAACCACAAGAAGATAATCGGCCGAAACTGCAAGGCTAACCTCAGAAGAAGCTACGGTTTCGCCTGCTGCCGAAACATATGTGATCACAACGTAATAGGTGGTAGCAGCCAGTGTGCCGCCAGAGGTGCTTCCAAGAGTCGGTGCTGCTGGCGCATTAACCGGAGCGAGCGATCCCGTAAATAGCGCACCACTAGTCGTGTCGGCTGCATCAACAACAAACGTGCCACCCCCTTGATCACCTGCAGTTGCAAAATTGGCAACATTGCAAGTGGTCGCCGTTGTGGAACTTGTAAGTCCCCTTAAATCTGCGATTGTAGGCGTATAAAATGCCGCCGAAATTGCACCAGCTACTCCAGAAACCGAAGTAACTCCCGTCCCTCCGTTTGCTACAGAAAGAGGAGAGTTAAGAGTGACACCTGCAAAAGTCGGAGAAGGGTATGATCCAGCCATTTTTAATTCCTTAAGATAATGAAATCATGCCACCATTGTTCCAGGGAATTCCTGAAGCAGCGGGAAGCGATGTAGGAAGAGCATCCGCATATGCGGCAAAATTAAATGTCGCCACATCTGCAATTGAAGAAAGCGACGTTGTGCAAAGCGCAAGTTGCCCGTTTTGTTCTTGCTGAATTGTAACTGTTTCATTGCCGGTCAACGGCTGCGGCAATCCATAAATATTGGTCATGATACGCTTATCAAACCTCCATTGTTCCACAAAACCCCCGCAGTTGCAGGCAGTGTTGTAGGTAGAGAACTGACGGTAGTGTTTCCCAACCCTCCTACATCACTCAAAACTTCGCTTGGTGATTGAAGTTCATACGCCGTGCCGGAGACATTGACGCGCGGAAAGTATAATGCCACACTAGAATTGGGAACAGGATTGGATGCTCCTACAAGTGCCTGCTGAACAAAAGCAGTTGTAGCAACAGCAGTGGAATTATCTGTACCGGAAACCGTATAGGCAGTTGTTCCTTGCGCCAAGGCGATTGGCGAAACGCCCCCTAAAAGATTGGCAAGCGTATAGAAAGAAGAGGCAGAGGCGGGTTTGACAAGTTGTGCGGACAGGTCCACCGCAGGAGACGTGACGCTGATAGCGGCCAAAATTGTTGCAATACTCGCTTGCGAAGCAATCCCGTTTTGAGATAGCGGAATCAACTCTGCTGAAGTCAGCGTTCCGGCTGCGGGTAATTGCGAAATTTGGGGCATTAATGCAGCCCGTAATGCTCAAGAAGGGCGCCAAAAGCAGTCATTACAATGGCTCCTACAACAGCCGCCCAAGGCGGGAGGGCACGTAAAGTAGACGAGAGGGCAGTATCAAGCCTCGTATTCATATTGGTCAACTGCGTATTTACGTCTTTGTGCAAGCCTTCCACGTGAGCGTTTATATTATTCACCACTGTCTCCAATCGAGTAATAGATGCGGCATGAACAACCAAAGTGCTTTCGTGTCTTGCCAGTTCAGCTTTGAGTCTGGCATCTTCAGTCTTGAGTTGTTCAATTTCTAAAAGCATTTCTGGAGTTGGACCCTGCATGATTAATCCCAATTACTGACTATACCACATTTTCTCATCGCGACTTATACAAAGTCCGAACATAAACTTATTGTAACATACGCCGAAAAAACTTAAAATAGGAAAAAGAATATTTGTTTTAGCACAAGAATCAGAATTGCAAAAGTTGCACTAATCCAGAAGAACGCCCGAATGCAATCAAAAAATGGGATGGGTTCATCCGTCAGCGTTTTTTCGCAATGGTCTTTTTGCACCATCCAAGAAAGCATCTTGCACAAAATGCATCCCCACTTTTTACCTTTTCTAGCTGCCAACGCCGCGTGCACGGAAAGGGTTTGATTATATTTTCCATCAAAAGCAACGACGTTCAGCAGTTCATCTTCGATAAAGCCAAGAGCAATCAGCCTTCCCGCCACAAACCGGGAAAGCAGTGAAAGAGGTTTTTCAAGCACGGAAGGCTTTGTCATGGGATTGTCACCTGATTGGAAGGAAAAGAGCCTTGGTTTGTCGCCGCGACCGCCTTCACCGCCGCATAATATTGCGCCGCCGCCTTGGCGAACGCCATGAACGTCGTAGTGCTTGGAAAGGTTACGAATGTCTTGCCGTCAATCAGCGGCCACTCAATCGTCTGCGTTCCATTGGTGAATTCGCTGAATGTGCTGATGAATTGCGCCTCGGTGCCAATATCCTCGCGCCCGAACGGCACGCCGCTGGCGACGGCATAGGTGCCGTTCAATGCCGGGGTGCTAGTGCTGGTAATCGTCAGCCCCGCGCCGAGGGCTGCGGCGGCTTGCTGTGCGAGGGTGGGCGCGGGCGGTGCATACGCGACAATCTGACCATTTGATATGGTCCACGCAGTCGCGTCTTGATATTGCGCCGCCGTGCATTCGACCGCGCCAGTCGGGAATGTTCCATCCGGCGTAATGCCTGCGCCGCGAATACCATTTTCGAGAGTCAGGTAATATTGCATAATTACACCTGCGGAAGAACAAGAACAGTTCCGCCGATCGAAACTGTGGCCGATTGAGAACTTGTCGCGTTTAAATTGATTGTTACGGACGATCCTGCCGTTGCGGTAAGGCCCTCGTTTATTGCGCCAACAGACGTTGTGCCATAATTACCCGTTCCACCCTGTGTTGAGTAACCAGAACCTGTAATGGATAATCCGGTCAAAACCCCTGCGGTAACGCCCGCATTTGCGTTCACCAAAATTGTAGAATTTTGCGATACCGTAAAAGAAACGCTCGCGGTTATGCCGGTTCCAGTTGCGGATGCGCTCGGGTAATAGGCTTTGAAAAGCTGCTGCAACTGAACCGCTTCCGTCGCGGTCGTGGCGTTGGCGACGTTGAATGCCTCGGACGATGAGCCGTTGAGGGCAGCAAAGTCCGCCTGCGCCTGCCCGAGGTTGACCGCTTCCGTGCTGGTCGTGGCGTTGGCGACGTTGAATGCCTCGGACGATGAGCCGTTGAGGGCAGCAAAGTCCGCCTGCGCCTGCCCGAGGTTGACCGCTTCCGTGCTGGTCGTGGCGTTGGCGACGTTGAATGCATAATTTGAATTGCCGGTAAGAGGCGCAAGCCCCTGCCAGACAGCCGAAGATGCAGTTCCGGTAGTCGTGCAAAACCAAAGAATGTTATCATTCGTATCCCAAACAATTGTAGGCGAAATTCCATTTCCTCCCTGAACGCCCGCAACCTTTCCATTTGGGTTGCCGGCATAAGGGACGACAGATTGCTGCGGCTGGGCGTATTTGATATTGGCGGTAGAATAAGAGGTAATGCTTGTCTGCCCCGCCGTAAAAGTTGTGCGAAACAACTCAAAAACGGAAATGTTATCAGGAGCCGTGGTGGTTGCATAGACGTACAAGCTATCTTCTGTTTCCGTATACCACAAGAACGGTGCGTTTGAAGGATTATAATCAGGATGCCCGATCGGAGGGCCAATAACCGCCGTGGAATTTTGAGAAAGCGCGTATCGAGTTGCTACAAGATAGGCAGTTACTGAGCCAGAAGACGGAACCAAAGATGAAAAATCAACTGTTACCGAACTGGAAGTCTGCCCGTTTGTCGTTCCATAAAACCCGCATAAATTTCCTTCACCATCTAAAAGGCGGAAAGAAGTCCCCGCCGAAACAGAGACAGACAAGGAATTTAATGTATACGTCAAATCGTTGGGGTAAAACAGCCCTGCGGTAAAAAGGGACGCTCCCAAATCCTTTAGGGACGCAGCAATATACGATTGCCCCTGATTCAGCAAAGCACCATTTACAAATTGGTTGTCAGTATAATTTGGCTGTTGCATCAGGCTAAACTCGGGTTCAATGTTGGGTCAGTAAGATAGGTAGTCGGAAGAGGAGATTGGGCCGGATTTGTACTCGCGGAAATAGCGGGAATAACTGCTGTAGTTGATTCTACCAGATAAGCGCCAGTTACGCTAGGGGCACCTAAATAATTGATTGAGCCTAGATACAAACCTCCGCTTGGTATGTAAATAGGCAAAAAAGGAACACCTGCAGGACGAACAACATTCAGACCGTTTGCCAATGAAAGATCGGACGCTTGCGTAATTGAAGACGTTAATGTAAGTTTCCACGAAACCGTTGAAAAATTTTCCGTAACCGTATTTTCATATCCTAATGCATCTTGCGCATATAATTGAATCGCAACGGGGGTTGTGCGACCCAGTTTTAATGTGAATTGCATGCGGTTGCGATATGTCGTATCCGTTTCAGTTGTCTGGCGCGGCATATTGAAAAGTGCGCCCCAAGTATTGAGCCAGTTGCCCTGCGCTTGCGCAAAATCATACTGAAAGGCAATTCCGTCAATACTTTGCGTATAAAATGTCAAACCTGCAGCATAAGAATTTTGCAGCCACGAAAAAATATTACCCGTGCGCAAATACGTCGGCGGCAAATCATAAAGACGAGACTGTACTTGCGACCAATCCATCAGGTAAAGTTCACTGTTGAAGATTGAAGAATATTGCGTTCATTATAAGAAGCCGTAATTCCCGAAACCGAAACTCCTGACGCATTAAGCAATACAACCGACAACGAGGAAATGGAAGGTGAGACAGAATTGGCAACCGCTGCCGTCAACTGGCTTTGGCTGATAGTAGAAGCAAATCCGACAGATGCATAATAAGTGTTTATAGCAGAAACAGCACTGTTTGTCAAAACGGTAGAACTTGACCCGTCAATAATGGTGCCGCTAACAACAACAGAAGAGTATAAAGGGGTAACACCTGATACTACATAAGGCACTCCGGCAGGGCGATTGCCTAGCGCATCCAAAGAGCCAACTACACCATTCAGTTTTGCGGTTACCAAACTTAAAAGTGTATTGGATGCGCTTCCTGATCCATTATCAATAAATAAGTCAAATCCCGGCACAACTGTCTGGTTATTTTGAACCTGTGTAATCCACGGCTCGTAAACGGAAGAGTATTTTACTGTCTCCCCCGTGCCCGATACCGTAACCCCAATTGCGGAATTGGCAATAGCAACCGGCGTTCCAAGTCCAATCGCCGCAACCGCTGCTGTAAAGCGCGCTAGTGTTTGGCTGGCGGATTCAGCATTTTGGCCGCCGGTTGTCGCGGCGTAGTTTGTGCAGAAGAGCGCATAAGGCAACCCAGTGACGATTTGTGTGATTGTATTGGCCGAAGTATTTCCCGATGTGCCGCCGACAATCGCTACAATAGGAGCGGAGATAGAAGTCGAATTTTGCAGCAGTGTTACGGCTTGTGTCGTATTGAATTGAATGCCTCCAATCGTTGCAACAATTGTGCCTGCAGGGATCAGAACGGCTTGAGACGCAGGGGGAGGGGTTGGTCCAGTTCCGGTCAAAAAGGTAATGGTTCCTGTAGCGGGCTGCGCCGTCAGAGGATAAATTCCAAAGGCGCTATAAGCAGAATAGACCATCGCCTGAAAGGCTTGCGCTTGTGCGGAAACGCCCTGAATTTCTTCTACCGAACCAATGGCTTCCGAATTTGTTCTGATTTGAGAACCAATATTATAGTCAGTTACGACGCCCGATTGCGCCGCCATATAAGACAGAATATTGGCGGCTACCGTCGTGGTATTTGGCGGAGAGGGAATCGTAATCGTGCTGCTCATACAACTGGTCCTAGAACTTCATTTACACTTGCCGCTTGCGACCCTGCGCCGTTTGGCAGTACAGTGGCTGTTACATTGATTGCATAATTTTGATATGCCGTAGTGGACGCACTCACGATCTTGTTGACACGAGGATCAGACAAAAGTGCTGACCTGGCATATGCAGTAATATACGACAAAGTGTTGGAATCTGTAATAGCACCGACTTCTGGAGGAATTCTTGATCCAAAATCATTATGATAAACAAGAGCACCAAGCGTCGTCTGCAATCGGCGACCAAGCGAAAAAGACAAATTCTGGTAGCCGCTTATCAATTGAAAATCGCCAGCCCATACAGCGATATCCTGATTTAACGGGCCATAATATATATCCACGCCTAAATAGTTGAGAGTGTAAGAAGGAACAGTGCCCTGCGTTTGCACAACACCTGTCGTGGGAAGGAAAAGCTGCTGCCCCGGCACCGCCGTCAAGGCCGTCGCACCTGACGTGATATAAGGAGGCTGCAAGTTATTGGTAGCCGCGATTTGCGTCCACTGTTCAAAGTTACCCAAACTGCGAGCCGCCATATCCATCAGATTGTCGTTTTCGCGTACAGTGGCTAACTGAATGTTTCCGGCCACTTGTTGCCGCAGGGAAACAAGTGTAGTATCAAGATTTTTTAATGTCGTGCCGATGATGTATTTGGCCGTATTGACATTTTGAGATTGCAAGGAGGTAGGATCGTTTCCAGTCAGCGCAGCCATCCCAAGCATGGACGGGATAGAGACAAGATTATTCCACGCCGTCTGCAAAGAATTTTGATTTACAAGATCGGCATCTACAAGCATTTGATATGCGACCATAGAAGATTCATACATTTGTATAACCGCGTTATACGCACTTCCGGTATATGGAAATCCAGACGATTCAAGTGCCGTCGCCAATGTAAGCCACGCATCCGCTGCTTCTTGCGCCGCCTGAATAATAGTGGATATAGTTCCTAATGTAATTGGTTGTAATGATTCGGTTGTAATGGGTTGGTTTGTTTGCGTTACTAGCGATCCGTAAATAGGATTAGGTTCTCCGACAAAATTCAGAATATATTCAAGATATTGAGGATCGGCTATCGGAAGTGTGTCTTGCACATAGGCATAATTAGGGGCAGTGAGAGTCACGTTAAAGCGCGTCTGATTTTCAGAAAATTGCAGCATTCCGGTCAAGCGGTTCTTGATGTAAGTTGCCGTATTAGCGTCCAGCGAAACGGGAACTGCAAATGCTTCTGATAAAAGCAAATAGTTGTTATACACTTGATTCGTATCTTGAATGGCGCTTAGTGCTATCAGAGCGTTTTTAAGTGAAGACGCCGTAAAAGCGGTCAAGTTTTGCGCTTGCGCAATCTGTGCCGGGTCAAGGTTTGAATTGTAATAATTCAACGTTTGTAAAACTGAATTCCATATTTGGCCTGAATATCCGGTTATGAAAAGGTTGTTGGCCATTACCCAATCCCATATGCAGAAAGGGTTGAAGTAATAGTGGATTGCACCTGCGTCATCACAGGGCCTGCGGCGGCATTAAACAATTGCCCTATAGGATCAGCCAAACTTGAAAAAATGGGCGCGTCCACACGTTTGACGCCGGCTAACATGAAGCGATATTTTATCCAAAGAGGCTGTGATGCATCCTGATAGAAACCCTGCTGCCCAAGCGGTTCGACTTGCCAAAAATCATTGGAAAAATAATCGTAAAATTCAAGTGTATACAAAACGGAAATGCCAGCTTGAATCTGGTATTGGTTCAATTCCGCATATTGCGCCAAAAGCGTAGCCAGATTTTGAATTGATTGCAGGCCGGTGGCTAGATAGGCATCGTTGCTGTGACGATTGAACCCTGTCGTCCCTTCCAGAACATAAGTGACGGGAGCATTGCCATAGATATCAACTTGACGCTGAACGCCTTGATAAGACGGATCGCCTGCGGTATCAAAAGCGGTGGACATCGCCGTATAGGTTTTGCGAAGCGATGAAGGCGACATCGGAAAAGTATAGACGCTATACGGCGCGGAAAGCGCGCCTGGATAACGAATCGATAAGGTATAAATAGCCGAACGGGTGTTCGGCACCGGCACTTGTCGAAAGGTTTGATAAGGCGATGTAAAAGGGGCTAAAAGAGATGCGCTCATAGCAGTTGAAGCAGTGCTGAATTCATGGAAGTGGTTGCGTATAGATGCCCGTCACTATACCACATTAAATCTGAAATACCAATCGGCTGTGTATACGTATTGTTTTGGTAGTTTGTAATTGTCGAAGAACTTACGGCTCCACTGACAAGTGTGTAAAGATTGTTGGCCGTAGTGGCAAACCAGATTGATCCGTCGCTTTTGTAAGTGACGCAGGTAGGTATTTCAAAACCTATTTTTTGAGTATATACAGTGCCCCACGAACCTCCAGAATAGGTCGTTACCCAACTATACGGGACAGCCGCAAAGGTAAAAGGCTTTGAATTGTAGTACTGATAGATAGAAGAATTTGTGCAGCCAAAGATCGTCAGCCCTGAATGCGAAATTCGGTTCCACACGGCGGGTAAGTCTTGCGTGGATTGAAATAATACCTGATCCGAAACAAATGCGTAATACCTCAACTGTTGATTCGTCTTGTCCAGAATGACAATCTGTCCTTGCTGCACATACACCTGGTCCGCCGAACCCGTAAAGGAAACCGTATAAGTTGTATCGCTGGCAACAACAGAAAGGTATCCGCTTGATCCCGAATTGCCGCAAAAATACAGAACGTTATTTGTGTCGGAAGTCATGGAGACAGGCGTATAGGAAAGCGATGTAACAGATGCGGCGCTCCACTGGTCAGTGGAATAGTTCAGGAAAGTGTAGCCTCCTGAAACTGTTACGCCGATTTGTGTGGGGGATACGACATACAGACTGTTTGGCGCAGTCAAGGCTATAGTGCCGCTCGTGGCCCATGTCCCTCCTGAATATCCTAATATTTGAATCTGATTGGCAGTGGGGTTGCACATGAAAGCAAAATCTACAACAGGCGCGCCGACAATCTGCGTATATCCAGAAACGGAAAGGCTTATGGTTTGGGCCACTGACAAGGCAGAGTTGGCAACATCGTAAACAACAGCGGCTGAACTATCCGTTGTCAAGACTTGTGTGCTTGTAGAATTCCACGTTACCCATTCTGCTGTGCCAGAAGCTGCAAGGGTATTGATGACTTGCCAGGACGGATCAGGTCCGGTTGCAAGATTGACCGTATTGTTCGCGGGATTGGCAAAGGTAATAAAATCTCCGTTTGGGGAAAGGGATATATTATACGCGCCGTAAGAGCGCAAAGATGTTTCTGCCGTTCCGATAACCGCTACGCCAGATGCGGAAGCAGACTCGTTCATGATATGCAATATATTTGAAACAGGCGGCTGCGTATAAGAAGATGTATCAGAAGTCAGACTATATACGGCAAGATTGTTTTGCGGCGCCTGAATGGAATACAGGTTTGCCGAATCTGTTTGCAGTCCTACAACTCCAGACGCAAAGTAAGCTCCAGACACAAGTTGCGAACCGGAAATCTGATAAACATCGCCACCCCACGAGTTGAAATAGTTTGTTGCCGCAATTGCGGTGCCGTTGAAAAATGTGCCGCTTGCTGCTACATAATTGAGAATTGTGGAGCCTGAAGTTAACAATCCTACCTGATTGTCCCAGTCAGTCCAGTATACATTTCCGCCTGAGGGGGCCGAAGAAGTGGCGCCGTACGCCAGCAAACTGCCTGTATACGATCCGCTGCTAAACGTCGTGCCGTTATAAAAAACCAGATTTGGATCGTTGAAATCCAAAGACAGTATGCCGCTTCCGTAAACCGAAAACGTTTGGGCTTTTCCTACATTCTTGATATTTGGAAAAATATAAGTTGCCATATCCTATTATACTTTATTTACGGAAAAACTCAAAGAGCGCGGTCAGTTGGACACGTTGACGAGAGTAGACCCAATATTGGAAGCCGTTAATTGAACAGTCGGAACTCCTGTATCTCCGCCTTCTGGGTCTGAATGAACATGCGCATTATATGCAGATATGAGGCTGTTTGTTAAAACCAGCGTATCAGCCAAAGACGCTCCGCCTTGGCTAAGGTTGATCACCTTGCCTGCCGCAGCGTCAATGTTTATATTGCCAGAAGCGTCAATCTGAATGGAAGCTCCGTTGACAGATAAGGTGATGGCTTGCCCGGTTGCGGCTTCTACATTAATCGCTCCCGCCGAAGTAATTTGCGCCTTGGCTCCTGTTGGATGATTGATTGTCGTGTTGAAAGGCGAAGGAGGGGAAGGAACTCTTTGCGAAGACGTAAATTCCACGCTGCTTGAAGACTGATCCGGATTGACGGTTTGCCGAAAAGTCGGATCAGCCGTTGTAGCCGTGCCGACTACTATAGCCGTTCCATCAGGATAATAAATGTTCTGGTTGCCTGTCTGATCCAGCCATTTATAGTATCCGCTGTAATGAGAATCATATTCAAAATGCGGATCGGTCGTATTGGTATACGCTTGCACATTTTGTGCGTATAAGCTGCCAAGCCACACGCCATTGCGTATATCGCCCGCAGGGAAGGCTACAATACCCCATGTGCCCGGCGTAGGTAAGGCGTGCTGTTTGACACGCAAGGCGTCTGCAGGGCCGTCAGAAACGACTGTGACAGGTGTTCCCGGCATCTGACCACTGGGGTATAGCACCATGACCTTGTTGGGAGGAGATTGGGAAACAACCTGCGCTTTGGTAATCCACGGAACCATTAGTACTGCGCCTTGTTGAAAATTTGAGCGATATCGCCAATCAACCCTTGGCCGACAATGTTTTGGTAATTTACTGGGGTCAACGGCGGCCCAAGCCCGCTTGGCAATCCGGCTTGATATACGCCATCTTTTCGCTGTGCATTTCCGGTGCTAAGCGCGATCATCAGATTTGAATCCGCATATACTGCGTTTGGCAAGCCTCGGCTTAACGTAAGAGTGGTCGTTGACATTCCTCCAAACGTAAATCGATGCGATACGCCTTCAATATAAAATTTCCACAACTCCTGATTTTTATAAGGTGTAAACTCAAAGGTTGTGCCAGGAAAAATGTCAGGCCGCAGGCGCATCGTGATTTGCCCTTTGGCCATGTTAGGTGTCGGCTCAAAATACGACGTTTGACGCAAGGCGAGTTGCTGCACAAGCGTTTGAAAGTCTTCAGGAGTGCCACCCCCTGCGGCCAAGGACTGTGCGTATTGTCCTGCGGAATCATAAAACCATTCTATATCCTGAATTTGCGGACGGTATCCATAACGATGAATAGATGCTACATCTGCAAAGGAAGCGAATGTATAAATGAAGGGGGAATTGGAGGAATTGCTTTGCCCGAAAAGCGCACTCAACTGCACGGGGTTGATAACATAAAAATTTCTGACTTCAGAATCATCAAAATAAATTCTGTTTTCAATACCAGAATTTTCATTTGTGGTGTAGACAGGCAAGTTTAACCAATAACTTTGATCCCATTCGACTTGCGGAAAAGTGCCAGAACTGTTGGCAGCTTGCGTGGGACGAGTCCACGGCAGGGGGTTTACCCTCGCGACTATTTGAGGCGAACTGTCAGGAAACCCCGGCAAGTTTAGATATGTAGTGGCAGGGATGACATTTGGCGAAGGGAGGGCTGTACCAGGATAATAGCCCTTTGGACAAGTAGTAACAAAAAATTCATAAAACGGAAAAGGAAAAACCTTCATGAATTTTTGTTGCCAGCTACCTTCGCTCAGCATAAAATAATCAGCGAAGGGGATTTCTATGTTTGAGTCATAAGGCTCCCAAAATTGCGCCACCATATCATAAAAAGAAACTCGTCCGCCATTATACGGGAAAGACAGACTCGCCATGATGCTTTGCGGACCTGCCATGATCTTTTTGTACCACGCTTCCCCAAAAGCATTTGGCGTTGCGCTTAAAAGCGAATTGGATAAAAGTGCTTGCAGGCCGGCTGCTCCTCCTACAACGGCGGCACTCGTCCCCGCAAGAAAAGAGAGTGTATAATAACTGGCCAGAGAAAAGAAATACTGAAAATCGGCACCAACAACTGAAATCGTGCGCATAACCCCTTTGTTGGTGCGCCAGTCTTGAGTTTCCTGACACGATTGGACGACACCAATCATCACAATTTCACGGTATGATCCTCGCGCTATTCCGATGACCACCAAGGACATTGGGGTAAGCAAATCCGTCCAAGAGGGCCGTGCGTTCAGCCCGTAAGGCCCTCCGGGCGCGAGTAGCATTGAAAACGTGCCGACTTGCCCACGAATATTCTTGCTTACGGAAAGGTCAAGAAGACTTGCGTTGTTGCCTGATAAAATATACTGCCCTCCCTCAAAAGGATATACGGCAACATATGCTTCCGGGCCGGTAACAAATCCACTCATGGCTGCTTAGGTGCCAAGCCTAAATGCCCGGCAGCATAACCCCCTCCCGGCAGTCCTGATCCATGCACATGGTTGAGCGCGTTTATAAATTTTAGAACACCGGCATTGAAGTTTGCTGTTGCATTCGCAAACGCGGTGGCCGAGCCGCCAAACTGTTCAAGCGCCGTTAAAAGAGACTCACCCGCATTTCGTGAAGTAGTAGTGTCCAAGTTTTTAGTATTTGCTTCTGCTTTTCTAAAATACCCAATCATCTTCTGATTTTCTTGTTGTGTCTGCCCAGTAGCGGAAAGATATGCGTGGTAGTATCGCATTTTTCCATTCTTTCCTTGAGTATGGGCGATTACACTTGCGGGAATTTGGCCTGCTAAAATTTGCTTTATATGGCTTGGGGCAGGCCCCCAATTATAAGCATCATAAGCGTCAATCAAATGCTGTTTTGCGGATAAATGATGCCCATTAAAAAGCGCATACATTTGCGCAAAATATTTTGCAGAAGCCAAAGCCGCTGTTTTAGGATCAAGCATATTTGCGCCGGTCATTCCTACTGCGGCAAGTGCGTCGGGCGTCATCTGCCCCAAGCCAATAGAAGGACCGACTTTTGACATTGCAAAAGCGGAAGGTTTAAATCCAGATTCCCCTCCCACAAGACCATAAAGATAAGAAATTGGAACGCCTGTTTTTTTGGACGCCGAGGCAAGTGCGTTCATGACAAGAGGAGAGGCGGAAGCGCCTGCCCCATAATTAGACGTATTGCCGCCAAATCCAGAAAGATATTGCATTGCGGAACCTACGCTAGCCCGTGTCGCCGCAATGAAGCCAAGGTCTCTCATACTTTGTGGACCATTAGCAAAATAGTCATACTTTCTAGCATACCCCGCCAATTGATTTTTATGAGAAATAAAATAATCACCTAAATAATATTCCGCAAGCTGATCGTTTGGCGACGTTATAATATCTTCTATTAATCTTTTACCTGCTGGTGTGCTTCCTAATTTTTTATAATTGGCTGCTCCAATAAATTTTTTAAGTTTTGCAGAACTGTTAACACCCCCGTTTGCCGCAATAGCCCGATACAAAGGAATAGAAGTTATAGGATTGACCCCAAGAGTTTGAGCGGCTGAGGAAAGTGCGGAGGAAAAAGACAACTCAGAAGCGCCGGTACGTGACCCAGTCCCACCAGAAGTCATCATGCGGTTGAAGATTTTTGTGACGCTCCCTGCGCCAGCCGTAAGCCCTCCTTGCGCCACATTCTGCTGCAAAATTGTTCGCATGGACTGAAAGATGCGCGACCTATCGGCACCTACCGCAACGGCGTCTTCCATGATCTTTTGAAATTTCTTGGTGTACCCTTGACCGCCATATTCCCCTTGCATGCGGGCGATCGTGGCATAAGTATCCGTCCCCATGCCTGCAAGGCCGGGCATGAACCCCATTCCTGCAATTTTACCTACTGTACGTGCAGCACTCGAAGCACTGCGCGGCGCGATTCCGTATTGCCCTAAAATATTAAATGCGTCTTGGCCAGAAAGACCGTAGGCTTGCATAAGGCTTGGGGCTGCGCCATGCGAACGATAAAATTGGCGAAGAATGCTCTGTCCGCTTGTGCCGGCATTCAGCCCATAAGCGCCTGCCGTGCGGCGCAAATTAATATAAGGCTTGGCAGCGTTATAAGCACCATTATAGATGGCGGAAATGGCGTGAGGCATTTCATAAACCGCCCCTCCAACCGCCGCTGCAGCAGCTAGAGGGTCAAGTGCCGCAGCACCGAGTTCAAACAAATCCCCTATAGCGCCGCCCGCTGCTGTGCCAAAGAAGCCGCCACCAAAACCGCCTTTGCCGCCCCCTATCCCACTGCCTCCACCCCCGGCACCGCCCCCGTAAAACCCTCCTCCTGCCGCCATCCTTGCTTTTGCGGCACGGCGTGCCACAACGGCACGCATGACCATTCCTTTTGCGCCAGGAGCATATTGAGCGGCAGAACTGATATTGGAATAAGATTCAGCGAGAACTTCACGCGCCTTTTTGCGATCCGCTTCTTGCTCTTGTGAAGTCTTGCTATTGGAGCGCACATATTTGTCAAGATTTTTTGACATATGCGCAAGATGGCGATCAATCAGGATAAGTTCTTTTAGTTCTCCTCGATTGACCGCATTGGTTCCGACGCCGCCTAGCCTGCGCGCTTCCTGATTATAGTATGCACCGCCCATCGTCCCCAAAGACGAAGAAGATACTCCCGCCGCTACCGCAGAACGGTATTGATTGGGGTAAAGTGCGGATGCAGCCCGCATTTCGTTTCGTCTCGTAACTGCATCCATTCTCGCTTGCGCCTGCATGCGCGAACGCTCTATTTTTTCATCCGCTTGCCGCGATCTTTCACGCATTCTGCTGATTTGCACCGCTTGCGTGATTTGCGCTTGATCTAGAAACGATAAATCAAGATTAGGGTCATAGCCGGGAAGATTGCGTGCTTTGGCCATGCGGGCTGCATGCTCTCGTGCAGCCTTTATGTTGCTTTTTTCCAGTCCGAATATATTGTCTTGCGGCGTCGGCGGCTGCCCTGTAATCGTGATTTTAGCCATCAATCTTTGCCTTTAGGCGGTGGATAATAACGCGGCATGTTTGGTGCAATGGCACTCTTAGGAAGAGGGAACGAAATACGCTTGACAAATTCCTCCTTGGCTTTACCAAGCAGCCGATCTGCCCATCCAAGCATGATCTTTTGATGGCTTTCAGTCTTTTCAATTTCCTTGGTACGCTCAAACTTGAATTGATCCGGGTTGTCCTTGGCATACATTTCCATGATAAAATTCATTCGCGCTTCGGAAAGAGACGTAACCTTGTCATCAAAAGGAGAGCAATTAAGGATTCGGCTGACTCGCCACAGGTTCTGCGCTAGTCGGCTCTGCGTTTCCAGCCCCTCGTCCGAGAAATCGGGTCACCTCTTCCTGGAATTTGTTGTAAATTTCATACAACATTCCAGTGGCGGTCGGAGGAAACTTGGACGAATCAACAGCGACGGAAACTTGCCCACGTGCATCCTTGGTTTCGGAAAACGCCCATTTGGCAGTGGACTTTTCAAGCAGGACTTCCATCGTTGCCATCGCACGAACAAGAATGATCGTGTTGATATCCAGCCCGTCTTCGTAACCAATTCCTTCAGGATCAAACTTGCGTCGGATACCGGCTGCCACAGAACCAATCTTGGCAACATCCATAGGCGAAGGAATACGAAATTCAAAATCTTCGTCTTCTACGCGAACCGTAATTGTGTTTGTCAACACGTTGCTAGTCATAAAAAACTCCATACTTGGGTTGTGGAGCCTTTATATCACAAATTCAGACGACTAACAAGTCAGGCATATATGTTGGCCACTGACACGTTTACCACTCGGGTAAAAGTGCGGCCATTGGCAGTCTTAATTGTGATTGTAATCTGATAGGAAAAACCGGCAACGCCACCTGTCAACCAAAACCCAACCGCTGTTGCAGCCCCTCCCGTTCCCGCGAGAACCGCAATGTTGGTTACGGTCAGATTGGAAGACGATGAAACAACTGTCGGCGTGCCAGTGATGGTATCATACGTTCCGCTGGCACTGACGAGCGTATTAGAAAAATCTACAATCCAGTCATCCACATCGCCGGGATTTTTTAACGACGGAAAAAATACGGGAAATGTCATGCGCTCGCCGATACATTATTGCTAAAGAACTTTAACATTCTTTAACCATTGCACTCTAGCGGGATTGCCAGAGAGGGTGTATCTACCAAAGCCCGCAGAAAAATTCCACGAGTACCATTGTAATCACGGTCCATAGAAACGCCGTTAGACCTCCGTGTTCACGTAGGCGTCAAATCAAGGGGCGGTCGGAAGCGAAGCCCCCGCTGCAGCCGAAGACAAGAAGTTCACCCCCGCCAGCGCATTGTTTCCATTCAGGATCGAATTACCGTCTACATCCAGAATATCCATCGCCAGGAACGAAATGGTTTCGGAAACCGCTGCGTTGGTCGTGATGTTGGTTCCTTCGTTAGACGCCACGCACCCTACATAAGCAAGGAAAGGATTGCCGGAAATGTCGGAAACATAGATGTTGAACTGGTTGTTGGCGAGAATGTTGACAAGGGGGGTGGATTCGCCAAAAAAGGATTCCCCTTCCGCCGTCAACCGCAGCTTGTCCACATTGATCGTCATGCTCATGCGAAGCTGCTGGATTTCCTGCGGCTTGCTGCTGCCGATTCCGTAATACGCATCGGTGCCCATATCCCAGGCGGGAGACGATGCAGTTGCAAAGCCAATCAACTGATCGCCTACAAAAAGCGAGCAGGCGTTGCCGTTAAGAACCTTGTAGTTTAGCTGAGTTTGATTATAGCCGGGCATTCGTTAAATCCTTACGCTGAAAGGTTCAAAGGCTGCACAAAAGTCTGCTCAAGGATAAACCTGATCTGACCCACAAGCACGACATTCACCGTAATGGAAAGCGTCTGCGTAGCGCCATTGTAGTTCAGCACCAGCGACTTTGCATCCCACGAAACAAGAACGCCGTTATTGCCGGGGCTGTAAATCAGATTGTTAAGCTGCGTGACAATAGCATTGCGCACGCGAGTCAGACCGTAAGGCGAGGCAATCGTGCCAATGTAAGGGGCGACCGCCGCAGAGAGTGAATAGGCAAGGCCCCATCTGCAGGCCACTTGCTGATTGAACACGTTTTCAGGGTTGTTATCGCCCTGCCACGTCGTCAGGTCGCTGACAATGGTGGGAACATTGGTGTTCGGATAGTTGAGCACCATGACGCCCGCATTCTGCAACTGGTTGATCTGCGAGACAGTCAGGTAAGAATTGGCACCTCCTGCCTTCTCAACCCCTGTGCCGGACAGTTGTTGGTTCGTCAGAGGCTGCGCAATGATATTGCCGGCCATGATGCCCGCAACCGCCGCCGCCCACGCAATACCGCCATACAGAGTATTAAGCCCCGTGGTTGTATCCGTGCGATAAATGCCGGGGTAGCAATACGTGGATTCAAAAGAATTAAGCTGTGTTGCATTTTGAACTGTAGTCGTAACAGAATCGCCAACCGACGAGCCCGTAACAAACCGGCGCCACGCTTTGTAAGAGATGCTGGATGCAGTTTGAGCGTGCTGCATGCCAAGTGCCGTGACTGCGCTGTTATTGCTATCTGCAAACACAACCCAACCCGGAGTTTGCAGGGCAACGTTAAAAGCGTCCGCATAATCCTGATTGGTCGGCGGGACGTTGGTGCCTCCGGTAAAGTGCGTAAGCCCGACTTCGTTTACCGAAGAAGTCCCCGTGAGGGCGACTCCCGAAACAAGCGCCGCAGACACATAATTGGACGCATACTGATTGGCCCAATAAATGATATCGCCTAGCGTAGCGGCAACATTTTTATACTGATATGCACCCGAAACAGCAACTGGAAGCGAAACAGCGGATGCCAGATTCAGATTGACAGAAGGAAGATTGCCATTTGATACGACAGCAGCAGAGTAGTATCCAGTGCCATTCAGGTAGGCCACCAAAGAGGCAATCGTGGAATAGCCACTGCCCGTAATATCGATCGAAACGGATTCCCCTGCGTTCGGGCTGTTTATGATGAAAGTAGTAGCCCCCGCAGAGGTGCCCGACACAGTGTAAGTAACGCCACTGGCGGTTCCAGCATAAGCCAACTGAAACGGCACGCCGAGATTCTGCCCTTCGACAGACGTATTGGTATAACCGTCGTAAATAGTCACATTGTAGCCTGCAACGGTGCCGGCTGCTACCTCATACTGAAGCAAGTTGCTGGCCGCACCGTAATTGGCGGAAGTCAACTCAATCAGATTTGCAGCCGAACCACTTGTGATATAGGCCGTGGACTGCGTGTTTTCGCTCGCATTGATAAGCGTGATATACTGCGCACCATTCAGGCTGGGCGACGGATTCGTCATGAAGTCGATATACGTCGCGGACGGAGCGCCACGAATGGCATTCTTCGCGTCCTGCGCATTCGTATAGGTCGTCGGCGTCTTGGGCGCAAGGCCATAGAAATCGCCAATGAAAATCAGAGGAGGGGTAAGCGACTGCACAGGCACAAGGGCCTGCGAAACATTATCCGCATAATAAGCGCCGGGAAGGACAAGTGTTTGCCCGAGAAACTGAACATTTACATTAGGCATTTATGTCACTTTCCAAATTTGACTGGCTTTGCATTGGCAGGCTGCTTGCCATAGTGCTTGATCATCGCTTTCCACTCGGACTCACTGTGCCGTTCAGCGGAATGCTCAATACGCAGGAACCGCAGCCAAACTTCGTCAGCGGTCCCTGCGATAGTTTTTGCAAATGCGCCGAAGGTTAAAATCTTATCACTCATGTCTGGCCCTCTTATGATATTGTCATTCTACATTAAAATCAGACTATGGCCTATAGGTATTTGAAAATTTGATTAAAGATTTGATTCGTCTTGGGCTGTAGAAGGGTTGGGATCAATATCCGCAATAAATCCATAATTGGTAGAAACCGTTACATTGAACGTCCCGGTAATCTCTACAAGACATTCGCAATAATAAAAACCGGGGGCATCTCGGTCTTGAGTGACTTGTCCTGTATCTACCATAAAGTCATGACTGACATTCTGGCCGATGGATTCTAGTAGCGGCCCTAGAATTGTCTTGAAAATGGAAATGACGGCATCGCGATAAAATTCGCGTTCTTCCGCCGATGTCGTCATGATGGCAATGCTGTATCGTCTTTTTGTAAGATCAGTGATGCTGAGCAAGTTGCTTTGATAATTGGACATGACGTTTTGCCCAATTGGCACTTGCACTTGCTGCATTGTCACTTGACTGATTGCGACAAACGGCAAAGTAGGCTGCCCCGCAACTGGCATCGCATGAAAAACGGAGGGTTTGCGCTTGAAATTATTCGGCACGATCAGGGCGTTCAGCCCTGCCTGCATCACGCGAATAAAGATTTGGGTAAGGTCATCCTGGTTTATCGTAAGTGTCGCGCCCACTGAAATTGCAGGGGTTGTGACCGACACATCCGTTCCGCCTGACACAACCGTAAATGTGTAGGCATAGGCGAGGCTTTGGTTTAGTGGCGCATTCAGCCCTTCTCCTATATCAATGTAATTGATATAAGGAATATACGTGCTACCTGTCGGCACTGGAGTAGGATCAGGAAGGAGAAGCGACGTGCCACTGACAAGTGAGCCGCCTTGATCCACATACCGTGTCAGTGACCATCCACTGACCGTTGAGGATTGGAGTTGAAGAGATACAACGCCTCCGCAGGGGACAAGTTCATAATAGATGCTTGGATCGGTTCCTACAGTACCGCTCATCACTCAAACTCCATATTGATTTTTCAAAAGGTCGGCAAGGTGCTTGGCAGGGGCATACGCCGGTCGATCCGGAATATACCAGGCTGCCGCTCCCGGCCCGTCTCGCATTGTCCGAAAAGATGTGCGCTTGATTGGCTTTCCCCACATACGGGCTATGTTACGCCGAACTCTTTGCCCGTTCGGATTGTATTTTGTGATGAAATCAGCAAGAGAATTGCCGTTCAGCATGTCGTTCGGCTTGTCTTTGTCGGGATAAGGCGGCATGGGAATAATACGATAACGTTCGCCTTTGGCATTGATCTTTGAATATTTTGCCAGCATCTTTTGCTTGATGCTGAATCCGCTTATACCGTCTTCAATCCATTTACCTTCTGGCGCAACCGTATCGTCAGCAACAATGACAACCTGATATGTACCCTGCCGCTGCCAGGAAATTGAAGCAGCGTATTTGCCGGAAGGATGCATCAGCTTTTTGCCGCCGATTTCCTTGTGCCCGAGCGCAAACTCCATCCATTGCTTGTACGTATCGGCAGCAATCAAACCGAGTTGCTGGGGATTGGCGTTTGTGTGGATGACATAATCGGTCATATCAAAAACTTGTTGGTTGCTTCTACAACTTCGGAAACTGTAGTATGATGTATAGATACTTGCTGGACCATATGCGCAAGGGGAGAGGTCATGGAAGTGCTTGCGGGCTGCCGCTTCCATTAGCGGTTGCACGAGTCCAAAGATCGAGGGTTGTCAGCCGGAATCTTTTTGGTATCTGGCCTGTTCCGTTGGCAAAGGGCCTGTTGTGCGGCATACCACCTGCTTCGCGCCACGCTATGTAAACCGGGGCAGCATTATATTCTACCGTATACGCAGTCCCATCAGGTGCATTTGTCAGGATTACAGACGCACCTGACACGACGTATTCAGAAGATGGAATAGGCGATGTAATCTGCGTTGTCGGATCGAACTGATAAACGTTGAGCACTTCAAGTTTTTGCTGATACGGCAAGATGGTATTCTGCCCTGTCACCAATACGCTGTTATAGCGGTTTACGGAATCAACTTCGACATACGCATCCATGAGAGAGGATTGCATCCACACTCCTGACGCAGAGTAAGGAATGGTAAGGGTAGGATCGCCTCTTTGCGTAACACCCCATTTCGGGTCCATCGTGACGCCCGGTTCGTCAGGACTGACGGACAAGTGCATGAAGGTAATAAGACCCGTAAATAAGCTGGTCCAGTTATCCCAGTAATACCCACGTCCATAGCAGGTATTGCAATTGGGATCAGGGGAGCCTGGAATTTGATAGCCGTATGTGCAGGCGCAAACGTGGCTTTTCATCCAGCCAAGCCGAATCCCGTAATTACTGATCATGCCGTCAAGCATCCGTTCCGGCATCGTCATGTTCGGAAGGGAAGGATAATACGGAGTCGGCCAGGAAATTGTGTTAGACATGCTGTGTTTGCATTCTGGCTAGTTTTTGATCCCAATATAACTTTGTAGCCATCATCATTATGAAGGTTTCTTCACGTGCCTTTTTGTTGGTTTTTTTGGTTTTTATATTTGATTGTTTAATTTTTTCTATGACTTCGGGCGCAAGTCGTTTACCTTTATGTGCTTCGCTCATTCTTTGACGGGTTTCGGCAGATAATTTCTTTCCTTTTCGGGCTTCGCTCATTTTTTGGCGAGTCTCTAAACTTCTTTTAGCCCCAATATGTGCTTGTCTAGTTTTTTCAATGGCTTCCGGAGATTTTGAAACCCCTTTTCTAACCTCAGACATTTTTCTTTTGGCCTCTTCCGTGATCTTTCTTCCTTTGGCGGCTTCACTTAATTTTTGGCGCGTTTCAATTGCGAGGGGGCGCCCTTTTAAGGCGTCTCTTTTCTTTTGCCTTGTTTCTTGAGATACAATTCTTCCTGTTTGTGCTTTACTCATTTTTAAGCGTGTTTCTGCGGAGGGCTTGTGGCCGCGATTACTTTCTGCGCGGGGTCGCATATTATACCCTTTAGAAAAAGCATTTAACTCGTCTATCCAATATTGTTCTCGATCTAACAGTTCTCCAATATTTACTACATACTCTAAAATTGAAAATTGAAAAGAGTCTTTCCCATATTTATTATATGCATTTTGTAGTTTAGCAGAATGATGTTTTTTATTTTCTAAGTTTATATTATGGGAATATTCTCGCCACTTAAAATTATTAGTGCTTCCAACATATACTTTTCCATTTATGGTATTTTTAATTTGGTAAATACCTGAATTGCAAGTTTCCATTGTCATTCTCAAATTGTAATGAAAGCGGGGCCAGAAATCTTGGTAAAAACGCTTTGC